>Ga0182739_1003584_pt1 | contig 13431 bp, 10 predicted proteins | sample eDN5th30CBELigBY_FD_128873 | JGI IMG/M metagenome (GOLD analysis project Ga0182739, IMG submission 128873) | Enriched backyard soil microbial communities from Emeryville, California, USA - eDNA 5th pass 30_C BE-Lig BY (version 2) (version 2) | ecosystem: Environmental > Terrestrial > Soil >... | reverse complement strand
TAAATGACTGATTCTTGTTTTGACAAAGCAATTCTTTAAAGATTTTCTACTATCAAGATTCTCAAAGACAAAAAGTAAAGTTCTTGGGATGATATCATAATTATGTTTTATTCCTCCTTTTTTGAAATTATCTTTACCTTTCCTGATTTCATCTTCAATATGTTCACATAATACAAATAATTCCACGGGAATATTCTCTGAATTTATTCTCTTTAATTTACCAACAATTTTCATATGAAGAACTTGCATATAAAATAAATGCTTTAATTTCTCTGATAGTGACACTTCTGACTCCTTTAACAATAAATCCTGGAAGCTCTTAATTTCTTCAACATAGCTTTCAAAAGTTTTTATAAATTTATTGAAATCATGTGGAAAAATAAAGTGCTGTGAAGGTGCTCTACTAGTTTTACTTGACAACGCAGAGTTTATTGAAATTGGTCCACTATTCGTACATCTTTTTAATTTTCCTGGGTCTTGTTCAACTATTCCATTCCATCCAGAATCTTTACTTATACTCAATCTTAACATATGTTCTCTATAATTCTGTGCGATTTGAATCTTTTGGATATTATTTGGACTTCTTGGCATTACTCTTGTTATCTCCTTTCCTTCAGCAACTTCATCCACATCTCCAATCATTATTGAACTTTCTTCTATTTTCAGATCTTTTACTACTTCATCGATTCTCAAGTGGGCTTTCAAAGGTCTTGTATGACCTTTGTGTTTTGAAGTGACTCCAGTGCTTCTGAATTTTGGCATAGAAGTAACTGGGATTTTCTTTTGTAAATCCTCCTCTGTTGGTTTAGGTTCTCGTTCGTCTTGATATGTATCAAGGGCTTTTGTTGAACTACTATGAATCATATGCTTTAAATTAAACACATTGGAACTAGCAGAAAATTCTCTAATTTTGGTATCTAGGGTTGAATGTTTGAATAAGTTACTATTGATCCATTGGTCTTCTAACTTCTTTAACACTTTATAAATCAAAACATTATTCACAGCCACATCTCTTGCGGTTTTCCCTGTTTTTGTTTTTGCCATTAAATCTATCTTATTATCGACTAATAGGTTTAAGATCTCAAAATGTCCTAATCCTGAAGCTAAATGCAGCAAACTCCATTTATCTGCACCACCTTTTATGTTGAAATCAAAACTTTTTCTTATACTCCCTTCATTCTTTTTATTATAATCTGTTGACCATCTCACACACTCAGTTTGTCCTCTTCTTATCGCTAAATGCAAAGGAGACCATCCATCATAATTCAATAAATTTGGATCTGCTCCTGCTGCCATTAACATTTGTGCAGTCTCAGTCGAAGCTAATGTATTCTTTGAAAATATACTAAATAATACATGTAATGGCGTATTTCCTTCTACATCTGTTTCATTAGGATTCGCATCAAATTTCAACAAATCTTTAACTAATCCAACTCTATGTCTTGCTGTTGCGATATGAAGAGCAGACCCAAGGGGTCCAATACCAACATTAGGATTGGCGCCAGCTAGAACAAGAGCTTTAGCTGACATTAGTTTTTCTTCACGAATAGCTAAAGAAAGTGGTGTTTGATTATTTTGATCAGAATCATTGAGAAGATCAGGTCTATTTTTAGCAAGATAACGAACTATTCCAACTTCTTCTTCTAACGAAGCTATATGCAGTAAACTCCTTTGTAGATTATCTCTAATTGCAATAATATCATGATTTATATTTGAGAAATGTTTGATAAAGTCTTCAAAGGAAATTTCAGATTTTTTTGAAGACGTAAAGACTGAACAGAGTTCAAAAAACTTTAATATTCCCGTTCGGTTTGTATCATTTTGAATAGGTGCTTGTGGTGGAAAAGTGTATTTATACCATTCTAGTCCAAAGTCTCTAAGAGCTGTTAATGCGTTAAGTTGAACTGGTAAAGTCATGAATGCATTATTTTGTACCCAAAGTACTTTAAGCTTTGTTAGCTGAGTTATTTCCTCAGGGAAAACCTCAATACGATTCTTTGATAAATTTAGCACATTGAGTGTCTTATTCAGCTTGCTTATTGTATTAGGAATTGAAGTTATGTAATTCGAAGCTAATGAAAGAGTCTCGATATGAGATAGCAAATATATTTCTTTAGGTATCTTTTTGAGACGATTAGATTCAAGCTTAAGGGATTTTAGCTTCGTAAGACTCAGAATCTCCTGAGGAAATTCTTTGAAGTTATTTGAGGAAAGATCAAGTATTAATAAACTGTTGATATGGCTCAGGATTGATGTAGGAAAAGCTGAGAGTTCTTTATTCGCGAAAGTCAGAGCGATTGTTACATGTGCTGAATTTTTTAAAGATCTGCTTGAGGATTGTGGAGTCAATGATGAATCGTTATCAATGCTACGAGATCGAGTGAGATCTTTGGATTTGTTAAAACGATCTTGAGATGCTGTTAAGTACTTTGCTTGAAGCTGATGGTTTTGGTAAAGGTACTTAGATGTATTATTAACCCAAAGAGTTGGAGGATTAGTGGATCTGATCGGGTTTTCAGAGAGTGTTATCGAGGTATCTAAGCTTTCCATACAATTCTATTAAATGTGTAATTTAAGCAGTTATTTCCAACTATTTGGCTTTTTTATCGAATGTCACTTGAATTTTTGCTATTCTAAAAAACCCCTTTGCAAAAAATAAACGCTCTGAGAAGCACAGTTAATCTCTGTAAAAAACTGGAAGGCTTAAGTTTAGATCTTTTGAAAGAGACTAGTTTTAACATGAAGAAGATTATAATATGATTTTTTGGAAGGAGAAAAATTAACGGTACGTTATAAATCAAGTTAATTATGATTGAATAAAATTCTGGATGTGTTTTATTATTTGTAGTATAAAAACTAGATAGTATTTAGTATAGTTAAGTCTCCAGACTCTATAATTTATACAATAAATACGTCTTATGGATGCAACGAACAAAAAATTTCTAGGTAAATCTGAAGAAATCCAAAGTAAACGCTGGATAAAAAATAGTATACAATAGATAATTTTGAGGTGATTAGACATTATTATTCAAGAAAATTAGCTTATCTTTCCCTTTATAAAGTTTAAGAAATACTAAAAAAAAATAAAACTGTCTTGTGGAAAAAAAAAGGTTCAGAGTTTCAAACAGTTAGTTATAGGAAAATTTTTCTCGGGAATGAGAAAACTCTTTTTTTTATATGAAGAAAATTGAGAGAGATTTTTATATTTTATATTTTTAGACTTTTTATCGTCAATGTGAAAATAAGCAAATTTTACTTAGCACATATAGGCGTTCTTTGTTAATACTTCCTAAATTTCGAAAAGTTTTCAGAAGTAAACTCACAAAGCCCTAAATTTCTATTGTGTGTTGATATATTTAAAACAGAGTATATAAAGTGTGGATTTATACAGAACAAGCAGTTTGAAACTTATTCCACCTTATCCAGGGCTTTCTGAACGGCTACTTCATTTAAAGTAAAGATCTGATCTTTTCAGCAATCTTGGGAGCAGTTAAGCCGAACATATCCAAAAGTTCATCAGGCTTGCCACTTCTTGGGAGTCTGTCAACGCTAACGTTGTAGATTTTGAATCCTTGGTTGGCAACAGCACTGCAAACAGCCTCTATAGAAATTTATCAATATCTTTTATTTCTTTTATAACTTACCGAAAATACCACCTTCAGGGAAGTGTTCTTCAATAACAAGGAGCTTGTTGTTGGTTCCTTTAACACATTCAGAGACAGTTTCAGCATCAATTGGCTTGATGGAGAAGAGATCGATAAGTCTAATGTGAATTCCTTCACCAGCGAGCTTTTCAGCAGCCTTCTTGGCTTCCAATAAAGTGATACCAGCAGAGGCAACAGTCAAGACGTCCTTTTCGTTTCTCAAGATGACCTTAGCCTTTCCAATAGCGAACTTTTCGTCATTGGCATAGAGGAGCTATTTAAGTATAAATAAAAGATTTAATAAAGGAAAATTACAGCAGAGTTGGGTCTTGAGGTTCTGATATAAGCAGTTCCCTTATAGTTGGCAGCTAATTCAGTAGCTCTTTCGCATGAAATAGCATCAGAGGGATAGAGGCAGATGGATCCGATGAGGGATCTGAATTGGGCGAAATCTTCCAAACCCATTTGAGAGGCACCATCCTCACCGAGGGAGACACCAGCGTGAGATCCGACGAACTTAACGTTAGTCAAAGAAATGCTTCCCATTCTCATTTGATCAAAAGCTCTAAGAAATTATAAATAAATAAGGCTAAATAAGATAAATTTACCTGGTGAAGAAAGCAGCGAAGGCAGAGCAGAAAGGAACCTTCTTTCTGATGACGAGACCTTGAGCAACACCGACGATGTTTTGTTCAGCGATGTAACCTTCAATGAATCTTTCAGGGAAGGCTTCTTCCAAATAGCATGAGTAAGTGGAGACCTTAGTATCACCATCAAGAGCATATAAAGCGTTATTCTTATCATTGGCAGCTAATCTCTTCAAAGCATTACCATAACCAGCTCTGATAGCAACTTCCTTAGATCTGTCGTAATCGAGAGTATCAGGAAGAGAGAAGACTGGGTCAGCGGGTTCAGGGCATTCGAATTTGGGTTGAGCGGGGGTGATTTTAACGTTGGGGTTCTTGATCAAAGATCTAAGGTGCTCAATAACTTTACCAGCATTAGCACCGAGGACCTTACCGTGCCAAGAGAGGGAGTTTTCAACATTTTCAAGGAAGTTTCTTCCCTTGAAGGTCTTGGCCAAGATAGCAATAGGCTTATCAGAGTTGAGGTTTCTGACTTTAGTGTAAGCATCGCAGACTTCTTGCATATTGTGACCATCGATGATGATAGTGTCCCAACCGAAGGATTTGAATCTAGCATCATAGATTTCAATTTCGTGCTAAAAACTGATTAATAAATTGCTAATTATAAGAAAATTTTTTGAGAAATTTAAGGGGAATAAAAAAACACTTTGATTTATCAGTTATAACTTTTATAAGAAAGGAGAAATGAATAATTTTACCTTAAGAGAAGTGGCACCAGATTGACCAATACCGTTGATATCAACAAGAGCAGTAAGGTTACCGAGCTTGTAGACTTGAGCGAAATGGCAGGCTTCCCAGACTGAACCTTCAATGGTTTCACCATCTCCCATTAAGCAGAAAAATCTGTTGGGGATTTTGTCGATGTATTTAGAAGCATAAGCCATACCAGCAGCGACTGAAAGACCTTGACCCAATGATCCAGTAGCAACATCAACGAATTCGAGTTTTGGGGTTGGGTGACCTTCAAGAGGACTGTCAATCTTTCTCAAAGTGAGAAGTTGTTCTCTCTTAAGGAAACCGTTGTGAGCCCAGCAGGCATCTAGAAACCAATTAGTTTATTAGATCATTAGAATAGAGATACAAAGTAAAGGAGCACCATGTCCCTTAGAAATGACGAATCTATCGTTGGAGAATTGCTTGGGCTTTTGTGGGTTGTAGTGCATACCATCGGGATGGAAAAACAAGGCAGCTAAGAGTTCAGCACTTGATGAGCATGAAGTGGGATGGCTATAGTAAAGTTAGATGTGAGAGCTAATGTATAGATTTACCCTGATTTAGCGGCTTCGCAGGCTTCGATAACATCGATTCTGAGGAGGTTGGCGAGATCAGCGAGATCTTGGATGAGATTGCTCTAGATAAGGTAAGGGTTTGTCGAGAAAGGGAATATACTTCCATTGATAAGGGTTTGAGAAAAAACTAAAATTATGATATTTAAAAATAAGATTTATAAATTCAAATGTAATTAATTGTTTAAATACTCGGTGAAGAAGAGTATGTATATGAAAATATATGAAATCATTAAATATAAGTCATGACGTTACTTCCTTGATTGAAATCTGGTTTAGATTATTCATATTTTCTATCTCAAAGAAAAGTTTAAGTTATTTGCTCAAGATAGTTTTGTTAAGCTTGAACAAATTTTGTGAGGCCTTGAGACACTCACAAGTATGATATTGTTGGCAAAAATCTTCCAATTTTAGTATAAGTCTAAATCTAACGAATTAAAGAATCTCTCGGGCCTTAAAAAAAGATTTGTGTGAGAAAAATTCCATTAAATTGTCAAAGATAATTGAGAGGAAGATATCGCTTTTTCGTTAGAGTACCTATAATCTTCTTAACTGACAGGGACAAAAAACTTGTTCTATATTCTAGATTGAAGGACGATTCATTTCAAATAAGATAATTAAAACTAAAATTTTGTTCAAGAACTGTGGTCTTGAGTTAGTTTTAAAACATAACTGACAATGAAGAAAAGATATTAAAATTTCTTGTTTTTGAGAAATTCTTTTCTTTGGGCTATTTCATAATATTACTGAGAAGACCTTCACTCTTATGAAAACACTTATCTAATGGTTCATGAGTCATAAATATTTTTGCATATTTGATGAATATTGTCTCGAAATTTAGCTTTTTCTTTGATGAATATTAAATTATATTTCTTTAGGTCTTAGTTTTAAGTTCTACTGTTTGTTATCAATCTTAGGATTGAAAAAGAAGAAGAAAATATATTTTTATTGAGAAATAAAACAAAAAAAGGGAAATATATGAAGACATTTATAAACATTCAAATCCTAACAAACAAAAAAATGAATGTGTTTGGGTGTTATTGAACCTATGAGGATCTCATTAAAGCATATATAGTGATAGAAAGCTCAAAAAACTCATTCTTTAAGTAATAGACAAAAATTTCGAAATTTTACAAAGTCCACAAAAAGAAAAGTGGCTTAATCTACTTAACAGGAGAAAATGCTCCTCTTATTTTCCTCAAAAGAAGACGAGTAAAGTTGCAAAGAAGACAAAATGTCAGAAACATCACTAAATTTAAGGGCTTGACTATAAATTATCAAGCGGGCTGACTTAGTCAATCTTAAGAATTTTTCAAAAAAGCATTTAAACTTTAAGATTTATTCTCATATCCTTTATTGAACTGTCAATAAATCTAAAAGTTTTGAGTCTTTGATTGCTCTCTAGAAGTTTTGAAGGATAAATGGATAATTTAAGACCATTTAGGCTAAATTTCTCTAAAATGTTCGTTTTTACTGTTAGAGTACTTTGATATGAAAATTTTTTGTCTAGAAAGATCTTTAATTAACGAACTAAAATTTTTAATTCGAAATATCCCTCAAAGATGACGCCTTATTTATGAATTTTTCATATAAAAACGTTTTAATAATCAGTTTGAGGAGCATTTCTTTAAACTAAACTCTTTTCTTTGCCTAAATTTCATCATATTTTCAAAGACATACTTTAATGTAAAACTTTCTATTTTTTTAAGCAATGAACCTTAAGTTTAAGTTATTGATGAATAACTATCATTAAAATTACACGTTGATTCAAATATAATTATACTAGTAAATTGGTTTTAAATTTGTCAAAAAAGATAAATATATGCAAAAAAGAGATAATTTTTGATCGGAACAAATAACTAATCAAAGTGGAAAGAAATTAAGCCAAAAGATACTCAGAAGTATCTCTAAAACAGTTTTTCCATTTGGAAATATTTGCACTGTCAGATAAACTCTTATGATCCCTCCATCATTTTAAAAGAGAGGTTAATCTTATAAATTTTTCAGTAGTTTTTAGAACTCAAAAATTATGAAAAATCCAGGCAAGATTAAGAAAACTCGAATTTATGATGTAAATTATATAATTTGCCATAGAAATGCAGCTTCACAAGAAGGACTACATGAAAGCAAAAACAAAAAAAAGGCACTTCTCATACCGAGCATTAAAAAGTTAATTTTTTTTTTCAGTTTATAATCCTAAAATTAGATATACAATACAATTACAGAAAAATCTGAAAATATTAATTCATATAATATAAACTCACAGTTATGATTCACGTCATTCAATTTTCAAATATACCTTTCTAAATCCCTTTTTGTTTAGGTTTACCAGGTGTCAACTCCAAATAATTAGTTTTTTGTATCAATGTGTCTATTCTTTCTTTTTGGGCTCTAAAATACTTTCAATCGATATAGCTTAAAAGCTTTACTTGACACTTTTTATAATTCTATTAGCTGATTTTTGGAAGCTTTCTTCCGTTTCTGAACACATCTATTCTCAATTAAACCTTTTTATTCTAAACTATTCTCCTTACATTAACTTCCCTTTCTAGTATTTTTATAATCTCTTTGTTATCAATCTTCTTTATTCTTTTCATTTCATTCATTTTCCCTTCAAAAGGTGGATCTTCCACCTCAAACTCACTTCTCGCTGTCCCAAGAATTCCCATCGAAGATACTTCTTGTGTCTTTAGGTCTATTATTTATTTTTATTCACCTTCATTTAATTTATTACTAATATCAATTTCTCCTTTAAACACACTAGAAAGGTCTATAATATTGATAAAAGGATTAGGCATGCTCCCTCTCTCAGCCCTTGTTCTTCTCTGTCTCTTATTCTGATTTGCTTGTAATGCAGCGGCCTTACTTTCCTCTTCCATAATTATCTCATATAAAATACTCGAGCCACACGCACTCGATAAAACCCTATTATGTGATAAAGAAGTTGTTCTTGAACTCTTTATTGGTGTCGAAGCAGTTGTTGGTTCAGTAAAAGGAGTTGAAGCTCTCTTTTTATGAGGACTATACTCAAATCCAAAGTTTTCTCTTAATTCAGGACTTCCTCTACTTCTTGCTGTGTTATTTAATGAATATTTTAATGGACTTGAAGGCGTTGTAGCACTTCTTTGACTCAGACTTGGATGATTTTTCTCATGCAATTTTTTTTCTAATCTTTTTTTAAGACGACCAAAGTCCTCAATAGCGAATTGTCTGGTCCTTTTAACTTCTTTTTGGGCTTCTATACTCTGACTTCTAATTATTTCACGTTCGTGTGATAATGAGGCCATTCTTCGTGACCTTGCTGAAATGATTTCTTCAGTTTGGTTGATTTCATATTGATCTGCTTTGTTTATACGCAAAAGATTAAGTTTGGCTTCTTCTTCTTTTAAAAAGCTAATCATGAAATTCTTTTTCTTTTCAGTTGAAATTTCATTTCTTTGGTTTTCTGCCTAAGAATTTATTGAGTTAAAGCTAAAATAAAAAAGGCTTTACTCTGTTTAAATCCTCTGTGATTTCTTTCGAGATGAATTGGTTTCTTATTTCTCTTTCTATTTCATCCATTTTCACTTTCTATAAAAGTAATTAAAAGATATCCTTAAAAAAGAAAAAGAGAGAATAAAAGATTCCAAGTTTGTGAGAAATTAAAGTCTATATAATATAGTTATTTACATATTTCACTTTTTCAGCATGTTCAGCTTCTTTTTCACTCTTAGCTATTATTTTTGTTTTTGTTTCTTTTGCTATTTTTTCCTTTTTATTCTGTATATCAATAAGCTTGTTCAGATAGCGTATTTCCCTTTCAACTATTGCTCTCTCCTTTTTTTCCTAAAATATTTTATCATTTGCTATCTAATCAATGTATCAACTTTTGCTTTATTTATATCTTCCTGCTTTATTCCTTCAGATACTCTTCTCAAATCAAGTTTCAATTTTCTATCAACTTCTTGCCTTTTTAGCCTTTGCTCACTTTTTTTCATTCTCTCTGTTATACCCTATTCTCAATCAAATTATTTCCCTTTCTTAATTTTACTTGTTTTGTATCCTCCTTAATTTTTTCTTCAGCTTCATGGATCTTTGCCATTCTCTTTTGTAAAATCTCTTTTGAATCAATAAAATGAATATCGGAATCATTTTGATTAATTTTGTCTTGGCCATTTATTTTCCATAGGAATTTTATGACAGCTGATTCAGCTTGTCTTTTATCTTCTTTTTCTTCGTGTGTTTCCATACAAGTATCATGATTTTTTCTTTTCTTACTTTTTTCTCTCTTTTCATCAATTTCCTTCTTTCTATGTTCTCTCATTGTTTTTGCTTTTTTCTCTTCTTTTTGCTTTTCAGCAACTATTCTTCTTTGTTTTTCTTTTATCATTTCAAGCTTTTTCTTTTGCTCTGCTAACCTCTATAATTATTTATTAGTGTCAGACCTCAAGGTATATTTCTTACAATTTCAAGATGATCCTTAAGTTGGTCTGATTCTAAAATATCTCCAATTTCTTTGACCTAGTTTGAGTTCATATTAATGCTACTTGTTTAGTTTTTTTTTACTTGATGGCGTTTCATAACTTCAAGCCTTTTACTAGCCAAATCAAGGATCTTTTGTGGCTGCATTATACTTCTCTAATAATATTAACACACATAAAGCTCTTGGATAAAATCAAAATTGAAAATTCTCGAAACTTAAAAAGACAATATCTTTTCCTTTTTTATCTTGGTTTCAATTCGCAAATTTTCCATAAAATTTGTTCCCAAAATAGTATTATAAAAAAAAGGATAAAGATCTTTGATAGAATTTTAATGTCTTAAATAAATCACCTTGCTGAAAGTAGATTCTCTATGGGAATTTTGAGATTCTGAAATTTCTTTCTCAATCAATTTTTCTCTAGCCTATTACAAATCATTATTAAAAAAATTCCTCTCATTTTACTTCTAGACACATTTGTAGTCGAAATAGTCTGTTTTTCTCATAAAATGAAGCTTTTAATTCTAAGAATTCATCTTTAAATTCCAAGAATTTTATGGGTATTGGTTCATTTTCCAAATCATTGATAGTTTTTGCAAGTAGTTCTGACTGTTCGATTCCTTTCATTTTGCAAGCTTCAATAGATCTTGGACTACAAAACATTAAGCATTTTTTCTCACAAAGAAAAATCACCTTTGTAAAAAGTAGTTCATTTTGCAATATGGATCAAAATTTTTAAGATTAATAGGAACATCTTCTTTAGTTTTGTTTGATGTAAAGTTACTTTCTTGAGTTACTTCATGAGTAACTTCACTGACTTGACAAAGCTCATTAAATTGACTCTCAGGCTCACTTATTATTTCCATATGTAACGTTTAAAAAGGGATAGTGCCTTAAAAATTTATTCGAGTTTTATCCTTGTAAAACTGAAATCTACAAATCCAAAGGTTTTTTCCTAGTTTACCACCAAGATTCTTTATAGAATATTTTTATAATATTGTATTGCTGACTAATAGTATAAAAGAACCCTTTGGTTTCACTAAAAGCCTTTTTCTTCTTTTTGATTTATTTTATTGTATTTAGAAGATTCCTTTTCATATTTGTAAAAAGAAAAAAATATGGAGGTAAATTAAATCAACTTTTGAAGATATTGCAAGGCTCGTTTTGTTTGTTTTTTTTAGATGATAGAAATACTCTCTTGTATGGAATTTATTTATTTCACGGCACAATTTTATTTAATTAATGCTCGTAAAATATTATTTTAAACTTCAACAAAAATACCTCGCTCTTTGATTTTGACATGAAACAATTAATACAACTTTAGAAACTCATTAACCATTATTGAGTAAATAACTTAAATTTCTTTCCTCAGAAAATCAAATCGTTGCACTGATTGATAAAATCTTTTCGGAATAGAGTTAAGAACTCGATAAAATCCTTATTTGAAATTTCTTGGAATAAATTTATTCTAAATAAAATTAATCCTGTGGTTTTGATATTCCTTGTCAGATTATTAATCTATTTTTTTAAGAAAAGTCAGATCCAAGAAGATAAAAACCTCATATAACTCTCAGCACAAACTTTCATCAATAAAAATAATCTTTCAATAATTGGGTTATATAGAGAACTCTCTTTTTCTTTTGTCTTTTTTGCTCTTTTTTTCTCGTTTCTTTCATTTTTTGTTAAAGTTTCTCATAAAGGCTTCTTAGAATGTATTTCAAAATTGCTTAACTTTATTGTTATCTTTAGCAGTATTCACTTAATCTGTGTACAATTATGGAAACTGTGTTTTGCTTTATGCGGAGGAATAGCCTGCTGACTATCCTCAAAAAAGAAATATCGAAATGTTTAAATTTTCTTTTAGAAAACTAACGATAAAAAAAAACTTTTTTATTCAAGAGGACAAGTTTAAAAAATGTGGATAGGATGAATAGTAAAATGATTTCAAAGAAAGAAGATTATCTTCTTTAAGAAGCATCATAACGATAGATTTTAGTCTATATAAAAATTATAAACAATAATATTCAAGACTTGAGTTTAAAATTAGCAACAGAGAAAATAAAGCTTCTTATATCGAACAATCCTTATTAAAAAATAAATATTCTCCTATTTGTATTCCAAAAAAATTAATACAATTAGAAAGTGATATTTTTTTGTTCCAAGCAATCTATTCAATATACTCCAATAATTTCATTAGAAGAATCCTCTTCCTCCAATTCTAAATTTATTCAAATATCTCACAGCTTCAGTATGTCCAAACATACTTGATAAATATATTCCCAGATCTACATTCTTTGCAATCCCTCGCTTTCCATACTCCTTCATAATTCTAATTATCTCTGTTTCTAGATCCTCCTTTAACTTTTCTTGTCTTGATTTCATTTCAACGTTAAGATTCTGCATCTTTACCAAAAAGTCTCTTCGATTATTAATGCTTATATTCGGGAAACTATCATTGATTTTTATATGATCTTTGGAGCTTGGCTAATTATAAATTAATTTACATATCCAAAATTTTCTTACAGTATTTTCTGTTAGTAGTTTACTTCTCCCTCTTGGTTGCAATTCATTATCTTTTAATTTATCTCTCATAAGCTTTTTAGCCTTTAAAAAAAGAATAAATATTTTCTTCCTCAAACCTTTTACCTTCATATAAATTTCCTCATTCTCTGTTAGTCTTTTTAATTTTCTCTCAGGTTTTATTCCTTCCCCTGCCCAACTTTCCTGTGTATCTTCACTATGTAAACCTTCATCTGGACTATTTGGCTCATCTCCAAGTGTTTTCATTTTTTGTCCACTATCATTTTTAATTATTTCTTCTCTAGGACTCGCTTGACTCGATTCTTCTTTTATCACCCCTTTCAAACCTGGGGAATTAGTATTAACAGAGTTTCTGAATGCTTCAAGACGAAAAGCATTTTTCAAGCTTCCTTTTGGGAACTCTAAAAATTTATACGATAACTTTTTCTTGTTATTGAAATTACCCAAAGAAGAACCTATTGAACCTCTGGAAGTGACATCAATGTGGAAAGACTGGAGACTTTTACTGTTATCTAAAAGAGCTCTTGAATCCCCTCTGAAAATACTTCCAAATTGAACTTCATGTTCAACCAACTGCTCTTTATATGCCTTAAATCTTTCAATGTTTTTTCTTTCTTGTAGAGTCAATTGTTTAAGTTCATTTAAAATAGCAAGTTTCTATTCACAGTTCATTCAAGGGAAAAATCAATATCACTCACATCAATTAAGAACTTTCGACTTTTCTGATCAAGGAATGTTGGAAAATCCTTTAAGCTTGTTTGTTCACCTAATTCATGTAATTTCTTCATTGCCCAAATTAACCCTTCCTCTCTAATTTATTTCTTTTGCAATTTATACTAAAATAATTTACCTTG
>Ga0182739_1003583_pt1 | contig 13432 bp, 11 predicted proteins | sample eDN5th30CBELigBY_FD_128873 | JGI IMG/M metagenome (GOLD analysis project Ga0182739, IMG submission 128873) | Enriched backyard soil microbial communities from Emeryville, California, USA - eDNA 5th pass 30_C BE-Lig BY (version 2) (version 2) | ecosystem: Environmental > Terrestrial > Soil >... | reverse complement strand
GGTGTCGCAGACCGTCGGCTTCTTGAAGGAGACCTTCCAGCTCGTCTGGGCTCCCGGTGCGAAACCGTAGTCCGGCGAGTTGGGGGCCGCCGAGATGGTGACGGTTCCCGAGGCCGCGACCGAGTACTTGCCGGCCGACACCTGCGATCCGTTGACGGTCCAGATGACCGCGTCGGGGTCGCTGAGGTCGTTCTTCAGCGTGTACGAGCCGCTGTTGAAGCAGCCGATCTGGCTCGCGACCGTCGCCGGCGTCACCAGCGGGTGGGTCGGAAGGCAGGTGCCCGAGTTCACCGTGAAGTCGTACGGCAGGGTCACGCCGGCCGGCAGCTTCAGGTTGTACTTGGACGTGTCGTAGGTGATGGTGATCGAGTGCGGGCCGTTGGTCAGCGCGATCGTGGTCGCCACGCCGTCCTGCAGGCCGGCGATCGGCACGCCGTCGAGCGAGTAGGTGACGTGCGGGGCTCCCGTGACGATCACCGCACCGGGGACCACGACGCGCGGGTCCTTGGTGTCGTCGCAGTACTGGTGCGACCAGACCGGGGTGACCGGCTCGACGATGCCCTTGCAGTCACCCGGGTCGACGAAGGTGTAGTCGAAGGTGAACGCCTTCGTCTGGTACTTCGTCGGGTCGGCGGCGTGTGCCTTGACCACCAGGTGGGTGCCGGGGGTGACCGTCACCTTCGTGTCGGCGGTGATCGCGGTGTCGGTGAACGACGCGCCGCCGTCGATGCTGACCTCGTAGACCACGTTCGGCACGTAGATCAGGGTGTAGGTCAGGGCCGGAAGAACGCCGGGGTGGTTCACCACGTCACAGGTGCCGGTGACGATGGTGGGGTCCTTGGGCTTGATCTCGACGAGGCAGGTGCCCGCCGCGTCGACCGTGTAGTCGTAGACCTTCGTGCCGCCCTTGAGCGTGTAGAAGTTGGCGGTGTCGCCTCGGGCGATGATCTGGATCGCCGTCACGCCGTCCGGGACGTCGTACCAGCCGGAGACCGTGACGTCGGTCTCGACGCCGTTGATCTTCACCGAGTAGATGACACCGGTCTTCGCCGGGATGAAGTACTGCGCGAGCGAGTGCTGACCGGGGGCGGTGCAGACCTGCTTCTTGAAGTCGGGCGTCACCGGCTCGACCTCGACGGTGCAGCTGCCGGGGGTGGGTGCCGTGAACGTGAACGTCCAGCTCGAGGTGCCGACGATCTGGTACTTCGGGTCGCTGACCGAGGCGACGATGTTCACCGTCGTGCCGTTGGTGGCCGGCCAGGTGCCGTCGGCGCGGGTCTGGCCGTCGACCGTGTAGGTCACGCCGTCGACCTTCTTCAGCGTGTAGCTGGGGTCGGTGAAGTGGTTCGGGCCGTCGCAGACCGACGGGTTGGGGGTCGCGCCGGGGGTGACCTTGATGCACCCGGTCGGGAACGCGCCCTTGCTCAGGTAGCCGCTGTTCTGGCTGTAGACGTCGTCGCGGTTGGTGTTGGGGTCACCGTCCCAGAAGCCGGTGAGCACCAGTTCGAGGTTCTGGCGTGCGTCGACGGTCTGCGGGAAGGTCTTGGTCTCGCCGAAGCCGAGGGTGGTGGTGTTGGGGGCGACGACGCCGGGCAGGTTCGAGGCCGTGATCAGCTCGGACTTGTTCGTCTCCGAGTTGGTGACCGACCAGGTGACGGTGTACTTGCCGTCGACGGCACAGACGACCTTGGCGCTGATGGTGTTGTGGTGCGCGCTGGCCGGACCGGCCACGAGCGCGACCACGCCCAGTGAGAGCACGGCCGTGACGAGGCCGGCGAGAAGCTTCTTGAACATTGCGGGGGATTCCTTGCTGAGAGGAGAGCCGCGGGGGGGCGCGGCTGAACACGCGGGGGTACGCCTCATCCGCGCAACAGAGCGCGCGGGGGCGTCCGGATGGGACCGGTGGGGGACGGGAAGCGGACCGGGGGGATCCGCGGGAAAGCGGGTGAGAGGGGGTGGGGGTTGGGGGGGACTCCAGCTTCGTTTCTGATCCGTGTGCGGGTGCGGGCGTGCTGGTTTTCGGGTGGACGCCCATTCGGACAGAGTGAAAGTACCACGTCCCCCAAAGTGCCGACACCCGTATGGGGGTCACCCGTGGACAACGACGAGGGTGAAGGAGCGGGTTAAGGAATCCGGGGGCTCAGTGCACGTACTCGAGCAGGTCGAAACCCACCGTGCGCATGGCGTCGAGAACCCGCAGGCGCGCGGCGATGCCGCTGTCGTTGAACTGCGCAGACACGGCGTAGGCGACGCCGGCCCGCGGACCGCGGAGCACGCCCGCCTCGGCACGCACCCCCGCATCCGACCCGGTCTTGTTGACCAGCAGCAGGCCGTGATCCGAGCCGCGGTGCGACAGCGGATCCAGGCCGAACGCACTCGCCACCATCGACAGGTCGGAGTTCAGCGAGAGCCACCCGAGCACGCGCGACGAGGTCAGGCTGTCGACGACCTCGCCGCGGGCGAGCGAGGAGAACAACCACATCAGCTCTGCGGTGGATCCGACGGAGAGTTGCGGCGCATCGTCGGGTCCGCGCGAATCGCGCACCAGGTCGAGCAGCGCCGTGCGCAGCAGGCCGAGCCCCTCCGTGCGGTCGCGCACCGCCTGCAGGCCCACCTGGCGCAGCAGGACGTTGGTCGCGAGGTTGTCGCTCGTCGCCCCGACGAGCGAGGCCAGGTCCGCCACCGGAAGCGAGGGAGCCTGCAGGTGCTGCCAGACACCGGAATCGCCCACCGCATCCCGCGAGGTCTTGTCGAGGATGCCGTAACCCGAGGCGTCCCGCTCGGTCAGGCGCGCCGAGACCTCGATGAGCAGCAGGATCTTGCCGATCGACGCCGTCGGCAGCACGATGCGCTCGTCGATCGCCACCAGCACCCGGCCGGTGTCGAGATCCATGACCGAGGCGGAGACCTGAGCGCCCTCGTAGGCCAGGTCGCCCAGCGCGGTGAACGTGTTCGCGAAGTTCTCGACCGGCCTCAGCGCGCGGTGCTGGGGCTCGCGCGGCGCACGCACGCGCGAGCTGCGCTCACGGCTGGGGGCGATCTCTACCAAATGGTGACTCTGTCCTCCGGATCGAGCCACAACGCGTCGGTGGGCTGCACGTCGTAGGCCGAGTAGAACACATCGATGTTACGGACGATCTGGTTGCAGCGGAACTCGTTCGGCGAGTGCGGGTCGATCGACAGCAGACGCAGGGCCTCCTCGTCGCGCAGCTTGATCTGCCAGGCCTGCGCCCAGCTGAGCAGGAAGCGCTGGGCGCCGGTGAGGCCGTCGACGACGGGCGGCTCGGAACCCCCGAGCGAGAGCAGGTACGCCTTCCAGGCGATGCCGAGGCCGCCGAGGTCGCCGATGTTCTCCCCGATCGTGAGGTCGCCCTTCACGTGATGGCCGGGCAGCTGGGCGGGTTCGAGCGCGTCGTACTGCCCGATCAGGGATGCGGTGCGCCTCTCGAACGCCGCCTTGTCCTCCGCGGTCCACCAGTCGGTGAGCCGGCCGTCGCCGTCGTACTGGGAGCCCTGGTCGTCGAAGCCGTGCCCGATCTCGTGCCCGATCACCGCACCGATCGCGCCGTAGTTGGCCGCCGCATCCCGACTCTCGTCGAAGAACGGGTACTGCAGGATCGCGGCGGGGAACACGATCTCGTTGAAGCCGGGGTTGTAATAGGCGTTGATGGTCTGAGGGGTCATGAACCACTCGTCGCGGTCGATCGGCTTGCCGATCTTGCCCAGCTCGCGCTGGAACTCGAACTCGGTGGTCGCCCGCACGTTCGCCAGCAGGTCGTCGGGCACGATCTCGAGTGAGGAGTAGTCGCGCCATTTCACCGGGTAGCCGATCTTGGGCGTGAACTTCGACAGCTTGTCGAGGGCGCGCTCGCGGGTGGCCGGGGTCATCCAGTCGAGGTTCTCGATGCTCTCGCGGTACGCGCTCACCAGGTTGGCCACCAGTTCGTCCATGGCGGTCTTCGCGCTCGGGCTGAAGTGCCGCTCGACGTAGATGCGCCCGACCGCCTCGCCCATGCTGCCCTCGACGAGGCTCACCCCGCGCTTCCAGCGCGCGCGCAGCTCGAGAGCTCCGGTGAGGGTCTTGCCGTAGAAGTCGAAGTTGGCCTGCACCACCTCGGCGTGCAGATAGGGGGCGGCCGAGCGGATGACCTGCCAGCGCAGCCAGTCCTTCCAGGCGTCGAGGCGGTCGGCGACGAGCAGGCCGGCGAGGCCCTCGATGAAGCTCGGCTCACGCACGACCACCTCGGCGAACGCGCCCTCCGGCACGTCGAGTCCGGCGAGCCAGCCGGCGAGCAGGTCGCCCCCGGCGAGGTCGTCGACGGCGCTCCAGGCCATCGGGTTGTAGGTGGCCTGGCTGTCGCGGGTGCGCACGTTGTCCCAGTGCTGGGCGGCGATCGCGGTCTCGAGGTCGAAGATTCGCTGCGCGCGGGGGCCGGGGTCGGGAAGGCCGGCCAGCCCCAGCATCCGCTCGAGATGCGCCCGGTACGCGGTGCGGATCTCACCGAACTTCTCTTCGCGGTAGTACGACTCGTCGGGCAGGCCGAGCCCGCCCTGCTCGAGGAAGACGAGGTAGCGCTCGGGGTCGCCCGGGTCGTTGTCGACGAACGCCTGCAGGAAGCCGCTGGTACCGAGTCGCTCGAGGCGTCCGGTCGCGGCGAGCAGCGAGGCGATGTCGTCGATGCCCTCGATGGCGTCGAGGTCGGGCTGCAGGGCGGTCCAGCCGCGCTGCTCGATGCGCTCCTCGTCCATGAAGCTGGAGTAGAGGTCGCCGACCTTCGCCTCTTCGGTGCCGGCCGCCGCGTCCTGTGCCTCGAGGATGATGTCGCGCACGGCTTCCTCGGCCTGCTCGGCGAGCACGTAGAACGAGCCGTAGCGGGCCTTGTCGCTCGGGATCTCGGTGCGCGCGATCCACTTGCCGTTGACGTGACGGAACAGGTCGTCCTGCGGACGGATCGTCTCATCGAGTTCGGCGAGGTCGATGCCGGCGGCGGGGGTGGGATCGGAAGCCATGCACGAAGCCTACGAGCCCGCGGCCGCCGCGCGCCGCGCGGGGCGGAACTCAGCCGGCGGGGGGTGCCGTCGTGGTCCCGGTGCGCAGCTCGCAGTGCAGCAGGACGGGCCGGCCGCGCCGGCCGGCCAGTTCGGCGAGGGCCGCCGCGGCGGCCGCGCGACCCTTCTCGACCGCCGGCTGCACCAGGGTCGTCAGGACGTGCGAGGTCGCGCCCTCGAGCCGGACGCCGTCGAACCCGAGGACGCTGAGGTCGCGCGGCACGACGATTCCGAGCCGCTCCGCCTCGCGCAGCACCCCGACGGCGAGCAGGTCGCTCTGGGCGATGATCGCGGTCGGGCGGTCCCCCGCCGGCGCGTCGAGCAGGCCGTGTGCGGCACGGGCCCCTTCGTCGATGGTGCTGCCGCCCGCCGAGTGGGCGGGGGCATCGGGGAAGACGTCGCGCGCACCGGCGAGCCGCTGCAGGGTGGTGCTCGCCGCCGACTCGGCGATGCGCTCGGCGGTCACCTCGCCGCGGGACCGTGCCGCATCCATCGGCAGGGTGATGATGGCGACCCGGCGGTGGCCGAGCCCGTGCAACAGCTCGGCGCCTCGGCGGGTTGCTTCGCGGTTGTCGAGGTCGACCGCCACGGCGTCCTCGATCGGCACCGCCTCGATGGCGATGACCGGCACCCGGCGCCGGCGGAGTGCGGCCACGGAGGGGGCGATGTCGGTGCTGCACCCGAGCAGGATCGCCGCGTCGACGGGGGCTGCGGCGAGGTCGATGCCGTCGGAGGCCCGCGGGATGACAAGCAGCCCGAGCCGCTCGTCGCCGAGCTCTTCGCCGATGCCGTCGAGCAGGGCGAGGTTCATCGGATCGCGGAAGGTGTCGGCGAGCGAGTCCTCGGTCACGACGCCGATCACGCCGGTGCTGCCGCGCCGCAGCGAGCGTGCGGTCGGGTCGGGGCCGGCGTAGTCGAGTTCGGCCGCCGCGGCGAGCACGCGATCACGCGTGGCGTCGGCGACGGGGCCGCGACCGCTGAAGACCAGGGATGCCGTCGAGACGGACACCCCTGCCCGTCCGGCGACCGCGGCCAGGGTGGGCCGTGGCGCGCTTGCCCGCTCGCTCATCGAGCGATATCGTACTCGAAACGATTCGATCGAAACGATTCGACCCCGGTCATCGCCACCCGTCCTCCCCAGCCCGGCAGGAACCATGAGCACCACACCGCCCGCCACCCGCCCCGCCTCCGCCACGGCCTGGCGCAACGCGGTCTTCGTCGTGTTCCTGCTCAACGGGCTGGGTGCCGCGGCCTGGGTCAGCCGCATCCCCAGCATCCGCGACCAGCTCGGAATCGGCGTGGACAGCGTCGGGATCCTGTTGGTCAGCATGTCGGTCGGGTCGATCGTCGGGCTGATCCTGTCGAGCCACCTCGTGCACTGGCTCGGCGGCCGGATGACCATCCTCGTCTTCATCGCCGGATGCGGTGTCGCCCTCGCGCTCATCGGCGTCGGCACCACGGTGCTCGGCAGCTTCGTCGCCACGATGGTGGGCTTCGCGCTGTACGGGTTCGCCAGCGGCATCGCCGATGTCGCGATGAACGTCTCGGGCGCAGGGTCCGAGCGGGCCAACGGCCGCAACATCATGCCGTGGTTCCACGCCTGCTGGAGTCTCGGCACCGTGATCGGGGCCGCCATCGGCTCGGCCGCCGCCTTCGCGGGGGTCGACCCCGCCATCCACTTCGCCGGGATGGCCGTCGTGCTGGTGGTCGGCGCATTCGTGGTGGTGCGCTGGATCCCCTCCGACGACGCCCTCGCCGGGGATGACGCCGGGGCGCCCACGGCGACCTTCCGTGAGCGCATGGCCATCTGGGTGAACCCGCGCACCCTGCTCATCGGGCTCATCGTCCTCGGCATGGCCTTCACCGAGGGCTCGGCGAACGACTGGCTCGCCATCGGGTTCATCGACGGCCGCGGTTTCGACAACGGGCAGGGTGCACTCGTATTCGGCGTGTTCACCGTGTCGATGACCGTCGGCCGGCTCGTCGGGGTGCCGCTGCTCGACCGGTTCGGCCGCGTGGCCGTGCTCCGGGCAGCTGCGATCGCGGCCGCGATCGGCATCGCCGTGGTGATCCTCGTCCCGATCGTGCCGATCGCGATCGCCGGGGTCATCCTGTGGGGACTCGGGGCGTCCCTCGGCTTCCCGGTCGGCATGTCCGCCGCCGCCGACGACCCGCGCACGGCCGCCGCCAGCGTGAGCGCCGTCGCCACCATCGGCTACGGGGCCTTCCTCATCGGGCCTCCGCTCATCGGGTTCGTCGGGCACGAGATCGGGGTGCTGAACGCGCTGTCGATCGTGCTCGGACTCATCATCGTGGCCACTCTCGCGGTTCCGGCCGCGCGCGAGCCGCGCTCGGCCGCCTCCCGCGACGCGATGCGTATCTCAGGAACGGGTGAGGCTGCCGCGGCGGGTGAGCCGGCGACGGGCGACTCCCGACCCACGAGCCACACACCATCCTGAGTTGCGGCGGAACCTAGACTCGACCCCGTGCGTCTCGTGGTTGCCCGCTGCTCGGTGGATTACGCCGGCCGCCTGAGTGCGCACCTGCCGCTCGCGACCCGGTTGCTGGTGCTGAAGGGCGACGGAAGCGTGCTGGTGCATTCCGACGCCCTCAGCTACAAGCCGCTCAACTGGATGAGCCCGCCGGCCACGTTCAGCGTCGACCAGGTCGACGACGAGCGACGGGATGCCGGGGTCACCGAGATCTGGCGCGTCACCCACGCGAAGACCGCCGACCTGCTGGTGATCTCGATCCACGAGATCCTGCACGACTCCACGCACGACCTGGGGGTCGATCCCGGTCTGCAGAAGGACGGCGTCGAGGCCGATCTGCAACGCCTGCTCGCCGAGCAGATCGAACTCCTCGGCGACGGCTTCACGCTGGTGCGCCGCGAGTACATGACGGCGATCGGGCCGGTCGACATCCTCGCCCGCGACGCCGAGGGTGCGAGCGTCGCGGTCGAGATCAAGCGCCGGGGCGACATCGACGGTGTCGAGCAGCTCACCCGCTACCTCGAGCTGATGAACCGCGATCCGCTGCTCGGTCCCGTCTCCGGGGTGTTCGCGGCCCAGGAGATCAAGCCGCAGGCGCGGACCCTGGCGGCCGACCGCGGCATCCGGTGCGTGGTCCTCGACTACGACGCGATGCGCGGGCTCGAGTCGGGGCACACCCGGTTGTTCTGACCGCGAAGGTCGGGTTCAGGCGCCGCCGTCGGTGAATCCCTGGAAGATGATCGCGACCACGCCCAGCACGATCTGGATCGCGACGAGCAGCAGCGGCAGCTTGAGCGCGTCGAGGGTGCGCTCGCGCCGGTAGATCATCGCGTACACGACGATCACGGCGAGAAGCAGGATGCCGAGCACCCCGAAGCTCCAGCCGAGGATCGGGCCGAGGTAGGCCGTGCCCTTCCAGGTCTCCTTGATGCCGTCCGGGTTCGACGAGTCGAGAACCCCCTCGACGATGCGCGACACGGTGACCGGCACCGCGAACACGACCGACGACAGCACGACCGAGATCGTGAACAGCAGGCTCGTCGACGACCCGCGCGGCATGACCTTCTCGGGCTTGGCCGGGCTCGGACTGGGGGTGGCCGCAGCCGGGGAGGTTCCGCTCATGCCGCCTAGGCTAGTGCGGATGGAGAGCCCGTACACCGCCGTGCTGTTCGATCTGGACGGCACCATCGTCGACTCGGCTCCGGGCATCACCGCGACCCTCGCCAAGACGTTCGCCGCGATGGGTCTGCCCATCCCGGCGCCGGCCGAGCTGCTCGCCTATGTCGGCCCGCCGATCCTCGACGCGTTCCGCGAGCGGGCCGGGTTCGACGATGCCACGGCGCGGCGCGCGCTCGAGATCTACCGGCCGCTCTACCGCGAGCACGGGGTGTACGACGCGACGGTCTACCCGGGGCTGCCGGCCGTTCTGCAGCACATCCACGAGGCCGGGCTCCCGCTGTCGCTCGCGACGTCGAAACCCGAGACCCCCGCCGGGATGGTGCTGGACCATTTCGGCCTGCGGCCCTGGTTCGACGAACTCACCGGCGCGAGCGACGACGAGGTCAGAAGCGCGAAGGCGGATGTGGTGGCCGAGGCCCTGCGGCGTCTAGCGGCGCGCCGGGCCGATCTGTCGCATCCGGTGATGGTGGGAGATCGCAGCCACGATGTCCACGGGGCGGCCGCGCACGGGGTACCGACGGTCTTCGTGACCTGGGGCTACGGGGCGCCTGAGGAACAGGCGGGTGCGGTGAGCGTCGTCGACGACACCGCCGAGCTGCTGCGGAGCCTGGGGCTGTAGAGCCTCACCGCGCCAGCCGCTCCACCGCCCCGTCGAAGATCCGGGGCGCGGCCCTGGCCACCGGGACGATCGCGGGGCGCAGCGGCGAGGTGGCGAGCCGCACCACCGCACCGGTGAGCCGCCGGAAGTCCCGGGTGACGCGCACCCACTCCCGCTCGTACCTCCCGGGTTCCGCGTCGATGGCCGCCTGGACGGCGACCTTCGCCTGCTCGAGCCCGATGCGGATGCCTTCGCCGGTGAGGGCGTCGACGTATCCGGAGGCATCCCCGATGAGCATCGCGCGCCCCGCCACCCGCGCACGCGTGCGCCGGCGGAACGGGCCGGCGCCCCGCAGCGTGCTGGCGGCCGCCGCACCGGAGACGCGTGCCGCGAGCTCCGGCGCGCCGGCGAGTGCGTCGTCGAACCGGGTCCCCTGCCGGGAGAGCAGCGAGAGGCCGACCATCCCGTCGCCGGTGGGGGTGACGTAGATCTCGCCGGCGGGGGTCCAGTGCACTTCGATGAGGTCGGTCCACGGGTCGATGCGGTAGTGGCGGCGTTGTCCGTACCGGCGCCGGCCGCGGGGTGCGGGCAGCGCGAGTCCGAGCTCGCGGGCGAGGCCGGAGTGCAGGCCGTCGGCGGCGAGCAGCCAGTCGGCGCGGATGGGGCCGGCGGTGACGCCGGAGGAGTCCTGCTCGATGTGTTCGACGCGGCCGGCGACGAGTCGCACCCCGAGGTCGAGTGCGCGGTCCTGCAGGGCGGCGTGCAGGGTGGTGCGGCGGACCCCGAGCCCGTGCCCGTCGGCGAAGCGGTGGACGGCGTTGCGGGTTCCGTCGCGGTAGTCGACGCCGCGGAGCGCGTAGCCGCGGGGCCGCACGCCGAGCCGTTCGAGCGCGGGGACGGCGCCGGGCATGAGCCCTTCTCCACAGGCCTTGTCGATCGGTCCGGGCCGCGGTTCGACGACGACGACGTCGAGTCCGGCGAGGCGGCCCTCGATGGCGGCGGCGAGTCCGACGGGTCCGCCGCCGGCGATGAGCAGCTGGGTCTCGGTCACCGGGAGGCCTGGAGCGCCCGATCCTCGGCGGGGATGCGGAATCCGATCAGCAGCACGGCGTTGAGCACGGCGAACGCGACGGCGGTGATCCAGGCGCTGTGCACGAGGGGGATGGCCATGCCTTCGACGGCGACGAGCAGGTAGTTGGGGTGGGGCAGCCACGGCAGCCGGTAGGGCCCGCGTCGCGAGAGCGGCATCCCGGGCACGACGATGATCCGGGTGTTCCACTGGTGTCCGAGCGATCGGATGATCCAGATGCGTCCCACCTGGCAGAGCACGGCGACGCCGAACGCGGGCCAGCCGATGAGGTCGATGAAGGGCCGGCCGAGCAGCCAGACCTCGGCGACGGCGCCGACGAGCAGTCCGGTGTGCAGGGCGACCATGGCGGGGTAGTGACGGCGCCCGGTCTCGACGCCGCCGCGGGCGAACGACCAGGCGGCGTTGCGTTTCGAGACGATGAGTTCGACGATCCGCTCGCACCCGGTGAGAAGGATGAAGGCGGTGAAGAGCCAGGCGCTGAGCATCACGCCGCCCAGTTCAGCAGCACGTATTCGCTGGTGACCCCGGGTCCGAGCGCGAACAGCACCCCGTGGGTGCCGGCGGGCTGGTCGAGCATGTCGGCGAGCACGTGCAGCACGCTCGAGGACGACAGGTTGCCGACGGCGTCGAGCGATCGCCAGCTGGCGGCGAGGTCGTCCCGGGTGAGCGAGAGCCCGCGTTCGAAGGCTTCGAGCACGCGCGGACCGCCGGGGTGGGCGACCCAGGCGCCGACGTCGGCGGCGGTGAGGTCGGCGGAGGCCAGCAGGGCGTCGACGTCGTGGGCGATGTTGGCGTCGATGGTGTCGGAGACGGCGGCGGTGAGCATGATGCGGAATCCGGTTCCGCCGATGTCCCAGCCGATGACGCTCTCGCTGTCGGGGTAGAGCTCGGTGTGGGTGGCGACGATGTCGGGGCCCGGCAGACCGAGTTCGGCGGCGCGGCGCGCGCCGGCGACGACCACGGCCGCCGCCCCGTCGCCGAACAGGCCACTGGCGACGAAGTTGGCCACGGAGTCGTCGTCGCGCTGCAGGGTGAGCGAGCACAGCTCGACCGACACCAGTAGGGCGACGTCGTCGGGGTGGCCGAGCAGGTAATCGTGGATGCGGGCCAGCCCGGCAGCGCCGGCGACGCATCCGAGGCCGAAGGACGGCATCCGCTTCACGTCGCCGCGCAGCCCGAGCACGGGCACGAGCCGGGCGTCGATCGAGGGGGCGGCGATGCCGGTGACGGAGGTGAAGAGCAGGTAGTCCACGTCCGCGGGCGAGAGGCCCGCCGCATCCAGGGCCGCCGTCACGGCGCGGGCGGCGAGCGCGGTGCCTTCGGAGATCCAGATGTCGTTGGCGGCCCCGAATCCGCCGAGGTCGCGGTACTTCTCGATGGGCAGCACGGTGTGCCGGGTGCCGATGCCGCTGGCCTGATGGAATCGCTCGAGCACGGCCCGGCGCTTGGCGTCGTGGGTGATCAGACCGCTGAGTTCCGCCGTGATCTGGGCCTGCGTGTAGGCGTGTTCGGGCAGTGCGGGTGCGACGGCCACGATCCGCGACATGCCCGGACGGTATCAGCCCTCCGGCACGTGGCGCTCGTCCGGGCCGATGTACTCAGACAACGGTCGGATGAGGGCGTTGGCCTCGAGTTGTTCGATGACGTGGGCGGTCCAGCCGGTGACCCGCGAGGCGACGAACAGCGGGGTGAAGATCTCGGTGTCGAAGCCGATGAGGTGGTAGGCCGGGCCGCTCGGGTAGTCGAGGTTCGGTTTGATGCCCTTGGCGGCATCCATCGCGGTCTCGAGGGCGTCGTAGAGGGCGAGCATCTCGGGCCGGTCGTATTCGGCGATGAGGGTGTCGAGCGCCTCTTTCATGGTGGGCACGCGCGAGTCGCCGTTCTTGTAGACGCGGTGGCCGAATCCCATGATCTTGCGCTTCTCGGACAGTGCGTGCTCGAGCCAGCCCTGCGCGCGATCGGCGGTGCCGATCTCGTCGAAGACGTGCATGACGGCCTCGTTGGCCCCGCCGTGCAGGGGGCCTTTGAGCGCCCCGATGGCGGCGACCACGGCCGAGTAGATGTCGGCGAGCGTGCTCGTGACGACCCGGGCGGTGAACGTCGAGGCGTTGAAGGAGTGCTCGGCGTACAGGATCATCGACACATCGAACGCGCTGACGACGACCAGGTCGGGCACCTCGCCGAAGGTCATGTGCAGGAAGTTGGCGCTGTAGCCGAGGTCGTCGCGCGGTTCGACGACCTCGAGGCCGCGTCGCCGGCGCTGGGTGTAGGCGACGATCGCGGGGAGCTTCGCGAACAGGCGCTTGGCCTTGTCGAGGTTCTCGTCGCGCCGGGCGTCGGGGGTCTCGGGGTCGGCGGCGCCGATGACGCTCACGGCGGTGCGGACGACGTCCATCGGGTGCGCGGTGAGCGGCAGGTCGTCGATGACCCGCTTGACGGCGTCGTCGAGTGCGCGGTGCTCGCGCTCGAAGTTCTGGAACTGCACGAGCTGCAGGTCGGTCGGCAGCTCGCCGTACCAGAGCAGGTACGCGACCTCTTCGAACGTGCGGTTCTTCGCCAGTTCCTGCACCGGGTAGCCGCGATAGAGCAGCGAGTTGGTGTCGGGGTTGACCTTGGAGACCGCGGTGGTGTCGACGACGACGCCGGCCAGGCCTTTCTTGATGTCGCTCATGCGCCGCTCCTGTTGTTGTCCAGGTCGAACGTATAGATGCCGGCGTCGAATCCGGAATACCCCTCGTAGTCGATGAGGTCGTACAGGTCGGCCCGGGTCTGCATCTCACCGACTACTACGGTCAGGGTGCCGTCGGCGGCGAGCGCGTCGAGGGCGCGCCCGGCGGCGCCCATGGCCAGACGCAGCAGCGACACCGGGTGGATGACGATGTTGACGCCGACGTCGCGCAACTGCGCGTGGGTGAACAGCTCGGATTTTCCGAACTCGGTCATGTTGGCCAGGATCGGCACGTCGACGGCGGCGCGGATGGCGGCGAACTCCTCGAGGGTGCCCATGGCCTCCGGGAAGATCGC
>Ga0182739_1003581_pt1 | contig 13442 bp, 10 predicted proteins | sample eDN5th30CBELigBY_FD_128873 | JGI IMG/M metagenome (GOLD analysis project Ga0182739, IMG submission 128873) | Enriched backyard soil microbial communities from Emeryville, California, USA - eDNA 5th pass 30_C BE-Lig BY (version 2) (version 2) | ecosystem: Environmental > Terrestrial > Soil >... | reverse complement strand
GGGAAGTCCGGACCGGGCAGAACCCCCATGATTTCCTCGACGCTGGCATCGGGATCATCGATCATCAATTTGACAGCTTCTGCCACTTCTGTCAGGTTGTGGGGCGGGATGCTGGTGGCCATGCCCACCGCGATCCCCTGTGAACCATTGACCAGCAGATTTGGATAGCGGGCCGGAAGCACGACTGGTTCTTCATTCCGCTGGTCATATGTGGGAACGAAATTCACCGTCTGACGCTGCAAATCGTCCAGCATTTCGGACGCAGCTGAAGAGAGCCGGGCTTCTGTGTATCGCATGGCGGCGGGGCCGAGGCCGGCAATCGAACCGAAATTTCCCTGCTTGTCGATCAACGTTTCCCGCATGACCCAGTCCTGAGCCAGCCGGACCAGCGTCGGATAAATCACCCCTTCGCCATGAGGATGGTAGTTTCCCGAAGTGTCTCCCGAGATCTTGGCGCATTTGATGCGTCCGGAAGAGGGGCCAAGGTTCAAGTCATTCATCGCAACCAGAATGCGCCGCTGAGCGGGCTTCAGACCGTCACGCACATCCGGCAGCGCACGACTGACAATCACCGACATGGCGTAGGTGAGATAGCTTTGCTGCATCTCCTCGCCGATATCCTGGTCTACAATTCGGCCGGGACCGATCAAGGTGCCATCGCCATCGCCAAACGGTTCATCCGGGGGAAGAGAATCGGTAGGGTTGGATCCGTTCGACAAAGAAATCGACTCCTCTATACATCGCGAAATGACCTGTAAACCATTGTTTAATAAATGGTTACAGCAAATCAATTTGAACCTGAAAAGGTCTTGCCGATTGTACCGAATCCGAGCGGGAACAACAATGCTTCATGACCGCTTTTCAGATTCTCCAATTGATGCAGCAAATGCCTGTCCCAATTCAACTTATGGTCGTTGTGAACCCTTCTTTTTCGAGGTCCGATACGAGAGTTGGAAACGGGTCTTTTCCTGTGCCTGAATCAGCCGGTCGGGCACCATTGGGTCCCACCACTGGGGCTCACCACTGAATCTCAACTCAGAATCTCACCTCAGAAGCTGAGAGTCGATCCGGAAAGGTGCTTTGTCAGGTGAGAGCGAGCGATTTGTGTTCTAACAAGGACGCCGAAGCAGGCGAATTCCCGGGATTCGTCGATACAAACTGATCGATACAAACTGATCGATGCAGATTGAACGATGCAGACTGATCGATGTAGATTGTTCGATGCAGACTGATGAAGTTCAGAACGCAAAAGAGCCGATCGCAGCTCAACTCGACCTTTCCGGACGGACTCTTACTTCAAACGGGGAAGACGATTTGTCTCGGCTCCCGGAGTGCGATTCGAAAATCGGACGGGAAGCGCGTCAATCACGATCTGCTCATCCGCTGGGGGGCTTCCGCTCTCTGCAGAAGTCTTTTCCACAAAGTGAAAGTCGCCGGACAACAGCCCATCTACTCGCATCTCATCGCTGGCAAGTTCCTGAAATCTGCTTCCGTGACCGTCTATGACCCCAGCCAGGGATGTGCCCACTTCCACGACAAGTCCCCGGGCCGCGACTTCCACATGGGATAACCAGTCACTCCCCTGCAGCGGCCGAAGGAAACCAAACACGGGGCGACCGCGTTGCAGGTCGATGAGGCTGTCCGTTCCTTGCAGCGACACAAGCCCGGACGGCTCCAGGATGCGATGGGCTGGCAACATCACGACAGGACCGCTCTCGCGCAAGGTGCAGGTATTCAGAATGACAGGAGCCCGCAGTCCGACACCTGCCCCGCGAGCCAGCTCCAGCAGACTCGTCTGATGTCGAGCGAAGATATTTTCAAACTGTGCTGCCGCCAGAGGGATCTCCAGATAAAATACCGCACCGTCGGTCATCAAGAGGGATTCCTGAACCAGCATTCTCGCTGTTGCGGAAGCCATTTCGGATGGGGCACGCCAGTGCAACAGGGCTGACTTCCGGACAGGCAGGTTGGGGGCTCTTGCTGCTGTTGCCAATGCCGATGGGGCTTCAGACCGCCAGTCGACAACAGATTGATGAATAGAGAGTGTTCTGGCCCGCAGTTGGATGGGAGATTCTCCCTGTAGAGCCGCCTGCTGATCCACCAGAATCCGAACATGTTCCAGTTGAATCTGATCGGCTTCCAGGATGAGTGGCGTGTCGTGAATTCGGATGGTCGCGGGCTGCTCCGCGGTGCCCTGCAGCACCAGGGTTTCACCCGTCACAACCCGTGATGCGGCATAGGGCTGATCACCCCCTAAATGCAAAACTCCTGTCAATGTGGGACTCGGCAAAGGTTGCAGCAAGGAAGGGGAAACGCGAGGAACATGTTGTGTCCGAGGTTCACTGGGAAATTCTGCGGGCCTGTGCTGGACCGCCATCTGGGCAGTCATTTTGCTGGTTATGGAGTCGTTGAGAGTGGGGGTGTTGAAAGCTCGTTCCCGTGAGGAATCCGGCATCGCCAGTTCTTCTTGTCCAAGCGTTTCAGTCGGCTGCGAATGTGGATCGTGCATGACGAACGAATCTGGTTTGAGCTGCTCCCGCTTCATCCAGTTCAACAGGGACTCCGACGAGGCTGCGGAGACTCTGGCGAGCGCCGGCCAGCCCAGGTGTTCTCGATTCCATGCGAGGGCCACCATTCCCAGTGTGAGAACGACCATGCCCGCCAGTGCCGGGATGCGTGATCGCACGGATGTTGGGCTTGTCTGCCGGGGGGCTGCCGATTCAAACTGTTCGATGAATCCTTGCAATCGTCTTTTGTTTCCGAGAGGAGCAGGGCCAAGTATCTGTCGAATTTCAGCAGCCGACTGTGGGCGTCGATGAATTTCCCGGGAGGTCATGCTGCGAATCAGCAGTGCCAGAGATTCCGAAACATCCGGAGCGAGAGTTCGGACATCGGGAACATTCCGCGTGCGATGGGCAGTCAATTTGGCGAGTGGGTCCGCCACCGTGAACGGAGGCCGCCCGGTCAGGAGTTGCCAGAACAGGCATCCCAAAGCATAGAGATCGCTGGCAGTGGTGGATGACTTTTGGGCCTCCATCCGTTCCGGCGCCAGACCATCATAGACATCCAGCGGTAGCCGGCTGTGAATATTAATTTCCGGCGAGACTGCGTCCAAAAGGCCCCAGTTCAACAGGCCAATTTCTCCTCGAGTGGTCAACCAGAGGTTCGCGGGCCGCAGGTCTCCATGTCGGCAGAAAGACTCTGTGGCCTGCAATTGACGCAATGTTTCCTGGGCGATGGCGCGAACAATATTTTCGGGAAACCGGCCTCGACGCACCAGCAATCGAGACAGAGATTCTCCCGGCAAGTGCGGAGTCACGAGAAAGATCTCTCCTCGTTCCAGTAACGCCTCGATGGGGAGACTGGGGAACTGATTTCGCAGGCCGGACAGACTTTTGACTGTCTTGAGCAAGCGTAATACTGTGGCATCCTCATTCCCCGGTAAACAGGCCATGCGCGAGATCAGAAATCGGTCGCGATGCCCCGGGATGTGTGCGTCATAAACACTCAATAGCGGGTCCAGATGTACAGGGCGACGGAAGACGAATTTTCGTCCGACCACCAGTTCTGCAGCTCGATCGGATTCCAGTGCGCGCGCCTGAAATTGCGAGAGCTTCCCGGACAGGACCAGCGCATCAATCCAGACACTGTCGGTCACCGGCAGTCCCCGCGCCAGCTTCCGCACGCGCGCGGCACAGCGGCGCAAATCGGCAGCACTGGCCAGTCCCAGCGTGCTCAAGTGCTGTGCCAGCTCTCGTGTGACAACTTCCATTCTGAAAGAGATTCAATCCTGAGTGATCAAGTGACGAAAACTGGATAAGGCCAATCCGCTGTTGCGTGATCTCCTGCAATCAGGAGTGTTCTCCGGCAACAGGTGTGCTGTTGAAAATGCCTGTGTCAGGGTGAGTTATGGCAGAAAATGCCGATTCAGGACAACAGCATTTCTGCCGGATGGTTTGACGATGGGTCAAGCTGGAAAGAGAGTCGGGGGGATTCCCCTTTTGTTCCATCTTTTCCGATGGCCTGCGCTGGTTTTCTGGAGCGGGGCTTCTTCATGCTGCCGATAACGGACAGGCACCCGTGTCCCTGCAAACGCGGTTCGCGGACGGGACTTTTTGCCACAGTTATGAACCATTACTGTCAACGACCTATCTCCAAGACTCTATGCGTCTGATCTCTCCACTTCTGATGGTCTGGTTGGCTGGCTGCAGCAGTGGGGGGCAGGTTCCCTTCCTGCAGGCCTCCGCCTCTTCCGTGGAAAGTTGTCCGGTCGATGAGAGTTGCCAGGGAAACGGGGAGTGCGGGGCAGGGGATTGTGGAGCAGAGGACTGCAACTGGTTTTGTGCCCACGGCTGGTGTCTTCACGGCCGTCATCCACACTATAAACGCATCCCGGATAATCTTTTGAATCGCTCTCGGGCACGCCAGCGGGCACGATCCGACTTGAGAAAACTGGACCATGACCAGTGCCTGAGTTGTGATTATCGACTCGGCTATGAACAGGCTTATCTCGATGTTTCACAAGGAGCGTGCGGAGATGTTCCGGCACTTCCCCCCGCCAATTACTGGTCCACTTGTGCGCGCAGTCCGGAAGGACACCAGAAAGCCCAGCAATGGTTTTCCGGCTATGCCGCGGGGGCTGCACGGGCTAAGGCAATTTACGAACCATTTAACAAAGTCGCTTATTCACAATTTGGCTGTCCGCCCTGGGATCAGCCTTCCCCTGTGATCGACCCCGCCGGGGCTGATCCGATCCATTATGAATAGCAACATTGTTTGTATTAATTTCTGTAGATCACGAGCCCATGCGGGGCACATCTGCCATGGAAGGTAAGATGAGCATTCGACTCACCAATCACCGGAATTTTCAACGGAATTTCCGTCAGCTTTCCCCTCGTCTGCGGTGGGGGATCTGGTGCGGCTTTCTGCTGGCTGTCATGGTTCCCGGCTGTACGGCGATGCACCCCATTCGTGGTGTTCCGGCCTCTTATCTTCCCGAGCAGTTTGAGGGACCTTCCCGCGATAACAAACGGACCATCGACCTCAGCCTGCTGGTGCGCACTCCACCCGATCAGCACCGGGTGGCAGCGGGCGACGTGTTATCGATCTATGTCCCGCGCGTCCTCGGCAGTCAGCCCACGGAAGTCAATTCCGTCGGCCTCGAGCCCCCTATCAACATGCCTGCTTCCGTTGATGACCCACCGACTGTCGGTTATCCCATTCAGGTTCGAGACGATAATACGATCGCCCTGCCGCAGATTCCGCCCATTCCCGTTGGTAATATGACACTGCGCGAAGTGGAAATGGCGATTCGCAAAGCCTATTCCGTCGACCACCGGATTCTCAATCCGGAAGAGGCCATGGTGCTGGTCAGCCTGCAGCGGCCCAGGATTCACCGCATTCTGGTGGTCCGGCAGGAAGCCAATACCTCGTTGATGACCTCCACTCAACCCGGTTCGGTCAACATTGGCACGACCGGGAAAGGAACCGCACGGACGGTCACGCTTAAAGCTTACGAAAACGACGTGTTGCACGCCCTCTCTCAGGGGGAAGGAGTGGACGGGCTCCCCGGACTCAATGCGGAGAATGTGATCTATATCATCCGCCGTCGCCAACGCGGATTGAACGGCCCGGGTTTCGGATGCCCTCCCACGGGACCAGCTGGCAGTCTCCCGGGGCAGCCTCCTGTTCCGCTCCCCACCCAGGCACCTGGTTTTTCCAATGAAGCCGATCCAAACGGTTTTCCCATTCTGCCACCCGCCACCTCCAGTTTAAGCCCGTCCCAGCAATCCGTCATGCCAGGCAGGATTCAAACGGTGGGGTATGAGCAAATCGGCCGTGAACCAGTTGGGTATGAACAACCGGTCGTGACTCCGCAGCCTTATGGCTCATACCGTGGGGGGACAGAAACCGCGGCGGCACATTCTCTCATGGCACGACCGAATCCCTCATTCACTTCAGGCCATTCTGCTGCCGGCGTGGTGGTTCCATCGCAGTATCATCATCGTCAGGACACGTCTCCGGCTGCGATATCTCAAACGCAATACAGCCAAACGCCATATGGGCAGGCGCCAAATGGTCAAGCCCAATATGGTCAGGCATTGCCGATTCAGCCGATTCCCGTCGACCCGTCTGCGCTTCCGGTGCAGGCTCCTTCACCTGGACAGTCTGTTCCACCAATGGAACCGGGGGGACATTCCTGGGGAAGTTTACCACCTGCTCCCGCTGCTCAGGAGCCTGCCCTGCAGTATGGCAATGTTATGCCGGATCCAGGTTGGAACTCCATGCTGGAAAATTTCGATCCCACCATCGACAACCCCAACATTATCCGTATTCCCGTCCGGTTGGGACCGGGCGAGCAGCCGAATATCACGGAAGAACTGATCACGCTTTACGATGGAGATATCGTCTTTATCGATTCGCGTGAAACGGAAGTGTTTTACACCGCCGGTCTGCTGGGCGGAGGGCAGTATACATTGCCGCGAGACTATGACCTGGGTGTGCTGGAAGCTGTTTCGATTGCAGAAGGTCGCACGACGGGTGGAGGAGGGGGTGGAAATGGTCTGAACCGCTCAATCGGTGGTGTCTCCGCATTGAACCATGACGTCTCCAACAGTGCCAGCCGACTGGCAATACTTCGCACCCTGCCGAATGGAAAACGCATTACCATTGAGGTCGATTTGAACAAGGCCATGCGGTACCAGCAGGAGAACATCCGGATTCAACCGGGAGACATTCTCTTCCTGCAATACACTTTGCCGGAAGCCGTTTGTGCCTTCACGCAGCGTTATCTGTTTGAAGGAGCACTCTTCAGTCTGGCCGCCAGCCAGTTCCAGTCCGGCCGATAGAACTGTTTGTTGTGTTGTCCGCCTCCTGTGTCGTGAGAGATGGCATTCCATCGGCCGAAATGTCTTCACTCGAGGGTCCAGGCGAGAGCAATTTGCTCCAGTACTTCGTCGATTCTGAAATTTACAAACAGGCTTTAATTCGCCCAGTGGATCATGTCTCCGCTAAACCGTTCGTAAAACAGGTAGCCGATCCGTTGACTCAGATTCGACAGATATTCTGACTGAAACGACATCAGCGACTGCTCATTGGAGGAGCGAGGCACTTGTGTCGGAAAGACAAAGTCGAGTTCTTTGGTGAAGATTCGTTCTCCTTCTCCGGTAAATTGATTGTCCACTTTTTCCATCTCGACAACATGGACATAGGCTTCTGATTTTCCACGATAGAGCGTGGTGCTGCTTCCTTCGTGCAGGGTGAACTCAGCGAGTTCAATTTCGATCACATAGTTGGCTTCAAATGCTTTGCCGATCTCGGCTGCTTTTTCCCAGTCCGGATGGGCATCGGTCCAGGCTTTCACATAGTCGGGATGAATCATCTTGATATGGTTCTGGCCCAGCCGATAAGCCACCGCGGTGGCAATCTGGTCGTCGATTTGCGGGAACTTCCATTGCAGTTCCTTGGGAGCAAAGCAGACCACGGCCACTGTCTTGCCGGGGGCACTCATCGATTTTCCTGTCTCCGCATCGAAATCCGGTTCGATTGTGGGGGGGCCGTGCACCAGGTAGCTCAGCAAGACGAACTGGGTACATCCGGAAAAGCCCAGGCAAAACAGGCACATCGCCAGCACGCTCCAAAGAGGTCTGGTCGATCTGCGAACAGGCTGGGCAGTCGTTGTCATCATGACATTTTCCGCAAATCAAAAAAAGGAGGTGACATGATTCATCAGACAGGGCCCATGCACATTGCGTGGACTGCTTTCCGCCAGGCGGAAGCAGTTTGCATGAGCACGCATTGGCCCTGTCTTGGCCGATTTAATCGTTGAGTTCTCTCTGCCGGCGCGGCCACCCGCGGCGGATACGAAATTGCTGCATTCATAAGGTGCGCATGCGGCATTTCATCAATCGAAACGCTTTTGTCGGGGAGGGCAGACCAGCCCAACTGGCCCTTAATTTGCGTACAATTCACTGCGATTGACTGTGTAAAATGCGGTTCCCAGATTGTCTGCCAGGCGATCGATAAATCGCCGAATGAAGACGTTCTTGGGGGTGGAGTCGACAGCAACGGGATAGGTCGTGGGATAGTTGGAGCGGAATTGCTGGTCGAAAACCTGCACCGCATGATTGCCGGACTCTTCGCGACGAACTTCAAAACCGGTGATGCGTCCGGTGGCATTTCCGCGATAAAAATTTGGGCTGGATTCTTCTTTGTAAGAGAATCTTTCCAGCTGAATGTGCATGATGTAGTCGCAGTCCGGAACTTCACGGGCAAGCACTTGCGGATCGAATGTGCCTCCCAGGCGATCAAGAACCTTGGCGGCCGTATCGGGGTGCATGACCTTGATTTTATGTAGTTTCATTCGCCGCGACAGCTCCTCTTCAACATCTGAAGTGAGTGTGTTGTGCACTTCCGAGACAAATGCCGGAGCACTCACGCGGATCAGAACCTGCTTTTCTTCTTTTGCCAGCGAAATCCCGGTGGCTTGTTCAAAACCGGAGAGCTGGATCGGATCTCCCAGCAAAACCTTGCTGACCATGACCATCGTATTGATGCAGCCGGCCTGAGAAAACAACAGACCGCCACACAGGACAAGACCCAGCAGCAATCGTAAATAAGTCATACTGGTCAATTGTGTTCGAAAATGAGACATGAAATTCATCCTTCACAGGTTGCCGGACAACCTGCTGCGGAGTTGAAATAAAACGACAACGTCTCAATGAGTCGCCAGTCGCCTGAGTGCTTTGTCAACTTGGAAAATTCGAATTGATCGAAACTCAAGGGCCGACCCTAAATTTTCGAAGAGACGAAGCATTCGTGAATGAGGGCCTCTCGGCCATCGAAAAGACTTTGTTGCGGTATCAGGATTATGAGAAACAGAGTGTCAAAGATCTGACAGTCGTACCAGCCAATGAACCAATGCCACACAGGTGAGACCGGTCAACAGGCTGAGGAGGGATTTGAGCGGGGAATGGATGCCAATAAAACGTCCTCGGAAACTGCTCAGCAGTCCCCAGGGGACAAACAGGGTACAGGTGAAAGCTCCTAAAAACCCCGCAGCATTCGCCTGCCAGGCTTGAAGCCATTGGCCGCGAACAAAATGTGCGAAACTGGTCGTTCCACCACAACTGGGGCACGGGATTCCAAACATGACTCGAAAGGAACAAGGAGGAAGCCCCCATTGCTGATGTGTTCCAAACCCGGCTGGGTCTGGAGTCACCAGAAATGAAACCAACAACCCGCAGAGCACCGCCAGACTGCACCAACACAGCATAAGACGCTGCCATTGGTTCAGAGGAGCACCAGTGGGAAGTTGAAGGGACATGAACACCTGATGTGAACTGTGATGTAATCCGAGCAGGCCGACGGGACAACCCCACTTCTTCCCGAGCAATCGAATTACGAAGTGGTTCCTGCAGACAATTTTTCCATTTTTCCCTGAATTCAGTCAAATATCAGGCGAAAACTCGACCATGCGGAGAAATTCCCTGAAGCCTAAGCACGGCAACATTTGCCGATCTCCAACCAGATGTTCGGTTCCCGTGATGAACGGCCCAGTCTGGCGGAGACATCAAAAAATATGAATCAGTCCCATCGCTGCCAGGACGCATCGGGACAATGTGTCATGGCAATAAAAAAACTCTCCCCGGAATCCGGGAAGAGTGGGGGGAAATCAATTCTGTTTTACCAGGTGCGTTCCACAAACTTGGTGTCACCATCGGCATTGATGAATGTTGAGTGATCCAGGATTTTTCGGATCAGGGGGACGGTGGTCTTGATGCCCGGCCCTTCGACCACCAGTTCATCGAGTGCGCGTTTCAGGCAGGCAACCGCTTCGGTTCGCGTGGGCTTATGCACAATCAACTTGCCGATCATGGAATCGTAATACGGGCTGATCTTGTAGCCCTCATAAATATGCGAATCCCAGCGCACTCCCGGACCGCCCGGAATTCGCAGCTTGGTGATTGTTCCGGGACAGCCGCGAAAATCCTGTTCGGGATCTTCTGCATTGACCCGCACTTCCATTGAGCAGCCGTTGCAGGGAATGTTGCGTTGTTTGAGCCCTAATTCTTCGCCGGCAGCAACCCGAATCTGCGATTGAATCAGGTCGATCCCCGTGACCATTTCGGTGACGGGGTGTTCCACCTGAATTCGGGCGTTCACTTCAATAAAGTAAAACCGCAAGTCTTTGTCGACCAGAAATTCGCAGGTGCCGGCATTGTAATAGCCTGCATTTTTCACCAGCCTCACAGCAGCTTTGCAGATGTCTTCCCGGACAGATTGCGGTAAATTTGGCGCGGGGCTTTCCTCAATCAACTTTTGATGTTTTCGCTGCATCGTGCAGTCGCGTTCCCAGAGATGGATCACGTTTCCATGCTGATCCGCGAGAACCTGAACTTCCACATGGCGGGGTTTTTCAATCAGTTTTTCGAGATAGACGCCCGGATTCTTGAACGCCTTTTCTGCTTCCGCGGAAGCGGCTTTGAGTTCTGTTCTCAAGGTGGCCTCGTTGAACGCGGGGCGAATCCCTTTTCCTCCTCCTCCGGCGGTGGCCTTAATCAGAACGGGGTATCCGATTTTTCCGGCAATACGAACGGCGTCTTCTTCTGTTTCGACCAGTCCATCACTGCCGGGAACAACGGGAACCTTGGCGTCTATCGCCATTTTGCGGGCCGCAACCTTGTCTCCCAGCTTTTGCATGGCTTCGTGGGGAGGGCCAATGAATTCGATCTTAGAATCCCGGCATTGTTCCGCAAAGTCCGCATTTTCAGCCAGAAATCCATAACCCGGATGAATAGCCTGAACATTGCCCAATTCTGCAGCGGCGATAATGTGTTCGGTCTTCAAGTAACTTTCGCTGGCGGCGGCGGGACCAATGCAATAGGCCTCATTCGCGAGGCTCAGATAATGGGCTCCCCGATCCGCTTCGCTATAAACGGCGACCGCTTCGATCCCCATCTCCTTGCAGGCGCGAATCACCCGGAGTGCGATTTCCCCGCGATTGGCGATCAAAATCCGATGAAACATGGCGTGCGTTGTGCCTTCTCTTGTTGAACCGCCGTCCTGCAGAACTTCAGACTCTTTCTTCATCGTTCATCTATTTCTGAGACATTGCTTCAAGCAGACGCGAACAGGGGCCTGTCCGTCCGTCCGGACTTTCCGCAGTCAGCATCTCTCGAAGCTGCTCAAAATGACTTGCCAATCAGGGTTTGACCAGAAACATGGTCTGACCATATTCCACTGCGTCGCCATCCGAGATCAGAATCTTAGCAATTGTCCCGGAGACTTTGGCGGGAATCTTATTGAACAGCTTCATGGCTTCAACGATACATACTGTTGTCTCCGCACTGATGGTGTCACCCACTTTGACAAATGGAGGATCGCCGGGAGATTGTGCGATATAAAATGTTCCAACTGTCGGGCTCTTAATGGGAATCAGGCCCTCATCCGTCGCAGCAGTGGCAGCGACGGGGGGTGGCGAGGATGCTGCGGGAACCGCTGCTGGTGCGGGGAGGTGAGTGGGAGATGGCGACGGGGCAGGACTCACCGAGCCGGCGGAAAGGACTTCATGCGGCCCACGACGGAGCACATAACGTGTTTCACCCACCTGTTGTTTGAATTCACGAACGTCGTATTTCTCCAGTAGCTCCAAGAGCTGCCGTAGCCCATCGACATCGAATTGTTTTCCCCCTTTGCTGTCACCAGCCATGCCTGATCCTTAGCCTGTTCGATGCTTTTGATGAAACTCGAAGAATGTTGACGCTGAAATGTCTCGTCAGCAGGAAATCTGCACGCTTTCAAAATCCTTGGGGACGCTGGAAAGCACTTCGTGTCCGTGCCGGGTCACCAGAACATCATCTTCGATCCGAACTCCCCCCCAGTCAGGAAGATAGATCCCCGGCTCAATTGTGACAACCATGCCTGCCTGTAAGACTGTCTCCACATTCTGCGAAAGTCGGGGTGATTCATGAATATCCAGCCCAATGCCGTGCCCCAGGCCGTGGTCGAAATATTTCCCGAACCCGGCTGCCTGAATGATGTTCCGCGCAGCGGCATCCACTTCTGCACAACTGACACCAGGAGCAATACGGTCGATGGCAGCCTGTTGAGCCTCCAGCACAGTCCGGTAAACTTTTTCAAATTTCCTGTCCGGCTTGCCAGTCAGGAGCGTGCGTGTCAGGTCGGATCGATATCCATTGATCGTGCACGCACCCCAGTCCAGCAGCAGAATGGGCGATGCAGAAACAGGAGTCTCTGCCGGACGATAATGGGGCATGGCAGCCCCCTTGCCGATGGCCACAATCGCAGGAAAACTCAATCCCTGGGCACCAAATCTTCGCAGGGCGAATTCTAGCTCTGCAGCCAGTTGACGCTCTGTGATTTCTGGAGTCACAATCGCTTTCAGGTACTGAAAACCACGTTCAGCCAGACGAACCGCTTCCCGAAGTTCCGCGATCTCCTCACGATCCTTAATTGTCCGCAACGCCTCAATTTCCCAGGCAAATGAATCCACCTGGATCTCAGAAAGCTCTGCCTTGAGTCCTTCCACCAGCTCCAATGAGACCACATGTCCCTCAATCCCCAGCCGGTCAATCTTCAAGTCGTGGACCGCTTCCGCCACAGCCTGCAACAGTTTGGTCTTGGATGTTCGAATCAGCGTGTTGACGCCGGGGCATTCTTCCTTCAACTGCGTGATATAGCGAAAATCACTGATGAGGACTTCAGAATCCTGAGTGAGCACCAGCCAGGTGCTGTCTCCGGAGAAGCCCGTCAACCAGGTGACGTTGCGTTCCGCCTGCACCACGACCGCGTCAAACCGCCTGGCCCGCAGACTTTTGCGAACTTGATTTCGACGACGAAGAAACAGTTCCGGTGAACGAGTCATGAATAGTGGATCGATCAAGCTTGAGCCCCCGGTCCGACACCTTGCCAGTCCGTCACCTTGACAGATTCAACCAGAAAAGGCCGGAAAAGAAATGCGCCCGGCTGGATTCGAACCAGCGACCGACGGATTAGAAATCCGTTGCTCTATCCGACTGAGCTACGGGCGCAAATTGTTTTAAGGCAGTTGTTTATGGTAAGTGACGTTTTGTCGTTCTTTGTGTTTGACACTCGACACTGACACCCACCACCCTATTTTTAGTGAAAATGACACCCGCGATGCTTGCAACACTCGGGCGTCGAACAACACCTGAAACGCAAATCCCAAGGTGTCATCAGTGTCAAAGTCTACACGTTCCCATCGCTCTCGCAAATCCAAGTGCAAGAAGCCCTACAAAGATTTCCCGCTTACCGCCCATCCATCCGGACGCTGGGTTAAAAAGTGCCGGAAAAAGGCGTTCTATTTCGGGCCGATTGGTGAAGGAGCCGAGTACGAACCGAACTGGCGGGCGGCTCTTGATCAATTCAATCGGGAATGGCAATACATCCTCAAGGGGGAG
>Ga0182739_1003580_pt1 | contig 13443 bp, 14 predicted proteins | sample eDN5th30CBELigBY_FD_128873 | JGI IMG/M metagenome (GOLD analysis project Ga0182739, IMG submission 128873) | Enriched backyard soil microbial communities from Emeryville, California, USA - eDNA 5th pass 30_C BE-Lig BY (version 2) (version 2) | ecosystem: Environmental > Terrestrial > Soil >... | reverse complement strand
TCAACAAGGTGATTTAGGAGTAACAGCCACTATAATAAACCGAGAGACAGGAACAAAAGAAAAGATTCGAAGTGATTATTTAGTTGCGGCAGACGGCGCTAAAAGCACAATACGTCAACATACAAAAATTCCAACTACAGGAAGAGGAGTCATCGGCGGACATTATATTAATATCTATTTTCAAGTTGATCTAAGTCGCTTTCTAAAGCCTAGCCAGTTTGGCTGGATTCAAATCCTAAATCCAGAGGTATTTGGTGCGCTCATCACCGTTAACAATCGAGATGAATGGATTTACCACGTGGCCTATAATCCCACAAATGGCGAAAGTCCAGAAGATTTTTCTGAAGAGCGATGCTGTGAGATTTTAAAAAAAGCTATAGGGGTTTCAAATCTTGATATTGTCATCTTCAGTATTTTACCTTGGGCAGCTGCAGAACAGACAGCTACTCGTTTTCAAGATAATCGAGTCTTTCTAATTGGAGACGCAGCGCATCTTATGCCACCTGCGGGAGGATTTGGTTCGAATACAGGTATTCAAGATGCTCATAATTTAGCTTGGAAGTTAGCTGCAGTGATACACAAACAAGCCCATTCACGATTGCTCCAAACTTATCATGATGAAAGACACTATGCTGCAGAAGTAACAACGGAATATGCAAGTAATTTGTTATTCAGTGTTATTAAGAAAGGTGTAAGCACCCTCAATAATATGGATCATCTTGCAGTTACTGTAGGGTATAAATATAACTCAACAGCCATTATTGAGGAAAACTCCGATACAACACATAGAATGGACCAATTAGAGCTAAACGGAAAACCAGGTACACGTGCTCCACATATGTGGTTGAGGTATCAAGGTAAGCGTATATCTACCTTGGATTTAATAGGAGAAAATTTCGTCTTATTTACGGGAAAAGATAATAGCCCGTGGCGCACTGCTGCCCGAAATGTATCTTCTCACTTAGGTGTCCCTATTAACGTTTATGGAATCGGTTCACAAGGAGATTGTGTTGAGTATGAGGATAGCTGGGAAGCATTGTACGATGTTACCTCTCAAGGAGCTGTATTGATAAGACCAGACGGTTTTGTAGCATGGCGTACAAAAGAGGGGGCATCAAATCCTCATCTGCTTCTTAAGCAGGTCATGGCTAGCATACTATGGTAGATAAATTAATAAGCATGTTCCTGATTTAAAATTAGTTAAAGATTAAGTAATGATAATTAAATATTTAAACTAAACAAAAATTGTTGAGATAAAAAATAACCCTTGTCACAAGGGTTATTTTTTGTCTGGTTCCTAAGATGGTGACTATGTTAACTAGCATTTATCTTAATTAACGGATCAAGTGGAATACTAAAATGCTTTATTTCTTAGAGCAATCATCAAACATAGTCCCCTTTTTTAGTTGCTGATCATAAAAAGTTAATGTTGCTTCTCCTCTAAGATGTATTCGTCTCGATTTGCTTTCTCAATATTGCACCTAATATAACAATAGTATATTGTTGTATTCAGTTATATGGTTCATCAACTTAAACCGTTAAACTGATTATTGGAGGTATAGGCTGTGAGAGCAATGGTTATTGATAGGTATGGGAAAGTTCCAATGCATTTGGCGGAAATGCCCACGCCTGAAATTGGTGAGTATGAGGTACTCGCGGAAATTCATGCAGCTAGTATTAATCCTATTGATTTTAAGATACGCGATGGGAAAGTGAAATTATTAGTTAAATATAAGATGCCTCTTATCTTAGGGAATGACTTTTCTGGTGTCGTTGCAAAGGTTGGCGCAAAAGTGACTCGTTTTAAAGCTGGTGACGAAATATATGCACGTCCACGTAAGAGTAAAATCGGTACTTTTGCTGAATATATCGCTATTCATGAAGATGATATCGCATTAAAACCTAAAAATTTGAACTTTGAAGAAGCAGCATCGATTCCACTGGTCGGGTTAACCTCCTATCAAGCGCTAACAGACATTTTGCAATTAAAAAAGGGACAAAAGATTTTAATTCAAGCTGGGGCTGGTGGTGTCGGTACCTTTGCTATTCAACTGGCTAAATTAATGGGTGCCACTGTTGCAACGACTGCCAGTGAAGCTGGTGCGAATTTAGTAAAATCTCTTGGTGCAGATGAAATTATAAATTACAAGACAGAAAAATTTGAGGAAATACTGAAAAACTATGATGCAGTATTTGATACACTTGGGGACGAGATACTCGAAAAATCATTTGGTATTATAAAAGACGGAGGAAAACTTGTTTCCGTTTCGGGTTTACCGAATGCTCGTTTTGGTAAAGAATATGGTTCCGGTTTTTTTAAGACGTTGTTGTTTTGAGCAGCAAGTCATAAACTTACTGGGCTTGAAAAAAAGCATAATGTTCAATATACGTTTTTGTTTATGAAGCCAAGTGGAGAACAACTACGTATAATCGCAAATTTTATTGAGACTGGTAAAATCAAACCTATAATTGATAAGGTTTTTTCTTTTAAAGATGCTCAAAAAGCGATGGAATATGCGGAGTCAGGAAGGGCGAAAGGGAAAATAATATTAAAAATAAGATAGTTGTCAAACGGAGCAAAAAATATATCCTAACTTTCCTTTTTTTCTTTTAGGCATGAAAAAGAAAAAAGGAATAATAGAAAAAATACAAGTATGTAACGTTAATGTGTTTTTAATAAGATAAATAAAATTGAAAATAAAAAACTTTCATCTTGTGTCTTTAATAAAGATTACATTATTTAAAATGTGTTAACATTAAATGCTTATATATTTTCTGTACAATTTTTATGAATACAATAATTCTTTAAAGCGTTAAATTGTTACTATGTTATTAGACAATCTTTCTTTTAATGCTATTTCTTAGCTCCAAAAACACAAACCATATATAGTGGTTTGTGTTTTTTTTGTTCTTACAGATAGCATCAAATCTACTTAATTACATATTGAGATTTGATTTTTATGTTAATAAAGAACCACTTTAGATCAATCTAGTGAAAATTTATTGTATTTGAAACATCATAGTAAAATAATAAAAAGAGAAGAAAAAAAATAAAAAGTGATTAATAACATATTTTTGTGAGATTAATCCTTTTGAAAGGGATTGGCACGTTTGAATCTTAAACAATTACAATATTTTCGATTATTAGCTAAAACGGAACATTTTACAAGGACAGCTTCGCAGCTATTTATTACACAGCCCAGTCTTAGCCAAGCTATTTCAGAACTTGAAAAAGAGTTAGGTGTTAAGCTTTTTGAAAGAAAAGGGCGTAATGTAAAGTTAAACAAATTTGGACAATCGTTTTTACCGTATGTTGAGAAAGGACTAACTGAAATTGAAAAGGGGGAGAGAAACCTTCAAAAATTGATAAGTACAACCTCTGGTGTAATTGACCTTGCTTTTATTTATTCATTGGGAACCAATTTTGTACCGTCATTGATTCAACAGTTTGTAAATGAAAACTCTAATGCGGAAATTGCTTTTTCCTGTTATCAGGGGACAACACAAATGGTCATTAAAGGTCTCAAGGAAGAAAATTATGATATTGCGTTTTGCACTAACATTGAAAATGAACCAGATATTGAATTGCTACCGCTTGCCAAACAAGAGATCGTGTTAATCACTAATAAGAATCATCCACTGACAGAACGCGAATTTGTTGAATTAAAAGATATCGCAGGTTACAAGCTTGTCTGCTTTAATAAAAACAGTGGCCTGCGACCGATTTTAGATAAATTGTTTGCAGGAGCAGGGATTGTCCCTGAAATTTCTTGTGAGGTAGCAGAAGATAATGCATTGATAGGTTTAGTCGAAGCAAATCAAGGTATTGGGATTCTTCCGCTTGTTTCCACATTGAACTATTTTGATATAAAAATCCTTCCTACTAAAGAGCCTATTTATCAGCAGTCTATTTACATGGCAGTTAGAAAAAACAGATATTTGCCTCCAATTGTTCAACAGTTTCGAGACTTTATCATAGAAAATAATAATCAGCAAATTTGATTGAAATAGTAATTAAAAGAGAGCTAATTATGACAAAGATAAACTGTTATAATTAGCTCTCTCTGTTTCATTAGTAATAAATACACTTTGTTTTGATAAATTATAGACAAAACCTATAAGTGAATAATAATTACCAATTGGATTATTGATTGCAACGTATAATAAAATGATTTCAAAAGGCAGTAAGCTCATATTTAATTAAGTTTTTTAAATGATCAACTTGTAATCGTTTTCATAGGTATTGGTTATGAAGAAGTTAGATTAATCTAAATAAGGAAGTTTTTTTATGGCAGATCAAGGACGAATTGATGGAAGAACTCAATTAATAGGATTAATTGAAACCCCGATTGGACACTCTTTATCACCGGTGATGCCATAATACGTCATTTTGTAAACTAGGTCTTAACTACGTTTATATGGCTTTTGAAGTGGCGAATCAACAAATAGAAGAGGTATTGGCAGGGTTCCGTGCACTAAACATGCGTGGTTTTAACGTGTCTATGCCTAACAAAATGAAAATTTTACCTTACTTAGATGAGGTAACACCAGCTGCAAGATTTGTTGGTGCAGTAAACACCGTCGTGAATGAAAATGGAAAATTAATTGGCTATAACACAGATGGTATAGGGTACGTACGTGGATTAAAGGAAAGTGGTGTAGACATTCAAGGAAAGAAAATGACACTTATGGGCGCGGGAGGTGCTGGCTCCGCTGTAGCGATTCAATGTGCTATTGACGGTGCATCTGAAATTTACATTTTCAATCGCGAGGATGAATCATATCTACGGGCTTTAAAAAATGCGGACATTATTAACAATGAAATCGATGGTAATTGTAAGGCAACGGTTCATCATATCGAAGATACAGAACTTCTTAGATCGTCTATTGGAAGCAGTGATATTTTAACAAATGCAACCGGGGTTGGGATGAATCCTCTTGAAGGACAGAGTATAATCCTAGACTCATCATGGCTTCGTCCAGAGTTAATCGTTTCAGACGTTATAATATAATCCCCGAAAGACGAAATTGCTTGAAATGGCTGAATCTGTTGGCTGTAAAGCAATCAATGGATTGGGCATGATGCTATGGCAGGGAGCTAAAGCATTCGAACTTTGGACATGTGAAGAAATGCCTGTTGATTATGTAAAGGAACAAATGTTTCAAAAAACAGAAAGGAAGTGACTATCTTGGAAAAGCCAAAGAAAAAGGGGAATTTAGTGACAGTACTTAGTGCTGAAGAGGCTGTAAAGTATATCCCCAATGAAGCAATAGTTGCTATTTGTGGAGCTGGTGGGGGTCTATTAGAGCCTACTAAGCTTATAGAAGCATTGTCAAAAAGATATGAAGAAACACACTTGCCAAAAGATTTAACGTTTATCCATACAACAGGATTAGGCGACCGGGCGGACAGAGGAATGTCACCACTTGCCAAAAAGGGACTAGTACGAAAAATAGTTGGAGGACATTGGGGACAATCCCCTAGACTCTGTGAAATGGCTGAAAATAATGAAATCGAAGCATATAATTTCCCGCAAGGCGTACTTTGTCAATTATTTAGAGCCGCTGCAGCTGGACATCCTGGAATATTAACCCATGTTGGCTTAGGTTCATTTATTGACCCACGGCAAAAGGGTGGAAAACTAAATGATTGTACCAAAGAAGATCTTATTAAATTAATGGAAATTAATGGTGAAGAGTGGCTGTTCTATCCAGCGATTCGACCTGATGTTGCCATTATCCGCGGAACAACTGCAGATCGTGAAGGATATATCAGTATGGAAGATGAAATTGCGTATCTGGATACTTTAGCGATGGCCCAGGCTGTCCATAACAATGGAGGGCTTGTTATTGCACAAGTAAAAAGGGTAGTAAAGTCAAATACTCTTCATCCAAAATCGATAAAAATTCCAGGCTACAACGTCGATATTGTCGTTGTTGATGAAGAACAATCACAGCTGTACACGGGTGGAGTTAATCGTTTTATGTCAGGAGATTATATCGCGGAAACAAGTGAAGTTACCCGGCTTCCGCTTAATCATCGAAAAATGATCGCTCGGCGTGCATTGTTTGAAGTTAAACCAGGAAATGTGGGAAACGTTGGTGTTGGAATTGCCGATGGAATTGGAAGTGTAGCTCGTGAAGAAGGTGTTGATGAACAATTTACCTTAACGGTGGAAACTGGACCAATCGGCGGTGTCACAGCACAAGGCATTTTCTTTGGAGCAAGCATCAATACCCATGCATTGTTAGATATGCCTTCACAGTTTGACTTTTATGATGGCGGTGGTCTTGACGTCTGCTTCTTAAGCTTTGCAGAACTGGACCAAGCAGGAAATGTCAATGTGCATAAATTTAATGGGAAAATCATGGGAACAGGCGGGTTTATAGATATTTGTCAAAATACAAAAAAGATTGTTTTTTGTGGAACACTGACAGCCGGCGGCCTTACAACGAAGATTGAAAAAGGTAAGCTGCAAATTGAACAAGAAGGCCGATTTAAGAAACTTCTTCCTCAACTTGAAGAGATTACCTTTAATGGAAGGGATGCATTAAAAAGAGGACAAGAAGTTCTCTATATCACGGAAAGAGCTGTTTTCCGCTTAACAACAGACGGACTGGAATTATGTGAAGTTGCACCTGGAATTGATATAGAAACTCAAATCATTGAGAAAATGTCATTTAGACCTCAAATTTCTGCTGAGTTAAAAGAAATGCATAGCAGATTATTTTTTGCAGAGGATATGGGAATTAAAAAGGATTGGGAGCAAATGGAAGTATAAGAGATTTGTTCATACTATATTAAATGATTGCTAGGAGGAAGATTATGAGTAAGAAAGTTCCTTTTGAAGTAGGAGATACGGTTTCTTATACCAAGACAATTAGTGAATCAGATGTTTATTTGTTTGCTGGGATTACCGGGGATTTTAGTCAAATGCATATGAATGAAGAATTTATGAAAACAACGCCATATAAAACGCGGATTGTACATGGGGTATTAACTTTTGCACTTGGAAGTACGGCATCAACATTAATTCAAACCCAAGCGAGATCAGAAATGCCAAGTGTGTCCTATGGCTACGATCGTTTACGTTTTACAAGACCAGTATATTTTGGCGATACAGTTACAGCTGTATATACGATTACTGAAGTTAATCAAGAATCATTGAAGTCATATGCCAAGGTTGAAATTTACAATCAAAATAAAGAATTGTGCGTGGTGGCACAGCATATATTAAAGTTTTTTGAAAATTAAACAATGCAAAGGAGTGAGATAAATGAAAATCTGTGTACTTGGCGCAGGTGCTTTAGGAAGTTCCATTGGTGGCACTCTGGCGGAGGGAGGGCAAGATGTTTATTTAATAAATCAACGGGCTGATCATGTGAATGCAATCAATACAAAGGGGCTGATTCTTAGGGATGGAACGAATGATAGGGCTGTTAGGGTAAATGCCCAAACAAACTGTGAGGGAATTGGAGCAGTGGATCTTGTAATAGTATTGGTGAAGTCTTTTCATACAAGAAATGCGATTGAAAATGCTTCATCCATTATTGGGGAAGATACATTGGTCATGTCATTGCAAAATGGTCTTGGAAATGAGGAAACTATTGCCGAGGTTATCGGCAACGATCGTGTTATCGGTGGAAAAACTTATGTTGGCGGCGTATTACTTGGACCAGGACATGTGATTGCCGGAACAAAGGGAAAGATTACTTTTATTGGTGAGATGAATGGCGAAAAAACAAAAAGGATTCAGAGAGTCGCAGATATATTGACAAAATGTGGGTTATTAACAGAGGTTAGTAGTAATACCACAGGAATGATTTGGGACAAACTTTTAATTAATGTGGCAACGGGGGCTTTATGTGGTATTACGAAATTACCATATGGAGATTTATACCAAATTCCTGAAATTAGAGATTGTGCTTTTGAAGCTATTTTAGAGGGTATAAATGTTGCTAAAGCAAACGGCATTATTTTATCAACGGAGGACCCCGAAGATATTTGGTTGAAAGCAGCAGCAGGATTACCATATGAATTTAAAACATCCATGCTGCAAAGTCTTGAAAAAGGCCAAAAAACAGAAATCGATTATATCAATGGAGCAATTGTCCGATGGGGAGAGAAAAGTAATGTCGCAACACCAGTTAATAAAGCGTTGGTTGCGAACGTAAAAGGGATTGAAACTTGGGTGGAAAAATACATAAATTCTTGATAAGGAAGGATGACTGAAATTTGCCCTATCAGAAAAAAGCATATCTTGAACATTCAGCTATTCGTGTAAAGGATATTGATTGGCACATTCGTTTTTTTAAAGAGGCATTAAATATGTCGATTCGTAAAATGGATGGGGGAAAAGATAACCCTAGACAAATATGGACTATTGGTGGAGTTCAACTGATCGCAGATCCTAACTTCTCAGGTGTCGAAGGAAGACTGGCGCATTTAGGAATCATGGTGGAAGATTTAGAGGCTGCTATGGAAGAAGTTTATAAATGGAATGTTACCGAATTACCTAAAGGACATAATTGGGTGGTCCTTCCGGATGGTTTAAATCTGGAACTGATCCAGGCAAAAGAAGGTTCCGTTGAAGAAGCATTAACTGTATATCCATGGATGGAAGACTAACTATTTTAAATAGCATTGGAGTGATTATGATGGGAAAAGTACTGATGTTGCATGGGATAAACCATAATATGTTTGGAAAAAGAAATCCTAAAATCTATGGATCTATTACTCTTGATGAAATTAATGAGAGTATGTTTCAACTAGCTAAAGAGCTGAGACTTGAATTAGAGGTTTTTCAAACAAATTCAGAAGGTGAAATGATTGATCGAATTCATCAAGGGTATTTTGATAAAGTGAATGCAGTGATCATTAATGCTGGTGCATGGACCCACTATAGTTATGGATTAAGAGACGCTTTGGACATTCTTGAAGTCCCGTTTATTGAGATTCATATGTCTAATATTCATGCCCGAGATGAATTTAGACATCATTCTGTATTTGCGGAAATTGCGCAGGGACAAATTTGCGGTTTTGGCTTTGACAGCTATCTTTTAGCGTTAAGAGCTGCAAAAACCTTAATGGATGAAAAAAATAGAAAAGGAGAACTTAGTACTTCTATTTAGAAGCAAACAAGAAATGGGCAAGTCTAATTTCAAATAGTATGAAGAAGTTAATCATCTATCTGGTTCTGGTGTAAAAAATTCAATTTACTTTCAAGCACTTTGAATTTTTCACACCAGAGCCATATTTACTTTTATGCTTTCCAAATCCATGCTGCTATATCATCTATTACAAGTAAATGATAAAGTATCTTGTTAAAAGTAAAGGTTAAACCTTTACTTTTTTATGGGCAAATATGGAGATTTTCTATTGTGTATATTATAATACAACCTTTTATGCTAACTGGAGTAAATATATAAAGTACATTGATTTTGTATTTTTAATTAAATTTATCTTATTAAAAACATATTAATATCAAGTAATTATATAATTACTGTTTAGTTACTTTTAATATATAAATTTATTAAAAGAAAGATAGAAGATAAGATAGTATTTAACAAGAAATAAAAGCGTCTATTTGTCGTCATTAAGCGTAAATGACAAAACATTAATAATATATAAAATACTTTAATATTTACATAACAGATTATGATAAATATTAAAGTTATTTTATGAAATTATAGTCAGATACAAGATTTATTTTTGAAGATATATGTATATGAATCTACAAATCTGGCCAGACTAATAACGTATTCCCCAATTCCAATAAATTTTAAAAACCCTTGTCTATATAGACAAGGGTTTCTTTTTTTATATATAAATATTTCTTAAGGTGCAAATCCTTGAAAACTAACAGCAATATAGATACTAAATGAAATAGTACATAAACAGATAAAATGCAATGTTAAAAAAGGAACGTTCTGTTTGCCTTTGGCAAAGAACGAGTGGTTCTTTCTTTTTTTAGCTGCTGCTTATATAACGAAACAAAAAGCAGTAGAAAAGAAATGAGTACAAACAGCGTAAGATTTAAACAATAAAAAAGAGCAAACCTTTTGGATGTGCTCTTTTTTTATGTTCTCTTAATTAAATATTGAGTGTAATCAAACATATATCATATACAAAAATTAGTTTACACAATGGATTTTACCGTAAACACTGAAGGCAATAAAAGCAATGACCATCTTTTGAAATAAATGGGTATGATATATAATAAATCTTTACTCAAAATATTTTGAAGGGAAATGTAATATGATAATTTCTAAGCCACGTAAAAAACATAAAGTGAAGCATCTGGAACCTGCAAGTATTTTGTTCGTCGGGTTTTTAGGATTAATATTACTCGGCACCTGCTTATTAATGATTCCTGCTGCCACGAGTGATAGACATCATTTAAGCTTTATTGATGCTCTTTTTGAAGCCACTTCTGCTGTATGTGTAACCGGACTAGCTGTTGTAGATACGGGGACTACATTTACTTTATTTGGACAGCTCATTTTGCTTGTGCTCATCCAAGTTGGTGGCTGGGGATTCATGACTATTGGTATACTCATGTTTATTGTGCTAGGTAAAAAAATCGGATTACAACAAAGGCTAATACTTAAGGAATCTCTAAATGCTTTTTCGCTACAAGGCGTTATTGCATTAGTCCAACGTGTTGTGCTAATTACATTGGCTGTGGAAGGGATTGGAGCCCTTATCCTAGCTATTCGTTGGTCACAAGAAATGAGCTGGGGAAGAGCAATCTATTATGGCATATTCCATTCTGTCTCTGCTTTTAACAATGCAGGATTTGGTTTGGAACCAGATAATTTAAGTAAATGGGTAGGAGATCCAACCGTAAATATTATGATTACGTCACTTTTCATAATAGGAGGGACTGGATTTTTTGTCATTGCAGATATTTTTCGAAAACGAAATATAAGGAAGTTTTCTCTTCACACTAAAATTGTATTAGTTTCAACTATCCTCTTAAATGTCGTAAGCACACTGATTATTTTTGCTTTAGAATATCATAATCCTCATACTTTAGGTGAATTGAGCATGGGCGATAAATGGTGGGCAGCATACTTTCAGGGAGTAGTTCCTCGTACTGCTGGTTTTAATACCGTGGATATTGGGGCGCTCACATTACCTTCAAAAGTGTATATGATGGGGCTTATGTTTATTGGAGCAGCGCCAGGTTCGACAGGTGGTGGAATCAAAATAACGACGTTTGTCTTAATATTGTTTGCTTTATGGTCAGTATTGACAAATAAAGAAGAGATTAATGTTTTTCGACGCCGAATTCCTAAATCACTTGTTTATAGAGCTTTTTCTATTACTACTTCTGGAATTATTTTTGTTTCTATTATTTTCTTTCTACTTACAATTACAGAAAAAGGTGTAGATATGGCTACTCTTTTGTTTGAAACGTTTTCTGCTTCTGGAACAGTTGGATTAAGTGCTAACTTTACAGGCGACTTAAGTCCTATCGGCCGAATTCTCATTACGGTTATGATGTTTATTGGTAGAGTAGGTCCTCTTACTATTGGGTTCGTACTTGCAATTCGCTCAAATAAGCAAGCTAAAATTCGGTATGCAGAAGAAAAGATTCTTATTGGTTAAAAATCTATTTTAAATATATGCTTTGGTCAACATATTCGTAATTATTGGAAATCTTAAAAAGCAGCCCCATTCTTTAGGGCTGCTTTTAACTAAGCATTTTTGGAAGATACGTCAGCATATTGTTGAGGTTATTTATTTACATTAAACCAGCCTTTTTGTTTAAACCAGAGAATCATGCCAATTGTCATTAAAGCCATAATTCCTAAAACAATATAATACCCGTAGTGCCAGTGAAGTTCTGGCATATGATCAAAGTTCATCCCATATAACCCTACGACAAATGTAAGGGGGATGAAAATAGAGGAAATAATCGTTAATGTCATCATAATGGAGTTCATCCGATTGGCGTTAAGTGAAAGGTAATTATCTCTCATATCAGATGTCATATCTCGATTGGCTTCCACCATGCTTGTTAATTTTATCAAGTGGTCATAGATGTCATTGAAATAGGCTTTCTGCTCCGCAGGTATATATAAACGTTCAGAATTAATAATTCGATATAGCAAGTCACGCATAGGAAGAATGGTTTTTCTGAGCTTTAATAAATCACTTCGGATATCAAAAACATCATTCATCAGTAAAGCAATTGATTTTTTGGCATCTCTGCTTTCAATTTCATTTAATTTATCCTCAATTTCATACACAATTGGGAAGTAATCATCCACTAATTGGTCTAGAACCGCATAGGCAATATAGGACACTCCTTTATTAAATCCACTAGGATGTTGTAAAAGGCGTTGTCGTACTGTTTCAATACTGAGTACCGGTTTAAAGTGAAAGGTCACTAAATAATTTTCCCCAATAAATAAGTCTACTTCTTCAACATCTAACGTGTTGCTATTTAAATAATGAAGAACTAAAAAGCTGTAACCCTCATAATAATCAAGTTTAGGACGTTGTAATAAGTGAAGACAATCTTCGATAGCTAAAGGGTGAAAGTGGAAAAACGTCTCTAACACTTTTGCTTCCTCTTCAGATGGAGAGGCAAGATCTACCCAGAACCACTTAATTGAAGGGTCAGATAAATGATCAAGGGGTACATCTTCTTTGACGTGTAATTCTTGTGTAATAGCAATTGTTCGAATCATACTGCTACTCCTCCATGTGATTAATATTTCTCTATTGTATAGTATGTTACATAAAATAAACGATTAATCCCACTGCTAACAAGGCAAGGAAATCTTTCTTCTCTTTTCTTCACTTGTATCTTTACTTTTCCTAAAATATTTATCTATAAAAATAATAAAACAAAGGAGGAGGAAACTGAGGATGATATCCAGTATTAAGAAGTGAAAGAAATTATCTGTAATAGTCAATGACATAGTAATTCTCCTTATTTCTCACGTTTAAGTGAGAGAATACTAAATAAGGCTCTCTTCATATTTTAATCAGGTACAAAAAGTACTAAAATCAATGTAGCTGTATAATAACGAATAGCATAAAGAAGAATGGATTCGTTTTTTATTGTTTTCTTTATCCTAATGTCTATAATTAAAACATACAAAACAACTTATTATATACCAAACCGTTCTATATGTCCTAACTTGTTGGAAGAAAGAGGATTATTAATCTTAAAAGCAGGAACGTCTAAGAAGTATATAAGTTGATAAGGTGATACGGAGAGGAAAGAGTAAAACGTAACTATATAATAAAAGACATAGTAGTGGGAGATTTTCATGAAATACGCACAAATTTTTATTGATAGCCGAATTCGAAATGCAACGTTGATTGTATTGCTTATTTGTATGAGTATAGCTTGGCTATTTGATAGCGATTACTGGTACAATATAGCTGTTCTTATGGTTGCAGTATCTTTTATCTTACATGGT
>Ga0182739_1003579_pt1 | contig 13447 bp, 13 predicted proteins | sample eDN5th30CBELigBY_FD_128873 | JGI IMG/M metagenome (GOLD analysis project Ga0182739, IMG submission 128873) | Enriched backyard soil microbial communities from Emeryville, California, USA - eDNA 5th pass 30_C BE-Lig BY (version 2) (version 2) | ecosystem: Environmental > Terrestrial > Soil >... | reverse complement strand
CGATCTTCGAGCGCATCGCCGGGGGCGCGCTGGACCGGGACCTTGCCCGCGAGCTGCCCTTCGAACCGGTCCGCTGGCTGAACGAGGCACGCTTTGGGGCCCTGCGCGTGCCCGTGAGCCACGGCGGCTTCGGCGCGTCCCTGGAAACCCTGGTGCGCCTGCTGGTGGACCTGGCCGCCGCGGACCCGAACGTGGCCCACCTCTACCGCTCCCACATCGGGTTCGTGGAGACGCTGCGCTGGGAATCCGCCGAGGTCCGGGAACGCTGGTACGGGCGGGCCGCGGCCGGGGAAACCGTCGGCAACGCCTCCACGGAGAAGGGCGGGAACGCGCTGGGCTCCGTGGCGACGCGGCTGATCCGCGACGACGGGGGATACCGGCTCGAGGGCGAGAAGTTCTACTCCACCGGCACGATCTTCGCCGAATGGACCATGGTGACGGCGGGCCTGGACTCGGGGGAGGACCGCCACATCGCGATCGTGGGCACCGGGCAGCCGGGCGTGGAGATCCTGGACGACTGGGACGGGTTCGGGCAGAAGCTCACCGGCACCGGAACCACCCGGTTCCACGGCGCGCGGGTCGAGGAGGGCGACGTCTTCCCCCGCCGGCTGGAGGCCACGCACCAGAGCGCCGTCTTCCAGCTGGTGCTGCTGTCCGTGCTCGCCGGCATCGCCCGGGCGGCCCGCGACGAGGCGGCCTCGATCGTGCGCGGGCGCACCCGGACCTTCAACACCGGCTCCGGCGCGCTGTTCCGCGAGGATCCGCTGATCCTGCAGATCATCGGAAAGATCGGGGCCAAGGCGTTCGCGGCGGAGGCCGCCGTCGTGGCCGCCGCCCGGGAGATCGACGCGGCGCTCCAGGACCGGGACTTCGTCCGGGCGAACGTGGCGGTGGACAACGCCCAAGTGGTGGTTCCCGAGCTGGCCCTGGCCGCGGCGCAGCAGCTGTTCGAGGCCACCGGGGCGTCCTCGGTGTCCACCGCCAAGGGCCTGGACCGGCACTGGCGCAACGCGCAGACCGTCGCCACCCACAACCCGGCGGCCTTCAAGGCCCGCCAGCTGGGGGACCACCTGGTCAACGGGGTCGCCCCGGTGGGGCTGAACGCCATCGGCGAGGCCCGCCGGCCCGACTGACCCGGCGGCGGATCCGCCACGCGCCGCTTCCCCAACCCGCCTGCATCACACACCCCTGCTTAACCCACCAAGGAGACACATCATGGAACGCCGTTCCTTCCTCGCCGGGGCCCTGGGCCTTGGCGCCCTCGCCGGCCTCGGCACCCTCACCGGCTGCGGCCTGACCGGCAACGCGTCCGCCGGCGGCGACAAGACCATCAAGCTGATCGTCACCGAGTCCGCCCCGTACCAGGAACCCACCAAGATCGCCCAGAAGATCCTCGAGGGCCAGGGCTGGACGGTGGACGCGAAGTACGTCACCGACATCGTGCAGCCGAACATCGCCGTCGCCAACGGCGAGTTCGATGCCAACTACTTCCAGCACGGCGCCTACCTGCAGCAGTTCATCAAGGACAACAACCTGGACCTGGACCCGGCGTTCTACATGTACGGCTCCCCGGGCGGCATCTACTCCACCAAGCACAAGAGCATCGAGGACCTGCCCCAGGGCGCGAAGATCGCCCTGCCGGTGGACCCGGCCAACAACGGCCGTGCCCTGGCGCTGCTGGCCAAGCACGGCGAACTGAAGATCACCGAGGGCAAGAGCGTCATCCACGTGTCCCAGAAGGACATCCTGGAGAACCCGAAGAACTTCAGCTTCGTCGAGGTGGACCAGCAGTCGCTGTCCAAGACCCTGCCGGACGTGGACGCAGGCTTCCTCTTCGTGCGCCTCGGCGCGGAACTGGACATGACCCCGCAGGATGCGCTGCTGTTCGAGGAGGACGCCGACTCCCTGCCGTACATCTGCCTCGTCGCCGCCAAGCCGGGCTTCACCGAGACGGAAAAGGGCAAGGCGCTCCAGGCGGCCTACCAGTCCGACGAGGTCAAGGCGTGGTTCGCCAGCTACCTCGGCGGCGTGCTGCCCACGCCGTGGGACCGCGACCCGATCGCCGACACCGCCGAGTGGAACGCCTGATTCCGACCCGCTGAGGGCCGGGGCGGCACTGCCGCCCCGGCCCTTTTCGTTGCGGCCATCCGGGGGTCCGGCCGGGGAACGGGGGCGGCACCCCGGATTCGGGGAACAAACCGCGGGCCCGGGCTGGGACGGCGCGGCCGGGGCGGCTACCGTGGGGGCATGTCCACGGAACCGACGCCTCCGCCACGCCACGCCAACGATCCCGCCGTCATCCGCCGGCTGCTGTCCACGCCCGGGCGGTGGGCCGTCGTCGGCCTGTCCGGCAACCCGCGGCGGGCCGCGGTGGGCGTCTCCCGGTTCCTGATGGACCGGCTCGGCATGGAGATCGTCCCGGTCTCGCTGAAGGGCGATGACGTCCACGGCCGCACCGGCTACCGGAAGCTGGCAGAGATCCCGGGGCCGGTGGACGTCGTGGACTGCTTCGTGAATTCGGCCAGGGTCGGTGCGGTGGTGGACCAGGCGATCGAGATCGGCGCGAAGGCCGTCTGGCTCCAGCTGGGCGTGGTCGACGAGGCCGCCGCCGCCCGCGCCAAGGCCGCCGGACTGGACGTCGTCATGGACACCTGCCCGGTGATCGAAGTCCGGTCCTAAGGGCCTGCGGGGTTCACTCCATCTTGTCGTAGCGGGAGCGCAGCACCAGGTATCCGCCGTAGCAGAACAGGCCCGCGCCGATCACCGCCAGCAGCGGCGCGCCGTACTGGTGGTCCCGCAGCGACTTCAGGGCCCCGTCGAGGCCGGTGGATTCCTCCGGATCGTGCTGGAGCGTCGCGACGATGAACAGCAGGCCCAGCAATCCCAGCGCCACGCCCTTGGCGATGTACCCGACCATGCCGAGGATCCGCACGGCCCTGCGGGCCCCGGGACCGGAGGGCAGGTTCAGGCTGTCCTCGAACTTGTGGAGGATGCCCCGGTAGGCGAAGAACAGGCCCGCGCCGAGGATGGCGGCGCCGAGGAGCATCAGCAGGAAACTGCCGCCCGGCGTGGACATCAGCCTGGCGCTGAGCCGGCTGGTGTTCTCGGAGCTGTCCGGGCTGCTGCCCACGGCAAAGAGCACGAAGAGCCCGCCGACGGCCAGGAACGTGACACCCAGGCCGACGTTCCTGAGGACCGGCTTCCACCGCTGCAGGCCGGACTTGGAGGTCGGCTTGTTCCGCTTCAGGGTCCGCAGGCCTCCCTTGTCGAAGACGGCGGAGACCAGGTACCACAGCCCCAGCAGCACGCAGCCGCCGGCACACGCCCACAGCAGCACCGCGCCAAAGGGCTGCTGGGAGATCTTCTCCAGCGCCCCGGTCTGGTCCGCCGACTCCCTCTCGCCCAGCGCCAGCCGGAAGACCAGGACACCGAGCACTCCGTGCAGGATGCCGTTGGCGACGTACCCGGCCCGGGCCCCGCGTTCGAACCACGGATTGCCGGTGCTGCGTTCAACGGCGTCGGCCGCCTTCCCGCCCGCCTCGGAGGCCGCACCCAGGGCCCTGCGTGCCGTCCGCTTGGCGCTGTCCCTGGAAGGCTCGCCCGAAGTGCCATGCTGTGGTCCAACCATGCCTACAGCATAGGATTTGCGCGTGGACTACCAACAGGTGCGCGCCTTCTGCATGGAGCAGCCCGGGGCCTTCGAGGACTTCCCCTTCGGCCCGGACAGCGCCGTGTACAAGGTGCGGGCCCGGGCCGGCCGCACCGCCAAGATGTTCGCGCTGCTGTGGCCGGAGCGGGACGGCGGGGCACGCATCAACCTCAAGTGCGACCCCGTCCTGGCCGAGCAGCTGCGCACCGCCCACCCGGAGATCACCCCCGGCTACCACATGAGCAAGAAACACTGGAACACCGTGGACTGCTCCGGAACCCTCGACGCGCGCACGGTGCGCGACCTGGTGGAGGACTCCTACGACCTCGTGGTGGCGTCCCTGCCGCGGGCCGACCGCGAAGCCCTGCACTGGACCGGATTGGCGGCGGGCTCCGCGGACGCGGATCCGTCCGGCCCCGCCGAAAGGAGTCCCCGATGAACCAGGAAGACCTCGACGAGCTCTGGGACTTCGCCGACCCCGCCGCCAGCGAGCAAAGGTTCCGGGACGCGTCCGCGGCCTCGACCGGCGCCGACCGGGCCGTGCTGCTCACCCAGGTGGCTCGCGCACTGGGCCTGCAGGAGCGCTACGACGACGCCCTCGGGCTGCTGGAGGACATCGAGGACGCCCTGACCCTGCCCGGTTTCACCCAGGACGAGCGCACCGAACTGCGGGCGCGCGCCGCCCTCGAGCACGGGCGGGTGCTGAACTCGGCCGGGAAGCCGGCCCCCGCCGTCGTGCAGCTGGCCCGCGCCGCGGGCCTGGCCGCCGGGGCTCGGCTGGACTTCCTGGCCGCGGACGCCCTGCACATGCTCGCCATCGCCGATCCGGTGCGGGCGCAGGAGTGGACCCGCCGCGGCCTGGCTACCGCGCTCGCCTCCCCGGATCCGCGGACCCAGCGCTGGGCCGTGGCGCTGCACGCCAACCTGGGGTGGAGCCTGTACGACGCCGGCGAGCACGCGGACGCGCTCCTGGCCTTCGGCGCGGCCCTGCGCGAGGCCCGCAGGGTCGGCACCCCGGAGCAGGTCCGCTGGTGCGGGGAAGGCGTGGCCGCCGCCGAGGAGGCGCTGCGCGCGGAGGCCGACGGCTGATCCGCGGCCCGTTAGGGTGGAGGCATGATCCTGATCGTCGTAAAGTTCCGCACCAAGCCCGAATACACCGACACCTTCATGGAGCGGGTGGGCCCCTTCACCGAGGCCACCCGCGCGGAGGAGGGCAACCTCTGGTTCGAGTGGTCGCGCAGCGTCGAGGACCCGGCCGAGTTCGTGCTGGTCGAGGCGTTCCGGGACGGCGCCGCCGAGGCCCACGTGGGCAGCGAGCACTTCGCTGCCGGCCTGGAGGCCATGCGCCCGGCCCTGGTCGAGACCCCGCTGATCGTCAGCCGCTCCGTCGAGGGCGAGGGCTGGGACCGCATGGGAGAGCTGCGGATCGAGGGCTGAGCCCTACCCCTGCTTCCACTTGACGCTGAAGCTGCCGTACCCGTCGATGTATTTGCAGGTCCCGTCCACCCCGGGATCCAGGTTCTTCGCCCCCAGGATGTCCAGCGTGCACTTGTAGTGGTCGGCGACGCGGACGGTGGCGCCCTTGCGGGAATCCCATGCCCGGTTCCAGCGGGCCAGTTGGTAGACCTGCACCACGGTGTCGCAGTCGATGTTCTTGGTGGTGAAAACGAAGCTGGCGCCCTCGCAGGTGGTCTTCTTCGCCTCCTTGGGGTGGTATTCCAGCGACTTGAACATCGCCACCAGGTCCGCGTACTCCTGCGTGTACACGTACGCCTTGGCCGCCTCCAGTGCCTCCTCCGGATGCGCGGCGCTGCGGATGGACTTGTCCAGCGCCAGTTCCCCCTGGAACTGCAGCGGCCCGGCCAGCAGCGGGTAGCCCTTGTTCCCGTGCAGGCCCTCGCCGCCGGCGGTCAGGCCGTAGATCGGGTGGCTCTTGGCGTTCGGGTGCGTGGTGAGGTCGAAGACCACCTCGGCGTCGTCCGAATCCACCAGCAGCGGCACGCCCGGGGTCGGCACCGAGTCGATGCGCTGGATCGCGGCCCCGGGCAGGGCTTCCGGCAGGTCGTCCCCGGGGTTCTGCACCAGGGTCGCGATCAGCCTGCCCTCGGCGTTGCGCACCTCGTGCGCGGGGCTGCCGGTGGCGGAGATCCCGGGTTCGGAAGGAACCACTTCCATCGTCCAGTCCGAGCGGATGCGGAAGGACATGTCCCCGGACTCGGTGATCACCGTCTTCCATTCGCTGTCCGCGGCGGGGCTGGCCCGCACCGGCGCCGGCTCCGGCGGCGGGGCCTGGGTCGGGAACGCCTTGGGGAAGTACTGCTGCAGGGAGCAGGAAGACAGGAACAGCGCCGCAGCCAGGGCCCCGGCCGCGGCCGCCGCCCTCCTGGAACCTCGGGAAAGAGCCACCATGGGGCCACCCTAATCACGGGGCCGCCGGACGCAAGGGGGCGCCGCCGAATCGTTGCAGGACCTACGCTTGACCCATGGACCTCCTCGCTCCGCTGCGGACCCGCCTGCGCATCACCTTCGCCGGCCAGGCGGAGGGCGTGCCCGCCTGGGAGGACGCCCTGGAGCGCGGCGACGACGCCGGGTACTTCGCCCCGGATTCGGCCGTCTGGACGGTCCACGGCGGCATGACCCCGATCGCCGCCGGCATCCGGGCCCTGCTGGTCCAGGCCCTGCACCCCGGGGCGCTCGCCGGGGTCGCCGAGCACTCCGACTACCGCGCGGACCCGCTGGCCCGGCTGGCCGGCACCATCCGCTGGATCTTCACCGTCACCTACGGGGACACGGCCGCGGCGCGGGCCGCCTGCGACTACGTCCGCCGCCGCCACCTCTCCGTGACCGGGACCTACACCGATGCCGCCGGCGCCGAGCGCCCCTACTCCGCCAACGACCCCGACCTGGCCGAATGGGTCCACCTGGCCTTCATAGACGCCTTCCTGCGCTCCTACGAGATCTTCCGCGGTCCGGTCCCGCAGGGCGCTGACGAATACGTGTCCGAATGGGCGGTGGCCGGGGAGCTGATGGGCGTGGCGGACCCGCCACGCACCGAGGCGGCCCTGCGCGCCCGGCTCCAGGCATACGACGACGGCGGCCTCCTCTGCGGCGGGGAGCGCGTCGAGGAGGTGGTGCGTTTCCTGAAGGCGCCGCCGCTGGATCCGATGCTGCTGCCCGGGTACAAGGTGCTGTTCGCCGCCGTCGTGGACACCCTGCCGGAGCGCTACCGGGAGCTGCTGGGGCTGGAGCGCCCCCAGTTGGGGCCGTTTCCGCTGCCGACCAGGCTCGCCGGAAAGGTCGCCCTCAGGGCGGTCGGGGCGGCCCTGCAGAAGGTCGGGCCCAGCGAGCTGGCCGCCCGCCGGCGGCTGGCCCGGCTCGGTGTCCTGCCCGCCTAGGACGTCACGTTCCGTATTGCGGAAGGGAATCGGAACAGGGGCGGGCCGGCGGGGGCTAGAGTTCACAACGTGATCGCCACCAGCCCCTCCCAGTTGCAGGCCGCCCGGCGGCCCGGCGCGGTGCCCGCGCCGGAGGAAATCCTGCCGGACACCCACGTGATCGCGCTGCCGCTGCCGCAGGGCAGTTCCGTGGTCTACACGCTCTGCTACGTGTTGGTGGACAGCGGCGGCGCCGCGCACCTCGTGGACCCCGGATCCAACCTGGACGGGAATTTCGAGGCGCTGGCGGGCTTCCTGGACCGGCTGGGCGTGGACCGGGTGGCCACGGTCTTCGCCACCCACCTGCACCCGGACCACCTGGGGCTGGCCGATCGGATCCGCCGCAAGACCGGCGCCCGCGTGGCGCTCGGACGGGTGGAGCAGGGAGCGCTGCGCACGCTCCCGGCCACGCGGGCCAGCGCGGCCGACTTCGAGCGGTGGGGGGTGCCGGAGGGCGAGCGCCCGGATCCGGCCAAGCTGGTCCGGCGGCGTGCCGCGGACCCGGATTTCCGGGCCGACGTGCTGCTCGAGGACGGTGACGCGCTGGACATCCCCGGCCGCGCCGTCACCGCCATGCTCACCCCCGGACACACCACCGGGCACATCAGCCTGCGCGATGACACCCGGAAGCTGCTGTTCACCGGTGACCACGTGCTGCCGACGCTTTACCCGGGCATTGGGCTGGGCGGGCCGTCGGCGCTGAACCCGATCGGCACCTACTTTGGCGCGCTGGAGGCCCTGCGGCCCTACACGGACTACGAGGCCTGCCCCGGCCACGGCTACCGCTTCACCGGCCTGGCGTCCAGGATCGACCGCATCGAGGAGCACCACCGGCACCGCGCCCGGGAGGTCCGGGCGGTGCGCGAGCGCGAGCCGGGCGCGTCGGTGTGGGAGGTCTCCCGGCACGTGACGTGGAAGCGCGGCTGGGACAACCTTCCGGCCTTCCTGCAGGCCTCGGCCCTGCGCCAGGTGGAGATGCACCTGCAGTACCTCGACGCCCTCGACGCGGAAGCCGCCGCCCCGGCCCCCTAGCCCTAGGCGCTGCCGCAAGTCCCCGGCCACTACTCCGCAGGATTTTGCTACCTTCCAGGCAGTGTGCGGAAGATTATGTTCGCAGGAGGTAGCAAGATCCTGCGAACACTGCCTCGGAAGTGGCAAAATTCCGGGGACGACGACGGCGGGGCCCGCCGGGGCGCCCCGGTTGCGGAAGATCTCGCGGAGGATACGGAAACGGCCATGCCGCCGTCGCGCGTATCCTGAAGGAATGGATGCGCAGCCCCAGTCCACTGTGGTTTTCGACAGCCATTTCGCGCGCGAACTGCCGGAGATGGCCATTCACTGGCGGGCGGAGGAGTTCCCCGACCCCCGGCTGCTGGTGCTGAACGAGCCGTTGGCCCAGAGCCTGGGCTTTGACCCGGCGTTCCTGCGGACGAACGAGGGACTGCACCTGTTGACGGGCCGGCGGCCGCCCGAGGGGACGACGCCGGTGGCGCAGGCCTATGCCGGGCACCAGTTCGGCTGGTACTCACCCCGCCTGGGCGACGGGCGGGCGCTGCTGCTCGGGGAAGTCATCGACACCGCCGGCAAGCGCCGGGACATCCACCTCAAGGGGTCCGGGCAGACCCCCTTCGCCCGCGGCGGCGACGGGTTCGCCGTCGTCGGTCCCATGGTGCGCGAGTACATCGTCAGCGAGGCGATGCACGCCCTGGGCGTGCCCACCACGCGCTCCCTGGCCGTCATCGCGACGGGACAGTCCGTGGCCCGCGAAACCCTGCTGCCGGGCGCCGTGCTGGTGCGGGTGGCCAGCAGCCACCTGCGCGTGGGCAGCTTCCAGTACGCCAGGGCCACCGGCGACGCGGACCTGCTGCGCCGCCTGGCGGACCACGCGATCGGCCGCGACCATCCCGCCGCCGCGCAGGCCGGGAATCCGTACCTGGCCTTGTTCCAGGCGGTCGTCTCGGCCCAGGCCTCGCTGATCGCGCAATGGATGCTGGTGGGCTTCGTGCACGGGGTCATGAACACGGACAACATGACCGTTTCGGGCGAGACGATCGACTACGGACCCTGCGCCTTCATGGACGCCTTCAACCCCTCGGCGGTGTACAGCTCGATCGACGAGACGGGCCGGTACGCCTACGGCAACCAGCCGGGCGTGGCGGAGTGGAACCTCGCCCGCTTCGCCGAGGCCCTCCTGCCCCTTTTCGACGACGACGAGGACCGCGCGGTGGCGCTGGCGCAGGAAGCGCTGGCGGCCTTCCGCCCGCAGTACAGCGTGGCCTGGCTGGCCGGCATGAAGGCCAAACTCGGGCTGCCCGGCCTTGAGGACGCCACGGCCTCGCCGCTGGCCAGGGAGCTGACCGGCCTGCTGCAGGCGGCGGGGGCCGATTACACCTCGTTCTTCCGTGCGCTCGGCCGGGCCGCCGCCGGGGACGCCGCCGCCGTCCGCGGATTTTTCCCGGACCCGCAGCCCTTCCTGGAGTGGCTGGAGCGCTGGCAGGCGCTGGCCCCGGATGCCGGGGTGATGGAGCGGACCAATCCGGCCTACATCCCCCGCAACCATCTCGTGGAGGAAGCCCTGGCGGCCGCGGCCGCGGAGGACGGGGAGCCGTTGCGCCGCCTGCTGGAGGCCGTGACGGCGCCCTATGACGAACGGCCTGGCCTGGAGCGCTATGCCGCGCCCGCGCCCGAGGATTTCGGAACCTACCGCACCTTCTGCGGGACCTGAACGACGGCGGGGCCGTTCCTTGCGCGCTGTGCGTCGCGGAAGGAACGGCCCCGCCGCCGTCGTGCGGCCGGTGCTAGAAGTACTTCGGCAGCGTGGCCTCGTGCGCCTCGCGCAGTTCGGCCAGGTCCAGCTCGAAGAGGCCCTGGACCTCCAGCGCGGAGGTCTCGGTGTCGACCACGCCCAGGCGGACCACCGGGTACTGGCGGGCCGTGGCCATGTCGTTGAAGCGGACCTCCTCGGAGCGCGGCACCGCAACCACGGCGCGGGCCTGCGACTCGGAGAACAGCGCCGTGAAGGCGTCCACGCCGTCGCGCTCGCACAGGTCATCCAGCGCCACGCGCGCGCCGACGCCGTAGCGCAGCGCCATCTCGGACAGGGCCGCGGCCAGGCCGCCCTCGGAGAGGTCGTGCGCGGCGTCGATCATGCCGTCGCGGCTGGCGTTGATCAGGATCGCGCCGAGGGTGTTCTCCGCCGCCAGGTCCAGCTTCGGCGGCAGGCCGCCCAGGTGCCCGCGGATGTTCGCGAACTCGGAGCCGTCCAGCTCGTCGCGGGTGGTGCCGAGCAGGTAGATCGCCTGGCCGTCGGCGTCGTTGCGCCAGCCCGAGGGCGTGCGGCGGGCGACGTCGTCGAACTTGCCGAGCACCGCCACCACGGGGGAGGGGTGGATCGGCGTGGAGCCGGTCTGGTTGTAGAGGGAGACGTTGCCGCCGGTGACCGGGACGCCGAGCTCCATGCAGGCGTCGGAGAGGCCGCGGATGGCCTCGGCCAGCTGCCACATCACGTCCGGGTCCTCGGGGGAACCGAAGTTCAGGCAGTCGGAGACGGCCATCGGCACGGCGCCGGAGGTGGCGACGTTGCGGTAGGCCTCGGCCAGCGCCAGCTGGGCGCCCGTGTACGGGTCCAGGTAGGCGTAGCGGCCGTTGGCGTCGGTGGACAGGGCCACGCCCAGGCCGGTCTCCTCGTCGACGCGGATCACGCCGGCGTCGTCCGGGGCGGACAGGGCGGTGTTGCCGCCGACGTAGCGGTCGTACTGGTTGGTGATCCAGGACTTGTCGCACATGTTCGGGGACGCCATCAGCTCCAGCACGGCGGCCTTGAGCTCCTCGCCCGTGGCCGGCAGGCCGGCTCCGGCCTCGGAGGCCCTGAACGTGTCCGCCTGCAGCGCGTCCTGCCACTCGGGGCGTGCGTACGGGCGGTCGTAGACCGGGCCCTCGTGCGCGACCGTGCGCGGGTCGACGTCGACGATGGTCTCGCCGTTCCAGGTGATGATCAGGCGGCCCGTGTCGGTGACCTCGCCGAGCCAGGAGTACTCCACGGCCCACTTCTCCATGACCGCCTCGAACGCCTCGACGTTCTCCGGGGAGACCACGGCCATCATGCGTTCCTGCGACTCGGACATCAGGATCTCGCCCGGGGTCAGGGTCGGGTCGCGCAGCAGCACGGAGGTCAGCTCCACCTGCATGCCGCCGTCGCCGTTGGAGGCCAGTTCGGAGGTGGCGCAGGAAATGCCGGCGGCGCCGAGGTCCTGGATGCCCTCCACCAGGGAGCCCTTGAACAGCTCCAGGCAGCACTCGATGAGCACCTTCTCCGCGAACGGGTCGCCGACCTGGACGGCGGGGCGCTTGGACGGCTTGGTGTCGTCGAAGGACTCCGAGGCCAGCACGGAGGCGCCGCCAATGCCGTCGCCGCCGGTGCGGGCGCCGAACAGGACCACCTTGTTGCCCTTGCCGGAGGCGTTGGCCAGGCGGATGTCCTCGTGGCGCATGACGCCCACGGCGAGGGCGTTCACCAGCGGGTTGCCCTGGTAGACCGAGTCGAAGACCATTTCGCCGCCGATGTTCGGCAGGCCCAGCGAGTTGCCGTAGCCGCCGATGCCGGCCACGGCGCCGTGCATCACGCGGGCGGTGTCCGGGTGGTCGATCGCGCCGAAGCGCAGCGGGTCCATCACGGCCACGGGGCGGGCGCCCATGGAGATGATGTCGCGCACGATTCCGCCGATGCCGGTCGCGGCGCCCTGGTAGGGCTCCACGAACGACGGCGAGTTGTGGGACTCGATCTTGAAGGTCACGGCCCAGCCGTCGCCCAGGTTGGTGACGCCGGCGTTCTCGCCGATGCCCACCAGCATGTCCTTCTTCATCTCCTCGGTCACCTTCTCGCCGAACTGGCGCAGGTGGTTCTTGGAGGACTTGTAGGAGCAGTGCTCGGACCACATGACCGAGTACATGGCCAGCTCGGCGGCGGTCGGGCGGCGGCCCAGGACCTTGACGATCTCCTCGAACTCGTTCTGCTTCAGGCCCAGTTCGGCCCAGGGAAGCTCGGTGTCCGGGGTGGTGGCGGCGTGCTCAACGGTGTCGATGTTGAACTGCTGGGTCACTTGGTGCCTCCAACGAGGGTGGTCAGGACGGAGGCGAACATGCCCAGTCCGTCGGTTCCGGTGTGGTCGGGGCCGTAGCCGGCCTCCACGGCGTGCTCCGGGTGCGGCATGAGGCCCACCACGTTGCCGGCTTCGTTGGTGATGCCGGCGATGTCGCGGCGGGACCCGTTCGGGTTCCAGCCCACGTAGCGGAAGGCCACGCGGCCCTCGGCCTCGAGCGCGTCGAGGGTCTTCTCGTCGGCGATGTACTGCCCGTCCTGGTTCTTCAGGACGATCGAGATCTCCTGGCCGGCCGCGTACTGGGTGGTCCAGGCGGTGTTGTTGTTCTCCACGCGCAGGACCTGGTCGCGGCAGATGAACTTCAGGTGGTCGTTCTTGATCATGGAGCCCGGCAGCAGGTGCGACTCGGTGAGGATCTGGAAGCCGTTGCAGATGCCCAGGACCGGCAGCCTGGCGTCGGACTTCGCGGCGTCGACGATCTTGGACATCATCGGCGCGAACCGGGCGATCGCGCCGGCGCGCAGGTAGTCGCCGTAGGAGAAGCCGCCCGGGAGGATGACGGCGTCGACGTCCTGCAGGGACTCGTCGGCGTGCCACAGGGACACCGGCTCGGCGCCGGCGAGGCGGACCGCGCGCGCCGCGTCGCGGTCGTCGAGGGTGCCGGGGAAGGTTACGACGCCGATGCGCGCACCGGAGAGCGCCGCGCCCGTCGCGGGCGAGTAGTCGCCGATCAGGGGGAGTTCGCTGCTCATTAGTCCGCGACGACCTCGACGTTGACGACGTCCTCGATCACCGGGTTCGACAGCAGCGTCTCGGCGGCGTTGCGGGCCTGCTCCAGGATGGCCTCGGTGATTTCGCCTTCGACGGTCAGCTCGAAGCGCTTGCCCTGGCGGACGCCGGCGAAGGCGTCGAAGCCGAGGCGGGGGAGGGCGCCCACGATGGCCTTGCCCTGCGGGTCAAGAATTTCGGGCTTGGGCATGACATCAACAACGATCCGGGGCATCCGGGTTCTCCTGTGCGCGAAGGTGGGGTTTGGCGCCTGCGGAGGTGCCGTCTCACGCCATGGCAGTCGATGACGCTCCGCGAGCTTGCCCCACCATTCTAGCGGGTTCAAAATGACCCCCGGTCCGGCGGGATTGCGCCTGCTCCGGGCCCTGTTTGGCCGCGTAGGCTGGTCACATGGACTCCGAGGACCGCTGCCCCTGCCTGTCCGGCGAAACCTACGGCGCCTGCTGTGGCCGGTTTCACGCCGGCTACGCCGCCGG
>Ga0182739_1003577_pt1 | contig 13451 bp, 11 predicted proteins | sample eDN5th30CBELigBY_FD_128873 | JGI IMG/M metagenome (GOLD analysis project Ga0182739, IMG submission 128873) | Enriched backyard soil microbial communities from Emeryville, California, USA - eDNA 5th pass 30_C BE-Lig BY (version 2) (version 2) | ecosystem: Environmental > Terrestrial > Soil >... | reverse complement strand
GTTACCGGGAGCGATTTGAGTAAGGCTGATCAGGATTTTGTGCTGATGCCGTTTGATAAGGTAGTAGTTCGTACAGCCACAGGTTATGAAACCCAAAAAACAGTTTGGGTGGAGGGCGAAGTACTATACCCGGGGGAATATACCATTACCCGAAAAGATGAACGGATTTCTGACATTATTAAACGGGCAGGTGGCTTCACGCCATTTGCCTATGTGGAGGGGGCGTCGCTAAAGCGGACAGGTGCGCCGGATACTTTGCGGCCAGCAGAAACGGGTGCTGAACGGGCCAGGAAGGAATTCGCGCTGCAAGATGAAAATAAGCGGATGCTTACGTTGAGGCAGCTTCAAGACGACGAAAGTGCCATTGATGAGCTAGCCATTGACAGGAATACTAATAATGAGTTTGTTGGGATAAACCTGGAGCGTATTATTACGAATCCCGGTAATCGGGGTGATCTGATTCTGCAAGACGGTGATGTAGTGCGGGTGCCAAAGGAGCTTCAGACCGTTAAAATCTCGGGAGAGGTGCTCGCGCCTTCCACTGCGGTATATGCGCCATCTAAAGGTTTTAAGCAGTATATTTCGCAGGCTGGTGGCTTTTCCTCGCGAGCATTAAAGAAAAGTGCTTACGTCTTGTATGCAAACGGCTCGGTAAAAAGCACCAACCGGTTTTTATTTTTTAACAATTATCCCCCAATTAAGCCAGGTGCAGAAATTTTTGTTCCCCAAAAGGAAATGAAAGAGCCGATGACCCCACAGCAATGGTTGGGTATCGGTTCTGGTGCCGCGTCGCTTGTAGCTATTATACTAACTATGTTGCGTTAATTATTCAAAAAGGTAAATGGGTGACAATAACATAAAAACGGGGCACAAGTCATATAACGGGATTAGCTTAAGAGAGCTAATCGTCGTTGTCTTTGCTTTGGTTCGGTACCTCTGGAGCAAATGGCTCGTCATATCGGCAGTTGTGTTTCTGGGTGCACTACTCGGCTTTTGTTATTCCTTGGTTAAAAAGACAAAATATACAGCTACATTAAGTTTCGTTATGGATGAATCCAGTGCGTCCCAAGGCAGTTTGGGCGCTGCTGCAACTATCGCCGAACAGTTTGGTATTAGTCTGGGCGGCATAGGTGGCGTGGGCGGATTTTTCCAGGGCGACAACATCATTGAATTTTTGAAATCGCGTTCGATGATTGACGAAACGCTGCTTACAGAAATCGTGATGGATAGCAAAAAGACGTTGTTAGTTGACCGCTACATTGCGTATAATAATCTTCGAGAGAAATGGGAATCAAAAAGCCCGAAGTTGGCCGATTTGCAATTTCGCGATACCGTGGGTGTATACCTGCAGGATAGCCTGATGGCGACGTTTTACAAGGCGATTTTGCGAGATAACCTTGTTATCCATAAACCTGATAAAAAGTTTAATATCATCGCCATAGAGATGGAAAGTCCGGATGAAGTGTTTTCGAAGACATTTGCGGAGGCACTGATCAGGAATGCAACGGATTTTTATATACAAACGAGAACGCTTAAGGCAAAGGAGAACCTGGATGTACTTACTCATCAAGTGGATTCGGTACGGAGGGAACTCAACGAAGCGATTAGCGGTGTAGCGGCCGCTACAGACGCCAATCCGAATCCTAACCGCGCATTTCAAAGTTTGCGTGTTCGCTCACAACTGCATACGGTGGATGTCCAAGCAAACACAGCCATTCTAACGGAGTTGGTAAAGAACCAGGAACTTGCGAAGATTACGCTGCGTAATGAAAAGCCGGTCATTCAAGTATTGGACAAGCCGATTCTCCCGCTGGAGAATGACAAGTTGGGAAAACTGAAAGCCATTGTGGTTGGCGGTTTCCTCGGTGGATTTCTAGCATGCCTGGTATTATTGTTGGTTCGGCTTTACCGCCAGATCATGAGCGGGGATCTCGCATGATGGTATGTCCCATCCGATCTCGCTTAGCGCGTAGGTATTGTTCATTAAAAGGATTGGCGGGAATCTCTATGGGTACGTTTTCTATAATTTCCAATCCATAACCGACTAATCCAGCGCGTTTTGTAGGGTTGTTGCTCATCAGCCGCATTTTTGTTACGCCAAGATCACGCAGTATCTGGGCGCCAATACCATAATCGCGATGATCGGGTTTGAAGCCCAGTTCAAGGTTGGCATCTACGGTATCCAAGCCGTTTTCCTGCAGATTATAGGCATGTAGCTTATTGATTAATCCGATTCCGCGGCCCTCCTGATTCATGTAAACGACGATGCCCTTGCCTTCTTCTTCGATCATCTGCATCGCACGGTGCAGTTGTGGTCCGCAGTCACACCGGCAGGATCCAAAAATGTCGCCCGTTACGCAGGAACTGTGTACACGGACTAAGATGGGCTCATCAGGCACCCATTCGCCTTTATATATGGCAACATGTTGCTCGCCGGTATTTTTCTGTGTATATGCGGTGAGGTTAAATTGCCCCCATTCCGTAGGCAAATTAACAGATACTTCCCGGGTAATCAACGAATCTTTGGTGAGTCGGTATTCAATCAAATCCTGGATGGAGATGATCTTCAGATCAAACCGCTTCGCTACCTCAATCAGATCGGGTAGTCTGGCCATTTCACCGTCGTCTTTAAGGATTTCTACCAAAACACCGGCTGACTCAAATCCGGCAAGCCGGGCGAGGTCGACCGCGGCTTCCGTATGTCCGGCCCTACGGAGTACACCGCCGTCTTTTGCAATTAACGGAAATATGTGACCCGGCCGACCAAATTCCTCGGGTTTAATGCTCGGATTAATGAGTGCTTTAATGGTTTTTGAGCGGTCTGAGGCAGATATTCCTGTGGTGCAGCCGTAGCCTTGCAAGTCTACCGATACCGTGAAATTTGTTTCGTAAACTGCGGTATTGTTGCCCACCATAAGATTTAAATCCAACGCTTTGCATCGCTCTTCCGTGAGGGGCACGCAAACCAGGCCACGTCCGTGGTTGGCCATGAAATTAACTACTTCTGGCGTAGCATTGCGTGCGGCGGTTACGAAATCCCCCTCGTTCTCACGGTCCTCATCGTCTACCACGATAACCACTTTGCCAAGTTGTATATCTTTGATGGCTTCTTCAATCGTATGTAAGCTAGTGCTCATATATCTATTTTTCTCCCAATACAAAGGTATCGTTTCTTATGATGACTTGATATAATCGTCGTGTAAAGATTTATAGGGTGTGATCGGTGTGCTATCGGCTATGCCGAGGCGGAGTTTGATCCAACGGAATGCTTTACTGATTTTAATGCGGTATTGCTCAATGTCAAACAATGCCGAATCCGTAGCCGCTTTGTAGGCCAGGAAAATAGCCAACGGGGATAATACAAAAATGGCCATCCACATGCCCCAAAAGGCATCTATATTACCTTCTTTAGCCGATTTTTCGCTGACCGTCGAAATAATGTGGTAGATAAGGAAAAAGATAATTGCGACAACTACCGGCAAGCCCAACCCTCCCTTACGAATAATGGCACCCAGCGGTGCGCCGATGGAAAACAATAACAAACAAGATACCGCCAACGTAAACTTACGTTGGAACTCAACATTGTATAAGATATCTTTACTGCTGTAAAAAGCATCCTCATCTGCTTTGAGTGTAACGACATCCTTGATATACCGCACCTGACTCATGGCGCTACCGATAACCGCATTGCGCTTTTCGTCTGGAATGGTTGTTATAAAACCTTGTTGGTAATGGATCGGATATGATAACGTTTCGGTCGTATCTGTTGGTTTATAATAGTCATTGAAATAATAATAGTAGGATTTTATCTCTCGGAATACCGTATTGCGCAAGCTGTCCATCTGAATGGTGTTGGAATCCGTATAGTGCTTCAGTTGCTTCAAATTGAGCATTGCGTGGTGGCTTTTAAACAGGTTTTCATCCGTTCGCTTCATCTGGAAAGCCGACATGTCAAACTTTTGTTCGGTCTCATCGAAATGAAACCGGGTGAACTGCTGCCGCGGGTTATATACTCGGGCATCTCTTACCCGACTATCTTCGTAACGCACGCCGTCCTTGAGTTTGAGGATCATGGTGTTGTTGTCTGGCGAATTATAAATGTAGCCCTCTTTGGCCAGTAGTACATTATTGGCGGTATTGCTAGACTTATGATCATAAATCATCAAATCATACAGAATTTTCCCGTCTTTGCTTTTGCCTTTAGCCCGAATGGAATATCCGGGAATGGTATTGTTGAAAATGCCGGGCTTGATAAAAAAATCCGCCTGCTTTATCCGAACGTCATAAAGCAGGGAACCCATTTTGAGATTGACCACGGGCAGGATGTAGTCACTGAAGAGAAATGCGCCGGCACTGAATAGACCGACAAGGATAAACAATGGTGCCATCGCTTTTCGTAACGATACCCCTGCGGCTTTGATGGCTACCAGTTCATAGCTTTCACCCAGATTACCAAATGTCATAATGGATGAAAGTAACATGGAGAGCGGCATGGCCATTGAAATCTGAACAGCAGACTGGTAAGCCAATAATTCGAGGATCACATACCATTCAAAGCCTTTGCCAATCAAATCATCGATATACTTGAAAAGGAAAAGCATGAGGAGGACAAACATCACGATAAAAAACGTGACGATAAATGGCCTGATAAAGGACTTTAGGATGAGAAGATGGATTTTTTTCATCACAATACGTACCCCGACGTCAAACGCAAAGGTACGATTTTTTAAGCACCTATTACGCTTTGGAGATATTCGATCTGGTTGTCCCAAATAAGCTTGCGGTCATCGATGGTTTCTTCCCAAGAGAAATCGGTGATAGCGAGTGCAACATCATTAGTGAGCTCATCCTGTACGATTTCCATCTCGAAGTAATATGGTTCATCGTCCATCCATTTATACTTGACAAGTTTATTTTCCTTGAGGCTGATCAGCTTTGCAACATGCAGTTCTCCGTCCCAACTGAATTCGTAAATGCCATCCTTGAAGTTCACGTCATCGGCAAACCACTGAGCTAATGCGTTGGGCTCATGCAAAAAAGAAAATAGAATCTTCGGAGAGGATTTGATTTCGTATTCCAGATGGAATTTGATTTTTTCTGCCATGCCAATTATGATAACGGGGTGTTTATGTTGCTTCTTTGACCTTTAATAACTTTCTTTTCTAAAGAAAGGGAAAATAAACTATATTTGCAAACAATTTTTAGGCGGGGTAGCTCAGATGGTTAGAGCGCAGGATTCATAACCCTGAGGTCGGCAGTTCGATCCTGCTCCCCGCTACTTTTTAAAACGCCCGTAGGCAGTGTGCCCACGGGCATTTGTTTTGCTTCTATTTCACGTCCATCGGGGTAGTGGTTGCCAATGAGTAATGTTTTCGACTCAGCCAGTTTAGGTATTATATTTTGATGGCTTCAATTTTTTAGTAATTAGTAGCTAATTCAACGTGCTAACCAGTAAAAAGCGGGTGAAAGACTTTTTTGCTTCGTGAATAGAAATGATTTTTCTAACTTTATAGCTAGAACCTGTAGGCGCAACGCTAAGCCGATCGCGGTTTATGATTCTTTTCGTCAATATTGATACATGATTCAGATCCGTACATTTATAGCACCAGATGACAAGAAGGCTTGTGAGAAATTTATTGTCGGACACCAAAAGCTGTTGGAGATATTTGGCATTACCAAGATTACTTCAAATCGGCAAGATTGGGTGGATGATGAACATACAGTCGTAATATTGGTTGAAGACGTCGAAACGAAGACCGTGTACGGTGGGGCCAGGTTGCAGGTAGCAACGGGTAAATATGAATTGCCTATTGAGATTGCATTGGGCAAATACGACCCGCAGATATATGACATGGTACGGGCTGACCGCGAGAAGGGAGGGACCTGTGAATTGTGTGGGCTATGGAATTCGAGAGAAGTGGCTGGTATGGGGATAGGTAGTTATATTTTAGCGAGGATTGGTGCCGTAATAGCTGCTCAGCTACCGGTAAAAAGTATCTTCGTGCTTTGTGCGCCTATTACAGTAAGGATGGGCAAACGTGTGGGCGCGGTTGTTGAGGCAGGCCTTGGTGATGGTGGACTTTTCTATTACCCTAAAGATGACTTGATTGCCACGGCGATGCGACTGAGGGATATTGATGATTTACAACATGCCGATAAAACCGAACAAGAAAAAATCATGTCGTTGCGCGCTGATAACCACCAGGTACTTTTCGAGCGGGGACCACGGGGTACCTTCGAAGTTGAATATAATCTCGAAATAGCCAATGCAGAAAAATGGAAGATGATTCGTAATCGCTAACTTAAACTTATGAACACACACCTCTATGATCCGGAATATTTGCGGGAAACGCAAAAATTGCTGGAAAACATGAAGCAGGATTCGTATAAACACCTGCTGGACCGTCCTGGAAAAATTGCGGACATTGGCTGCGGTGTCGGATCGGACGTCATTAATATGGCCAGATTAGGTCGGGCGGATAGTACGTTTGCGGGAGTGGATGCTGTGCAAGAGATGATTGATGAGGCAAAACTCGCTGGCGAAGAACACAGTAATGTCGAATTCTTTGTCGGCAATGCTGCGGCGTTGCCTTTCGCCGCTGACGAGTTATCGGGATTGCGTGCCGAGCGCTTAATTCAACATATTTCTGACCCTTTTCAGGTATTTGGTGAATTTTATCGGGTTTTAAAAGAAGGATCTCCTGCCGTTATTGTTGAAACGGATTGGAATAGTGTGTCTTTTTACAATGGAGATTACGGCATTGCCCAGCAGCTTCGCGAGTACCTGACCTTACATCAGGTGAAGAACGGAGGTGCTGCCGCTAATTTGATTTATTATTTGGAGGCTGCTGGCTTTACCGATTTCGGCATCCGGTTATACCCTTTAACAACGCGTGTACTTGAACAGTGTATGGCGACTTTGCGTATCGATTATGCCTTAAAGATGATGGAAAATAATGGCTATATTAGCCAGGAAGCACACCGTACATTCCTTAATGCATTGCAGCAGGCTGATAATAATGGTTGTTTCATTTGCTCAATCAACCTAATCGTAGTTACGGCTCGGAAATAGAATTGTCTATGTGGAGATACGTCAGCACTATTTTCCTGTTCATGCAGTGTTCTGCAATCGGTATGGCGCAGACCATCCTTATCAATGATACCGAGCAACGCACGCTGGAAAGCGACGACTTGCTGGTATTGAAGACAGATACGGATATTTCTATCGATTCCGCCAGAAAGGCTTCTTTTTTTCGTCCGAGGGCGACGATTCCGAACTTGGGAGCAACGAAAGGGGAAGTATGGGTGAAGTTTTCCGTAACCAATACCGGCCAGCGGGTAAACAATTTGCTGAAATTGACCAATCCTAATTTTGAGGAAGTAACCTTATATTCTTTTTCAGCGCAAGGTGTTCTGGTAGACAGCGCATTGGTCACCAAGCACAATGCGTTCGGCGATAGGGAGTATCTTGATGTGAACTATTTGTTCAATATGAACGTTCAATCGGGAGAGTCCAGGGAATTTTATGTCCGTATTAAGAGTAAAATGCCGTTGATTATACCAATGGCCATTATAAGTCCGCAGCAACACATCAAATCGGTAGCCCGGGAGTACTTGATTTCGGGAGTATATATGGGGATCGTGCTGATAATGGGGATTTATAACTTTTGTTTATACCTATCGACACAGGACAAAAACTACCTTTCTTACATATGCTATGTTTTTGGGGCGGGATTCACTCAAATGGGGATAAAGGGAATGAGCTTTCAGTTTTTTTGGCCCGATAGCCCTAGGTTTGAAAGTTATAGCGTTGTATTGTTCGGTTCGTTAACGGGAATAGCCGCCCTTTTTTTTACGATTAACTTTTTAGATGTAAAAAGGAGTTTCAAAAAGATTTACGCCGTCCTTCTGGTTTTCATTTCGCTGTTCGTCATTTCGCTTATTGTGTTGCTGTTTGATCGTTATAGCGCTTTTAAGGTTATGCAATCATCAACAGCATTGTCTTCGGTAGGCGTACTTTTGATTTCGGCATATGTTGTATATAAACAACCTGCACCATCGTCTAAGATATTTCTTGGCGCCTGGTCGATCCTTTTACTTGGATCACTGATTTTTTTATTTAAAGATTACGGGGTTCTCCCTTATAATATGTTTACGATACATGCTGTACAGGCGGCTTCGGGAATTGAAATGGTGCTCTTATCTCTGGCGCTGGCAAATAAGATTAACATCTATAAAAAGGAGAAAGAGGAATCCCAAGCGAGGGAATTGGTGGTAATCGAAGAGAATGCAAAATTAATCCGCGAGCAGAACGTTGTTCTTGAGCGGCGCGTCGAAGAGCGCACCCATGCACTTAGAGAATCGAACGAGTCACTGCAGCGTACATTGACGCACCTGAAAGAAGCACAGGCGCAGTTGGTAGAGGCCGAGAAGATGGCGTCTCTCGGTCAATTAACGGCGGGTGTAGCACATGAGATAAATAATCCAATAAACTTTGTCACATCAAACGTCGCACCATTGAAACGCGATCTTAATATGATCTGGGAAGCGATGGACGAGGTGGAACGTATCGCGTTGGCGGATGATATACCGTTTGAAGAAAAGGAACGTTATATTCGGATATATAAAGAGGAAATGGATGTGGCTTATCTTAAGACTGAAATAGACTTTCTCCTGAAAGGAATGCACGAGGGGGCCACCCGAACAGCTGAAATTGTTAAAAGTCTGCGTATATTCTCGCGTGTGGATGAAGAATCATTGAAATTTGCAGATATCAACGAGGGACTGGATTCAACGTTGGTAATTCTTAATAGTGTAATTAAAGAAGGGATTACGGTCATTAAGGAGTTCGGTGAATTGCCGCCGATAGAATGCTATCCCGGAAAGTTAAATCAGGTCTTTCTGAATATCATTACGAATGGAATTTATGCTATCAATAGAAAGTTTAAAGGAAAACCTGGGGGTGTTCTGGACATCAAGACAACCGTTGATGCTGAAAATGCATACATATCCATCGGTGATAATGGAGTGGGCATGTCAGATGAAATAAAGGAGCGAATGTTCGAACCCTTTTTTACGACAAAGGAAGTGGGCGAAGGTACAGGTCTGGGTATGTCTATTGTATATAATACAATTAAGAAGCATGGCGGCGAGATCAAGGTTGAGTCGTCGGTTGGTGAGGGTGTCTCTTTTTTAATTGCAATTCCGCTTAAACAGCAGATGCAATAAGTTTATGTTATTAAATCAATTATGTTAATTTTGCTTAATAGAGAACATTAACCTCATAGACTTTTCCCTGCGTGATGCTCCAATCTCCGGAAATACTTTATATAGATGACGAAGCCAATAACCTGATCAGTTTCAAGGCAACGTTCAGATACCGCTATCCGATACATACCGCCATAAGCACAGATGAGGCTAGGGAGATATTACGCTCAAATCGGAACATAAGAATTATTTTTTGTGACCAGCGGATGCCGGGAGAGACAGGTATTGAGTTTCTTCATGAAATTAGACGCGACTTTCCGTTGCCTGTGAGAATCCTTTTAACTGCCTACGCCGATTTGGAAACAGTAGTTGATGCGGTAAATAAGGGACACATTTTTCGATTCGTACGTAAGCCATGGGTAGAAGAGGAGATCATTTCATCGATCGAAGAAGCCAATAGGTTTTTCGTTACAGATTCAATGCTGGCTATTCGAAATGAAGAGCTTCAAAAGGCTTACGATGAGCTCGATAAATTTGCATACAGTGTGAGTCACGATCTTCGTGATCCGTTGACGGGTGTTTTGTCAGCCATAAAGTTGGGATTAGAGTTTGATGCTGTTGAACGAATCCATGAAATTTTGGCGCTAATGGAAAGTTCGGTATTGAGATTAAACACTTACATCAATAATTTGCATGATTATTACCTGTTAAAACGGGGAGAGTTAACCATTTCCGATATCAACTTTGAGACGCTCTTCGAGTATCTAAAAAGCTTTTATAGTATCTACACGCAGAATAACGGTGTGGAGTTTTCCGTAGAAAGCAGGCAACGCGAAGTGTTTAAGAGTGACGAAACAACATTGAAGCTTATCTTGCATAACCTGCTTTCCAATGCATTTAAATACCAGAAAAAGGCGACGGATAATAAAACGGTACGATTATCGGCTGATGTAGAGGGTGATAAAGCCACGATATGTGTTACTGATACCGGGATAGGTATCGCCGCGCAGGACATGGGGGAGATTTTCAAATTATTCTTTAGGGGGAGTGACCAGGCTGAAGGCACCGGGTTTGGGCTTTATAATGTGAAGAGCGCATTGACCAAACTTGGGGGCGAGGTGGAGGTGAAATCGGTAGAAGGGGAGGGAACCACGTTTATCGTAACCATCTCCAGTAAATAGTCTGGATTTAACTTACGAAAGCAATTTTTGCCGAAGTAAAAATTCGAGCTGCTCATTTGTGATCTCTAGTTGTGAAAAAGATTCCTTTATTTTCTTCCGTTCAGAGAAAATCTCATAGGCCTTTTTAATGGTTTCGTCCAGCTCTTCCTCGCTCCAGGGCTTGCTTAGGTAATGAAATATCTTTCCTTTGTTTACCGCATCAACCACCGCCGTCATGTCAGCATAACCTGTGAGTAAAATCCGCATGGGATCAGGGTTTACTTTAATGACTTCTTCCAGAAATTCAACCCCCGTCATTTGCGGCATTCGCTGATCGGTAATAATGATGTCTATAGGGTACTGTTCGACGATCTGCATAGCATGCATTCCGCTCAAAGCGGTATGGATCTTATATTTCAGACGGAAGGTTGCTTTGAAAGAAATCAAATTATTCTCCTCATCGTCTACATATAAAACGGAAATTTTCGTTTCCATGTTTCGGCGATTTTAAACCCGGGCGTATTTTTTACAACGAACGACCATGTGATGTGTTGGCAAATTCTCTAATTTGCCTCCTTTTTACCAGCAAAAGTACGCTCATTTCAGCAACCCAAGTTACTAATTTTTGCTTCAAATAGTCAAAAATCAATAATATTTAGGTAGAAACGTTTGATAAGTCTGCTTTTCTGAGGAGTGGCGCCGTTAAGAAATGTATAAGTTTAGCTGAGAAAAGTTATCTTGGAACGGCTCAAATATTGTCAGGAACAACAAAATGCCGTCTCTCCCCGTTTAAAAGGAGGGACGGCATCCCATCATAATCACGCGATAGTATAGGCTTTTTATAGAGGACGCGTATATTATTTACGCACCCAATTGAACCCGTTTGAAGACGGTGACTGTCAGTCCTTTTGAAATACCATCCAAAAACTGGGCAATGTTTTTTGAAGAGTCTTTTACAAATTCCTGGTTCAGGAGAGTCGACTCTTTATAATATTTGTTGAGTTTTCCCTGTGCAATTTTTTCGACCATTTCTTCGGGTTTGCCTTCGGCACGGATTTGTTCTTTTGCAATTTCCAATTCGTGTTCAATGGTCTGTGCATCAACATCGCCCTTATCGATAGCTATGGGATTCATAGCGGCAATTTGCATGGCTACATCCCTGCCCGCCTCATCGGTACCATCAGCGGCGCTGCTGAGACCAACCAATACGCCCAACCGATAGTTGCCGTGGATATATGCAACCGCTTTTTCTGCTTCAATTGTCTCGTATTTTGACACATCGATTTTTTCACCGATTTTACCGGTTTGATCAAGCAATAAGTCAGCTATTTTCACGCCGTCTATTTCCAGCTGTTTCAATGCCTCAAGCGATGCCGGGGCCTGTGCTACTGCGACGTCTGCGATACTTTCGCCAAATGCAATGAAATCTGCATTTTTTGCTACAAAGTCGGTTTCGCAATTCAACTCGATGACGATGCCTTTTTTTCCGTCTTCGGACGTCTTCGCGATAACTACGCCCTCATTGGAATCTCGGTCCTGGCGGCTGGCGGCTACCTTTGCGCCTTTTTTGCGCAAGTAATCGATGGCGGCCTGAAAATCTCCATTCGCTTCTATTAGCGCTTTTTTACAATCCATCATGCCGGCACCCGTTTGTTGGCGCAGCTTATTTACGTCTGATGCTGAAATTTGTACTGTGGACATGCTATTTTCCTTATTTTGTTGTGTACGATTTGTTGGTTTCTGAACCTATTCAACCAAATTTTATGGCAGAGAAATAAAAAGCCGGATGGTAACTGGTTGACGGAAGTTCAAACCCCTTCCAGCGCCCCTGCCCATCCGGCTTTTAAAAGCGGTTATTCGCCGTCCTGGCTGCTTTGCGCTTCCGCTGTAGCCTCGGTTTTTGCTTTACGAGGGCGTTTCCCGCCTGCGTCGGTTTCTTCTGCCTTAGCCTCTTCTTTACCTTCAACCTCGGCTTCTTCGCCGTTGTCTATCTTGGCTTTGGCAGCAGCAGCTTCTTTTTCGGCTTCTTCTTCTTTGTCGCGCTTACGTTCTTCCAATCCTTCCTGAATGGCTTTACCTATGATTTCAGTAATGAGCGCAATCGATTTGGATGCATCATCGTTGGAAGGGATGGGGAAATCGATGTTGGTAGGATCTGAATTGGTATCCACCATAGCAAACGTAGGGATATTTAGCTTCAAGGCCTCGCTTACGGCAATGTGTTCTTTTTTCACGTCTATGATGAAAAGAGCGGCTGGTAAGCGGTTCAAATCTGCAATACCTCCCAGAAGATTCTCCAATTTTATGCGTTCGCGTTGTATCATCAATTTTTCTTTTTTCGATAATACATCAAATGTGCCGTCTTTGGTCATTTTGTCGATGTTTGACATCTTTTTGATCGACTTGCGGACGGTTGCGAAGTTCGTAAGCATACCGCCGAGCCAACGTTCGGTTACAAACGGCATGTTTACAGCCTTGGCCTGTTCGGCAACAATTTCCTTCGCCTGTTTCTTGGTAGCTACGAATAGCACTTTTCTTCCTGATTTCACCACCTGTTTGATTGCAGAAGCTGCTTCTTCCAGTTTGGTGAGGGTTTTGTTTAGGTCGATGATATGGATGCCGTTGCGCTCCATGAAAATGTACTTAGCCATTTTCGGATCCCATTTGCGGGTAAGGTGACCAAAGTGTACACCTGCATCCAATAACTCTTGATATGTAGTTCTTGCCATTTTTCTGTTCTCCTTGAAAGATTAACGTTTACTGAATTGGAACTTCCTGCGTGCTTTGCGGCGTCCTGGTTTCTTACGCTCAACCATACGGTCGTCGCGTGTAACCAGTCCTTTTGCCCGCAATGCAGGTTTCACTTCTGGGTCTAGCGTGATCAACGCTTTGGCAATCGCCAAGCGAACCGCTTCGGCCTGCCCTTTGATGCCGCCACCGGCTACGTTAACCTTTACATCATAGTTGCCGGCTGCGCCAGCTACTTCTGTACTTTGGGTCACAATATATTGCAATGGCAATGTGGGGAAATATTCCTTGTAATCCTTGCCGTTTACGGTAATGTTTCCGCCGCCAGCAGTTAGG
>Ga0182739_1003575_pt1 | contig 13462 bp, 9 predicted proteins | sample eDN5th30CBELigBY_FD_128873 | JGI IMG/M metagenome (GOLD analysis project Ga0182739, IMG submission 128873) | Enriched backyard soil microbial communities from Emeryville, California, USA - eDNA 5th pass 30_C BE-Lig BY (version 2) (version 2) | ecosystem: Environmental > Terrestrial > Soil >... | reverse complement strand
TGAAACACAGCATCTCTGCAACCTGACTTCCCCCTCCCCGGCCCCTGCTCCGGGAGAAGTCTCCTTCAATGAAGCCATCTTCGTGCTGGACTGTCAGCCGCGCGATCTAGGGCACGACAAGACCATCGTCTTTTACAACAACCTGAAGTCGTTTCATTACGAGCCGCCACGTGATCCGCTCGACCTGCGGAGCGGAATCATCTGCTCGCCGAACAATTTTGTTTATCCGGATGGAGCACAACTGGAAGAAGGGGTCATCCGCATGACCGCTCTGGCAAACCCCGACTACTGGATGAACCTGCCGGAAGCCGAATATTATGCGGACAAGCAGCGCTGGTGCGATCGGATGGCGGAGGCCGCTGTGCAACACATCCCGGATTTTCGATCACACATCGTGGATATCGACGTCTTCACCCCCAAGACCATCAAACGCTTCACTGGACACCTCAACGGGGCTGTCTACGGAGCACCGGTTAAAGTGCTGGACGGCACGACAGAGATCGGCAACCTGTTCCTGTGCGGCACCGATCAGGGATTCCTCGGAATCATCGGATCGATGCTCTCCGGCATCACGATGGCCAATAACCATCTGCTGAGAGAATAACGAAAGAGGTCAGGACTCATCCGGTCAGGACATCGCACTCCGTTTTCCCCGGAATCATGCCCGAATCCTGACCGCCCCCCCTGATTACGCCCGGAAGATGAAGTACACCGCGCCGCACATGCACAGGCCGGCCCAGAGAAAATTCAGATTGATCGGACGCTGCATGTAGTAAATGGAGAACGGTACGAAGACCGACAGCGTCACCACTTCCTGCAGGATCTTGAGTTGTCCCAACTGGAGATGCTGGGCGTTGCCGTAACGGTTCGCCGGCACCTGCACCAGGTATTCGAAGAAAGCGATCAGCCAACTGATCAGCACCGCAATGTACCACGGCTTGTGCGCCAGATCCTTCAGATGGCCATACCAGGCAAACGTCATAAAGATGTTCGACACCGTCAGCAGCAACACCACAACACCAATGGCGGAAAAGTTCATTCAACGACTCCGTTCGATGAAAAGACATCGAGGCCAGGAGAAACGGCAATCCCCCTGGCCTCTGTTTTCTGTCCCTGTCTGAATTCCCCCGAGTGCCCTGTCAGGGCTTGAATTTGGGGGACGTGCTCGCGAAACGTCTTCCGTTGTCAGACTTGACGTGAAGACCTCCCCCAATTTTTAGAGTAGACGAGGCGCTAGCCTAACAGGGCAATCACCAGTCCGCTGCGAATCTTGGGGTCGAACCAGGTCGACTTGGGCGGCATGAACAGGTTCTGTTCGCAGACATCCACGAACTGCTTCATCGTCACCGGGGCAACCGACAGCGCCAGGGCATAGTCTCCCTGATCGACCCGCTGGACCAGATAGGCAGCATCTTTATTCCCGCCGACATAATTAATCCGTTTGTCGCGGGCATCGGACATGCCCAGAATACCGTCGATGATGTGCCGCTGGATGATGTCGGAGTCGATCGACTCAGCCGCATTGTCCGGGTTGAATGTTCCGCTCCGGGGTGTCAGCTCATACCAGGCTCCTTCCAGATACAGGCCGATCTTTCCGACGCTGTCCGGACGATACGGAGCAACCTGCCCGATTTTTGTGATTGTGAAATTCGGCTCCAGCTTCTTCAAAAACTCCTCTGAAGAATTTCCGTTGAGTGGCAGCAGCCGGTTATACGGCTCCAGCCCCAGGCGGGACGTCGGAAAGAAGACAGTCAGGAAGTGATCCAGCCCCAGCGCAGCGGCGGCGGCACTGCGATGATTGCCGTCCGCCACGTAGGCGGCAGGTTCTTCCGCAATCAGACCGATCAGCTTCGACCGGGTTGCGTCATCGGAGATCAGCCAGCTCTGGTGCAGATTTTTGTCTTCATCCAGCGTTTCGAAATCACAGCCGCGCGACTGCGTGATTTCCGTCAAAGTTGCCAGTAACCGACCATTCGCATCATTGACAGCCAGATTCACCGTTCCAAAATCGGCATTGGTCGCCTTGAGCAACTGGGCGCGTCCTTCCGCTTTTTCGGGACGAATCCCCTCGTTGCGAATCACGGTTCCCTGTGGAGTTTTCTCTGTCCGGATTTCCGAGGTCAGCCCGAACCCGCCGACTCCCAGTTGTGGTTCCGACGGACGCTTGGGGGACGTGATGCAATAGACCCAGAGAACATCGCGAACTTCCCGCATCAAGGGAGATTTCTCGAACAGTCGCATCTCGCTGGTGGCATGCGCCAGAGCAGCGGGAGAACCGTCTTCGATGATCTCTTCCGCCTTGCCGACATGACAGTGCGGCATGGTGATTTTCAGGACATTTTCCGGGCGCTCCTGCAGCAGATCCCAGACTTCCCGATCACTTTGAAATTCATCGTAATTCGGAGCACTGACCTGAGAGGCCGCTGGGGAGTCGACAGGAACCAAGGCACGGGAAATCGGGCGAAGCGTGGGCATGGGTACAATTTCTTGAGGAAACAAACTGGTCAATATCCGCTGAAAAGTCCTCAGATCGTCTCCTATCCGTAACAGGACTGCAACCCCGCCGCCGTCTCCCGACTCTGTTTCGCCTCCCACGCAAAACATTTTCCATTTGAACACACGAAGCATCGCCGGAAGCGGACGGCTTCAGGTCGTGTCTCCCGGAAAGCCAGTCCATAAAGTCCGGCAATGGACGACGTTTTCCAGGGAAGGAATTCGAATGCAGACGGTAACACGACGCTTCAAGAAATCCGCAATCTTCCAATTCACCGATTGTCGTCCGGACGGAAGATGGGATAAATTCCGAAAAGCCCTTTCGTCAACTCCATGAGATTCCTCCACCATGATTGACTACGAACAACTCGGTGTCTTCTATCTTGGACGCGAGTACGAGATTTCCTCCGGAAAGACATCGCCCGCTCCACTGCTTTATGACTCGAAGGATCTGACGACGCATGCAGTCATTGTCGGCATGACCGGCAGCGGCAAAACCGGACTGGGAATCACGCTGCTGGAAGAAGCTGCCATTGACCAGATTCCCGCCATCATCATCGATCCCAAGGGAGACCTGGGAAACCTGATGCTTACCTTCCCCCATCTGCAACCTGCTGATTTTCAGCCATGGATTGAAACTGCGGAAGCCCTGCGGCAAGGGATGAGCCCGGAAGAGTACGCGACCCGTCAGTCGGAACTCTGGAAGACAGGGCTGGCGGACTGGCAGCAGGATCCCGCGCGCATTTCCCGGTTCCGTAATGCTGCCGAAGTGGCCATCTACACCCCCGGCAGCGATGCCGGCATTCCATTAACCGTGCTGAAGTCGCTGGATGCTCCGCCGCAGGCGATTCGGGATCAGGCCGACGCCCTGCGGGAACGAACCTCGAATGCTGTAGCGGGATTGCTGACACTGCTGGGAATCGATGCGGACCCGCTCCGTAGTCGCGAACACATTCTGCTGTCCAACATCGTGGAAACCGCCTGGAAAGCAGGCCGCAACCTCGACCTGCCACAACTGATCCGGGAAATTCAGTCTCCAGCATTCAACAAAATCGGCGTGATGGATCTGGAGTCGATCTTCCCGACGGCGGATCGGCGCCAACTCGCCATGACGATCAATAATGTGCTGGCTTCTCCCGCGTTTGCGAGTTGGACACAAGGAGAACCACTCGATATTCAGAAGCTGCTGTACACACCGGACGGACGGCCGCGACTGGCGATTCTGTCCATCGCACATCTCAGCGAACAGGAACGAATGTTCTTCGTCACCATTGTTCTTAACGAGATGATTTCCTGGATGCGGACCCAGTCGGGCACCTCCAGCCTGCGAGCCATCCTGTACATGGATGAGCTGTTCGGCTACCTCCCCCCCACCGCGAATCCTCCATCCAAAACGCCGCTGCTGACCCTGCTCAAACAGGCCCGGGCGTACGGTCTGGGGCTGATCCTCGCCACGCAGAACCCGGTCGATCTGGACTATAAAGCCCTGTCCAATGCCGGGACGTGGTTTCTGGGGCGATTACAGACAGAACGGGATAAGTCCCGGGTACTGGACGGCCTGCAAGGAGCCAGTGAAGCCGCCGGGGTCGTCTTCGACAGACAACAGATCGAATCGACTCTCTCCAGCCTGAAGAATCGCGTCTTTCTGCTGAATAATGTTCACGAAGATCATCCCGTGGTCTTCCAGTGCCGCTGGGCTTTGTCGTACCTGCGCGGTCCGCTGACACGCGACCAGATCCGCACGTTGATGGCCCCCTTGCGATCCGCGCTCCAATCGGCCGCCTCCAGCCTGCGGGGAGTTCTCAGTGGATCGGCCAACCCCAGTGCCGCATCCACAGACTCCGAGACAGCCACAGCCGGACCGCCGGTCATTTCCCCGGAAATCCGCCAGCGTTATTTCCCGATTGCCCGGCATGTTTCCCGGGATGCCCGGATTGTTTACAAGCCCGCACTGCTGGCCCTGGGACGCGCCCATTACGTGGACACGAAATCGAAAGTCGATCTCTGGAAAGACATTTCCTGGATGGTCTCAATCCCGGAAGATGAAATTTCAAAAGATCCCTGGGAGGAAGGAACCTTGCTGGGCCCGGAACTTCCCGGCAGTCAGCCGGCTGCTGAAGCGCACTATGCGGAACTTCCCGCGGAATGCCTGCGGGCGGCCTCTTATAAATCCTGGGGAACATCGTTCAGGAATTTCCTGTATCGTTCCCTGCCACTGGTGCTCAGCTACTGTCCGGATCTGGGCGAGTACGCCAGCCCTGATGATCCCGCCGGCGCATTTCAGGCCCGCCTGAGCCATCGTGCCCGGGAAGATCGTGATCTGAAAATGGAGAAGCTCCGGCAGAAGTTTCAGGGGGCGATTGAAAAAGTCGAAGAGAAAATCCGCAAAGCTGGTCAGCGTGTGGATGTCGAAAAACAGCAGGCGACCTCCGCGACCATGACCGCTGCCATGACGTTCGGCACTTCGGTTCTGGGAGCCCTGTTCGGTCGGAAAAAACTCAGTGCCACCAATGTTTCCCGGGCGGCGACCAGTATGCGGGCGGCCTCCCGGGCGGCAGAACAGCGCAGCGACATCAAACGGGCTGAAGAAAACCAGCAGCAACTGGAAGCTGACAAACAGGCACTGGAACAAGACCTGCAGCAACAACTCGACCAGCTCAAATCCAGTTTTTCTGACGATCAATTGAAAGTCGAACCTTACGAGATCAAGCCTCGCAAATCCGATCTCTCTGCTGATGAAGTCAGCCTGATCTGGCTGCCGTTTGAGCCGGATGAACGCGGACGCCTGCAACCGGCATACGACGAAAGCCTGCTGGCTTCCACGACATAACCATCCAGTGCCCTGTCAGGGCTTCGGTGGGAGATGCGTCATCGCAAAACGCCCTCCGTTGTCGGACCTGGCGGTGAACCTTGCTGTTGTCCAAAGGTATTTGCCTCGCAGGCAGACATCGTACCACCGGGACTTGCCTGCAATCAGCAACTCCGCGGAGATGAGAGCAAGTTGCTCTGCCCGGGCTCGCGCAGCGCGCGTGTCGACTGATGAGAGACTGCTCGCCGCGTGGCGGAACGCGGTCGACACGGGGTTAATGCGCTCTCGCTCCGGCGGACCGGTGAAATGAGAGTTCTTCTTCCCGCTCGGTGTCGAAGAATGCCGGGATCGAAGGGAGATGCAATTCTTTCGACCAGACGCGCCCTGCGGGGGGGTGTTCAGCAACGTCCACAGTCCGACGCTGTGCAGCCATCTGATGAGTCTTCTCCGCCGGAGGCGCTGGGGGCAGGATCTGAGTCGTTCGCCGGCGCGGCATCAGGTCGAATCCGAACCATGGCATCGGCGAATCGCTGCTCATCGAAAACCAGCGATGCCCGACCTCGCATCCGGAAGACGCAAGCACAAGCAACAACAGAATCCAGCGAAACATCGACATCTGAAGGCCAACAACGGACGTCGCCGGCGGAATGACCTGGATTCGCCTGCACACATCCGCAATGAAAATCGTCGGAAGGGTTGAAGTTGTCGGGACGTTTCTACTCCACAGTTTCCGTCTGGGGCGGCAATCCATGGCTCTGGGAAAGCGGATTGAGTGGGCGCATCGTCTCACAGCCTGCCAGAGCAGCCAGCAGCCACAGGCACATCCACGCCAGGATTCGCTTTCGTTCCATGCCCGCCTCCTGCGGTAGGAATGTCGAAACTGATTTTCAGGGGAGAATTCAATGATGGGATTGCGGGCGAGACAGCAGAAACCTTTTCAGAAAAGGTCAGCGCAGCGCAAAATAGCGACCCCGGCCATTTTCGAAAAGGGCAATTTGAGAATCTGAAAAACCGCCAAAGCAGCCAGAACATCCGGACCGGAGCCATCTGACTTGCCGCTTCCGCAGCAGGAACAGGACAACCCGGCAATCGTGACGGGAAGCCGGAATCATCGGGAGCTCGCAGCCGCTTCGCGCACCAGGTCTGTCGCAGACTCCCGCAGCAGAGAGACGGCAGCTTCCACGAGTTTCTCACCCGATCCGGGCTGCACCAGTGAATTCGTCGGCTCATAGCCTCCACCGACATACGCATGCCGATTCGGGATGTAGATCGATTCGACATAATTCGAAAGCTCCACCACCAGCGTGGTCCGGAACGGGGATGCCTTCTTGATCGACATTCCGAGTTCACTGAAGATTTCGCCCGGCAGGAAGACAAGGGCGACGTCCGCACCAACGGTCATCACGATCACTTCTGTCGGGAGAGTGGCTCCAACGCCTTTTAAGGAACGGGAGATTCCTAACGAAATCAGTCCTCCCGATTCCGGATGAGGTGTCTGATGCGTCAGTTGATCGAGAGCCAGTCGTTTGTAGGCCAGCACATGATCGTAAAAATCGATTTTTTGTCCGGCATTCACCATCTTGATTAATTCCAGGCTCTGCTGGACTTCTGCCGGAGTGACCTCTTCCAAAAGAAGCGGAACCGCCCGGTGCCGGACCTGCAACCGGGAATTTTTCACCGGTGACAATTGCGGGATCGCTGCCACGATCGTGGTGCCCAGCGCTTTGCCGATCTCGGTCGATTTTCTGCGGGCCTGGCCCATCGGGTCTGCATGGTTGATGTCACCGCAGCAACCGGTTCCGAACAGGGAAATCACATTGGAGCCCAGAGATTTATGAACCATCTGTTCAATGGCATAAGGATAGTCCGCACTCCAGAGCATGCCCCCGGTGGTATCCAGATGCAATGCGAAGTTGCTGATCAGTCCGGTCGGTGCGTCTCCCTGAGCGTTCAGAATCTCGATGAGGCCGATTTCCGGATCAATCGGAGCGGCGGAGCGGATCGCCTGTGGGTGCTTCAGTCCGACCCAGGTTCGAACGCTGCCATCCTGCATCACGGAACGGCGACAATAAGAAACCTGTGTTTCCTGTGTGACTGATCCGCTTCGAAGCTGCACAGGCTGAGCCGCTGTTCTGGCATCGTTGATGGCCTGTGCGATATGGCTGATCAATTCGCCCGCATAGGCCGCCCGCTGACGGTCGATGTCTGTTTTCAATTCTTCGGGCGGTCCCAGAAACTGGTACAGCGACCGATAATAATCTGGAGCGGTGTGTGAATGGGTTCCCGAGACGACCAGATGCTCGACGGGAATTCCGGTTTTCTCGTGGACCTGCTTCCGGACCGCAGAAGAAAGGTCAGCGGAGACCCCTGTCAGATCGCAGACGACCCAGGCGGATTCCGTCTTCCCATTGCGAAAGTAAACCGCCTTTGCCCAGAGCGGGTCGATGGTTCCGGTCGCCAATCGTTCGTGATAGTAACCCGCCATCGGGAATCCGAGAGGCGGAGTGATTTCGACCTGGGCAACGCCGACATGGAGGCCGTCTTCCGCGAAAGCGGGTGAGCCGACTGCACACAGGCAGCCCATCCAGGCCGCCAGGAAAGTGCTCCCCAATAGAAAGAGGCGTGTCTGTTTGCCAACAAGTCCCAGCATGTTCATTCCTCGTTTCGGATGACGTCAACAGATGGCACGGTTCGTTGCCCAGATTTCGAATGAGCGATCATCGATGGATTGTCGCAACGAAATTCCACTCCGTCAATCAGCAGGAACCTGCCAGCCCCGTCAGGCAGACCCGAAAGCGGATGTCGTCTTCGTCGGAATGGGAATTTGGCTTCGTGGACGGGTCGACAACACACTTCTCTTGGCTCAAACCATGCAAACTCGCTAATCTTTCTGAATCGTTCATTACAGACTCTGGCCTGACTGGCTTGCCCGGGCTTCCCAGGGTCGTTGATGTCGCCGGAAATCCTCCCTGGAGCGGAGGATTTCGGTCGTTTGCAGTACAGGGAAGGTCAGGAAACGATGCCGCTTCGCGTTTACAATACGCTGACTCGCGAGAAACAGGAATTTCAGCCCATCCAGCCGGGCAAAGTTTCGATGTATCTGTGCGGACCGACGGTCTATAAGCCGGCCCATATCGGACATATGGTCGGCCCGGTGATTTTCGACACCATTAAACGATATCTGACTTATCACGGATATGATGTCACATTCGTGGTCAATATCACCGATGTGGACGACAAGCTCATCAATAAGGCTCGTGAGAAAGGAATCCCGGTCAAGACGCTGGCGGAGCAGATGGCGGGAGATTATTTCGACAATCTGAAATTGATGGGCGTCGATACGATTGATCATTTTCCTTATGCCACGGATTACATCGGTGCCATGCAGGAAATGATCGAACAACTGATCGCTCGCGGGGCGGCGTATGAGTTGAACGGCGACGTTTATTTCTCGGTCACCCAGGATGCCGATTACGGCAAACTCAGCGGGCGCAGCCTCGAACAGATGCTGGCGGGAACCCGCGTGGAAGCCAACGACCGCAAAAAAAATCCCGCTGACTTTGCCTTGTGGAAGGCATCGAAAGCGGATGAACCCGCCTGGGACAGCCCCTGGGGGCTGGGACGGCCGGGCTGGCATATCGAATGCTCCGCCATGAGCAGCAAGTTGCTGGGCACCTCGATCGACATCCATGGCGGCGGACTCGACCTGATGTTTCCGCATCATGAAAACGAGCTCGCCCAGTCGGAATGCGCCTCCGGCCAGACATTCGTCAAGTACTGGATGCACAATGGCCTGATGCAGTCCGGCAAGAACACCGGAAAAGTGGGAGGAGGCCATTCCCGCGAAGGAGACCTTCCGGAGACTTCGCCCGATGCCCAGATCGCCGGAAAACTGGCTGGATCAGCGGGGGCGGAATCAGTGAAGACGGCCGTCTTCGCTCATCATGCGCCCGAGGTCGTACGGTTCTTCCTGCTCTCTGCCCACTATCGCAGTCCGATTGATTTTTCCAGCGAAAACATCGCCAGCACCGGCAAGGCGATGGAAGGATTCTATCGCCTGTTCGAGACTGCCCAGCGGATTCTCGGTCGCAGTTTCTATGAACTCTCCGCGCCCACACTTCGCAAGGAGACCACGAACCTGGAACAGTTGCCCGCGGAGATTCGGGCCACCGTGACAGAGTTGCGGGATCGTTTCTGGGACGCCATGGATGACGATTTCAATACCGGCGGGGCCATCGGCATGCTCTTTGAGCTGCGACGGGCCATCAACGGATTCATCACCCAGAACACGCTGGAAGCTTCCGCGACCGAAGAACAGAAATCCCAGTTGACTTTACTGCTGCTGCTGCTTAAAGAACTCTCGAACGTCATCGGCATTTTTCGAACACCGCAACAGAAGAACAGTGGCGCCGACGATGCGTTCGTGAACGGTCTGATGGATCTGATTCTCGCGATTCGCAACGATGCCCGCGCCACGAAGAACTGGGCGGTTGCGGATCAGATTCGCAACAAGCTCACCGAACTGAAAGTGATCGTGGAAGACGGGAAAGAAGGAGTCCGCTGGACCCGGAATTAATTCCGGAAGCGCGGCGGATGGTTTCAAATCGCAAAGAGGCTTTCGATCACCGAAAGCCTCTTTGCATGTGATCTTCCGGGAATGTCCCGATACATTACGCCCGATATATTACGGGAGTTCGCGAATGCGCAGGTTCCGGAATTCCGCAGGAGCCCCTTCGGATTCCAGGCACATGAAGCCGGTGGCCGGTTGGGCCTGAGATCCGCCGGAGACTTCTTCGCCATTCACCCAGAGCCGGACTTCGCCATTGATGGCACGCACGTAATAATGGTTCCATTCCGGGGAGGGCCTGGTCAGTTCCTTGCGGGGGAAGCTCCGCTTGCCATTGGCTGAAGTCGGTTCAAAGGGGGTTAACTGGGACGTTCCGACCGGGAACACGTCACCATGGGTGGTGAACCAGTCGGACTTCTTGCCGTTTTTCTTTTCGAAATTCTCCGCATAGCCCAGGTCCAGAATCTGAACTTCGATGCCCCCTTTGGGAAGCTTGTTAGGTTGCAGATCGACAAAGGCATCATCGGGCGCCCAGAGGAAGATTCCGGAATTCCCAGCATGTTCCAGGTGACGCCATTCCGCCACGATTTCCAGATTGGTGTATTTCTGCTTGCTGCGGACCACACCGACTGGTTTTCCGGTCGTGCAGATCTTCCCGTCTTTCATTGACCAGGTATCCGGATCGCAGTTGACGTGATCAAAATCGTCCAGCGTCAGTTGTTTCCAGCCTGGCCCGGTGCCGTCGATGAAGGCTTTGGGGAGGTTTTGAGGCTCCGCTCCAAAGCTGGCTCCGGTTGCGAGAAGCAAGGCTGAGAAGCCCAGCATGCTGAAGAAGGTCCGCATCGTTGTTCCTGTTCGAAAAAGGAGTGTGATTTCACCCGGGCGGGGGACACGTTTGCCGGACCGCCGGGCGGCCTGAATGGCCGTTCATGTCATCGGGTCCGGCCTATCGGTATTCATTGGCGCGGCTGATGGGCACACCGATCATTTCGCCGTTATAGACCTGCTGATCGTTGACGAAGCCTTGAAACTCGAAATGGGCCATCCGTTTTTCCTTATACTTGGTCACTCGGGCCAGAATGATCAGCCGGCAATTCGGATAGACCGGCGCACGGAACCGGACGTCGGTCATGCCGCCAAATCCCAGGTAGTCGCCCGCTTTGAGAATGTCGTACTTCCGGGCGTAAAAGCCGGCCAGTTGTGCGGCTGCTTCACACAACATCACCCCGGGCATCAGCGGGAATCCCGGCATGTGTCCCTTGATCCAGAATTCGTCATCGGTCACGTCCTTGAAACCGATCAGCCCATGATCGGCGGTATTGACGTAAACAATCCCGGAAAGCTGTTCCATTTCATGACGCTGGGGATTGACCTTGCGGATGTCGTCCAGCGTGAACAGCGGCTTGTCGTAATTGAATTTCGTATAGTCGTAGAGTGGTTCAGCAGGCATGAATTCAGATTCCATTCCAATCAAATGGCAGTTGGCCAGGGCGTGATGAGGCAGTCCGGAAATCTCCCCTTCAACCGGAGAGACCGTCTTCACCAGAATTGCAATCAGCCGTGAGCTTCAGCGTCATTGCGAAGGAGAAGCCGGGTGTTGCCTGTCACAGCCCTTGTCTTTGGTCCGCGTACTCGAAGGCGGACGCTGCTTTGGAAAAACAACTGCATCCCCCGCAACGGAGATGCAGTTGACATCGTTGATAAAATTCAGTTGAGTCCCGGAGGCACAGAGCCATACCCCCAGGGGTTATTCTTGAAGGGAGCCGGAGCAGGACGTTTAGGAACAGGTCCGGGCGTCATGGTTTTGGCCAGTTCCACAGCGGCGTCCGCGAACTGCTGGCCGGCGGTGATCTCCAGATTGCTGTATGAAGTCAATCGGGTTTCATACCCTCCGCCACGCGGCCCGAAGGCTTCTTCCGTCGGAACATACCCCACGCAGCCATTGGCCAGTGAGACCGGAAAAGTGAACGGGAACGGGCTGCGTTCCTTGATCTGAAGGCCGAAGGCGCAGAAGTATTCCGCAGGATTGGACAGAAAGACCGCGGGGCCCACCTGGATCGCCTGGACTTCCACTTCGACATCCGGATGATGCTTCAGCATCTCATTGAGCAGAACGGTCTCTTTGGCGAACGTCCATTCCGTTGCACCGGCTTCCGCAGGAGTTTTCTGGACGATGTCCATGGCTGCCTTCACATGTTCAGCACTTGGCACGCGGCGGGCGATCTTCCAGGTCTTGTTCTTGGCCACGACCGGTGTCAGAACGCCGGGCTCAGCTTTCAGGAGAACTTTCACCGCTTCGGCTCCAATGGTTCCTCCCACCTGTCGGCACCACTGCTCTGATTTGGGCCGCTCTTCAGTCGCCCGGTTATCGACCTGGGTCACATCGCCCGATGCTCCGGCGAGAAAGACGACGACAACCTGGTCTCCGAATACGCCGCGCAGCACGTGTTCGATGTAATGAATGTAATTCGCGGAGATTCCCCCGGGATTGACGGTGGCATGACAGACATAGTTCACCACGCAGGCGGTCAGTTGACCTTTTTCATCCCAGACCCCCAGCACCCCCACCTGCGGATCGGTCGGCCCGGCCGGCTCAATGATCTCAGGATTGCCGACCCCCGGATGGGTATAGGTCATGCCGTTCCGCATGAAAAACCGGCGGTTGAAAGCAACGGTGTCTTCGTGGCCGAAGCCGATACTGCATTTTGCTGCCTGACGCTGTTTGTCCGCATTCACGACCGCATCGACAATCTGGTTTTCGACGTGGATGACGTATTTGGGATCGCCATTGGAGGATTTTTCATAGGCCAGCGTTTTGATAAAGTCGGAAGCCTCGTCGAAGTCTCCCGGCAGGATCATGCCTGTCGGCCCCGAGGAATGGGAATGCGTCGCGTGAATCATGACGGCATTTTCAGGGATTCCACAGGCTTCCTGAATTCGTTTCCGGGCGGCCAGAACGAGTTCGCGCCGAACGAACAACGCATCCACGCTCACCAGCGCAGCCCGGTTCGTGCCGTCCGAAAACACCACCGCATGCACCTTGCACGGATCATGCAGCGAGCGATGAAACGCTTTCCCGTAGCCTCCCGGCTGTTCCATGCCGATTTCCGGAGTGATGTCCCGATCCGCCGCCCCGGCAGTCAGCACGGGGGCGTCCGCCGCCGGCACACTCTGTTCGCCGGCAAGTTGTGATGCCAGGACACAGACAGCCGGGAGCATGACATTCAAAATCACCCTGCGAAACATACTGTGATCTCCTTGGTGAAGGAATCATGCCCCACTCTCCGGGAGTAAAGACGAGATTCAATAAATTGGAAGCGAGTGATCCGTCCAGTTGAAAGAAAAACCGTCCCGGCGTCAATTCCATACGGGCGTTCCGGATCTTGGAAAGCAGAGACAGGACTGATGAGGAAAGGCGATTTCAGCTCTCCGGATCAGCCAGTGCACAGGCAAACTCCAGCCGGACAGTCGTTTGCCCCTCCACAGAAACTCGGGCCTTCAGGAAATAGGCGTTCGACAGTTTTTCCACCAGTCCCACGTCGATTTCCAGCGTCTGGCCCGGCCGGACCATCTTTCGGAACTGCACCTGATTC
>Ga0182739_1003574_pt1 | contig 13463 bp, 13 predicted proteins | sample eDN5th30CBELigBY_FD_128873 | JGI IMG/M metagenome (GOLD analysis project Ga0182739, IMG submission 128873) | Enriched backyard soil microbial communities from Emeryville, California, USA - eDNA 5th pass 30_C BE-Lig BY (version 2) (version 2) | ecosystem: Environmental > Terrestrial > Soil >... | reverse complement strand
TCAACTGTAGTTATTCCTAGTGGCATCGTGGAGACGGTTGGTACGCCTACCAAAATACTTGTTGATAAAATGAGTGCTTTTCCTAGTTTTTTCATTCTTTTCACCTTGCTTTCATAGTAATCTTGCTTCGTTCATAGTGATTAAAAAATATAGCGTATATATAATACTTCGGACTTATTATTGAAAGTTATATAGATAGTAAGACCTATCCTATAGCAATATAGAAAACAAAGAGCAGTTATGGTTTTGATTAAATTAGTTCTTCTATTAAGTTACCAAAATTTAGTCTTTGTTACTAGCTTTATTGAGTATTTTACTATTTTTAACAATGGTGGAAGGGAGTTTGATGAATGAGGAGAAGAAAAAGAGGGGGAATCAAAAGTAAGTAGTTCAGATAACGTAGAGAAACATACGAAATAACATACCTATTAGCAAACTGAATTACATAGTCAATTTGTTCTCTTTTTTCCCTTTTGGGTCAATGGTAATCGCAGTATTCGCTGCTGTTCTTCAAAGACTTTTAGAAGAAGCCATCGATATAAAATCAGAAAACGACTTAGTAGTCTGAGGTGAATAATATGGCAATAATAATCAATATTGATGTGATGCTGGCTAAAAGGAAAATGAGCGTGACTGAACTTTCGGAGAGGGTTGGAATAACAATGGCAAACCTTTCTATATTGAAAAATGGAAAGGCAAAAGCAATTCGATTATCAACCTTAGACGCTATTTGTAAGGCGTTAGAATGTCAGCCTGGGGATATTTTAGAGTACAAAATGGAAGAAGATACTTAACAACCTTGAAAAATACGGATTGATTATGACCTGCTTTCTAGTATTGATATTTTTATGGTCATGATTATTCAATAGAAAGTATTGTGCTAACGGGTGTTTAGTTTAATAAGACAAGTAAATTTAAAACGCATGGACACGTAATGATCCATGCGTTTTTGTGTGTTATTCTTATTGATATTTCAAGTGGGATTTTAGAGGTTTTTTCCGTTTTCTCCACGGTAGCTGAACCACTTAAAACAAAAGTGTATACTTAATCTTTTGATTCACGCTCTTTTTATAGTTGGCATAAAACTGTGCCGAATTACTCGTTCTAGGGCAATCTTTTATTATGGAATAATAATATCCATTAAGATAGCACGGCCGTTTTTCACTTTGACAACCGCTAATGCTGGTTTAGTGGAGGTCACAGCTTCAATCTCTTCTGCATCTTTTTTTGGAGCGTAGTAATTATCTAGATTGTATTGAATATGAAATGATTCTGGAGGCGTGGCTTGCATTTCATATGGAATATTTAAGGTGCCTTTTAGATAAACGCCGCTTGACGGTTTTTTGTTTGTAACCTTTTTGACGTTGTAAATATCGTCGCTTCCTTTTTCTAATTGAACAAACACAGGAAGTATATCGCCTTCTGATTTACGTTCCATTTCTTTAACAACAGAGTCAGATAATTGTTCTGTTGTCACCTGTTCAATTTCATAATACAAAGTAACATAACTGCCGCGAAATAAATCGGTCGGATCGATAGGCTCAGTTTTTAATCGAATTTCTTCTCCTGTTAAAGAGGTCCATGTAGGTGGAATTGCTAATCCAATTAAGAGTAAAACAGGAATCGAAAAGACTAGTATTCGCATGAAAAGATTATTCCTCATGATTCGTCTCTCCTTTCTTTCGTTGATGCTCAAAGAAGAAGCCAAAACCGATTAAAATGATGCCAGCGATGATAAAAACAAGCGATTTTGGTAAGAAATCAAAGGAGAAATCCATGTAATAGCGTAAGATTAGTGCACAAATAATTGCAATACTAATTAAGCTTCCTTTATTCACAAGATATAGCAGGAAAATAAGATAGGCAATCGCAAAGAGAATCGAATGATGATACGTAAGAAACAGAGCTGTTATGCCGTGTAACAGATGACCTTGTAAGTGGGTAATCTTTTGTACTTGTTCTGGAACAGGCAGATAGGCTAGGGATAATCCGAGTACGAATAAAATTGAAAGAACAATTTGTTCCTCATAAGTATCGATTATTTTCGGCACGAATTCGAATAACAATAAGATGATTGTATTAATCGCTAGTGCATTTAAAGAGAAGGTGAAACGTTTTGGAAAACGAAACTCTTTTAACATCCAGTAAAGAGCCGGTAAAAAGATTAGAATGGCAAATGGATAAGCTGTTTCGTCTAAAAACATACTGCCATTTATATAAATGAATAATAAAAGTGTTGTAAAAAGTAAAATGAGTACATCTTTTAAATAATAACCAATAAGTATGGTTCCCAGTGCCCATAGGAGAAAGGAGTTATTAAAATTAATGCTAAGATTAAACATTTGTTCTACAAGGAAAATACCCGCTCCAAAAATTAATAGTCCAATATAATGGAGGCTTCGAGCTGTTTTTGGATAGGTTGCTTCGAGACGAAGTCCAGCTTGTTGAAACCCAATGATACCAGCAATAATTAAGAAAAATTTAATTCCTTTATTGAGATACATCCAATTGCTTGCAACGAAACTTAAAACTCCGATTCCTAGAAGTAAAGCTCCAATTGTTAATACAATCTGAATAAAACTTGATCCCGGTTTTATTTTATACATGTTTAAGATTTTCTCTTTTTCTTCGGATGAAATCACTCCTGCTGTTTCAAGGTAGTGCATTTCATGTGATAGAAATTCGTAATCCTTCTTTTTTACGGCTTTTTTGATCACATTATTCACTCCTTTCATCTTTAATTAGTATATCGGTTCTTTTGTAAAAATAGTTCAATTTTGGAAAAATATAAAGTGGTACCTTGTAATGAACAGTAGCATATGCTACATTAAAATCAATGTATAAGATGTTGCTAGGTACTATATAATGAATAGTACTAAAAAGTTAAAGAAAGAGGTGGTGAGATTGTGAACGTTCAGTTTAAAAAAGGGGTCTTGGAATTATGTGTCCTTGTTTTAGTGGATAAAAAAGATTGCTATGGTTATGAGCTGGTGCAGAAGATTTCTAATCAAATTGAAATCTCCGAGGGGTCGGTATATCCGTTGTTAAGACGATTAACAAAAGAAGAATATTTCACAACGTATTTAAAGGAGTCGACAGAAGGTCCGCCGCGTAAATATTATGCGTTGACCGATAAAGGCAGGAATTATCTTCACGAACTTTTGGCCGAATGGGTTCAATTTTCAAATGGTGTGAATCAATTAATAAAAGAAGGTGTAAATCATGAATAAAGAACAGTTTTTACATCAATTACAGTTGTCTTTAAGAAATATATCCATAGAAGAGCGTCAAGAGATTCTACAAGATTATGAAGAATATTTTGCAATTGGTTTAGAGGAAGGAAAGACTGAGGAGGAAATTTCAAAGGCACTTGGTTCTCCTAAGCAAATCGCGAAAGAGCTAGTAGCTTCTGCGCGTATTGAAAAAGTGGAGCATTCAGCATCTGCCGGAAATATTATGCGAGCTGTTTGGGCGGTGATCGGTTTAGGCTTTTTTAATCTTGTGATTGTATTGGGTCCATTTATTGGGTTATTAGCTCTTCTTTTTGCTGGCTGGGTTGTTTCTTTATCGTTCATTCTTTCTCCATTAGGTGTGCTGTTTAATATGATAATGGGTGATTTTTGGTTGTTTGATGTATTTAGCGCTATCGGATTATGTGGAATCGGTATTTTTGTTGGAATTGGAATGTTATTCGCAACAAAGGTGTTAACCAAAGGGTTTATTCGCTATTTGCAATTTAATGTATCGCTTGTAAAAGGAGGGCTGAAGCATGATTAATATAAAAAAATTATCGATTATCGCTCTTATTTTGTTAGCCATTGGTGTTGTCGGAGGTCTTTTCACTTATCCTTCAACGATTGAAGCGGATGCAACGATGGAAGAAAAAACGATTAAAGAGGAATTTACGGCTTTGAAGGTAGATAGTGACAATGCGAGAGTAGAAATTATTCCTACAAAAGATTCTGCAGCTAAGATAGAACTCGTGAAGAAAGGATACAAAGGGAGCGAATCAACTTTTATAACAGAGGTAGAAGGGGATACCCTTTCCGTTTCATTTAAATTAAAAGAAAAATGGTTGTTTCGTTTTGGGTTTCATACTCAATCACAGCATTTAAAAATCTTTTTACCTGAAAAACAATATGAAGCGTTTACCATTAAGAACGGAAATGGTGAGGTTCAAATCAAACAAATGAAGGTGAAGAATCTGCAAGTGAAAATAGCAAATGGAGAGATAGAATTAGATACGATTATGGCTAAGCGTGTGGATGTTGAGTCGGCGAACGGTGAAATTTACTTACAAGGTGTAGAAGGAGATATTATTGGATCTACAACGAATGGTGAAATTTTAGTTGAAACGAAAGACTTGGATCGCAGGATGCAATTAACAACTGCGAACGGAGAGGTTATGGTTCGAACAGAAAAAGAACCGACCAATACGACATTTGATGTGGAAGTTGCTAATGGAGACATTAATATTCTCGATAAATATGAAGGATCTACGACCATTGGGAAAGGGAAATATGTTGTAAAATTAAGGACTACTAATGGTGAAATTACAGTTACGAAATGAGATAGGTAATCATTTAGGGAAACAAAGTGAGACAAAACGAGACAACTGTCCCGTTTTGTCTCACTTTGTTTTTATTAAAAAACTACATTCCTCTTTGATTTCAAGTTTTTTCACGTTGGCACATTACTTGCATTAATCTTTAATGAATCAACATTAAGGAGGCTGGAAAATGGAAACGATCCAAAATAAAGAAGTGAAGTTATCTCAGGAAAAAGCGTATTGGATGTATAAAAAAATGCTGGAAATCCGTCAATTTGAAGATAAAGTTCATGAGCAATTTGCAAAAGGGATTTTACCAGGCTTCGTTCATTTATATGCGGGAGAGGAAGCTGTAGCTGTTGGTGTTTGTGCCCACCTTAATGAAAAGGATAGTATTACAAGCACTCATCGTGGTCATGGCCACTGTATTGCAAAAGAATGTGATTTAAATGGGATGATGGCTGAAATTTATGGCAAAGTAACTGGGCTGTGCAAAGGAAAAGGCGGCTCCATGCATATTGCTGATTTAGATAAAGGAATGTTAGGGGCGAATGGCATTGTTGGAGGAGGCTTTCCTCTTGCTTGCGGTGCAGCATTAACGGCTAAATATAAAAAGACTGACAATGTAAGCGTTTGCTTCTTTGGTGATGGTGCCAATAACCACGGCACTTTCCATGAAGGGATTAATCTTGCGGCGATTTGGAAACTACCTGTTATCTTTATTGCGGAAAACAATGGATATGGAGAAGCCACTCCATTCAGCTATGCGTCTAGTTGTAAAACGATAGCTGACCGGGCGATTGGCTATAATATCCCTGGTGTTCGCGTGGATGGAAAAGATGTCATGGCTGTTTACAAAGCGGCGGAAGAGGCAGTTCAAAGGGCACGAAGAGGAGAAGGGCCGACATTAATTGAATGCGTAACCTATCGAAATTATGGCCACTTCGAGGGAGATGCTCAGAAATATAAAGCAGACCAAGAGAAGAAAGAACATAAGCAAGAGAAAGATGCCATTTTACAATTCAGAAATTATTTATTAGATCAGCAGCTCTTGCCTGAAAAAGAATTGATTTCACTTGAAAAGTCAGTAGAAGAGGCCATTGAACAAGCGGTGAAGTTTAGTGAAGAAAGTCCTTATCCAGAGGCAGCGGATCTATTAAAAGACGTATATGTATCCTATTAAAAATTGAAAGGGAGGAATGGGGAATGAGTAGAAAAATTAGTATGTCTCAAGCGATTAATGAAGCGATGGCGATTGCAATGAGAAGGGATGAAGATGTCATTCTCATGGGAGAGGATGTAGCTGGCGGTGCAGAAGTCGATCATCTACAGGATGATGAAGCATGGGGCGGTGTATTAGGAGTTACAAAGGGGTTAGTGCAAGAATTTGGTCGAGAGCGAATTTTAGATACACCGATTGCGGAAGCAGGCTATATGGGAGCGGCGATGGCAGCTGCTTCTACTGGGCTACGTCCAATTGCAGAGCTTATGTTTAATGATTTTATTGGGAGCTGTTTGGATGAAGTCTTAAACCAGGGCGCCAAGTTCCGTTATATGTTCGGAGGGAAAGCACAGGTGCCGGTTACAGTCCGTACGATGCACGGTGCAGGGTTTAGAGCAGCTGCTCAACATTCACAAAGCTTATATGCATTGTTTACGAGTATACCAGGATTGAAAGTAGTTGTACCATCTACACCTTATGATGCGAAAGGGTTGTTACTTGCAGCAATTGAGGATAATGATCCTGTCATCTTTTTTGAAGATAAGACGCTTTATAATGCAGTAGGTGAAGTACCAGAGGGTTATTACACAATTCCGCTTGGAAAAGCAGAGGTCAAGAGAGCAGGTTCAGATTTGACTATCGTTGCCATTGGAAAGCAAGTTCAAACGGCTCAGCAGGCTGCAGAACAGCTGGCTAAGAGAGGGGTTGAAGTGGAAATCGTCGATCCACGCAGTTTATCACCTCTAGACGAGGATACGATTCTGTCCTCTGTTGCCAAGACGAATCGTTTAATTGTGATAGATGAAGCAAATCCAAGATGCAGTATAGCTACTGATATTGCGGCATTGGTTGCGGATAAAGGTTTCGATACGCTCGATGCTCCAATCAAACGGATTACGGCACCGCATACGCCGGTACCATTTTCTCCACCGCTAGAAGATATTTATTTACCAACACCAGAAAAAGTAATCAAGGCTGTATCGGAGCTATTAGGAGAAACATCTATTCTTGGAGTTTAAGAAAAACATAAGGCACTAATTTATTAGTGCCTTATGACTAAGTACAGGGAGGAATGCAGTATGGCAGTAGAAGTAGTAATGCCCAAATTAGGTATGGCTATGAAAGAGGGCGTCGTTTCCGAATGGAATAAGGGAGTGGGAGAGTCTGTTGAAAAGGGTGAATTAATTGCTAGTATTAATTCTGAAAAAATAGAAATGGACATTGAATCTCCAGCAGAAGGAACATTACTAAACATTGCTGTACCAGAAGGGCAAGGTGTTCCGCCTGGAACAGTAATCTGTTATATCGGAAATAAAGATGAAAAAGTAGTGACAAAGGAGTCTAGTATTCAAACAAATAAAGTAGAAAATGAGCAGAATCAAACATCTAATACGTCAGAGCCACCAAGTCTGCCAATTAGTAAAACGAATGATCGCGTGAAGATTTCCCCGGTTGCTCGGAAAATTGCACAGGCCGCTAATCTTGATATTAGTAAGATTCAAGGTACTGGACCAGGAGGACGAATTACGAAAGAAGATGTACAGGAAGCCATTAAGAAACTAGAATCCGAGCCCCTAATTCAACAAGAAAGAACGATTTCTCCTCAAGCATCTGTAGAGAAGAGAAAAGAAATGTCTGTTACCGGCATGCGTAAAGTCATTGCTGCACGTATGAAGGACAGCTTACAAAATAGTGCTCAATTAACGATTACGCTAAAAGCTGATGTAACAGATTTAATTCAATTACAGAAGCAATCTGCAAAAATCATTCAAACCGATGATGAAAATAAAATTACTATCACGGACTTTATTGCTAAAGCAGTTGTACTTTCATTGCAAGAGCATCCGCAAATGAACAGCGCTTATATAGATGAAACAATTCATTTGTTTGAGTCTGTTCATCTTGGTATAGCTGTTGCTTTAGAAAAAGGGTTAGTTGTTCCAGTGATAAGAAATGCGGAAGCTTGTACAGTTCGACAGCTAGCGAAAAAAGGAAAGGAGCTTGCTAAGCGTGCTCGTGAAGGGCAACTTCCTAGCGAAGAAATGACTGGTTCTACTTTTACGATTAGCAATCTTGGTTCATATGGTGTTGAGCACTTTACTCCAATTTTGAATACACCTGAAACAGGAATTCTAGGTGTAGGAGCTGCTTATGATGCTCCTGTTTATATCGGAGAAGAATTGAAGCGAAGAACTCTTTTGCCGCTTAGCTTAACGTTCGATCATCGCGTACTGGATGGAGCGCCTGCTTCAGCCTTTTTCCGAACAGTGAAACGATACTTAGAACAGCCATTGACGATGCTTTTATAGAAAGGGGGAAGCAATTCTGTGAAACCAATAGCCGTTATAGGAGGGGGACCTGCTGGGTATGTAGCAGCAATTACTGCTGCCCAGCAGGGACAAAATGTACTGTTAATAACAGAGGGACCGCTAGGAGGAACTTGTTTAAATGAGGGGTGTATGCCCACTAAAGCTTTATTGGAGAGTGCCGATACGTATGAATTGGTCAAAAACGCAGCGAATTTAGGAATTCGTCTTTCCTCGTCCATTGAGATAGAGTGGAATGTCGTACAACAAAGGAAAGAGGAAATTGTTACAACGCTTGTTCAAGGTATTCGATATTTAATGAAAAAGAATAAAATTCGCCTTATTCAAGGAAGCGCATCTTTTATAACGAATCAACGATTAAGGATTGACAATGACGGGCAACAAGAAGAAATCGAAGTAGGTAAAGTCATTGTCGCTTCCGGGTCGGAACCAATCCCTTTACCGTTTGCGCCGTTTGATGGAGAGTGGGTGATTCATAGTGGTCAAGCGATGTCCCTTCCATCGATTCCTTCCTCTCTTTTGATTATTGGAGGAGGTGTAATTGGCTGCGAGTTTGCTAGTATTTATAGCAGGATGGGAACGAAGGTTACGATAGTTGAAATGGGAAAACAACTTTTACCGAGTGAAGATCGAGATATTGCTGAAATATTACATAGGAAATTGGCGGATGAAGGTGTTACCGTTCATACCTCCACCTCTGTAACGGATTTGAACGTGGATAAAAAGCAAGTCCTTATACAGCTTCAGGATGGTATTATTCAAGAGTTGCAGGCAGATTATGTCCTTGTTGCAATTGGAAGGAAACCAAGAGTACACGGCTTAGGTTTAGAGGGAATTGGAGTGGATTTCTCTAAGCAAGGAATAGCTGTTGATGAATATATGCAAACTAACATTCCTTCTATTTATGCTTGCGGTGATGTGATCGGTGGAATTCAGCTTGCACATGTCGCTTTTCACGAAGGTAGAGTGGCTGCTCTGAATGCCTGTGGTCAAGCTGAAATAGTAAATTATCGCGCAGTTCCGCGCTGTATTTATACCTCTCCTGAGATTGCTAGTGTGGGTTTGACGGAAGAACAGGCGAAACAGCAATATGGAGATATTAAAATAGGGGAATTCCCATTTTCCGCAAATGGAAAAGCACGAATTTCTAATGAAACGATTGGAAAAGTAAAGGTTTTAGTAGAACCTCAATACAATGAGATACTTGGCATTTCCATTGTAGGTCCTCATGCAACGGAATTAATTGGCCAAGGAACGATGATGTTACATGCCGAGATCACGACAGATGTGCTGGAAAGCCTTATAATGGCTCATCCCACATTGTCCGAATCAATTCACGAAGCATTGCTTAGTACGAGCGGGCATGCTGTACATGTTTGATTGATAATCATTATTTTAAGGGGGAATTTATATGGTTACTAGTCAAAGAATCGCAATTGTAACTGGCTCAGGTCGTGGGATTGGTCGTGCTATTGCGTTACGTCTAGCTCAGGATGGATTAAATGTGGTAATCAACGATGTTAATTTAGACAACGCTGAATCTGTAGTAAGTGAAATCAAGGAACTTGGCCGTGAAAGCTTCGCTGTTCAAGCTGATGTTAGTAACAGAAATGAAGTTTTTCATATGGTTAATCAAGTTGTTGAGCGTTTTGGACAATTGGATGTTATGGTTTCAAATGCAGGAATTGCCCAAATCAAACCTTTACTTGAGGTAACGGAAGAGGATTTGAATCAAATATTTAATATAAATGTGAATGGTGTTCTGTATTGCCTTCAAGCTGCTGCAGAACAGATGAAAAAACAAAAAGGCGGAAAAATCATTAATGCAGCTAGTATTGCGAGCTATAAAGGATTCAGCCTGTTAGGTACTTACTCGGCTACTAAATTTGCTGTTAAAGGTCTTACGCAGGCTGCAGCACAAGAGTTGGCACAGTTTGGGATTACAGTGAATGCCTATTGTCCGGGAATTGTCGGCACACAAATGTGGGATTTAATCGATGAGAAACTGGGACATTATATGGGTCTAGAAAGAGGAGAGGCATTTAAAAAGTTTTCTGAATCGATTACACTTGGGCGACCTGAGACACCTGAAGATGTTGCAAAGTTTGTGTCTTATCTTGCTTCAACAGACTCGGATTACATGACAGGGCAAGCTGTTATGATTGATGGCGGAGTCATTTTTTCATAGAAAAATAAGATATAAATTAAAATCAAACTTGTATTTTCATAGAGAGCTTCGCGTTTAATTTTTTACGTGAAGCTTTTTATTATGAACTTCTTTTGAATTAAACTGGTAAAATATTGTAGGTACGTACATAATCTCATATAATAGTAGAATAAGCCTCTATAACAAATACTCATTTTATACTCCATGTTTTTGCATTAACTAATACCACTCAATTCGTATTGCGAACGTTTATCAAATGATTAGAGGAGGATATATGCTAGCATCTACTTCTACTTTTAATAATTTGAGTACATGGAAACGTTTCATTAGTGAAGGGGTTCTCGATTCTGCACGTTTAAATAAGCAAATTGAGGAATCCTGGTATCGCTGCAGACAAGAACAAGTGAATCCATATTTAAGGGAAGGTAACTCTGTTTTAACAAATGAGTTACTAACCGTACAAAGAGAGAAAAACGCATTGCTTATGGAAATAGCGCTACCTCATTTGGCAAGAATGAACCCGTTGATTAAGGAATCTGGAATGATAGCATTATTAGTTGATTCAGATGGATATGTTTTATCTCTTTCAGGAAATGAAAAAACATTGGACGATGCGAGAAAAATCAATTTTGTGGAAGGGGTACGCTGGACAGAGGAAGAAGTAGGAACCAACGCAATTGGAACAGCCTTGCAAACAGGAGAAGCAGTGATGATCAATGGGATGGAACATTATGCTATTGCCTCTCATAAATGGAGTTGTTCAGCGATGCCCATTTATAATGAAAAGGGCATGGTGATGGGAGTTATCAACCTTTCATGCCCTATTACTCACTCCCACCCGTATATGCTAGGGACGGTTGCATCTATGGCGTACACAATTGAACAGGAGATTAAAATACGCTCCTATAAAAATGAATTAGCCTTTATCCAGCACGCTATCAAATTGGCAGATTATTATTGGAATCGTCATTTTATTGTTTGTGATCAAAACGAAATGATTGTCTCTGTCAGCAAACTAGTCCGACAAAAGGTTCCTAAATCCATTGGAATGAGACTAGAAGACTTCTTACAGTATGGATACCAAATCGATTTAGAAAGTACGTCGCTTCTCATAGAAGGTATAGAGGTATCAGGAAAATGCTTGTTTTTAGTAGAGAAAGAGACAAGTGCTTCAAGTAGGCTGTTTTCTGCTAAAACATTTCATTTTGAAGGGGAGATGGGAATTAGTGAAACCTTTCAAAATACAATCAAACAAGTAAAACAAGTGGCACCGACAGAAGCTAGCGTTTATTTATACGGAGAAACAGGTGTGGGCAAAGAACTTGTTGCTAGAGCAATTCATGAAAATAGTTCACGTAAAAATGGGCCGTTTATCGCGTTAAATTGTGGAGCTATTCCAAAGGATTTAATGGAAAGTGAACTGTTTGGTTACGTAGAAGGGGCTTTTACAGGTGCGAAGCGTCAAGGATATAAAGGGAAGTTTGAACAGGCGAATGAAGGGACGCTGTTCCTTGACGAAATTGGTGAAATTCCGCCATCCATGCAGGTAGCGTTATTACGCGTGCTGCAGGAAAGAAAGGTAGTTCCGCTTGGAGGGAATAAAGAAATCCCTTTAAATATTCGTATTATTACTGCAACACACCGTAACTTGAATGAATTGGTCAATGAGGGAACCTTCCGCCAAGATTTATATTATCGTTTAAATGTTTATCCTATATATATTCCTTCTTTGCGGGAAAGAAGGGAGGATCTGCCTCTTCTCGCTTCTTACATTTGTCAACAAAATAACTGGAACCTTCCATTAACAAAGGAATTATTAGACGAATTGCGAAATTATCATTGGCCAGGGAATATAAGGGAATTGCAGAATGTTCTGCAACGATTGTCTATTTTACTTTTAGATGAAGGGGTTGATTATTGGAAATTAATCCACTCTATGTATTCACTTGGTATCCTGCAACAAGTAGAGGAGCAAGTCTCAGTGGAGTATGTGGACTTAGAAAATCAGCTAACCATCCGGGAGAAAATCCAAAGAGACTTAATGCTTGAGGCGTTGCAAAGAACCAAGGGAAATGTTACAGCAGCGGCAAAATTAATAGATATTCCAAGAAGCACATTTTATAAACGACTTCAGAAATATGGTCTGTAGAATAATGGAAGAGTAAAAAGCCGTAATAAACTTTATTACGGCTTTTTAACATTGTGTAATTGTAAGTGACGGTTAGATTTTTAGCGTGTACAATAAAGTGAAACTTCTATCAGTGGGGGAGTTCCTTCATCCCCCACTGATAGTTAGTTGAACCAATCGGACCTTTACGGGCAGTTGTCCCCCACCCACCTTCTTTGGTTTCTCATAAGCTTGAGGTGGGGGTCTTACTGCCTGTTAAGTGTGGGATAAAGGGTGCGAAATATTGTTGAAATAGGATGTGCTAATAGATGAGAACGATTGATTCTTTTGAAATTTTAGATGGAAAAGCGATTAAGTATTTGGATGTTTTTGGTGTGCAAAATGATATCGCGCTTAAGAGTAAATATGAGGGAAAAACGTATTGGATTTATGATTACTACTGCATGCATCCGAATTGTAAGTGTGATGAAGTGTATCTAGAGTTTCTAGAAGAACAGAAAGGGAAACAAACAGCTGTTCAGCACTTTGGGGTGCGCATTTCGTTTACAGATGAATCATTTGGTATTGAAGATTATAATTTTTCGAAGCAGAAGGCAACGGAAATTGTTGAGGATACGTTGAAATATAGCAAAGATGCTATTGAATTATTTAAAGTACGCTATGCTCAGATGAAAGAAAAAGGAACACAAATCATTGTTGACCAAGCGAATGCTGCCCGTCAACCGGTCGTTAATGGAGAGGTAACGGGCAGAAATGAACCATGTCCATGCGGCAGCGGAAAGAAATATAAGAAATGCTGCGGCAAAGCATAAAAGAGGTGAGGAGCAGAAACTTTAGGGTTTCTGTTTTTTTATGGACTTTATTAAGTGAAGAAATGAGCTCCCTCTATATTTAATATCAATAGGTTAGGTGGTTTCAACTTTTCAATAGAATAAAGGATGAATTTATTATGAAAAACAGGGACTTTTACAGTTTCTGTTTTTCTTTGTGCTTTTTTACATACATGCAGGATGAATACGAAAAATATAGAAGACGATTTTTTATTGAAATTAATTACGAACTAATATATA
>Ga0182739_1003573_pt1 | contig 13466 bp, 9 predicted proteins | sample eDN5th30CBELigBY_FD_128873 | JGI IMG/M metagenome (GOLD analysis project Ga0182739, IMG submission 128873) | Enriched backyard soil microbial communities from Emeryville, California, USA - eDNA 5th pass 30_C BE-Lig BY (version 2) (version 2) | ecosystem: Environmental > Terrestrial > Soil >... | reverse complement strand
TTTTGGCATACCACCTTGGGCTCCAAATTTTTCAACGGATAATGACGCTGCAATATTTGCAAAAAATACTGCATCTTCAATCGACTGACCGGTTGTAATAGCGTGTGCAAATGCACCGTTAAATGTATCGCCGGCACCTGTTGTATCAACAGCTGTCGTTTTATATCCGTTTACATGAACATGTTTTGTTCCATTGAAGTAACGCGCACCATCTTCACCTAAAGTTACGATTAATTGATTTGGGTATTTTTCCAATGCTGCTTCAACATCGTTTCCGAAAAGTAATGCACATTCCGTCTCGTTTGGTGTTAAGTATTTAATATATGGCATCCACTCAATGTTGAAATTTGCTGCCGGTGCAGGATTGAACAGTACCGGTACTTGCAGCTCTTTACATAATTTCAAGCTGTACTCAATGGTATCTACTGGAATTTCAAGCTGCATGACAACTAACTGACTGTTTCCGATAACAGTTTTTGCTGTAGCAATTTCTTCTGGTGTTACTTTAGAGTTCGCGCCTGGTACAACGATAATACGGTTGTCCGATTCGTGGAGTAAAATATTCGCAATACCTGTAGCACCATTTGTATTTATCACTAAGCTTGTATCTATATTTTCTTCATTCAGATTGGCACGCAGCTCCGTACCAAAGCCGTCTGTACCGACAGCACCTAACATTTTAACTTGGCTGCCTAATCGTGCTGCAGCTACTGCCTGGTTCGCACCTTTACCGCCTGGAACCGTTGTAAATAAGCTTCCCAAAACCGTTTCCCCTTTTTGGGGGAATACATCCATTTGAACAACTAAGTCCATATTGATGCTTCCAATTACCGTAATCATTTTGCAGCTTCCTTTCTTGTCGTCCCTCGCACAATCAGTTGCGGATCTATATTTAATACCGTCTGTTTTATTTCTTTGCCTTCAATCTGTTTGATTAGCATTGTTGCGGCAGCAGCACCCATTTTGTATAAGTCCTGTCCGACCGTTGTTAATGGGGGTGATACCATTTCTCCAAGTGCAATTCCGTCAAAGCCAACAATTTGAAGGTCTTCCGGTACGCGCTTACCAAGTTTATGCGCAATATGGAGTGCAGCGATGGCTAATGTATCGCTGCTTGCAAAAATACCATCAATCTGCGGGTTTACTGATAAAGTCTGTTCAATTGCTTCAGCAGCAACTTTAAAATCAAATGATGTAGTTATAATAATGGGCTCTAGTCCTTGTTTATCCGTTGCTTCAAGAAATCCTGTAAGTCGGTCATCCGCGGTTTTTAAGCCTTGCGGACCACGTATACATAGTAAATTCCCTGCCCCATTCGTAACTAAATACTCCGCCCCAATCCGGGCTCCTTTTTGGTTATCGGTTGCCACGGTCGGAATAGTTGCATCGATTATTCGGTCAAGTGCAACAATCGGTGTATTGATGGACATATAAACAGAAGGGTCCAGTAAGCTCGTTGCTACTATTAAGCCGGCAACATATGTTTGTGACAGGCGTTCCAAATATAACAATTCTTTATCTGTTTGGTCGTCTGAATTACAAAGAACGACCGTATAACCATAAGACCATGCCATGTCTTCCACTGCACGAGCCAGTTCTGGAAAATATGGATTTTTTATATCCGGAACAATAAGACCTATAATATTGGATTGTTTTTTACTTAATGAACGTGCAACACTGCTTGGCTTATAATCCAGCTCAAGAATGGCCTGTTCAATACGTTCTGATGATTTTTTACTGACATAACCATTTTGGTTTAAGTAGCGTGATACTGTTGCCACAGAAAGATTTGCAACCTTTGCTACATCTTTAATGTTAACCATATCTCCGCCCCCTGAAACAAAATGTGTTACCGGTTACATAATATATGCTATACAATACGAATTGTCAACGAAATAGAGTACATAAAAGACAGAAAAACGGCTTTTAATACGTAGAAACTAGTTATTCAAACAAAAAATACTCCATATTAAGTTATACTGAAAAAATCATAATGACATACTATTCATTTCTTTAACACTTTATATGATGGATTTTTAACCTATATATTGGTCATATGCCAGTATTTACATTTGTTTATTGCTATAAATTTATGAAGATTTTTTAATAGAGAGGAAGTTAAAGTAAATGTCATAATGGATTGAATTACTTCAATGTTCTTATCGTAACGGTTATTTTGTTTGATCATGTAAAAATGGTACAATAGAAAGGTGAGAAAAGTTGAAAGTAGACTGGGCGAAAAGCCGGCCAAAGGTAATAGCAAAGTTTTAATATTCTTTGCATTATAGTCGTACGAACAACAGATAAGGAAGGTTCTCCATGCAAAATAATCAATCAAGAAAGCTGGCACAAGGTGCAATGATGATTGCGCTGTTCACTGTGCTGATGGCAATCGTATTTTATATTCCGTTGGTGAATATTATCGCGGCGATTATTGCTCCATTACCGATGATTTGGTATAGCGCAAACTATAATCGGAAGTCATCGATTTTAGTCGCAGTGATTGCTGTATTAATTACTTTTTTTATTGGTGGACTGCTATTACTACCTGCTTCATTAATATTTGCGGCAGCAGGTGTAGCGATAGGTGATGCTATTTTTACTAAAAAAAGTAAAGTATTTATGTTTCTCTCAACAAGTATTGTCCTGCTGATCACATTTGCGATTCAGTATTTAATTTCATTGCGTTTGTTTGAAGTAGATTTTATTCGGGATTCTCTTGCGCTCATGAAGACGAGCTATATGGAATCGATTAAAATGACGGAAAGTCTGACAGGACAACCTGTGCCCAAAGAAACAATGGAAATGGCGAATACAATGTTAAATACGTTGGAAATGACAATACCGGCTTCCATTACATTTGCCATGTTATTTTTAACATTTATTATCATTACCGTTAACTTGCCGATTTTAAAGCGTTTAAAAGTAGACGTACCAAAGTTTGCGAAGTTTAGTGAATTACGTTTACCACGATCGGTATTATGGTATTACTTAATCGTTTTATCAGTGAATTTATTCGTTCGTCCAGAAGCCGATTCAACATTGGCTATTATTATGCTAAATATTTCAATGGTATTATGGGTATTATTAACAATACAAGGTATTTCTTTTATACATTTTGTCATTGATGCATTTGGTTATCCGAAGTTTATAAAAGTTTTAAGTACAATTTTAGCGATACCTCTCTATTCGATTGTTATTTTAGTAGGTATTGTTGATTTAGGCTTTAATGCACGTAATTACATTCGTGAAAAGAGTCAGAAATGAGGAGCTGATGGGAATGGGGATTTTTCGTAAAAGACCAATTCGATATCCACTATTAGTATTGTTTTTACTGGGTGCAGTAGCAGCTATCCTTATGATGATGTGGAATGTATGGGTGGGAATAGCCTTTATAGCTATTTATTCAATAGCAGCTTACTACACGGTAAAAGTTGAATTATTAACATATGTAGAAACGGAAAAGCATATTCAATCACTTTCCTACCGGATGGAGGATGTCGGAAAAGAGGCATTTCTTGAAATGCCGTTCGGAATCCTGATCTTGAATGATGAACTGACGGTGGAATGGGCAAACCCGTTTATGCTTCGCGTCCTGCAGCAGGAATCACTAGTCGGATATGAACTTGAAATGATTTCAGAGGAACTGCCTCTACTAGTTAATCAAGACCAGAAAAATGAAACGGTCATTGCCATCAATGATCGGAAATATCATATTTACTATAAAGAAGAAGAAAAACTTTTCTATTTCTTTGATATTACAAAGCAAGTACAGATTGAAAAGCAATATATGGCGGACCGTACAGTACTCGCCATTCTATTTATCGATAACTATGATGAGCTTACATCAGGTATGGATGACCAGGCACGAAGCGTTACTAATACGATGATGACATCGATTATAAATGAATGGGCAGCACATTATGATATCTTTGTTAAAAGAATCGCATCGGACCGTTACATGGCTGTGTTAAATGAATCGATTTTATCAGAGCTTGAGCAGAAGCGTTTTTCAATTTTAGATGTAATCCGTGAACGAACTTTGATGCAGAAAAACCTATCATTAACATTAAGTATCGGTATTGGAGCAGGTTCTCAATCTCTTGTGGAGCTTGGACAGTTAGCACAGTCGGGACTTGACCTCGTTCTGGGCCGTGGTGGTGACCAAGTTGCGATTAAGCAGTCCAATGGTAAAATTCGCTTTTATGGCGGTAAAACAAACCCAGTTGAAAAGCGCACAAGAGTACGTGCCCGCGTAATATCACATGCACTGAGTGATTTAATTCAGGATAGCGACCGCGTTTTCGTAATGGGACATAAAAATCCGGACATGGACTCAATAGGAGCATGTGTCGGTGTACGTAAAATGGTTGCGATGAACGGAATTGAAGGGTCTGTCGTAGTTAATTTCGATGAAGTACGCGGAAGTGTAGACAGGTTAATGACCGAGTTGGAGGAAAAAACCGATTTTTACGATCGCTTTATCACACCGGACGAAGCGTTATCAAAAATCACTCCAAAATCACTCGTTGTTATTGTCGATACACATAAGCCGAGTATGGTCATTGATAGTCGCTTATTAAGCAGAACGGATAAGGTTGTTGTTATCGACCATCACCGTCGCGGGGAAGAATTTATCAATAATCCGACATTAGTATATATGGAGCCATATGCATCTTCTACAGCAGAACTCGTTACGGAGCTCCTGGAATACCAGCCTCAAAATGAAAAGTTGTTGCCGCTTGAAGCGACAGCATTATTATCTGGTATTATTGTGGATACAAAAAGCTTTACATTAAGAACAGGTGCACGTACATTTGAAGCCGCTTCATATTTACGTACATTTGGTGCTGATACGGTGCTGATTCAACGTCTGTTAAAAGAAGATGTAGAAACATATGTCGCCCGTTCGAAAATTATTCAAACTGTTGAATTTCCGTTTGCAGGAATTGCGGTTGCACACGGTGAAGATTCAAAAGTATACGATTCAGTATTAATCGCACAAACGGCGGACATTTTACTCACAATGAAGGATGTCGGTGCCTCATTTGTCATTGCCCATCGTAATGATGGATTAATCGGCATTAGTGCCCGTTCATTGGGAGAAGTGAATGTCCAGCTCGTCATGGAAAAGCTTGGCGGTGGTGGTCATTTAACAAATGCCGCTACCCAAGTGGAAGCACAATCCATTGATGAAGTGAAAAAACTATTAAATGAAGCAATTAATGAAGTAGTCGAAGGGAGTAAAGAATCATGAAAGTAGTATTTTTAAAAGACGTAAAAGGTAAAGGCAAAAAAGGTGAAATTAAAGAAGTGGCAGAAGGTTATGCACGCAACTTCTTAATTAAAAACGGTTATGCAAAAGAAGCAAACAACCAGGCAATCAGCGAACTGCAAGGTCAAAAGCGACTAGAAGAAAAAAATGCTGCAGCAGAATTACAGGCAGCAAAAGATTTAAAAGAACAGTTAGAAGCAATTACAGTAGAAGTAAAGGCGAAATCAGGTGAAGGTGGTCGCCTATTCGGTTCAGTATCTACTAAGCAAATTGCAGATGCATTACAAAAGAAACATGGTTTTAAAGTAGACAAACGCAAAATGGATTGTAATGACGGACTTCGTTCATTAGGTTATGCCAATGTACCAGTGAAGTTACATCATGATGTAAAGGCTACTTTAAAGGTACATGTAATTGAAGAATAAGGAGCGACAACAATGAACGAATCCATGATGGACCGTGTTCCTCCACATAATAGTGAAGCGGAACAATCGGTCATTGGAGCCGTTTTCCTTGAACCGCAAGCTCTTATAACAGCATCTGAAATTGTGATTGCAGATGATTTTTATCATATTGCCCATCAAAAGATTTTCCAAACGATGCTGAACTTGAGCGATCAGGGAAAAGCAATTGATCTTGTCACTGTAACGGAAGAATTATCAGCAAAAAAAGAGCTTGAGGATATCGGCGGATTAAGCTATATTACGGAATTGGCGAGTGCTGTTCCGACAGCCGCCAATATCGCCCATTACGCAAAGATAGTTGAAGAAAAGGCGATTCTGCGTCGCCTTATTCGCGTTGCATCTAAAATTGCGGATGACGGGTATACGCGTGAAGATGAAGTAGAGGTTCTTTTAGCAGAAGCTGAAAAGAAAATGCTTGAAGTTTCGAACCGTAAAAATGCGGGCGACTTTAAGCACGTAAAAGATGTTCTCGTTCAAACATTTGATAATATTGAACAGCTCCAGTCTCGTGACGGGGATGTGACTGGTATTCCGACTGGTTTCCGGGATTTGGACAAGATGACGGCCGGTTTCCAACGCAATGATTTAATTATTGTAGCTGCCCGTCCATCAGTTGGTAAAACAGCCTTTGCCCTAAACGTTGCCCAGAGTGTTGCTGTAAAGGCACGTGAAAATGTGGCCATCTTCTCACTTGAGATGGGCGCGGACCAACTTGTCATGCGTATGTTATGTGCAGAGGGAAATATTGATGCACAACGCTTGCGTACAGGTGCTTTAGAGACAGAGGACTGGAGTAAGCTGACGATGGCTATGGGAAGTTTATCGAATTCAGGTATTTATATCGATGACTCTCCGGGTGTGCGGATGACGGATATACGTGCGAAATGCCGACGACTGGCTAAGGAAAGCGGTTTAGGGATGATCTTAATCGATTATTTGCAGCTTATTTTAGGTAGCGGTAAGCCAGGGGAAAACCGTCAGCAGGAAGTATCGGAAATTTCCCGTTCATTAAAAGGTTTAGCGCGTGAACTAAAAGTGCCGGTAATCGCCCTATCGCAGCTGTCACGTGGTGTAGAGCAGCGTCAGGATAAACGGCCAATGATGAGTGACTTGCGTGAATCGGGTTCGATTGAGCAGGATGCCGATATCGTAGCCTTTTTATACCGTGATGATTACTACGATAAAGAATCGGAAAGTAAAGATATTATCGAAATCATTATTGCAAAACAGCGTAACGGTCCAACAGGTACGGTAAGTTTGGCTTTCCGTAAAGAATATAATAAGTTCCTGAACTTAGAATTTACCCCCCCTCCTCGAGAGGAATGACACTTAAACACGAACATTCTACATTAGTTAAATGTGGATGTTCGTGTTTTTTGTTGACATTTAGGATTTGAACTTGATAAAATGTTCATGTTTCATCATTACGGAATTAAAAGGTAAATTCTTATGAATAAGAATGAAATACTTAATACATAATCATTAGGTGAATCATTCGTCGGAGGTGCATATAGATGACAGCTGTAGTTGTAGTAGGTACGCAATGGGGAGATGAAGGAAAAGGTAAAATTACGGATTTCCTTTCAAAAAGAGCAGATGCAATCGCACGTTATGCTGGTGGAGATAACGCGGGACATACAATTAAAATTGGTGAAGAGACATATAAATTGCATTTAATCCCCTCAGGAATTTTTTATCCGGATAAACTTTCGGTTATAGGAAATGGTGTAGTTCTTAATCCAAAGTCAATTGTAACGGAATTAAAAGGACTGCAAGCTAGAGGAATTGATACTTCCAATTTAAGAATTTCCAACCGTGCACATGTTATTTTGCCATATCATATTCATCAAGATATTGCAGAGGAAGCGGCACGTGGTGATGAAAAAATAGGAACGACAGCAAAAGGAATTGGTCCATGCTACCAAGATAAAGTTGCCCGAATCGGGATCCGTGTAGCAGATCTTTTAGATAAAGAAATATTTGAAAAAAAATTACGTGCAAATTTAACGCTAAAAAATCGTTTATTTACGAAGTTTTATGAAGTAGAAGGCTTACAATTCGATGATATTTTTGAGGAATACTACGCATTTGGTCAAGAAATTGCCCAATATGTAACGGATACATCAAAAGTGCTGAATGATGTTATTGATGAAGGCGGCAAAGTCCTGTTTGAAGGTGCACAAGGAATTATGCTAGATGTCGATCAAGGAACATATCCATATGTAACATCTTCAAATCCAGTGGCAGGCGGTATAGCAATCGGATCAGGTGTAGGTCCAACAGCTGTAGAACGTGTTGTTGGTGTTTGTAAAGCATATACATCGCGTGTAGGAGACGGCCCATTCCCATCTGAACTTCATGATGAAATTGGTCAGCAGATTCGTGAAGTAGGCCGTGAGTATGGTACAACAACAGGCCGTCCACGTCGTGTTGGATGGTTTGACGCGGTTGTCGTTCGTCATTCGCGCCGAGTTTCAGGAATAACAGATCTTGCTTTAAACTCTATTGATGTATTATCAGGGCTTGAAACAGTTAAAATTTGTACAGCGTATGAATATAACGGCGAACAAATTACAGAATACCCGGCAAACCTGGAAATCATTGAACAATGTAAACCAGTCTATGAAGAACTACCAGGTTGGTCAGAAGATATAACAAACGTTCGTGCATTTGATGACCTACCTGAAAATGCAAAAAATTACGTACAGCGTATTGTTGAGCTTACAGGTATTTCATTGATGACTTTCTCAGTGGGTCCATCTCGTGAGCAAACAAATATCGTAAATGAAATCTGGAAATAATGAGTTTGAATTAGAAGAGTGTATTAAAAGTCTAGCCGGCTTTTAATACGCTTTTTTTTGTTAGTAAGAAAAACTATAAATGGATATAAAGTGGGGGTATGTACTAATTTACCTACTAAAAATGTAACATTCATTTAGAAAATAATACATTTACATTACAAAAAGACTGGAACGGTTCATTTGAAATGTGAAATATGCTACATTAGCAAAGTGTGTTTTTAGTCACCGCTCATTATTTTAATGAAAATACATCATTTTTATAGAACAGATCTAGTTGAAAGGAGCTTTATCATGAGTTCAAAAGGAAACAAGTTAGACTTAAAAAAATCAAATCTAAGTCTAATGAATCGTCATAATAGAAAATTTAAAATGGCTGCATTATTTGCCTTATTTGCTTCTACTGTGACATTCAATATAGGTTTCGCGAATGAAACAGATAAAGAAAAATTCGCTAAAGTTTTTCACGTTTATGTAGCTGATACATACGTAGGTTCTGTTGCAGATGAAGCAACAATAAACGAGTTTGTCGAGAAAAAAGAGCAAGAGGCAAGCGAACAATATGAAGATTTAGTAATTGACGCAGGCGCCGATATCTCACTAATTCCAGAGCAAGTATTTACAGTCGATGCCAATGAAGAGCAGACGTTAAAAAACCTTCAAGAGGCAATAACTGTTCAGGCAAAAGCCTACTCACTAAAAGTGGAAGAAACAGTCGTTGCATCAGTGAAGGATAGAGAAGAGTTTGAAGCTGTAATTGACGGATTAAAGCTTCAATTTGTGACACAAAATGATTTAAAAGAATTGCAAAACAATGCATCTAAAGATTCTTTACCCGAATTACAAAAGGATGAAACACGTCTGGTAGATCTTACATTATCTACCCCAATTACCGGAGACGAAGTATTAGCCGAACCGGCAAATATTGTTTCTGCAAAACAAGCGGTTCAACTTTTGCAAACGGGTGCATTGGAGCAAGAAGTATATACTGTAAAAGCAGGAGATGTGTTAGGTTCAATTGCCAAAGCACATGATTTAACAACTGCTGAATTATTAGAGATCAACCCTAACCTTAAAGCGGATACGGTCCTGCAAATTGGTGAACAAGTCAATGTAACGGTTCAAAAACCATTTGTTACGGTCAAGGCAGTTTATGAGAAGAAAAGAGTAGAGGGAATCGACTTTGCGAAAATCGTCAAAGAAGATGCTACGATGCTTAAAGGTAAAAAAGTAGTGAAGCAAGAAGGCGAAAAGGGTAAAAAAGAAGTTTCATATTTAATTACAGAAGAGAATGGCGTCCGAACTGAAAGAATACAATCAGAGGAAAATGTAATATCAGAACCTGAAAATCGTATTGTTGTTGTCGGCACGAAGGTAGTTCCTTCTATTGGAACAGGTAATTTTGCTTGGCCGGCAGTCGGAGGTTATATATCAAGTAATATGGGAGAGCGTTGGGGCCGTTACCACTACGGAATTGATATTGCCCGACCATCAAATTACACGATTAAAGCTTCAGATAATGGTGTTGTCAAAACTGCAGGTAAGCATTCAACATATGGAAATTATGTAGTGATTAATCACAATAACGGCTTTGAAACGTTATATGCTCATTTATCTCGCATTGATGTAGAGGTAGGACAAGTCCTAGAACAAGGGTCCGCTTTAGGACAAATGGGTTCTACAGGCCGTTCAACTGGAACACATTTACATTTTGAAGTTCATAAAAACGGTAAAGAAGTAAATCCGTTATCATATTTAAATTGATTTTTAGCAGTCCAAAATAGAATTGGGCTGCTTTTTCTATAAAATGGTCTCCATATTATTTAGGTGGATAAAATTCAAAAATAATTCTTAAATGAGAGGAATATTTCCCGGAAAATAATCATAGCAGTATAGCTGTATAATGCACCAAATGGCAAACCATGATAGAGTAGTTATAGTAAAAATAAACATACCCTTTCATAATTATATAGAGAATTTATGAGAAAAGAGGAATTAGATGATGGATAAAACGATATTAGTTGTAGATGATGAAAAACCAATTGCGGACATTCTACAGTTTAATTTAATAAAAGAAGGTTACCGCGTAATTTGTGCATACGATGGGGACGAAGCGCTTCAAAGAGTGGAAGAGGAGCAGCCGGATTTAATGCTGCTTGATATTATGCTGCCTAAACGCGACGGCATGGAAGTATGTCGTGAAGTACGTAAAAAATATGATTTCCCGATTATTATGTTAACGGCAAAAGGATCGGAAATCGATAAAGTGCTGGGACTGGAAATGGGTGCTGACGATTATGTAACAAAGCCGTTCAGTACACGTGAATTAATCGCCCGTGTAAAAGCGAATATGCGCCGATTAAATGTGCCTGCTCAAATAGAAGAAGCACAAGCAGAAACGAATGATATTGTCGTAGGCTCTTTAACGATTCAGCCGGATGCCTATTTAGTATTAAAACGTGATGAGTCTATTGAATTAACACACCGCGAATTTGAATTACTGCATTATTTGGCAAAACATATCGGTCAAGTAATGACACGTGAGCATTTGCTGCAAACAGTATGGGGTTATGATTATTTCGGTGATGTACGAACAGTGGATGTAACAATCCGACGTTTACGTGAAAAAATTGAAGATAATCCAAGTCATCCTTTATGGATTGTTACGAGACGAGGAGTCGGCTATTACCTACGAAACCCTGAACAGGAGTAAAATACATGCAAAAAGTGAGCTTTTTTAAGTCCATCCATGTAAAGCTTGTATTGATTTATGTCCTATTAATTATTATTGCTCTTCAAATTATAGGCATTTATTTCTCAAAGCAGCTGGAGACGAATTTAAAAACGAATTTCCAAGATTCGATTCGCCAAAGAATAGAGCTTGTGCATTATAGTGTACGTGAAGAAATGTTAAAAGACCGTGATGAAAATACTCCCCCAACTATAGAGTATAGTTTAAAAACAATTTTAGAAGGATTTTCTACAGAAGATATTAACAAGATTAATGTAGTGGATCGTAACGATCGTATATTGGCTACTTCCGATGATGATCAGGCAGTTGTAGGTCAGCGTATAAATGAAGAAATTATACAACAGGCCGCGTCTTCGGAAACACTGTTGGATAAGATTTCATTGGATCGGGATACAGGGCAGCGCATTTGGATACTAGCAGTCCCTATTATGGATAACGCAGGTCCTAAAGAGGAATTGAAGGGTGTTATATATGTTCAGTCGAATATTGAAAAGGTTTACGAGCAACTAAATGAAATTAACCGAATTTTTGCGGCAGGTATCGCAGTATCGCTTGCCATTACAATCATATTAGGAATTTTAGTTGCGCGAACTATAACTCGCCCTATTTCCGATATGCGAAAACAGGCGCAGGCAATGTCTAAAGGGAATTATGCAAGGAAAGTTCGTGTATACGGAACAGATGAAATCGGTCAGTTAGCCATTGCTTTCAACCATCTGACCAATCGTCTGCAGGAAGCACAATCCACAACAGAAGCAGAACGGCGGAAACTGGCAAGCGTACTTAGTAATATGACAGATGGTGTAATTGCAACAGACCGTAAAGGAAAAATTATATTGATTAACGACCCCGCATTGGAATTGCTTCATGATTCACGTGAAACAACTTTAAATCGTCCAATTGCGTCTGTTTTGCGTTTAGACCAGGAATATAGTTTTGAAGACTTGATTCATATGAAAGATCCTGTGAATCTTGATTTTAGTATGAATGATGCTCCATATGTATTACGAGCAAACTTTTCTGTAATTCAAAAGGAAACAGGTTTTGTAAATGGTCTGATTACGGTATTGCATGATATTACTGAACAGGAAAAAATTGATATGGAACGTCGTGAATTTGTTGCGAATGTATCCCATGAATTGCGTACGCCGTTAACGACGATGCGCAGCTATTTAGAAGCACTTGCAGAAGGTGCATGGAAAGATGAAAATATAGCGCCGGCATTTTTAAATGTTACGCAAACAGAAACAGAGCGTATGATTCGCCTTGTAAATGATTTGCTGCAATTGTCTAAAATGGACAGCCAGGAATATGAACTGAACCTGGAGTTTGTGGAATTTAACAAGTTTTTCACGCAAATTATCGACCGTTTTGAAATGTCGAAGTCACAGAATGTAGAATTTATCCGATTGCTTCCGGATAAAAGCTATTTTGTTGATATTGATACCGATAAACTTACACAGGTAATCGACAATATTATTTCAAATGCATTGAAATACTCTCCGGATGGTGGCAATATTCGTTTTGGCTTTACCGTTCATGATAATATGATTCGCGTTATGATTTCAGATGACGGTATGGGGATTCCGAAAGAAAATGTGACAAGAATTTTTGATCGTTTCTATCGCGTAGACCGAGCAAGAGCAAGGTCCATGGGTGGAACAGGTTTAGGTCTTGCAATCGCTCGTGAAATGATTGAAGCACATGGCGGGAAAATTTGGGCAGAAAGTGAGGAAGGCCAAGGTACTACGATATTCTTCACACTGCCATATGAATTGGATGAAGCGGGGGATTGGGAATGAAATATATTGAACAGATAAAATCACTTTTATTAGCATTCCTTGTTTTACTCAGCATCGTCTTCACACTTCTTATTTGGACTTACAAACCTGAATATGAAACGGTAAAGGAGACCCAGATTGAGGAAGTACTTGTCGGCAAACCGAAGGAATTACAGGAAGTAATAAAACCGTACCGATTGTTGTATCGCCAAAATGAGCAATTTTATGGGACAGTCTCTGCAACACCATTAGAAAATTTATACAGACACTTACGGTCATGGCAAGTTTATGAGATGGGTTTAATTAACAGTGAACTTTCAGATAGTAAAATGAACAAAATGCTGAGTATGGATAATCGTATAACAATGTTTTTTAATGAAGAAATTCCTTTGCGCG
>Ga0182739_1003572_pt1 | contig 13468 bp, 5 predicted proteins | sample eDN5th30CBELigBY_FD_128873 | JGI IMG/M metagenome (GOLD analysis project Ga0182739, IMG submission 128873) | Enriched backyard soil microbial communities from Emeryville, California, USA - eDNA 5th pass 30_C BE-Lig BY (version 2) (version 2) | ecosystem: Environmental > Terrestrial > Soil >... | reverse complement strand
GCGTCGATGTTGACGATGAATTGGCCATACCTCGTGTCTCGCCCTCGCGCGGTGAACAGTCGATTTGGTTTCCAGCATCCCTTATTCTTTGCGTAGATGAGAATGAAGTTGGTAGTAGACACACAACCCGGATTGATGGCTTTGTGGCCTGTTGCAGACCCCTGCTTAAATGTAATCGTGTAAAGCCTGTTCTCTCGGCCAAACAGTTCATCAAGCAGAACGATCATGTAACCTAGCTCATTGTCGTCAAGATGGACAAACAATGTGCCGTCTGTGTCTAGCAGCCTTCGCAGAATCTCGGCCCGATCCCTCATCTGACTCAACCAGATAGAATGTTCCACTCCATCGTCATAGTGCTCGAACATTTCCCCAGTGTTAAAAGGTGGGTCAATATAGATGCACTTCACTTTGCCTGTGAACTCGGCTTCGAGTGCCTTGAGGGCGAGTAGGTTATCTCCGAAAATCAACCGGTTGTCGAAGATGTCCTTGTTCGTCACGCGGGCAGGGGCAATGTACGACCGCGCGGGGTCTTCAAGGAGAATGCGCGGCTCCAGCTTGGGCCGTACCTCCTTTCCGATCCAGGTGAGTTCCAGTCTCTGCTTCCGTTGGGTCATACCTTGGCTTCCTCCATGCCGCCCGAGGTTGTCCCCGTCGGTTTCTCGTTCAGTTTCTTCATCGCCCCAGCCTTCAGCTTTTGGCAGTCCGCCGCACTGCAAAAGACCGATCTAAAGTGTCGCGTCGAGGTGTATGGCTCGGTGGCCGACACGAATCCGGCCTCCTGGGCAGCCGACCAAACGGCATTGGCGATTTCCAGTGTCTTTTCGGCTGCCTTGGCTTTTTCTACTTCGGTCAGAAGTAATGTAGGCCCTTGCTCGAAGTGTTCCCGCAAGAACAACAAACTCAATACGAGCCAGCGTGCGTTTTCATAGAACTCTCGTCGCGCCCCAGCAGTAGGACGTTCGCCATTCAATCGGTCAATGACAATCCGTCGAATCTGCACCGCCCGCCAGACGGTTCTCGCGGATCGCTCCGGACGAAACATCTTCTGGCAAAGGGTGATTTCAGGGTTATCCGTCGGATAGACCGGTTCGGGAGACCAAAGAGCTTTTCGATTGCTCAAGAGCTTGGCGCAGATTTCACAGTCGTCCTCTCGTTCCAGACAGGCGAGGGCTGTCGCTGCGTCTTCAAGATTGAAGTTCGTATCATTCGATTCGGGTACGTCATCGGCTTCCTTGAAATGGTAGTGGATGCCATCCATGTGAAGTTGGAGTGCGATCCGTTCGTGCTGTTCGTCAAGGGCGGCGAAATCCCTTGGGCTGATCTGGTTCTGGAAGTTGGTCGATTCAGTGATGCGTCGGGCGAAGGCCGTTTCGTCCTCGCATTTCTCCAGGGAAATGATCTTCAGAAAGACAAAGCCATCGCCACCAGCCTCCGCAGCGTGGATCGTTCCGAGAGTTTGTGCCCCGTTGACAATCGAGAACCCTCTGGCTGTGATCTTCTTCTTTTCTGCATTTGCCTTGTCGTGATGGGCAATATCGAGTTTCTGGCAGTACGCTGTCAGACCATTGTTGAGATAAAAGAAATTCGCCGACTCGCCTTGTAGGGTGTCCTTGATACGCTGGTTGACTTCCGTCATGCCCTTGTAACGCCGAAGGTTGGCTTCAACGAGGGCGGCTCCGTGCGTCGCATAGAGCGCGGCAATATCGGCCACGCGAACTTGACCATAGACCGTCTGGTACGGGTCGGTTACCCAGCCTGGCTTGAGGATTTCGAGTTCAATTTTTTCGACCCCGGCTGCCGCATCGGCACCGGTAATCCAATCGTGGACGCTGACGATTCCGTAGGTAGCGAAACGGAAGTATTCTTCGCCGTGGTTGTACTGCGTTTCGAGAGCCTCGAAGAGCCGCAAGCGATCTTCTGAGACTGCATTGATACCGGAATAGACCAGTACGGCGCGTACCCGAAGGGTGTGCTCATCAAAGTGCTTCCTGATCTGCGCCAATCTTGCCTTCCAAGCCGCGTTTGTCTCGAATGCCACCCAGTTGCCGCGAAGGAGATTGTCAACGCCGTCTCGGAACTTGCTCACATCGCCCAGAGACGGTTCTCCCCGTCCGCTTTCGATGAACTTCGATTGCACGACGACCAGTGTGTTCGAGGTTGGCGAATGATGAACGGCGTCGATACCGCCGTCCCCGCCGCCGTCAACGAGTGAAGCCGCCGCTTCATCTGGCGTGCATTGGCTGAGCTTGAGAACAGCAAACGCGGCCAGCGAACGAGAAAGAAAGTTATTTTCCTTCTCGCTCTCGGTATTGCCACCGATTGCAGGCGGTACTTTGCCGTCGAACGTCGCGTGCAGGTGCGGAGGAATATGGTCGATTTCGTAGGGCTTCTCGACGCTCATGTGATCCTCCAGCGAATCGAGAGTACCCGTTCGAGCGTTACCTGCTGTTCGAGCTTGGCCTGCACGGACTCGATGAGCTTGTCCCGGCGCTGTTCGATCTCGTCCTGGGCGACGAACAACTTCCGCCGTTTCTCGTTTCGTTCTGATTCCAGCTTTTTCACGTGTTTCTGCCCGGCAAGTTTTTCTTCAAGCGTTAGAGCTGCCGATGCTGCACGACGAGCTTCTTTCAGTTGTCGGTCGAGGTCTTTGATCTCCCGTTCGAGACCGACCTTGAGGTCTTCCGCCCAGCCATCGAGCTTGCTGGCTTCCTCTTCAAAGAGCCTGCCGTTACGCTCAGAAATCTTCCGTTGCTCATCTGATTGTTGACGGTCGATTTCGGCTTCCAGCCGTGCATCCAACTGAAATGCAGACACGGGGCTAACTTCCGATGCAATCAGGGAGAAGAACTTCCCGGCAACCTCGGCAGGGAGCATCCGCCCGTCGCTGGTGATCGCTGCTGTCAGCAGAATGTCCTCAGCCTGGTCCATTGATTCGACACTCAATTTGCTGACAATCATTTCGCCGGTACAGCCTTGGTACTGTTCCATCGCCCCGACCCTTGGCCGGGTAGCCGCCCAATCAAAGACCACTTCGGAAGGTTCGAGAGACCGTGTGGTTGCTTGCTGGACCAGACGCTGTGCAAGCGGATGACCAAGACGGTACAGGTGGGCATCACCACTGCGGCGAGGCAGTTCGTAACGGCCAATCGGGATTTCCAGTTCCGGGAACGGGTTTACTGTCAGATTAAATGACTCTTCCGATTCCGCAAATGCAGCGTGGCCGTTGAGTTCGTGCCGGGACAACCGCATGAGCATCCGTTCATATCGACTTTGAAAGCCCAGGCTCTCGCTTTTTGAAACCTTCAGCTTCTCGTGGACTTCCTCATCAAAGTTTTCCAATAGTTGCTTGCGGGTGTTCGTAATGGCTTCGTTGATTTGAGTTGTCAGTTCTTCCTGGAGGCGTGCAAAGGAGACGCGGATTTCGTCCGGTGACCGGCACTCCTGGTAAATGCGGGCGATGCGTTTTTCAAAATCAACGCCAGATTCGATGGCTCCCAGAACTTCGTCGGACGCACCGAACACGCCCTCGAACAGCTTGAACTTCTGGTCGAGCAGGTCAAAGACCCGCTGATCGGCTTCGTTGTTCCGGTTGAGGAAGTTCACTACGACTACATCGTGTTTCTGGCCGTATCGGTGGCAGCGGCCGATTCGCTGCTCGATCCGTTGGGGATTCCAAGGCAGGTCGTAGTTGACCACGAGAGAGCAGAACTGAAGGTTGATGCCCTCCGCTGCGGCTTCGGTGGCGATCATGATGGTGCCGGAATCGCGGAAGTAATCGACCAATGCCGACCGCATATCGGCAGTGCGAGAGCCAGTGGCCTTGTCCGTGCCGGCATTCCGCCTGATCCATTCGGCGTAGATCACCTTCGACCGATCATCGGTGTTCGATCCGTTGAAAAGAACGATCCCGTCGGCAAAGGGACCGTCCTGGAGCAGCCGGAGCAGGTAGTCCTGTGTCTTCCGCGATTCGGTAAAGATGATGGCCTTCTTAGCCGCGCCAAGGCGAGCTGCTTCGGCAAATGCCTTCTCAAGCCCTTGCAGCAGGGCTTTGCCCTTGGCGTTCTGGGTGATCGTTAGGGCGAGGTCGCGGAAAGCTTCCAGGTCGCGAATCTCTCGTTCCAGGGCCGTGCGATCCTGTTCCGAAAGTTGCTCTGCACCAGCGGAATCATCACCCCATTCCTCGGCGGTTTCGTCCAGAACCTCGTAATCTTCGTCGAGTTCGTCTTCGAGGGTCTTTTCTACCGGCTTCCGGCCCACTTTGTCCTTGAGGCGGGCAATCAGCGTGTCGAGTGCCCCAGCAATGGCAAAGGTACTCGAAGCAAGTAGCTTCCGTAGCACGAGCGTCATCAGGCTTCGCTGGCTGGCAGGAAGCGCTTGGAGATTATCTCGCTGGAGATAAGCGGACACTTCATTATAGAGGCGGTCTTCGCTCTCTGCCGGAGTGAACTCCTCAACCAAAGCGTGCCGTTTTGTGTAGGGCACATACTCCAGCACCTGCCGGCGCAGGGTCCGGTGGCAAATGGGGGCAAGCCGGGCCTTGAGAGTTTGAAAAACCTCGTCTTCGCTCAGGTTGGCAAACTGCTCGCGAAAACTTTTCAGGTCACCAAAGGCATGTTCGTCGATAAAGCTAACCAGCCCGAAGAGTTCGAGAAGCGAATTCTGGAGCGGGGTTGCAGTCAGCAGCAGCTTTGGCGACGGAGCCAGGGCGTTCTTGAGGATGTTGGCGATGACGTTCGACGGCTTGTAAACGTTCCGAAGGCGATGAGCTTCATCCATCACGACCAGATCCCAGGCCATGTTCGCTACGTCGGATGCCTTAGATTTCGCAAACTGGTACGAGCAGATAACGACAGCGTCAGTGTTCGGCTGGAACGGTTGAAACGAACCGTTGCGGATAGCCGCGTTGTAGGATTTGGCTTCAAGGATGCGACAAGGAAGGAAGAACTTTTCCGAGAGTTCCTGGTGCCACTGCTTGCGAAGGCTTGCGGGAGTGATGACAAGAAGCTTTCGCTTGCGTTCCGCCCATTTCTGGGACAGAACAAGCCCGGCTTCGATGGTCTTTCCAAGTCCCACTTCGTCAGCAAGCATCGCACCGCGTGACAACGGTGAACGGAACGCAAAGAGAGCGGCATCAACCTGATGGGGATTCAGGTCAACCTGCGCATCGACGAGCGCCCCCGCGAGCTTCTCGATACTATCGGAAGCACATCGCTTGGTCAGGTCGTGACCGAAATACTTGGTGTGATAGTCAGTCAGCATGGTTGGCCTGCTCGGCATTGGAACGCCCGATTTCTGGCCGGTTTTGCCACCTGCGTCTCCAGCGCATCGCCGGATGCTGCCGCCACCTTCTCTTTCTTCACTTGCCGCGCACTCATGGTTGCCCCTTTACTGGCCGTTTATTTGCGGGGTTTCCGCTTGGTAGTTTTCTTTTTTGCTGGTGACTTCGCCACTGGAGGCGGTTCCGGCCGGAGTGGCGCATTTGAGTTTCCAGCCAAGAACACGTGATGCAGCAAGAAGTTGTGTGATTTACCTCGTTCGTGTTGCGTCTCTCGAATTCTTGCTTCATCGGGGCAAAGCGTCGATTCAACCAAACTACCTGATGCGGCCATACCAAGCTCTCGCCGTTTCTGAGCTATGTAATCATCGACCTTTGAAATCGCCGTCGCAGTGTCGCCATTCAGCACAAAACCAACCATTCCTCCCGTATCTACCAGTTCAGCGTACTTGCTGGACACGAAGCGAGTAATGCCTTCATTGACATACTGCGTGTGATACCACCGCCATTCGCCGCGTTCGTCACTATTCAGCCTCTTGCATTCAATGCCGAAATAGACGCTGTCGTGACAAACAAACTGCATGAACGCAATGTCAATTCGCCCCAGTTCATGACCCGCACCGTCGAGGATCATGAACTCTGGGACAACACGAAAAGGAAAGCTACCCCGATCAGGAGCGTTTTGGAGCGATGCCGTAAGCCTTAAAGCTATAGGCTTTTCAAGTTCATTCCGTGGCGGGGCAGCCAGCTCATCCCAAGTTCTGGTGATGAGCCTGAGAATGGTTTCTACCTGCGGTTGAACCACATCGCTCCATTGCGAGGGTGAGCCAATCGGGGTCATACGTCCTCCTTCGAGGAACGCATTAAGATCGTGCCAGCGATCTCGTCAGCGTCGTTCATGGCCGCAGTCTGTGTCCAAAATCGCTGGCCGATTGGTTTGACCAGGTACAGCAGCTTGCCGTGGAAGACCATCACTCCACGAACGAGGTCGAGTGTGGCATGTTTGTGTGGGATAGCTTTGCGGATGGTATCCAAGAGCCGAATCAAATCCGTGCTGACATTAGGCATGGCCTCGGTGCCGCGAGTACGCTCAACTTTTTCGAGGACGGCGATACCGACGCCAAGCGTTTGCGATCCCCGTACTTGCCCTCGTACGACAAACGGCCCACCTTTGGCCCAGCCGTTCAGCATCTCGCACAGTCGGTTCAGGTATGCTTCTTGCTGAGGAGCAGTGCTTGCCTTAACGGTCGGCACAGGCAATCGCGTTTGCGTGGGTTGAATGCTCTCGATAGTTACCTTAATAGTGTCTTCGATCAACAAGTTCTCAAGGGGAAGTACGTCGAAATACTCGGCAATCAAAGGCTCGATCTCAGCGCTAGCCCTCTTGGTAATTCCATCACGGTCAACTAGCACATCCCTTGCATTGGTTGCGGTTGAAGCCTTAGTGACAATTGCTTCTACAGTACGAACGATTTCCCACGCCCGTTTGGGATTTGGTAACTGTTCGGGGAGTGGAAACGGTACACGCAGGACTTCACTGACATGAACCTCTGGTCTGTAAATACCCCAGTTTGAGGAAATGTGAAACAGATAGTATCGAGCAAGTGAGGAACGCAGGTAAGCTGCAAGAAAAGCAAGTAAGTCGCGGTCTTTCTCTGGGCCTTGAATTCCACGCAATGCGTGTCGGAACGAGACATTAAAATCTGCGAACGCGATACTGGAGAAACCCTTTGCTACTATTACATGCGGTTTGCGAAAAACCTGAGTATTTGTGTTCGATTTGTTGCGAACTTCGATCTCGTTGGAGTCGAGTTGCGAGCAGTCGTTCTCCAACAAGAATAGGTTGATAGCAGGACTCGATGCTTCGATGAAGCGACGAGATGGCAATGAAATGGTCTTCGATTTTTCTGCATCATCATTCACGCCGAGTGGCTGAAACCCCTCCGACATGAACCAAGGCTTGGTGGAGTCTCGTTCGCGGGCTTGCCGCACTACGTCTCCCAAACGCGGATATAGCGCAAGGCGATCTAGCAATCGCCAATCCCGCGGCGTTGCCCAGTATTTGTGTTTCCAGATTTGTGGAGCATCTGGCCCGTCCAGATTATTCATCACTTCGCCCACGCTGAGGATTGCACGATCCTGCGGGGCAATGGTAATGACTTCGGTCTTGGTGATGATCCAATCAGCTTTCGGAGACCAGTAGTTGATTTGGTGATTTCCGTCTATGGGAGCAGCCTTTTGGTATCGCACGACGATTGCCGGGTGAATCGCCTTCTCAAAAAGGAAGAACCGCAGGTCGGCGAGGTTCAATACGCAGTCAACGGCGTGAGACTTGATCCACGCTCTCTGAAACGGCAACGCCGTCGAACTGTGGTTGAAAATCAGGCCGTGCGGCAACACAAAGCAGACTTGGCCGCCATCCTTCAAATGGTCAACGGCCTTCCAGACGAAGGCAGCGGCGATCTGTTTGTCGGGGAGCGGCTTGAGATGCGAAGCGCACCATACCCCGGCGGGCGTATTGGCAGTAGCGATGCTGCCCCAAGGAGGATTGCCGATCACGATGTCTACATCGGAGGGGAATGCCGCGTCCTGCTTGAAGAAATCGGAACAGCTAATGTTGCCATTTTTGCCAGTGAGCTTTGGAAGGAAGCGTCCCTTTTCCTGAAGAGCTTGAATGTCTCGCGGCGCAAGTTGGTCGAGGTACGCCAAGTAAAGACTGAATGCGGCAATGCGGCAGGCGGTTTCTTTGACATCAACCCCGAAGAGACTTTCTTGGAGCAGGCGCATGAGTTCCCGCGCCTTTGTGTCGTTGCGTGCCCTGGGGTTGTCCTGCTTCCATTCCTCCGCCATCCGGTTGAACAGTCCCACGAGGAAGATGCCCGAACCACAGGCCGGGTCGAGTACCCGTTTGCCGAGAAGAGTCGGAGTATTTGACAGTGCGATGTCGAGGACGACTTCGGCCAAGAAACGGGGCGTGTAAAACGCGCCTAGTTTTTCGTCCTCTTCTTTCAGGAACCGTTCGTAGATCGCGCTGATGGTCTCAATTGGGATGCACTCGAAGTCATAAGGCCAGAATGAGCCTTGACCCGTACGTACGTTGGTTCCGTGAAAGAACTGGCTGAGCGTCTTGATGTGTTCATCCTGAATCCACTCGGCCTCTTCCTTGAGGTCATCGCTAAACAGGTCACCGTTAAAATCTTTACCCAGCTTCTTGAAGAGTTTGTAGAGAGAGGACTTTGCCGTCTGCGGTCTAAGAGCCAAGACATCGCGGAGGTGGTCGGCATCGCGGATGCCAAGTTGTTCCAGGTAGCTTTTGTCAATCACCTCGCGGTCAAACAGATAGCAGGTGAAGACGATCCGGCAAAGCAAAGCGTCGAGAATCTTAGCTGGGATTCGTTTCTCCGTGGGCGCACCAAGTTTCTCGCGGGTTGCCTGGAGGCTGTCCAGTAGATCGCGGTCAACCCGTTGCGCCGGATTGAATGACTTGGCGTGACGGGCGAAGTACTCCCCCGATTCAACAGCGGTGAGGAATGAACGCAGCGAATCGGCAACGCGCTCTAAAGTCTCAATGAAACTCGGTAGCTGGTCGTGATTAGCCGGAGTGCCTTCTCCTGGGCGGCTCATCCCAGAGTAGATGTGGACTTCTGCATCTGAAATCAAAACGAGAACAGGCGCTCCGCCGTGGTTCCAGAACTGCTGATGAAGCTGATAAGCCACCTCGGCGTTGATTCGCTTGACGGTCTTGAAGTAGACGAGCGGGGAATGGTCGGCGCAGAGAACGCCATCCAGTTCGAGCAGCTCAAAGGCACGCCGAAGCAAGTGCGCCTGGGGCGTCGCCGGAGTCAGTTCGCTACGGCTGGTGAAGAGACTTGGCGGCTGACGACCGTCAATGCCGAAATCTTCCTTCCAGTTTCTCTGGGCAGCGGTGGTCATTGGTGGGATGACCCCTTCCTGGCAGAAGTTGTTGCGGGCTCTGCCATAAGGTGGTACGCCCAGCCAGTGGGGTGCTTCTTCGAGCAGATCACATAACCCGTCTCTTTCAGGTGCCCGATGTCACGGTAGATCGTCTGCTCCGACACTTTCAGCTTCTTGGCAAGGTCAAGAGACGAATACGCGCCCGTGCGGATCAGCTCAATCAATCGGTCAAGACGGCCCGGAATAGCCAAGACTTTCTTGTAGCGCATATTTTCCTCCAAAGGGCATGTCTACCGCGCCGTGGTAGACTTGTCAAGGCTGGTAGTCCTTTCAGGAAATGGAGTTGCGCCTTTATGTTGCAGACATGATTCAGTGGCATCGCTATTCACCGTCGCCGTCGGAGTGTTTCGTCGCGGGGGTTCGCAAGAACTCGCCCCCGTGACGGAATGCGACAAAGGCAAGGTGATCCCAAGAGCCATTCACTTGAGCCTGAGGTGGATTCCGAGCGGGGGTTCTTCTTTGCCTGAATGCCCGAACCGGCTGCCCTACGGGGGGCTTTGCCCTTCGCCTTCAGCATTCTGCTGGCGTTCCCGCAGGATGCGTTCCTGGAAGGACATCTCTTTTGCGGCTGACGTGTCGGCATCCTTCGATTCGGTTTCGCTTGCTGAGGCCGCTTCTTCCTGCCTGCGGCGGATGCGTGCCGTGATCGGTTCCTCGGCCGTGGATTGCTTGCGTTCGGTACGCTGTGGCGTGGCCTCGATAGTGTTGGCAGCTTTGAGGGTCTTGATTTGCTCGGCCAGTTCGGCTGTGGTCGGACCGCGATCCTCGCCGGATTCGTGCCCGGATGCGGAGAGCTTCGTCTTGAGCTGGTCGCGCAGGCTGGTCAGTTCCGACAGGTAGGTTTCATGCAGGAACGGCTTGCCAAATCGGGCCTGATAGTCGCGTAGCTGAGATTCGGCAATCGACAGGTCTTGCCGGACGCGGACGGTTTCAGCGGCGTAGCCAGTGGCGATGCGTTCCAGGGCGTTGAGGACGGCACGCGGACCCTGGTGTTCCTTCGACAGGCCAGACAGGCGAGTGATCGCTCCTTCCAGATACACGTCCGGCGGAAAGTTCGGATGGACAATCACGCCGAAGGCCAGGCCACGATAGGTGCCGATGGGAACCCGTGTCGGTTCGCGGACGGACAATGGTAAGGCATCCAGACGCTTGCCTAGAACCGCCGGGACATCTTCGCGTTCCAGCGGGTTCTTACCGATGACGATGGGATTGCCCTCGTACTGCTTGACGGTCGCCCCGTCGGCCGTCAGCTTCGCCAGCCGGTCGTTCAGACTGTTGATCCGGTCGGGAAGGTCACGGACATTACGGCGGGCGACGTATTGTTCGTCGAGGTGATTCTTCTTGAGGAGCGTCAGTCGCTGCAATTCAGCGTCGGCTTCGGCGAGCGTCAGCACCGCCGGGTTGCCGGAGGCGATGGCCTTGACCTCGGCATAGGAGAGTTCCTGGCTGCCGATGTCCTCGGCGCGGCGAGCGGCGTTGTCGCCGGTGATGACCTGACCGATGAACCGGGCTTTGGTTTCGAGTGCCTGCCACATATAGGCGTCGAAGCTGCCTTCAGTGACGTAACGGTAGATCGAAACTTCCGGGTTCTCGTTGCCCTGCCGCAGGATGCGGCCGTCGCGCTGCTCGACTTCCGCAGGCTTCCACGGGGCGTCGAGGTGATGCAGCGCAACCAGCCGTTTCTGGACGTTGGTGCCGGTGCCCATCTTCTGCGTGCTGCCGATCAATACGCGCACCGATCCCTGGCGAACCTTCTCGAACAGAGCCTGCTTCTTGGCATCGGATTCGGCGTCGCCGATACAGGCGATCTGTTGACGCGGGATTCCGTGGGCAACCAGCTTGTCGATGATCTCGCTGTAGGGTGAATAGCCCCAGGCGGTCGGGTTGACGCCCATGTCGGCGAAGATCATCTGCGTGCCGCGCGTCGGTGTGGATTCCCTCCAGATGTCGATGACGTTCCCGACCAACCGGTTCACCTTCGATTCCGGGAAATCGGGGGCAGTCGCCGAAAGCATCCTGGCATCGGTCGCGAGTTTGCGGCCATCAGTGGTGATGGCCAGCGCATTATCAACGCGGGGATCGACCTTTTCCGACCGGATACGCTCATAGCGTTCGACCAGTTCCTGTTGCAATTCGCTCTGTTCGTCGGACATCGGGCAGGCAACCACGATAGGCTTGCCACCCTTGAGCTTGGGGCGAGGGAGGTTCAGCATCTCGGCTGTCTGCACGTCGGAGAATGCCCGGAACATCTGCTGGAGTTCCGGCAGGTTCGTGAACTTTGCAAAACGCGAACGCTGGCGCAGCCCGCCGCCATCCGGTGAGATTTCCATCGTGTCCACGACTTCGCCAAACGTGGCCGCCCAGGCGTCGAAATGCTCAATGCCCCGGCTTCGCAGTCCACGCGGGTCGAGGAACCGCTGCATCGTGTACATCTCGACCATCGTGTTGCTGATTGGGGTGCCGGTGGCGAAGGTGACGCCGTGGCCCGGATGCTGCTCGTCGAGGTAGCGGGCCTTCATGTACACATCGAATGCCCGTTCGCTGCCGCCAGTCTGGATACCGGCGACACGCTCCATCTTGGTCGGGGTCTCCAGGTTCTTGAAGTAATGGGCTTCATCAATGAAGACGTGATCGACGCCGAGTTCGTCGAACACCAGGCCATCATCCTTCTTGTCGCCGGCCAGCAGGTTCTTCAGCTTCTCGGCTCTCGCGGCCTTCTGTTTTTCGATGGTCTTGATGAGGTTGCGGTTCGACCCCCGGTCGGCGGCGTGTTCGATTAGGAGCTGGTCATACTCGGCGATCTGCTCGCGGAGGAACTGTTCCTGGTAGTCCTTCGACATGCCAATTCGCTCGAACGATGAATGCGTCACAACGATGCCATCCCATTCGCCGCTGGCGATCTTGGCCGTCAGCATCTTGCGGCGATCCTTGGACAAGTCTTCTTTGCTGGCGACCAGCAGCTTGGCGTTGGGATAAAGCTGCATAAACTCGCGGGCGAACTGCTCCAGCAGGTGGTTGGGGACCACGTACATCGGCTTGTGGACCAGTCCGGCCTGCTTCATCTTCATGCCGGTGGCCGCCATTGTGAACGTCTTGCCCGCGCCGACGACGTGGGCCAGAAGTGTGTTGCCGCTGCTCATGCCTCGCCACACAGCATCCTTCTGGTGTTGGCGCAGATTGAGGGCTTGGTTCATACCTGGGAAGTCGAGGTGCGAGCCGTCGAATTGGCGGAGTCGCAGATTGTTGAAGTTGTCGTTGTAAAGCCGCACGAGGCGTTCGGTGCGATCGGGATCGGCAAACACCCAGGCGCGGAAACGTTCCTTGACGAGCTTCTGCTTCTCGCGGGCGGCCATCGTCTCTTCCTGATTCACCACTCGTTCCTCGCGGTCGCCGTTCTGGATCGTGTCGTAGATGGTGGGTGACTTCATGTTGAGCGCCAGTTCCAGCAGCCATGTGCCGTTCGCTCGCGCCGTGCCGAACTCGGATGTGGCTGCGACCGACGCTTTGGCGGCATAACCCGCATCTAGGTTCCAAACCGCGTCCTTCTTCAGATGGGCGACGGGCACCGCACTTGGCTCGACTTTGAACAGGTCAGCCGCGAACGCCTGGATGTCGGATTCCGGTATCCACGGCGCGCCGAGATTGGCGTCGATGTCGCCGGGCAGTACGTCTTCGGGCTGGACTTCTCGCAACGCGCTGACGTTGCGGGCATATTGGGGACTGGCGTGTTCGGCGGCAGCGAGTTTGTCACGGACGTTGCCGGAGAGGTAGGCATCGGCCGTTTCCCACTTGCCGGTTTCCGGGTCTTGGAAGATCAGGTCGCCGAGTTCCTCGATCACCTGTGATTCCGGCTTGCCGTAAAGCTGGACGATGTAGTCGAGATAGACGCAGCCATGCTGGTTCAGCGAGACGAGTAAGCCTTCTTCGGCGGAGCGCACATGGGTGACGGGCGGCGTCTTACCCACCACGTCCCGCGACATGATGGCCGCTTTCTTCGCCTTGCCGGTCGTCTCGTCATAGTCCTCCAGCGACATGACCAGCATGGCGTCCGGGTCTTCCTTGAACTTGACCAGGTTCGGCATCCGGCGAATGGTCGTGCCGTCTTTGGTCTGGCCGAAGGTGGTCTTGTTGATCGGGCCGTAGGCGGCGATGAAACGGTCATAGGTACGGTTGAGGTCGCGGCGGGCTTGCTCGCGATGCTGGTCTGGCCAGCCTTCG
>Ga0182739_1003569_pt1 | contig 13471 bp, 15 predicted proteins | sample eDN5th30CBELigBY_FD_128873 | JGI IMG/M metagenome (GOLD analysis project Ga0182739, IMG submission 128873) | Enriched backyard soil microbial communities from Emeryville, California, USA - eDNA 5th pass 30_C BE-Lig BY (version 2) (version 2) | ecosystem: Environmental > Terrestrial > Soil >... | reverse complement strand
TAGGCGCCCACCGAATGGAGCACCGCCTCGCCCGCCTCTGCCAGATAGGCGTCGATGAACCCGTCCGAGAGCGGCCGCATCCACATCTCGGCCGGCTCGACATGATGCCAGATCCGGCTGCCGGAGCGGAACAGCACGGCGGCGCTCCACAGGCGATGGCGCTTGCCGCGCAGCTCCTGGAGCTGGCGGCGGGCCGCGTCCAGCACCTCCGGCTTGTCCAGCCAGCGCCCGTCCACCTCCAGCATCTGGTCGGCACCCAGCACCAGCACGTCGCCGGCATGGCGGGCGGCGACCCGCTGCGCCTTGATCTCCGCGAGCGCCACGGCGGCGTCCTCGACGGCGACCCCTTCCGCGGCCAGGGCCGCCTTCACCTCGGCCTCGTCGACCGGCACCGCTTCCACCGCGAACGCCAGCCCGGCCGCCTCGAGCAGGCGGGCCCTGGCCCGGCTCTGCGAAGCCAGGATCAGCGGGGGAGCGTCGGGAAGCTGCATCGAGCACTCGCGGGCGGAAATTCGCCTGCGGATGTAGTCGGCGGCGGGTTGGGCGACAAGCCGGCCTGCGGCTCAGCGCGGCAGGCGCAGGCTGACCCGCAGGCCGCCCAGCGGCGAATTGTCCATCTCGATGTCGCCGCCATGGGCCAGCGCCACGTCGCGGGCGATGGTCAGACCCAGCCCCACCCCGCCGGTGGCGCGCCGCCGGGACGGGTCCAGCCGCTTGAAGGGCTGGAACGCCTGCTCGCGCTGCTCGGCCGGGATGCCCGGCCCGTCATCGTCGACATGGATGGTGACGTAGTGGACACCCAGCTGCAGGCTGAGCGCGATGCGCTGGCCGTGGCGCACGGCATTGTCCACCAGGTTGGCCAGGCAGGAGCGGATCGCCACCGGGCGCAGCGGCAGGCGGGTCTCGGGCCCCGGCTGGAGCTCGACGAAGGCCCCGGCCCGCCTGGCCCGCTCGGCCATCTCCACCAGCACCGCCTGGAGATCGACCAGCTCCGGCACCTCGCGCCCCTCGCCGCGGGCGAAGCTCAGATAGGCGTCGATCAGGCGCTGCATCTCCTCGACGTCGCTCATCAGGTCGGCCACGCCTGGCTGGTGCTTGGGCATCATCGCCAGCTCCAACTTCATCCGGGTGAGCGGGGTGCGCAGGTCGTGGCTGACCGCCGCCAGCATGTCGGTGCGCTGGTGCATGAAGCGCAGGATGCGCTGGCGCATCAGGTTGAAGGCATGGCCGGCCCGGCGGATCTCGGTGGCGCCCTCCAGCCGGAAGTCGCCGATGTCACGGCCCTTGCCGAAGCTGTCGGCGGCCTCGGCGAGCCGGCGGATCGGCCGGACCTGGCGGCTCAGGAAGTAGATGGCGATCACCACCAGCACCAGCGACGCGCCGACCATCCAGAACATGAACAAAGTGGTGGTCGTGCTGGTGAGGCGCTTGCGCTCGCCCAGGACGCGCAGGATGCCGCCATCGGTCGCGACCCAGACGGCGACCCGGTCATCCTGGCCGACGCGCAGGTCGAGGCGGAACGGCCGCTTGACCTTCTCGTTGAACACTTCGCGAATGGTGGCGGGCACGTCGCGATCGTCGATGCCGGCCAGCGCCGCCGCCTCGGCGAGATCGGCGTTCGGCTGGAAGGACAGGGCCAGCCCGGTCCGCTTCCGCGCCAGCTCCAGCAGCGCCGCCCGTTCAGGGGGCGGGGTCTGCTCGATCAGGTCAGCGACCAGTGCGGTCTCGCCGGCCAGACCCAACGCCAGCCAGCGGGTGACGGTGTCCCAGTGGCGCACGTAGAAGACATAGACGATCACGAGCTGCAGGATGATCAGCGGCAGGAGCACGATCAGCAGCGAGCGGCCGAACAGCGAGCGCGGCATGACCCCGCGAGCGGGCCGGCGCCCTCCCTGGCGGGGTGCCGCGGTCACGGCCACCGGTCGGTCCCGGTCTTGAGCATGTAGCCCTCGCCGCGCACGGTCACGAGCAGGCGCGGCGCCTTCGGATCCAGCTCGATCTTGCGGCGCAGGCGGGTGACCGCCACGTCCACCGCCCGGTCGGTCCCGTCCAGCCCGACCCCGGTCGCGATCTCGAAGCGGGTGAGCGAGCGATCGGCGCGTGCCGCCAGGAAGTCGATCAGCGCGGTCTCGCCCTCGGTCAGGCGCACCGGCCCCGCTTCGTCGAACAGCTCGCGCGCGACCGGATCGTAGCGCAGATGGCCGATCGGCAGCGGCTCGCCGGCCGGCGGGCGGCTGCGGCGCAGGATGGTGGCGATGCGGAGCGCCAGCTCGCGCGGCTCGAACGGCTTGGCCAGATAGTCCTCCGCCCCCGCCTCCAGCCCGGCGATCCGGTCGTCGGGCTCGCCGCGAGCGGTGAGCAGCAGCACCGGCAGGTCGCGGTGGCGGCGCAGTTCGGCGGTGAAGCCGACCCCGTCGCCGTCGGGCAGCATCACGTCCAGCACGATCAGGTCGAACATCACCGTCTCGAGCGCATGGCGCGCCTCGGCGAGATCCTGGGCGACCGAGACGCGATAGCCCTCGCCCATCAGGAAGCGCTGGAGGAGCTGGCGCAGGCGGGGATCGTCGTCCACCACCAGCAGATGCCGTTCGCCGGCCTCGCTCATCCGGGACCCCGCCTACCCTGCCAGCGCCCGGCCGGCGCCGCGTCCGGCCGGCTCCGGGTCGAGCAGGACGGCCAGCACCCGGCGAAAGCCGCCCACCGCCTCGGGTCCCGCCGCACGGAAGGCGCGGCGGAGCCGGCGGCGGCGCTGCTGGTCGAGCTCGGCCAGGGCCGCCTGCCCGGCCTCCGTCACCCGGGCCGGACGCTGGCGCCGGTCCTCGGCGCGCTGCTCCAGCACCACCAGCCCGCGCGCCTCCAGTTCGGCCAGCACGCGGGAAAGGGTCTGCTTGCTGGCGGCGATCTGGCGGCGCAGCTCGGCCATGGTCACGCCCGGCCGGCGGGCCACCAGGCGCAGCACCAGGTCATGGGTGGCGCCCAGGCCATGCCCGGCGAGCGGATCGGCCACATCGGCCGCCACCAGGCGCTGCGCCCGCTCGATCATCAGGATCGCCTCGTCCAGGTCCTCGTCCCTGAGGAACAGGGGGTTGCCGCTGCTCATCTGCCCTTGCGTCTTCTTAGGGTGGCCCGCCCGCGTCGATCGGCCCGCATCACCCGGGTAGCACGTACCCGGTTGCGTTGACATCCCGGGACCTCCGATGATAGCGCGCCCGGACGATCGCCGGAGCATGACGCCCCGCCGATCCACGCCCGATGACACCGAGGTTCGCCCACCATGGCAGCGCTGATTCCTTACCACGACCGCGACGGCTGGATCTGGTACGACGGCGAGATGGTACCGTGGCGCGATGCCAGGCTGCACGTGCTGACCCACGGCCTGCACTATGGCAGCTCGGTGTTCGAGGGCGAGCGCGCCTATGGCGGCAAGGTGTTCAAGCTGCGCGAGCACAGCCAGCGGCTGATCGACAGCGGCCGCGTGCTGGGCTTCGAGATCCCCTGGACGGTCGAGCAGATCGACGAGGCAACCAACGCCACGATCGCCAAGAACGGCCTGTCCGACTGCTATGTCCGGCCGATCGCCTGGCGCGGCAGCGAGATGATGGGCGTGGCGGCGCAGGCGTCCAAGATCCACTTGGCGATCGCGGTCTGGGAGTGGGGTGCCTACTACTCCGACCTGCGCCTGACCCGCGCGGTCTATGACCGCCCGGCGCCGAACACCGCCCCGGTGCATGCCAAGGCCGCCGGGCTCTACATGATCTGCACGATCTGCAAGCACGCCGCCGAGGCCAAGGGCTTCGGCGACGCGCTGATGCTGGATTATCGCGGCTATGTCGCCGAGACCACCGGCGCCAACATCTTCCTGGTGATGGGCGGCAAGCTGCACACGCCGATCGCCGACTGCTTTTTGAACGGCATCACGAGGCGCACGGTGATCGGCCTGGCCAAGGCGCGCGGCATCGAGGTGATCGAGCGGCACATCAAGCCGGAGGAGCTGGCGAACGCCCAGGAGATCTTCGTGACCGGCACGGCCGCCGAGATCACTCCGGTACGCGCGATCGACGAGCTGACCTACGAGGTGGGTCCCCTCACCCGCCAGCTCCTGGAGGACTTCCACGCGGCGACCCGCGGCCACGCGAAGGCGGCGGCCTGAACGCCGTCACGGCCGGGCCGGGGGGACGGCGCCGGGTCGCAGTGTTCTGCGGCTCGCGCCCCGGCCGCGATCCGGTCCATGCCGAACTGACCGCCGAGCTCGGCCAGGCGATCGGCCGGCGCGGCTGGGGGCTCGTCTATGGCGGCGGCCATGTCGGCCTGATGGGGATCGTCGCCCAGGCGGTGCTGGAGCACGGCGGCGAGGTCCACGGCATCATCACCCGGCACCTGGTCGGCCGCGAGGTCGCCATGCCCGGCCTGCAGCGGCTGGACGTGGTCGACACCATGTTCGAGCGCAAGCGGCTGCTGATCGACGGGGCGGACGGCTACCTGGTCCTGCCCGGCGGCTTCGGCACGATCGACGAGCTGCTGGACGTCATGACGCTCAAGCAGCTCGACGAGCACCGCAAGCCGATCGTGCTGCTCGACCGGACCGGCCGGTTCTGGACGCCCTGGCTGGAGCTGGCCCGCCACGTGATCGAGGAAGGCTTCGCCGAGCCCGCCGCCCTGGCGCTCGCCACCGTCGCCGGCGGGGTCGAGGAGGCGCTGGAACTGCTCGCCGCATCCCAGCCCCCGGACCTGCCCCCGACCGGCACTCCCTGACCGGTTCAGGCGGTCGCGTTGTCCGCCTGCGCGCCCTGGCTCGCCGCCGCCAGACGCTGGCGGTAGAGGGTCACGAAGTCGATCGGGTCGATCATGAGCGGCGGGAAGCCGCCGTCCCGGGTCATGTCGGCCACGATCCGCCGCGCGAACGGGAACAGGAGGCGCGGGCACTCGATCATGAGCAGCGGCTGCAGGCTGTCCGGCGGGATGTTCGCGATCTGGAACACGCCGGCATAGTCCAGCTCCAGCAGGAAGATCGTGTCGCCGGACGCCTTGGCCTCGACCTCCAGGTCGATCAGGACCTCGTAATGGCCCTCGTTGCTGACCTGGGTGGCGCGGGTGTCGACCTTGATCTGGATCTCGGGCCGGACGTTGCTCTGCAGCCCCGCCGGCGCCTTCGGGTTCTCGAACGAGATGTCCTTGATGTACTGCAGGACGATGGACAGGCGCGGGGCCTGCTGCTGGGCCTGCCCGGCCTGGCCGTTGGCGGGGGTCTCGTCACTCATCAGATCGGCTCCATCCGGGATGGTCCCGTGGCTATGGCAAAGGTGCTCACGCCGGGAAACGGGTCCCGGCGCCGTCGCGGCGCTTCCTAGCAGAGGGTGCCGGCAGGGGCGACGCCTGATTGCCGCCTGCCGGCAGGGGCCTGATTGCCGGCCTGCCGGCAGCGCTCAGGCCGGCACGACCGCTTCCTCGCACGCGACACCGCTCGTCGGATCATAGCGCACCAGCGTGCCGTTCTCGACCTCGAGCCCGGTGAGTGCGCGCAGGAATCCCCAATGGGTCACGACCAGGGCCCGCTCCTGGTCCGGCCAGGTGCGGGCCAGATCGCGGAACTCGGCCGCCCGGCGCCGGATGCTCGGCTGGCTCTCGATCGCCCGGCCCCACCAGGATTCGTCCAGATGGTCGAAGGCGAGTTCCGGCCAGAGGCGGCCGAGCAGGCCGGGCGGCGAGCCGCGGTCGCAGGAAAAGGCGCAGCGCTCGCGCACCAGGGCATCGACCCGCACCGGGACTCCGATCCGGTCCGCGATCAGGACGGCGGTTTCCAGGCAGCGGCGATAGGGGCTGGCGACGATCGTCCGGATCGGCGGCAGCCCGGCGAGCAGGGCGGCGGCTGCCCTGGCCTGCTCCCGCCCGGCCGGGGTGAGCACCGGGTCGGGCGGGCCGGCATCGATCCGGGTGCGGCTGAAGCGGAGATTCCACTCGGACTGGGCGTGGCGGATCAGCAGCATCGCCGGGAGGTCAGCCGCCCGGCCCGGACCAGGGATTGCGCGGGCGGTCGTCCGGACCGGCCGGGTGCGGGCCGTCCTCGGGTGGCGGCGCCAGCGTGCCGTCCGGCACCGGGTCGACCTCGTGGAACTCGCCCTCGATCACGCTCCGGCGCGTCACGCGCGGCTGCGGCAAGAGGCCCGCCAGCAGCTTTCGCACCGGCGGCAGGCACAGGAGCAGGGCGACGACGTCGCTGGCGAAGCCCGGCAGGATCAGGAGGAAGCCCGCCGCCACCTTCCAGCCGGCGGCCTGCATCCGTTCCAGCGTGGTGCGCCCGCCGGGATCCGGCCCCACCATCGAGGCCAGCACGCTCAGGCCCGCATGGCGGATCAGGAGGCTGCCCAGCACGGCGGCCAGCAGCAGCAGGCCCACGGTGGCGAGCGCGCCGATCTCCTGGCCGACCTCGATCAGGACGACGACCTCCAGGATGAACCAGGCGAGCGGCAGGAAGCGGAGTAATCGGATCGGCAAGGCTGGCGCTTTGTCTTCGGCGATGACGACATATATGATGGAGTGAGCCGGGTCCATCCACGGCGGTTCGCCTACGATGGCCGATCCATCGCGGCGCCATCGTTCCGGCGGACCGGTGCGCCCATTGGAACGGTCTGGCGGGCGCTGCACTCCCGCCACGTTCAACGAACAGGTATCATGTCCGACGGTTTCGCCTACATCGACATCCTCTTCTTCGCGATGGTGGCGGCGTTCATCGCCTACCGGCTGCGCAGCGTGCTGGGACGTCGGACCGGTCTCGAGCGGCATCCCCTGGAGCGCGAGCAGGAGGCGCGGGCGCGCGCCGCGGAGAAGGCCGGTCAGGGCGACAATGTCGTGCCGCTGCCGGACCGGCGCGGCCGCCCGGCGGACGTGCCGCCGGCCCCGGCCAAGACGGTGGCCGACGGCACCGGCCTCGCCGCCCTGCGTGCGGCCGATCCGGGCTTCGACCTCACCGGGTTCATGACCGGCGCCAAGAGCGCCTTCGGCATGATCGTCGACGCGTTCGCGCGCGGCGACCTGGCGGCCCTGCGCCCGCTCCTGTCGGACCAGGTGTTCCGCAACTTCAAAGCCGCGATCGATCAGCGCGACGCTGCAGGCGAGCGGCTGGAGACGGAGATCATGGCCGAGCCGGCCAGCGAGCTGGTGGAAGCCGCGGTGCAGAACGGCATCGCCCGGGTGACGCTGCGGTTCGTCAGCCGGCAGATCAACGTGACCCGCGATGCGGCCGGTCGCCCGATCGCCGGCGACCCGGCCCGCCCGGAGGAGGTGGTCGATCTCTGGACGTTCGAGCGCCCGGTCCGCTCGCCCGACCCCAACTGGCTGCTCGCCGAAACCGCCACCCCGGAATGACCGTGCCGTCCCGGCTGCACGCTCCGGCCCGCCGGCTCCTGGCAGGTGCCGTCCTGCTGCTCGGCGCCTGTGCCGCCGAGCCGCCCAAGCCCGAGCCCGGCATGGCGCTGAAGCCCGCCGCGTTCACCGAGCTGGCCGGCTGGCCCGGCACCAGCCCGTCCGCGGCGCTGCGTGCCTTCGTCGCGGGCTGCGGCCGGATCGAGCAGGCGGATCCCGATGCCCGGTTCGGCGGCAAGGACTTCGCCGGCAAGCTGTCGGCCTGGCAGGACGCCTGCCGGCAAGCCCGGATCACGCCCACAGGTGACGCCTCGGCGCAGACCTTCTTCGAGGCCTGGTTCCAGCCGTTCGCGATCACCGATGGCGGCAAGCCCGAGGGATTGATCACCGGCTATTACGAGCCGGTGCTCGAAGGCTCCCGCGAGCCCTCGGAACGCTTCCGCATCCCGCTGCACGCGAGGCCGGCCGACCTGGTGACCGTGGACCTGGGCCAGTTCGCCGAGGACCTCCAGGGCCGGCGCGTGGCCGGCCGGGTCGAGAACGGCAGGCTGGTGCTCTATCCCGACCGTGCCGCGATCGACCAGGGTGCGCTCAGCGACCAGCAGCTGGAACTGCTCTGGGTCGACGACCCGATCGGCAAGTTCTTCCTGCAGATCCAGGGCTCCGGCCGGGTGCGGCTTCCGGACGGCACGGTGCAGCGCATCGGCTATGCCGACCAGAACGGCCGGCTGTACCACGCGATCGGCCGCGAGCTGGTGGCGTCCGGCGAACTCAGCAAGGACGAGGTGTCGCTGCAGACGATCCGGGCCTGGCTGGAGGCGCATCCGGACCAGGCGGAGGCGCTGATGTGGCGCAACCCGTCCTACGTGTTCTTCCAGCCCCTGCCCGACCTGCCGGACGATCAGGGTGCCCCGGGTGCGCTGGGCATCCCGCTGACCGCTGGGCATTCGCTGGCGGTGGACCGCTCGATCTGGCCGCTGGGGGCGCCCATGTGGCTGGACACCCACCTGCCGCCCGAGGTCGGCGGTGCGCCGTTGCGCACTCTCGCGGTGGCCCAGGACACGGGCGGTGCGATCAAGGGTGCGGTGCGGGCCGACCTGTTCCTGGGCGTGGGGCCCACGGCCGAGCGGATCGCCGGGCCGATGAAGAGCCAGGGGCGCATGTGGATCCTGCTGCCCAAGGCCGCGGCGCCCACGAGCTGAGTGCCGTGGCTGCCCGTCCCTCGTCCAGTCCCGGCGTTCCGCGCCTGCGCAAAAGGCTCTAAGGTCGCTTCATGAACTCCGCCGAATCATCCCCTCGTCCCGGCCCCCGGGTGGGCCTGTTCGTGACCTGCCTCGTCGACCTGTTCCGGCCATCGGTGGGCTTTGCCGCGGTGAAGCTGCTGGAGGATGCCGGCTGCACGGTCGAGGTGCCCGAGGCCCAGACCTGCTGCGGCCAGCCCGCCTTCAATTCTGGGGACCGCGCCACCACCGAGGCGCTGGTGCGGGGACTGATCGACGCCTTCGAGGGCTATGACTACGTGGTGGCGCCGTCCGGCTCCTGTGCCGGGATGCTGCGCACCCATGTGCCGGACCTGTTCGAGGACGATCCCGCCACCGCCGCGCGCGCCAAGGAATTCGCCGGCCGCTGCCACGAGCTGGTGAGCTTCCTGGTCGACGTGCTGGGGGTCCGGGCCGTGCCGGCGCAGCTGGAGCGCCATGCCACCTATCACGACAGCTGTGCCGGCTTGCGCGAGCTGAAGATCAAGCGCCAGCCGCGCCTCCTGCTGGAGGGTGTCGCCGGCCTGACGGTCACCGAGATGAAGGAGCCCGAGGTCTGCTGCGGGTTCGGCGGGACGTTCTGCGTGAAATACCCGCAGGTCTCGACCAAGATGGTCGACAACAAGGCAGCGGACATCGAGGGCACCGGGGCGGACCTCCTGCTCGCGGGCGATCTCGGCTGCCTGATGAACATGGCCGGGCGGCTGGCCAGGCGCGGCAGTGCGGTCGAGGTGCGCCACGTCGCCGAGGTTTTGGCCGGCGAGCTGGACGCGCCGCCGATCGGCCGGCCAGCCGGCGCCTGAAGGAGAAGCCCCTGCCATGCAGCCCACCAGCCTCGCCTTCCAGTCCAAGGCAGCGGCGGCCCTCGCCGACCCGAACCTGCAGACCGCCCTTGGCGGCATCAAGACCGGCTGGCAGCGCGGCCGCATCCTGGCGGCCGACCGCCTGCCGGAATTCGAGCAGCTCCGCGACCAGGCGCGCGACATCAAGAACCATGCGTTGGCCAACCTGGACTTCTACCTGGAGGCCTTCGAGGCCCGGGTCCTGGACGCAGGCGGCCAGGTGCACTGGGCGCGCGACGCCGCGGAGGCCCGGCGGATCATCCAGGAGATCTGCGAGAGCGCGGGTGCGAAGACGGTCACCAAGTCCAAGTCGATGATCGCCGAGGAGATCGGCCTCAACGACCATCTGGAGGCGGCCGGGATCACGCCGGTCGAGACCGATCTCGGCGAGTACATCATCCAGCTGCGCAAGGAGCCGCCCTCGCATCTGGTGGGGCCGGCCGTCCACCTGACTAAGGACCAGGTGGCCGACCTGTTCGAGCAGACCCACGGCCTGCCGCGCACCGACGACCCGACCGAGCTGGTGGGCCAGGCGCGCACCGTGCTGCGCCAGAAATACCTGCAGGCCGATGTCGGCATCACCGGGGCGAACTTCCTGATCGCCGAGACCGGCTCGGCGATCACCGTGACCAACGAGGGCAATGCGGAGCTGACGCAGGGCCTGCCCAAGGTCCACGTGGTGATCGCCAGCCTGGAGAAGGTGATCCCCTCCATGGAGGACGCCTTCACCCTCCTGCGCGTGCTGGCGCGCTCGGCGACCGGCCAGGAATTCTCGGCCTACACGACCGTGATGACCGGGCCGAAGCGCCAGGGCGACCTGGACGGGCCGGAGCAGTTCCACGTGGTGCTGCTGGACAATGGCCGCACCGGCATGATCGGCTCGAAGTTCCAGGACATGCTGCGCTGCATCCGCTGTGGCGCCTGCATGAACAACTGCCCGGTCTACCTGGCCGCCGGCGGCCATGCCTATGGCTGGGTCTATGTCGGCCCGATGGGCTCGGTGCTGACCCCGCAATTCGTGGGGATCGAGAGCGCCCATACCCTGCCGAACGCATCGACCTTCTGCGGGCGCTGCGAGGAAGTCTGCCCGGTGCGCATCCCGCTGCCCAACCTGATGCGCCACTGGCGCGAGGAGCAGTTCAAGCGCCAGCTGGTGCCGTCCACCGTGCGCTATGGCCTGGGCACCTGGGGCTTCTTCGCCAGGCGGCCGGCGCTCTACCGGCTGGCGACCCGGCTGGCGATGGGCGTGCTCGGCCGGCTCGGCAAGAAGCGCGGCCGGTTCGCCAGCCTGCCGCTGGCGGAGGGCTGGACGGTCAGCCGCGACCTGCCGGCACCGCAGGGCCGGACCTTCATGCAGCAGTGGCGGCAGCGGCAGAGGAGCCGTCCATGAGCGACAACGAGGGCCGCCGCGCGGCCATCCTCGGCCGGCTGCGCGACGTGTACCGCCGCTCGCCCGAGGACGAGGCGGCGGCGATCGCCACGGTCGAGCGGCGCGTGTTCCACCCGGCCCCGAACCTGATCCCGGCGCGCGGCCAGCTCGACCTGGAGGACCGGATCGAGCTGTTCACCACCATGGCGCGCAACGTCCAGGCGGAGGTCGAGCGCGTGGCGCGCATGGCAGACGTGCCCGCCGCCGCCAGTGCCATCCTGCGCCGGCACAACCTGCCGCAGAAGCTGGTGATCGCACCGGATCCGGTGCTGCAGGCTGCCGGCTTCGCCAGCCAGCCGCTCCTGCGCGTGCGGTTCGGCGATGCCGACGAGCACGACCAGGCGGGCCTCACCCTGGCCTTTGCCGGGGTGGCCGAGACCGGCACGCTGATGCTGTGCTCGGCCGCGGAGCGCCCGACCCTCCTGGCCTTCCTGCCGGAGAACAGCCTGGTGGTGCTGCCGAGCGCCCGCGTCTTCGGCGCCTATGAGCAGGCCTGGCGGGAGCTGCGCCGCGAGCTGGGCAGCCCGCCGCGGTCGGTCAACTTCATCACCGGCCCGTCCCGGACCGGCGACATCGCGCAGAGACTGGAGCTGGGCGCGCACGGGCCGCGGCGGCTGGCCATCCTGCTCGTCGACGATCTCCAGGCCGGCTGAGCCCCGAACAGATGCGCCGGCCCCGCCTTCCTTCCGCCGACGAGGCGGCGCTCTGGCGCAACTACGTCAAGGACGTGGCTCCTTTGCCCCGCGACGCGGCGGAGGCCGCGCGGCCGGTGGCCCCGCCTGCCGCCGTCCCAACCGCACCAGCCGCGACGGTACCGCCCGGACCGGCTCCCGCACGGGCCAAGGCCGGCAGGACCGGAAAGCAGCCGGCGGGTCCCGCGGAGAACAGGCCCCCACCCCCGCCCCAGCCGTCCTGGCCGCGCCCGCTGCCACCGGCACGGCCTGTCGCCGAGCGCCCGGTCACGCGGCGGGCCGACCGCAGCGGCCCGGTCGACCTGGACCGCCGCACCTGGCAGCGCCTCCACCGCGGCGAGATGATCGTGGAGGCGCGCCTGGACCTGCACGGCCTGACCCAGATCGCCGCCTATGACCGCCTGGCCGCGTTCATCGACCATGCCTGGCGGGTGGGCTCGCGCTGCGTGCTGGTGATCACCGGTCGCGGCAGCGGCGATGTCGGCATCCTGCGCACCATGACGCCGCGCTGGCTGGACGAGATCCCGATGCGCGACAAGGTCCTGACCTATGCCCAGGCCAGGATCCACCATGGCGGTGCCGGCGCGCTCTATGTCCTGATCCGCCGCCGCCGGGTCGGCTGAGCGGCATCCAGGAGCCGCGAGAGCGCAGGCCGGCCCGACCGGATCGCCGGCCTCCTGCCGGCCTGCCACCCACGCTGATGACACGCCATTCGGCGCCAGGCGGCCCGGCACGGACAATGGCAGCCTCCTCCGCGAAGGCAGCCTTCCACCACCACCCCACCCCGAACGAGACCCTGGTGCCTGCAGGACCTGGAGCGCCTGCCGGTCAGGTGAATCACCTGATCCAGAGAGTTGCTCCAACTTCGATGGGTTGAGCGCACGCTTGCCATGCGGATCACGTCGAGCCGGATGGAACATGCTCTCGAGAAGTGCATCGCTGACGGATCGTGCCCGGATGCAGAGGCCGACGGCCAAGCCGGAAGCGCTGCCGCTCGAACGTCGTTGGCGGGTGCTCGGGCGGCCATTGCCGGCGCGCATCCGGCCCGGCGGAGCCACGACGGCGGTTCGGCCGACCGGAGCGCCGGACATGCTGGCCGGCGACAGTTCGATGGGACGCTTCCCCGTCGGCCGGCTCCGGCTATCCAGGCAGTCTCTGCGGGGCGCCCGGGTCTGCCGGCTCACCCGGCAACGGGTACGTCGCCGGGTGTCCGCCTGTCAGGAACAATGTCACGGGCAGCGGCGATGGAATGGAGAGCCGCGGCGACCGCCTGGCCGGTCCAGCCCGATGCCGATGCCCATGCTCGTACCGGGCTGGGCCTCAGTGGCGGACGGGTTCCTGCCGGAACACGCGCGCACCCGGCAGCTTGGACAGCAGCGCCTTCGCCTCCGCCTCGCTGCCGACGACCGTCTCGCCGCTGGTGTGCACGACGCGGAACTGCGCCGGCCCGGCCGCATCCTTCGGCTGACCTCCGGAACGGAGCGGGACCGACGCCCTCGTTATCGAGTCACCAACTTCCATACCAGCCACCTGATGGACTCCGGTTAAGATGCACGCCATCAAATTGATACGATCTAATCGGGTTAGCAACCCCACCTCTCGCGAAAGTGCACCATCGTGTCTCTTTTGCAGCAACGGCACCATCCGCTGCCCGGCTAGCCGGAAGACTATCCGCCGATTGGCATCCGGAAACAACGGCAAGATGAACGTTTTGTTTACCAGTGCCAGAGTAAGCTCTGGCTCATCAGCCAAGTTTTCAAGACAGGACAATGATACTTGCGTCCTCCCGTTGAAATCATTCGAGCGCCTTGCCGATGCCGGGCTGGACAAGCCCGTATGCTTCGCGTAGCCGCGAAGTCGGGCCGGCGCGGACCGCGCATCGCCCTTCGG
>Ga0182739_1003568_pt1 | contig 13474 bp, 12 predicted proteins | sample eDN5th30CBELigBY_FD_128873 | JGI IMG/M metagenome (GOLD analysis project Ga0182739, IMG submission 128873) | Enriched backyard soil microbial communities from Emeryville, California, USA - eDNA 5th pass 30_C BE-Lig BY (version 2) (version 2) | ecosystem: Environmental > Terrestrial > Soil >... | reverse complement strand
GGCGTTTCGGCCATGCTGGAAAGCGTCATCGCCTATATCCTCTCCACCGCCCCGGCCTGGACCCTGCAGGAGGCGCTGCGCTGGCTCACCGGCAGCGTCAACGGCGCGCAGCTCGGCCCGGCGCTGCCGCTCCTCGCCGCCCTCGTCTTCTTCGGCGGCTTGCTGCTCGGCCGCGGTCGCGATCTCGAAGCACTGAGGCTGGGGGACGACACCGCCGCCGCGCTCGGCGTCCGCGTCGGTCGAACGCGCGTGCTCGTCATCGTCGCCGCCGTCGGCCTGATCGCGAGCGCCACCGCCATTTCCGGGCCCATCGCCTTCGTCGCCTTCCTTTCCGGGCCCATCGCCGCCCGCATCGTCGGCAACAACGGATCGCTCCTCGTGCCCGCGGCGCTCACCGGCGCGGCGCTCGTGCTGGTCGGCGATTATTGCGGCCAGTTCCTGCTGCCGAGCCGCTATCCCGTGGGCGTCGTCACCGGGGCGCTCGGCGCGCCCTACCTGATTTTCCTGATCGTGCGCGTCAACCGGTCCGGAGGTTCGCTATGACATCCCATACCCTCCTCGCAAGCGGCCTTTCGGCCGGCTACGGCGACGCTGTCGTCCTCGACGGTCTGGACATCGCCATCCCGCCGGCCCGGATCACCGTGATCGTCGGCGCCAATGCCTGCGGCAAGTCCACGCTTCTGCGCACGCTGTCGCGGCTGCTGCCCGCCCGCAGGGGCAAGGTGCTTCTCGACGGCAAGTCGATCCATCACCTTCCCTCGCGGGAGCTGGCGCGCACGCTGGGGCTGCTTCCCCAGTCGCCCATCGCGCCGGAGGGCATCACCGTCGCCGATCTCGTCAGCCGGGGGCGGCATCCGCACCAGGGCGTCTTCTCGCGCTGGCGGCGCGAGGACGACGAGGTGGTGGCCGCGGCGCTGGCGGCGACGAAGACCGAGGACCTGTCGGAACGGCCCATCGATGAGCTTTCCGGCGGGCAGCGCCAGCGCGTCTGGATCGCCATGGCGCTCGCTCAGCAGACGGATCTGCTGCTGCTCGACGAGCCGACCACCTTCCTCGACATCAGCCACCAGATCGAGGTTCTCGACCTCCTCACCGACCTCAACCAGACGCGCGGCACCACCATCGTCATGGTGCTGCACGACCTCAACCTCGCGGCCCGCTACGCCGACCATCTCGTCGCCATGGCGAACGGCCGGCTGCATGTCGCCGGACGGCCGGAGGAGGTGCTGACAGAGGAGAATGTGCGTCAGGTCTTCGGCCTCGAAAGCCGCATCATCACGGACCCGACCTCGGGACGCCCGACCATGCTGCCGATCGGCCGGCACAGGATGATCGGGAAGGACCGGACAAGACCCCTGGAAGACGGAATAAGATCATGAATGCACTCATGGAATTCACGCTTGCCGGCATCGCGCTGCCGAAGGATGCCGCGGGCATGCTCGATGAGGTCTGCGAGCATTTCATCGAGCATGCCGAGGTCCGGCGCACGGGCGATGCGGCAGTCCTCAGTAGCGAGATCGGCACCGCGCATATGCGCATCGAGGCGGGGCGCCTCCTGATCGACCTGTCCTGCCCGACACAGGAAGCGCTCCAGATGAGCCGCACGATCATCGCCGAGCACCTGTTCTATTTCGCCGGCGACGATCCGCTCGAGCTCACCTGGTCCGGGCCTGCGCCGCGCACACGGCCCGCCAACCTCCATGAGATCACGGTGGTCTCGGCATCGGACGTCACGCCGCGCATGCGGCGCGTGGTCTTCGCCTGCCCGGACGTCACGCCCTTCATCGGCGGAGACATGCATGTCCGTCTGCTCGTGCCGCCGAAGGGCCGCGCGCCGGTCTGGCCCGGGCTGCAGGAGGACGGCCGCATCGCCTGGCCCAGGGGCGAGGACGCGCTGGTCGTGCGCGCCTACACCATCCGCGCCATCGATGAAGAGCGCGGCGAGATCGCCGTCGACTTCCTCCAGCATCCGGCCGCCGGCATTGCGACGCCCGGCGCCGATTTCGCCCGCGATGCGCGCCCGGGCGACAAGGCCGCCCTGCTCGGCCCCGGCGGCGGCGGCCTTCCGCAGGCGGGATCGATCCTTCTCGCCGGAGACGAAACCGCCCTGCCCGCCATCGCCCGCATTGCGGCCGAGGTGCCCGCCGGCACGCGCATGCAGGCGATCATCGAGGTCGAGGACGCGGCGGAGGAGCAGCCGCTCCCGACCGCCGGCTCGCTCGATGTGCGATGGCTCCACCGCGCCGGGTCCGGTAACATGCTGGCGCAGACAGCGCTGCAGGCCGTGGCGGAGATGGACGACGAAACCTTCGTCTGGGTCGCCTGCGAGCGGGAGGACGTGCGGCGCATCCGCGCCGCCCTGAAAAGCCGCAGGCATGACCGGAAGCGCATATATGCCGCCTGGTACTGGGAGCGCGAAAGGACACCCTCTTCCCACTGAACCTTGGCACGACGCTGGCGGTTCCCGGTTCAATCCTGAATGCCGCGCGGACAAAGCGCACAAATAACTTGACTATTATAGTCATATATTGTGATCGTTCTCCGACCGAAACATGCATTCGCGGCACACGGCCTCGGGCCGGCCGCGATGTATTCCCCTTCCCCGGAGAACGCCGTGGAGATCATCCGGGCCTGTGGCCTCAACATCTTCCTGGAGACCGCCACCGTGCGGCGGGAAATGGTGTGGGAAAGCGTCACGCCGCCCGGCCACTGGCTCGGCACGCTGCTGGAAGGCAGCCTTTCCGTCCAGCAGGAGGGCCTTGGCGAGCACCGATGGGAAAGCGGCGGCGGCACGATCTTCTCCGCCAGCGAACAGGTCGCGACGCGCCATGTCGTCCTGCGGGACGGCAGCGTGGCGGCCGTCTTCGTGCAGATCGAGGCGGATATGGCCGAGCCGCTGGTCGGCGGCGACACGCTGGCGCTGATCTCGCGCAATACGCCGGACCCGCGCCTTGCCTTGCCGGAAGCGGCGCGCACCATCGCCTGGCAGATGCTCGGCTGCCCGCTGCAGGGCCCGGCCCGCCGCCTCTACATGACCGGCAAGGCGATGGAGATGGTCGCCCATGTCCTCGATGACGCTGCCGCGCCCGGCCATGCCGGCGTCACGGCGGGATGGCCGGCGCGCGACATCGCCCGGCTGCACGAGGCGCGCAGCATCCTTTTGGCCGAGCTTGCCTCGCCGCCCAGCGTGCCGGAGCTCGCCCGCCGCGTCGGCACGAATGCCAAGAAGCTGGGCAGCGGCTTCCAGGCACTGTTCGGCACCAGCGTCTACGGCTTCGTCAAGGCGAACCGGCTGGATGCCGCCCGTATGCTGCTGGAGGGCGGCGAGACGTCGATCGCCCGTGTCGCCCGGCAGGTCGGCTACCAGCCGCAGCATTTCGCCACGGAGTTCCGCCGCCGCTTCGGCGTCGCGCCCACCACCATCGCCGGCAAGGCCCGCTGACCGATAGTCCGTTTCCCGAACGTCTTTGCCGCGATCCCGAACGGCCCTGCGATTGTCCCTCCCGCCGGCCCCATGCGAAGACCCTCGTAAACATGAGGGAATTCATCATGAATGGAAAACGCCACGCCGCCCTGCGCGCCGCGACCGTCCTTGCGGCTACGGGCCTCGTTCTCATCGACGCCGGCTCGCCTGCCGCGCAGGAGCAGGAGGCCGGCGGCACCACGTCCGGGGCAACCGTCCTCGAACAGATCGTCGTCACCGCGCGGCGGCGCGAGGAGAATATCCAGGAGGCGCCCGTCGCGGTGACCGCCATTCCCGCCGAGGAGCTCGGCAAGGGCCGGGCGGACACGATGGAGGATGCGGCCTTCAGGACGCCGAACGTGCTCTTCAACGGACAGGGCGGCCCGGTCAGCATTCGCGGCGTGACGTCGCTCGGCATTTCCGGCGGCGTCGACAGGCAACCGGCCGTCGGCATGTTCCTCGACGACGTCTACCTCGCCCGGCCGATGGGCTATCCCTTCATCCTCGAAGACCTGGAGCGCATCGAGGTGGTGCGCGGCTCGCAGGCGACGCTCTACGGCAAGAACACGATCGGCGGGGCGGTCAACCTGATCTCGCGCGAGCCCGGCGACATCGCCGGCGGCGAATTCTCCGCAACCATCGGCACGGACCTCGACAGGCGCTTCAAGGCGGCCTTCGAGACGCCCATCGAGGGCACGGACTGGGCGGTGCGCGCCTCCGCCGCCTGGAGCGGCAATCGCGGCTATATCGAAAACCTCGTCACCGGCGAGGATGTCAGCGACACCGACATCTTCTCCGGGCGCATCGTCGCCACCGGCGAGGTCGGCGACGGCACGAAGATCAGGATCATCGGCGATTACACCCGCGACCGCAGCGACGGCGGGCTCTGGTATGCGCCTCTGCCGCTCGCCTTCGACCACGAGGCGACCCATGATTTCGAGCCGGAGAACAGCGTCGACAGCGGTGGCCTCTCCGTCCGCATCGACCATGAATTCGAGACCGCGCGGCTGACCTCCATCACCGCCTTCCGCGGCCACGAGATGAGCAGCTACCTCGACGGCGACTTCACCGCCACGCCCTTCATCGGCCAGGCCCAGGAAGAGACGCAGCGCCAGTTCAGCCAGGAAATCCGCCTCTCCTCGCTGGACGACGACGTCTTCCGCTGGAGCGGTGGGCTCTTCTACATGCATGAGCGCTTCAAGGGCACGCAGTATTTCGACCTCGCGGCCTTCCCGCGGGATGTCTGGAGCAGGGACGTCTTCGAGCAATCGGCGGACACGGTGTCGGTCTTCGGCGAGGCCGGCTATTTCCTGACGCCGCAATGGGAGCTTTCGGCCGGCGGACGCTACACCTACGACCGAAAGTCGACGACGAGCGAGATTTCCTCGCCGAGCGGCAGCTTCATGTTCGGCACGCCCGGCCGGGCCGAGGGCGACGTGTCCTTCTCCAACGTCTCGCCGGAAGCGGCCCTCACCTATCACCTGTCCGAAGGCAACATCGCCTATGCCAAGATCAGCCGCGGCTACAAGTCGGGCGGCATCAGCCCCTATATCGAGGCGGACGGCACGGCGAACCGCTACGATCCCGAGACCACCACGTCCTACGAGCTCGGCACCAAGGCGACCTCGGCCGACGGCCGGTTCACCCTGGCGGCCTCGCTGTTCTACATCGACTGGAAGGACCAGCAGGCGGTGATCTACACGACGCCGTTCACCCGCGTCTATCGCAATGCCGCGGCGGCGACGTCGAAGGGCCTGGAGATCGAGGCCACCGCGCAGATCACCGAAGAACTCGGGCTGCGGTTCGGCTATGGCTACACCCGTGCCGGATACGACGATTTCGTCGATACGGTGATGGGCGCGGTCTACACCGGCAACGACCTGCCCTTCGCGCCGCGCCACAGCGTCAGCGCGGGCCTGCGCTTCGAGCGGGAGCTCGAAGCCGGCGCGGTGCTGAAGGCGGGCCTCGACTATACGTTCCGCAGCTCCTACGCCTTTACCGCCGACAACGGCTACCGGCAGGAACCGACGCATCTGGTGGATGCCCATATCGGCATCGAGAAGGACGGCTGGAGTGCCAGCCTCTGGGCGAAGAACCTGACGGACGAGCGTTACCTGAAGAACTATTTCAGCTATAGCGGCACCGACATGGGCGTGGCGGCCCCCGGCCGGACGATCGGCATCACGCTGGCCAAGGTGTGGTGACATGGGCGGGAACGACAATACCATGCTCCTCGCCGCCGCCGCGCCCGCTCCGGCGGAAACCGGCCGGCTGCGCTTCTTCGTGATGATCGGCGCGCTCTACTTCACGCAAGGCTTGCCCATGGGGCTTTCCATGGAGGCGGTGCCCGTGCTGATGCGCCAGAGCGGCGTCTCCATGGACGTCATCGCGCTGGTACCGCTCGCCGGCCTGCCCTGGATCGTCAAGTTCCTCTGGGCGCCGACGGTCGACAATCGCTGGAATGCAAGCCTCGGGCGCCGCAGGAGCTGGATCGTGCCGATGCAGGTAATCCTCGCCGCCTGCCTCCTTCTGCTCGCCTTCCTTCCGCTCGAAGGAGCCGGCCTCTGGATGGCGGTGACGGCGCTCATGATCGGCTCGATCGCCAGCGCCACGCAGGACACCGCGACGGACGGCCTGGCGGCCGAGCAGCTTGCCGGACGCGGGCTTGCCTATGCCAATGCGCTGCAGGTCGGCGGCATGATGGGCGGCTTCATGGTGGGCGGCGGCGGCGTGCTGATGGTCGCCGACAGGCTCGGCCAGCAAGGCATATTCCTGCTGCTCGCGCTGTTCCCGATCCTGACCGTCGCCATCGCCCTCTCCTGGCGCGAGCCGCCGCGTCCCGCCACGGCGCAAGGCGGCGGCAAGGCCCGGCTCGCCGACACGTTCCGCCGGCCCGGCATCGCGCTGCTCCTCATGCTCGCCTTCATCTATGGCGGCGCCCATGCGGGCGGGCTCAGCGTCAGCAGGATATTCCTCGTCGACCAGGGCTGGTCCAACCAGGATACGGGCCTCGTCGCCACATTCAGCGGCCTTGTCATGGTGGTGCTCGGCTGCCCGCTCGGCAGTGCGCTGACCGCCCGCAACCGCTGGCTCGCCATGGGATCGGGCATGACGCTCGCCGCCCTCGCCTTCGCGCTCTTCGGCCTCATTGCCGCGGGCATCCTGCCGACAGGCTGGTTCTCCGTCCTGCCGGCAATCGGCGTCCTGTCGGTCGCGAGCGGCTTCATCGCCGTCTCGGCGGCGACGATCATCATGGCCTTCGGCGGCGCGGGAAAACAGGCGGGCACGGACGTGACCGTGCTCCAGAGCGCCAATGTGCTCGGCGAGATGGCGATTGCCGGCCTCGTCGTCTGGGCGGCGGGACGCACCGGCTATGTCCTCGCCTTCGGCGGCGCGGGCATCGCGCTCGTCCTTGCCCTTCTCTTCGTCTCGCGCGCCGCGCGCGCCATTCCCGTGACCCGATAATCGAGGCTCATCCATGCTGAAGCTTTCCTCCACCATGGTCGACCGCATCGCGCGGCGGCCGGGCGGCCTTCTCGGCTACCTGCTCTACCGTTTCCCCCTCGGCCACCGGCCCGGCTTCGATCTGGCGCTCAGGCAGCTTCCGCCGGAAGAAAGCGATCTCGTGCTGGAGGTCGGTTGCGGCGGCGGCGTCTTCCTGCGCCGGCTGCTGAAAAGCGGCTGTCGCGCCGTCGCCATCGACCACAGCCCGGACATGATCGCCAATTCCGGCCGGCTGAACGCCGGGGCGCTCGCCGAAGGCCGCCTGACATTGCACGAGGCCGACGCCGCAGCCCTGCCCGTCGCGAGCGGCACGATCGACAAGGTATATTGCCTCAACGCCTTCTTCTTCTTTCCCGAGCCGTCCGAAAGCCTGAAGGAGATGGCGCGCGTGCTGAAGCCCGGCGGCCGGCTGGCGCTCATCACCTCCCCGCCGGCCTTCCGGAAGCAGATCGCCAGGGTTTCCGCCAGCATGGCGGAGACCATGCGCTTCGACGAACCGGAGACGCTTGCCCGATGGGCGCACGAGGCCGGCCTGATGCCCGTCGAGACACGCGAGGTCGCGAGCGCCGGCATTCTCTTCATCGCTCGCAAGGAGGACATGGCATGACGAAGGAGCCCCTCATCGAGGCACCCGGCTTCCGCGGCCGCATCACCGGAAAGCTCGGCGACATGCTGGTGATCGACGCGGAGGTGGAAGCTGACATTCCCGCGCATGCTGGCGACACGGCGGAATTCGCCATCGTCGTCAGCGGCCGCTTCAAGCTCTGCATGAACGACACCACGCGCTCCTTCGGGCCGGGCGACCATCTCGTCGTCGAGGCGGGCATCGAACATGCCATCCGCGTCATCGAGCCCGGCCGCCTCGTCCTCATCGGCAAGATGTGACCCGGCACGTTGCCGATCCGCGCCGTGCGATCAGATGGGCAGGACCTCGACATGCCCGCCGGCCGGGATGTTCCCTTGCCCGGGAGGAAGGACGATCATCACGTTCGCGAGCGCGAGGGCGCGAAGGCTGGCAGAGCCCGGATAAGGAAGCGGTTCCACCGTCATTGCGTGACCGGGCTCATGCCGAAGCCGGCCGGGGAGAAGCTGCGTCCCGCCGCCTGTTCTGGAGACCGGCTGCCTGAGAGGAAGCCGCCAGACATTCCTGCCCGGCTTCGTTCCTTCCAGGCAGGCGATGATCGCGCGGCCCAGCAGGTTGAACCCGACAGCGGCGGCGAACGGGTTTCCCGGAAGAAGGAGGATGGGGCAATCGTCGACATCGCCGAACCCGATCGGCTTGCCCGGCCGCAGGTCGAGCTTCCAGAATTCGAGAAAGCCGCGGCGGGAAACGATCTGCGTCAGATGATCGGCAAAGCCGACGGAAGCCCCGCCGGACGAGACCAGCAGATCGTGGCCGCTCGCCGCCTCGACGAGTTTCGCGAGGATCGCCTGCGGGTCGTCCGCGGCGATACCGAGATCCGTGACCTCCGCCCCGGCCGCCTGGAGCATCCGCGACAGCATCGGCCGGTTGGTATCGTAGATCTGGCCGCTCTTCAGGAATCCGGGGCTGTCGACAAGCTCGTTGCCGGTCGAGAGCAGAGCCACCTTCGGCCGCGGCACCACCAGCACGGAGCGCAGGCCGAGCGCCGTCAGGAGCGCAAGCTGGCCCGCACCGATACGCGTACCGGCCTTCAGCAGGACGTCGCCCCGCGAAACGTCCTCGCCGATGCGGCGGATATGCGGTTTTCCACCGGCATCCGCCGTCAGATGGACCATGTCGCCCGCGACCTGCGCCGCCTCCTGCACGACGACACGGTCGGCGCCGGGAGGCAGCGCCGCGCCTGTCGTTATCCGAGCCGCCTCGCCGGCCGGGAGCGCATGCACGACCTCCTGTCCCGCGGCGATCGTCCGGGTGATCTTGAGACAGGCGGTTCCATCCGGCAGGATATCCTCCGTCCGAATGGCGAAGCCATCCATCGCCGCATTGTCGAAACGCGGCAGCGAAACGGGAGCGACGATATCTTCCGCCAGAACAAGGCCATGGGCCGCGGACAGGGATACCCTTGCGGACGGTATCGCCGCCTCGACATAGCTGGCGATGAAGGCCAGCGCGTCATCGAGGGTCTTCACTTTGCCGTCGTTCATGATCTTCCAGGCCCAATTCGCTCGCCCGTTCGATCAAGCGGCGTGCGAAAGATAGCACAGGGACCGCAATTGCCCGCTACACCGATATGGCCTCTTCCCAAATCGGCATATTTTTTGAAATATATCGACGTATGAAACCGCCGAACCGGCGGCCACGCCATCCAGACCAGAGAGGGAACATGCACAAGGAGATCCGGATCTCGGCAGCGCTGGTCTTTCGCGACGACGGCGACACGCTTCTGGTGCGCAAGCGCGGTACGCATGCATTCATGCAGGCGGGCGGAAAGATCGAAGACACGGAAGGACCGAAGGAGGCCCTTGTCCGGGAGCTGAAGGAAGAACTGGGTCTCGACATTGCCGCTGACCGCATGACGCCCTTCGGCTCTTACCAGGCCGAGGCCGCGAACGAACCGGGATACATCGTCAACGCCTATGTGTTCCTGATCCGCCTTCGCGACGAGGTCATCGCCCCGGCCGCCGAGATCGAGGAGGCGCGATGGATAGACGTCCACAATGCCGCGTCCCTGCCGCTCGCCCCCCTGACCCGCGACCGCATTCTTCCGGCGTTTCGCCAGATGCAGCTATCGATGGAATTGGAGCGATAGGACAAGGACGAGCCGGCAACGCTGCTCATGCGAAGTCCTTTGGATATATCCGGAACCTGCCCGGCAGCGAAAGGCGACCGATGGCATCGACCGGGCATTCCAGTTACTGTCTATCGGCGAGGCCAGCCATGGCCTCCGCGGACAGGACAAAACCTATGGTCAGCAGCAAGTGCCGATCACGCCCGGCCCCTTCGCCATGGCTGTTTCCCGTTGACAAATATTCATTCCCCGGCTTCTTATCCGGCAATCAACCCGTTGGGCACGTATTCCACGACCGGCGGGCCGCTGCTGCTTCCCACAAGAGCCTTTCATGCAAATCACATCGGCGGGCGACCGCTTTGCCGCCTTTCGGCATCGTTCCTACACCCAGTTTTTCTTTGCCCGTTTCCTCGCCGCCTTTGCGATCCAGATCATCTCGGTCGCCGTCGGCTGGCAGATGTATGAGGTCACCAGGAGCGCCTTCCTGCTCGGCATGATCGGCTTGGTGCAGTTCCTTCCCTCGCTGCTGCTCATCCTGGTCACCGGCTCCGTGACCGACCGCTACAGCAGGCGCTCCATCGTCTCGATCTGCCTTGCCATCAGCGCGTTCTGCGCCGCCGCGCTGCTGCTGCTCACCGTTACCGGCACCTTCGCGCCAGTCCCGGTCTTCGTCATTCTCGTGATCTTCGGCATCGAGCGCGCCTTCATGGGACCGGCGGTCCAGTCGCTTTCGCCCAATCTCGTGCCGGAAAAGGACCTCGCCAACTCCTTCGCCTGGAATGCCTCGTCCTGGCAGACGGCCTCGATCGTCGGCCCTATGACGGGCGGTCTGCTCTACGGGCTCGATCCGACGGTCGCCTATTCGGTCGCCCTCGCCTTCATGGCCGCCGCCACCGTACTGGTCTTCCTCATCCCCAAGCCCGCGCAACGCAAGGTCGGTGAGCCGACAAGCTGGACCTATATCCTCGCCGGCTTCAAGTTCATCCGTTTCGAGAAGGTCGTGCTCGGCGCGATTTCACTCGATCTCTTCGCAGTGCTGCTCGGCGGCGCCGTCGCGCTGATGCCGATCTTCGCGTCCGACATTCTGGTTCTCGGGCCGCTGGGCCTCGGCCTCCTGCGTGCGGCTCCCGGCGTCGGCGCGATCGCCATGGCGATCTTCCTGGCGACGTTTCCGATCCGGCATGGTTCGGGAATCAAGATGTTCGTCGGCGTCGCCGTATTCGGCCTCGCCACGATGGTTTTCGGCCTGTCGCAAACGCCCTGGCTTTCGATCGTGGCGCTCGCCTTCATGGGCGCCGGCGACATGATCTCGGTCTATGTACGCGAAACGCTGATGGCGCTTTGGACGCCGGACGAAGTGCGCGGCCGCGTCAATGCCGTCAACTCGGTCTTCATCGGCGCATCGAACGAACTCGGCGAATTCCGCGCTGGCGTCATGACGCATTTCATCGGCGTCGTACCGGCCGTCGTCATCGGCGGCATCGGCACCTTGGCCGTCTCGGTGCTCTGGGCGTGGATGTTCCCGCAGTTGCGCAAGATCGATGCATTGGACGCGCCGGACCGAAAATAACGTTCACAAGACTTTTGATAGCTGTGACGCCCTGTTCTCAAATGCAACCTCCGACCCGAACAGGGCCGGATCCTTTCGGCAGACCGGATGGCCCGCCATGGATAGCCATAAAAACAGCCGCGCGGCAAAGCGCGCGGCTGTTTTCATTCATGCCGGTTAATTCTTGCCGACGAACGAGCAGATCGCGCCGGCTTCGGCATCGTCGCGATTTGTCTGCGAGGCGGCATCGCAGCGTCGTTTGATCTCGGCACGCTGGTCGTCCGAAAGCTTGGTCCAGCGATCCGGCCATTCCGCCTCCGACCGCATCTTGCGGTTCTGCACGTCGCTGAAGAACACGTCGCCGGATTCGCCGCTCCAGATCTGGTGATTATCACCCGCGCCCTGGTTCACCGCCGAGTGATCGGCCTCGCCACCGGGCGACTGATTGTTGTCGCCTCCCTGTGTCTGCGCATAGGCCGAAACGCTCATGAATACGGCCGCAGCCGTTACCGTTGCCAGTTTCAAAAACATCTTCATCTCCTCGTTTGGCGGACAATCCGCATGATGGGCAAACCCCATCAGGTGGCAATTGTTCCGACGCCGTCGGTATCGTTCAGATCGAACAGGAGAGTGAAGAGGAACAAAGGTCGCCGAAAGCTAACGGGATACCCACTTCGGTGGGCGTTTGTCTTGCGAGAGCAGACGAATCTGGCGCCGGAACACCGAGGATACTTGGATCATCTTGCAAAGGGAGAAGGATATGCACGTCAGTTTCGCATATGACGCGACTGTCGGCAGTCGCCGCCCGTAAATACGCCTTCCCGGAACCCCGGGAGCCGCGGGCGACGCCTGCCTCCAGATTTTCCTATGGTCTCTGCGGACCTGGCTTGTGGGAGCCTCTAGTCGAGCAGCTCCGCCGGCACCTTCCCTCCGTTTTCGGCCAGCGCCTTCATGAGTGCCTTGTGAAGCCAGACGTTCATGGTGGCGGAGTCATTCTTGTCTCCCGTATAGCCCAACTCGTCGGCGAGCTCCTTGCGTGCCGACAGGCTCGAATCCAGATCGAGCGCCTTCATCATGTCGACGATCGAACGACGCCAATCGAGTTTCTGGCCGTTCTTTTTCACCGCGGCATCCATGACGGCTGCGACATCGACCGGCCCGGCCTGCTTCGCGGCGCCGGATTCCGAATGCGCCCCCGAGAGCGTCGCGGTGACTTCGTCGCCGAGCTTGGAATCGCCGCCGTCCTGCGCTGGCTTCGCCCCGGTGCCCTGTGTGGTCGTCCCGGCCATATCGGCACTTGAAGGGCTGCTGGCGCCCGCAGTCACGGTCCGTTCCGGCTGCTCCGCCGAACCACCGAAAAGTTTTTCCTTAATGCGGCTGAAAATGCCCATGAACAGCTCCTTTAGCGTTTGACACATGTGACATTAGCGCGTGGCTCTGGGGTTTCAATGACCCGCGGCAGCCTGAAGCCCTGCAAGATCGGAACAATGTCGGAAAAGACGGGTTTGTCGACATGAACAGGAGGCCGATATGCCCATCGATCCGAAGGACCCGAAAAAGCCGGTGGAGGTTCCACCGGAAGAAACGCCGGATTCGTTGCCCGACATCCCCGAGCGCCCGATCGAAGAACCGGGACCTGATGTCGTCCCTGAAGAAGCGCCCGACATCACTCCCGTACCGGGTGAGGAAGTGCCTGCGAAAATGCACCGTCGAGACGGCAGACGGAGGGCGCTTTCACTTGCACCTTTCATCCGAACCGTTATTGCTCATCGAACATCGTCAGTGCATTTTCGATTGCGGCCCCGGAGGCCGTGTTGTCGAAGACACACCAGCCATCGGGCGGCGCAAGGCTCCGGAACGCCCTTATCTCTTCATCGGTGTAGCTCGAATAATAAACCTTCGGCTTGCCGTGCAGGCGAACATATCGCGGCGGCTCGGCGAAATCCTCTATCGGCCACACCAGCGCAGGGTCCGCGAGAACCCGGTCGATCGCGTATGTCTCAAGCAGCTCCAATGCCTCGCCGGATGCCCAGCTCCTGTGGCGCACCTCGATGACGATCGGTCCCGCATCGGCATCCCGCATCGTCTTGAATGCAGTCTCGAACTTGTCGGCATTGAACGCCAGCGAGGGCGGCAACTGGCATAGCAGCGGACCGCGTTTTTCTCCGAGCGGCGCGATGTCTTCGAGGAAAGCGTCGAACGGTTCGGCGATCTCTTTCATCGCCCGGTCATGGCTGATCTCCCTGG
>Ga0182739_1003567_pt1 | contig 13474 bp, 11 predicted proteins | sample eDN5th30CBELigBY_FD_128873 | JGI IMG/M metagenome (GOLD analysis project Ga0182739, IMG submission 128873) | Enriched backyard soil microbial communities from Emeryville, California, USA - eDNA 5th pass 30_C BE-Lig BY (version 2) (version 2) | ecosystem: Environmental > Terrestrial > Soil >... | reverse complement strand
TTTTCGTATTCTCCAAGGCGCGAGTAAGGGCGGTATCCTAAGATACCGACCGCAACGAGCAACGCCGGAGAATCGGAAAAGCGCCCGAAATTTGAAAAGGAAATAAGCTAACATGACACTAGAGGGTCGGCCTCCGCGCCGACCGTGGCGTGGGACTTGGTTACACCTGTAATCGCCTTGCCTCTTAAAGCCGCTTCAACAAACGAAGCCCGTTGAGGACCACCAGCACGGTGCCGCCCTCGTGCCCGATGACCGCCAGCGGCAGGGGGAGGGCAAAAACGAGGCCTGAAAAGACCAGGATCGCCATCGCGCTCATCGCGAAAACGAGATTCTGGCGAATGATCTTCTGGGTGCGCCGCGCCAGCCGATAAGCGACCGCCAGCCGCTCCATATCTTCGGAAAGCAGGGCGACATCCGCCGATTGAAGGGCGACCTCGCTCCCCGCCGCTCCCATCGCGATGCCGACATCCGCACGCGCCAGGGCCGCCGCATCGTTGACGCCGTCGCCGACAAAGGCGACCCGGCCCCGGGCGGCGAGATCCGCGACGAGTTGCACCTTCTCCTCCGGCAGCAGGTCGGCATGGATCGCCCCGCGCGAAAACCCGAGTTCGGAACCGATGCGGTGCGCCACTTCGGCCCGGTCGCCGGTCATCATGACGATGGTTTTCACCCCCGCCGCCTGCAACTCCCTCAGGCACGGGCCCGAGGTGGCCCGGGCGCGATCCGCCACGGTGAATGCCCCAAGCACCTGTTGATCCCTCCCGACCCGGATGAGCGTCTGCGCCTCCCCGTCGAGCGCGGAGAGCGCCGGGTGCCCGGGGTCGGCCCCCATCCGCCGCGCCAGCCGGGCGTTTCCGGCCCAGAGCGTTCCTTCATCGGTTTCGCCGACCATCCCTTCGCTCGGAATCGTCCGGGCGTCGCGGACTTCGACCCCCGCAACGCCGCGCTCTGTCGCCAGACGGCGAACGGCTGCGGCGACGTGGTGTTCCGACTGCGCCTCCACCCCCGCTGCCACCGAAAGAAATTCCTCCTCCGGGATCAACGAAATGATCCGGGTGACTTCCGCCTTCCCCGTGGTCAACGTACCGGTCTTGTCGAAGGCAAAGAGGCTGACCCGGGCCAGCGTCTCCAGCGCCGCCCCTCCCTTGAAAAGGACGCCGCCCCGCGCCGCAGCCGCCAGCGCGGAGAGGATCGCGGCCGGTACGGAAATGACGATGGCGCACGGGCTGGCCGCCACCAGCAGGGTCGCCGCACGGTAAAGCGCTTCCCCGGCCGGTTTCCCGATCCACCAGAAACCGGCAAAGGCGGCCACGGCGCTGAAAAGAACGGCAACGGTATAACGCTCTCCAAACCATTCGCTGAAACGCTCGGAAGGAGCCCGGGCCGCCTGCGCTTCGGTCACCAGCGTGATCATCCGGGCAACGGTGCTGTCCGCAAGGCCGCGTTGCACCTCCACGAGCAACACCCCGTCGAGGTTGACCGTCGCCTCAAAGACCGGAGCCTCTGCGGCCTTGTGGACCGGCATCGATTCGCCCGTGATCGTCGATTCATCGAGCGCCCCCTCCCCTTCCACGATCACTCCATCGACCGGCACCCGCGCACCGGGGCGCAGGACCACGACATCCCCCGGGACCAATGCCTCCACGGGCACTTCGACCACCCGGTCATCCGTTTCCTTGCGCAGGGCGGTATCGGGCCGCAGTTTCATGAGCGCCTCGACCGCGTGGCGCGCCCTTCCCATCGCGCGCTGCTCCAGCGTGGTCGAAACGCTGAAAAGCGTCAGGAGCACCGCGCCTTCCAGTGCCGCCCCGACGGCGGCCGCCGCCACGGCTGCGACGACCATCAGAAGATCGATATCGAGCACGCGCTCCCGCCAGAGAACCTGCACGGCGCGAACCCCGGCCGGGACGCCTCCCGCCAGGTAGACCGCCGCAAGGCCGATCGCTCCCCAGATGCCGTGAACGACAAAGCGATCGAGCATCGCCACGACCAGCCCCGCCACGGTCAACCCGGAAAGCACCACGGAAAAACGGTCCGCTGAAAGACGGGCGGTCTGAGAGGTCTGCACCGCCGTCACTTACTTCTTTCACCGCTAAAAAGCAATCCGCCGCCGCCCCTTTCGGCGTCCCGCAATGGCGACACTTGCCTCGCCCGGGCCGGTAGCCTACGGTAGCGGCCGCTTATGTCCTCACCCATTGTCGGCATTGATCTCGGCACCACCCATTCCCTCATCGGCGTCATGGACGCCGGTTTCCCGATCCTGCTTGCCAATGCGCAGGGAGAGCGGCTCACCCCTTCCGTCGTCCATTTCCCTGCGGAGGGCGAACCGCTCGTCGGCCGGGCCGCGAGCCGGATGCGGCTGCTGGAGCCGACCCGCACGCTCTATTCGGTCAAACGGCTCATCGGTCGCCGCGCGGGGGAAGCCGGGGAGGAAACCGCCGATCTTCCCTACCAGCTCACCGGGCAACCGGGCGCACCGCTGCGCATCGCCCTGCCCGGCGGCAACGAACCGACCCCGGAAGCCGTCTCGGCCCTGATCCTCGCGCAACTCAAGCGCCAGGCGGAAACGGCGCTGGAAATGCCGCTCACCCGGGCGGTCATCACCGTCCCCGCCTACTTCAACGACGCCCAGCGCAACGCCACCAAAGCCGCCGGGGAAGCCGCCGGGTTCCAGGTCGAGCGGATCATCAACGAACCGACCGCCGCCGCGCTGGCCTACGGCCTCGACAAGCTGGGGGAAAAAGCGCGGGTCGCCGTCTACGACCTCGGCGGCGGGACGTTTGACATCTCGATCCTCGAACTCGACAACGGCATCTTCACCGTCCGCGCCACCAACGGCAACACCCGGCTCGGCGGCGACGACATCGACCGCGCGCTGGTCGGCTGGCTGGCCGAGGCGATCACCGAAGCGTTCGGAGTGAAGGAACTCTCCCCCGCAGCCCTCTCCCGGGTGCGCGAAGCTGCCATTGACGCCAAGCACCGGCTCTCCGAGACGGAGGAAACGAGCGTGGAACTCCCGTTTCTCGAAGAGGGAAAAAGCTTTCAGACCACGCTGCACCGTTCCCGGCTCGAAGCGCTCGCGCGCCCGGTCGTCGAGGCAACCCGCAACCATTGCATCCGCGTACTGGCCGATGCCGGGATCACCGCCGCCGATCTCGACGAAATCATCCTCGTCGGCGGGCAGACACGGATGCCGCTGGTGCGCCAGTGGGTGGCCGATTTTTTTGGACGCGAACCGAACACCTCGCAGAATCCCGACGAAGCGGTCGCACTCGGGGCCACGATCCAGGCCGGCATCCTCTCCGGTGCGGTGCAGAACGTCGTGCTGCTCGATGTCACCCCCCTTTCCCTCGGGATCGAGACCTTCGGCGGGCTGATGAACGTGATCATCCCGCGCAATTCCACCATCCCGACCAAGGCGGGGGAACTTTTCACCAACGCGGTCGCCGGTCAGCGTTCGGTTCTCATCCGCGTCCTTCAGGGCGAACGCGAGCTGGCCAACGACAACTGGGAACTCGGCCGGTTTGAACTCGCCTTTGACGCTTCCGAGGGGAAGGGACAGGCGCGGGTCGGCGTCCAGTTCGAGATCGACGCCAACGGCATCCTCCACGTCCTCGCGCGCGACGTGAAGACCGGGCGCGAGCAGATCGTTGAAATGCGCAGCGCCGTCGATGTCTCCGATGAAGCGGTCGAAACGATGATCGCCGAATCGCTCGAACATGCCTTCGAGGATATGGCCGCCCGGGTCTATACCGAAGCGCGGATCAAGGCCGAAGAGATGCTCCCCGCCGTCCGGAACGCGCTCGGCACCGTCGGCGACCAGCTCGACGCCGGGGAGCGGGAGAGGATTGAAACCGCCGTGGGCGATGTCGAAGCCGCGCTCGAAGCCGAAAACCCGAACGCGCTCAAGAAAGCGACCACCACGCTCGACCGCGCCACCCAGAACCTCGCCACCCTTGTCATGGAAGCGGCGATGGAAGCCGCGCTGCGGCGAAAGGGGTTGCTTTAGAGGCCCGGTTTACATCGACCTCCAACGCCCCGCCCCCTCCCTCTTCTCCGGCCATGACGCTCCTCTATCAATATCTTTTTTAGAGACAAAACAGGCTTGCCACGCCCTTTCCCCTGCCCTCCAATGTGCGGGATGACAACCCGACAGGTGATCAATGACTATGAAGTAGTGGTCCTCGGCGGTGGAGCCGCAGGGGTCGCGGCGGCCGCAGCAGCGGCCAAGGCGGGGCGGCGCACCCTGCTGGTGGAAGCGGGGCCGTTCGTAGGCGGCGAACTGGTCAGCGGCATGCCGGTCGATGGCGCGGTCAACGCCCGGGGCGAATGGATTCTCGGCGGCATCGGGCGGGAATTTTTTGCGGAATGCGAACGGCTCGGCGGCTACATCGGGCCGATCAACGACCACCGGCTGATCTACTACGTCGCGTTTGACCCCGAAGTGATGAAAATGGCGGTGGTCAACGTGCTGGCGCGTTACGGGGTCGACCTGCTGCTCCATTCGTTTGTCAACGAAGTGGAAGCCGAAGCGGGAACCGTCCGGGCGATCCGGTTGATCAACAAATCGGGCATCACCGAGGTCCGCGCGCCGATCTTCCTCGACGCTTCGGGCGACGGCGACCTCGCGGCGCTGGCCGAGGGAGAGTTCTTGAAAGGAAGCGAAAAGGGGGAATTTCAGCCGATTTCGCTGATGTTCCGCCTGAGCGGCGTCGAAACCGGGCGGCTGCTCGATTTCGTGCACGATCAACCGGCCCATTTCGCCTGGGGCGAAAGCGAGGCGATCCGCGCAGGCCGGACCGACCGGGAACTGGCCGCGTCGCTCCGCGAACAGGGCGAGCCGGCAGTCTTCCTTAAAGGCAACGGCCCGCTCCTCTCCGAAGCGATCGAACGGAAGGAACTTTTTCCCACGGCGCTCATCATGATCCAGCCGACCTCCCACGCCCGCAAGGAAGTCTGCCTGAACGCCACCCGCGTCGCCAATATTGACGCGACCGACACCCGCAAACTTTCCAGAACGCTGCCGCTCCTGATGGATCAGGTCATCCAATGCACGGCGTTTATGCGCGCCCGGGTCCCCGGTTTCGAGGCGGCGGCCTTTGCCGGGGTCGCCCCGCGCCTCGGCATCCGCGAGACCCGCCGCATCGTCGGCGAGGCGACACTGACCGGCGAAGAAGTGCTCGCTGCGAAGAAGAGCGACCAGGGGGTCGCCAAGGGGTGCCACCATGTCGACATTCATCAGGACGGCACCGGACAGATCCGCATCCCCGTTGCCGACGGCGGCTCGTACGACATCCCGTGGGGGTGCCTCCTCCCCCGACGGCTCAGGAATGTGCTGGTCGCCGGGCGTTGCGCCTCGGGCGACCGCGAAGCGAACGGGACGATGCGGGTCATGGGCTCGTGCCTCGGCATGGGCCAGGCGATCGGGGTCGCTTCCGCGCTTTACCTGGAAGGGAATTTCAGCGATACTCGCGATATCTCCGTGGAACGGCTCCGGGCACGGTTGCGCGAAGCGGGGGCGATCCTCGAAGGCACCCATTAGGAAAGCGCCCCTGGCGGCCCTCCGCGTCCGCCGCGGAGTTTGAGGTGGAAGCAGGAACAGGGTGTTACCAAAGTCCAACGCCGCGGTCGGCGCGGAGGCCGACCCTCCATGGTTCCCATCAGCCTTTCTAATAACACGGAAACCAACCATCAAAACAGCTTTTGTTCCGATTCGCTACGAAGGGAGAAACGCCTTTTTGTCAAGGGGCTTGTGAAAATTTTCACAAACTTTCTCGCTTGCTTCCGCCTTCTGTGCTCCCTTTACTGGAACCACAAATTTTTCTCCTATAAGTAAAAAGCATGGCAGTCACCAAGTACGAGTTTGAAACGTCCGACACCCTCGGGCGCGCGCAGAGACACCTGGAGCAGAAGGCTTCGGGCGCCTCGACCGAGGTCGGCGATCTGCTGGGTGAAAAGCTGATCATCAACATGGGCCCCTCCCACCCCGCGACGCACGGGGTGTTGCGGCTCGTGCTGGAGATGGAGGGCGAACAGATCATCAACGGGATACCGGAAGTCGGCTACCTCCATCGCGGCGACGAAAAGATCGCCGAGGCGATGCAGTACAACCAGTTCATCCCGTACACCGACCGGCTCGACTACCTCGCCCCCCTCGCCAACAACGTCGCCTACGCGCTCGCGGTTGAAAAACTGATGGGCGTGGAACTGCCGCCGCGCGGCCAGGCGATCCGGGTGCTCTGCTGCGAGCTGGCCCGCATCTCCGCCCACCTTCTCGGGATCGGCACCTTCGCCATGGATACCGGGGCGATGACCGTCTTCCTCTACACCTTTACCGAGCGGGAGAAGATTTACAACCTCTGCGAACAGTTGACCGGCGCGCGCTTTACCACCAGCTACACGCGCATCGGCGGGCAGATCCGCGACCTCCCGGACGGCTTCATCGCCGCTGTGGAAACCTTCCTCGACGGGTTGCTGCCGCAGATGGACGAGATCGACAAGCTCTTGACCCGCAACCGCATTTTCGTCGACCGCACCAAGGATATCGGCGTCCTGACCAAGGAAATGGCGATCGACTACGGCATCACCGGCCCGAACCTGCGCGGTTCGGGGATCGACCACGACCTGCGCAAGAAGCAGCCGTACCTCGGCTACGAACAGTACGACTTCGACATCCCGATCGGGAGCGTCGGCGACTGCTACGACCGCTATTACGTCCGCCTGGAGGAAGTCAAACAGAGTGAAAAGATCATCCGCCAGGTGATCGACAAGCTTCCTTCCGGCCCGATCAACGTCCCCGACAAGAAGAACGTCGCCAGCGACAAGCGTGAAGTCCTCACCAAGATGGAGGAGTTGATCAACCACTTCATCCTCCACACCGAAGGGGTCAACGCCCCTCCCGGGGAAATCTACTTCGGCGCGGAAAACCCGAAGGGCGAACTTGGCTTTTACATCAACAGCAAGGGGGGCGGCGTCCCGCATCGCCTCAAGATCCGCAGCCCCTCCTTCATCAACCTGAGCGTGCTGCCGGAACTGCTCAGGGGTCACATGATCGGCGACGTGGTGGCCATTCTGGGAAGTCTCGATTTTGTGATGGGCGAATGCGACCGATGAGATTACGCCGCTTCCATCACGAACAAAGGCCGGGGCTCCCTGCGGGGCCGGGCCGCTTTTTCCCTTCTTACGTTCCCGGTCTTCGGGTCGCACCGGCTTTCCCACGGCCTCCGGCGTCCCCGCGCCCCCGACCCTGAACGAAAACGCCTTTCCTTTTCAACGCCACCATGCAGATTCCAGCCGACCTCCTAACCAAGATTGACGAGGCGATCACCCATTACCCCGCTTCGAAACGAAGCGCGTCGCTTCCGTTGCTGCACCTTTTTCAGGAACACTTCGGCTATATCTCCGAGGAAGCCGTCATCTGGATCGCCGAAAAGCTGGAGTTGCAGCCGATCAACATCTACGAGTTGATTTCGTTTTACCCGATGTTCCGCAAGAAACCGGCGGGCAAACACCATATCCGCGTCTGCCGCACCCTTTCGTGCGCCATGGCGGGGAGCTACGAGCTTCGGCAGAAACTCTGCCGGGAGGGGAAGATCACCCTCCCTGAGCATGAAGGGCATGGGGACCCGATCACCGTCGGCGAGGATGGGCGTTTTTCCATCGAGTTCGTCGAATGCATCGCCAGTTGCGGTTCCGCCCCGGTCTGCATGATCAACGACGACTTCTACGAAGGCGTCACCCAGGAGGAGGTGCCCGATCTCCTCTCCAAGTACCAGTAACTTTTTCCTTTCCGACCGCCATGCCAGCGCCCATTCGCCGCAAGCCCCACCCTCTCGAAAGACGGATCGTCTTCGCGAACATCGACCGCGAAGATTACACGCCCGACATCGAGTGCTACCTCCGCCATGGCGGTTATGAAGACCTGCGCAAGGCGATCACGATGGCACCCGATGCCATCGTCAACGAGGTCAAGGCTTCCGGCCTGCGCGGGCGCGGCGGCGCGGGGTTCCCGTGCGGCGTCAAGTGGGGGTTCATCCGGCGCGGCGGCCCGAAGCCGACCTACCTGATCTGTAACGCGGACGAATCCGAACCGGGAACGTTCAAGGACCGCTACATCATCCACCAGGACCCGCACCAGTTGATCGAGGGGATGATCATCTCCTCCTTCGCGCTCGACGTCCACCTCGCCTACATCTACATCCGCGGCGAATTTCCCGAAGGGGCGAAGATCCTCGAAAAGGCGATCGCCGAAGCGCGGGAGAAGGGGTTCCTCGGCAAGAACCTGCTCGGCACCGGGTTTGACCTCGATATTTACGTCCACCGGGGCGCGGGGGCGTACATCTGCGGGGAGGAAACGGGGCTGATCGAGTCGCTCGAGGGCAAGCGCGCCTACCCGCGCATCAAGCCGCCCTACTTCCCGGCGGTGCTCGGGCTCTACCAATGCCCGACGATCGTCAACAACGTCGAAACGCTTTGCAACATCAAGCACATCATCGCCTTGGGAGGCGGTGCGGAGTATGCCAAAATCGGCCGCCCCAACAATACCGGCACGCGCGTCCTTTGTGTCAGCGGCGACGTGGTCCGGCCCGGCTACTTTGAAGTCGAAGTCGGCTCGGTCACGATGGGTCAGGTGATCAACGACCTCTGCGGCGGCCTCAAGCCGGGTCGCAAGCTCAAGGCGATCATCCCCGGCGGTTCGTCGGCGAAGGTGCTGCGGGCGGATGAAACCTACAAGATCAAGGAAAAGGCCGCCGACGGGTCGATGGTGGAGAAGGAGATCACCATCAACGACATCGTGATGGACTTCGACTCGCTCGCCGCCGTCGGTTCGATGGCCGGTTCGGGCGGGGTCATCATCATGGACGACACCCGCGACATGGTCTGGGTGCTCAACAATCTCAACGCCTTCTACGCCCACGAAAGCTGCGGCCAGTGTACCCCATGCCGCGAAGGGTCGCTCTGGATGCGCAAGATTACCGACCGGATCATGGCCGGCGGCGGCGTAGAGCGCGACCCCGACGTCCTCAAGAACGTCGCCGACAACATCGCCGGAAAGACGATCTGCGCCTTCGGCGAAGCGTGTTCGTGGCCGACGCAAAGTTTTGTGCTGAAGTTCCGCGAGGAGTTTCAGGGAAAATCGACCAAGCCGCTCCCGCCGCCAACCCCGCCGGAGTACGTTTCGGAGGTTCTGATCGGGGAACACGAAGAGACGCCCAAAGCCCTGACCGGAGGCGTCGCAGAGTAACTTTTTTCACCCGCTCTTTCCGGAGCAACTTTTATCTTCTCATAACGCATCGTGAGCACCGAAACCGCCGCATCCACTGAAGCCCCGCCTCCCGTCCAGATGGTCAACGTCCAGATTGACGGTGTCTGGATGGAGTTCCCGAAAGGAACCCGCTTGATCGAGGCATGTGCTCAAGCCAACAAGTTTATTCCCCGGTACTGCTACCACCCGAAACTTTCGTCGCCGGGCAACTGCCGGATGTGCCTCATTGAGATGGGGATGCCGAAGATGACTCCCGACCGCAAGCCGGAACTCGGCCCCGACGGTCGCCCGCTCATTAACTGGATTCCGCGTCCGCAGATTTCGTGCGCGCAGGATGTCGCCGAAGGGATGGCCGTGCGGACCAACTCCCAAATGGCGCAGGACGCGCGCAAGGGGGTGCTCGAATTTCTTCTGATCAACCACCCGCTCGACTGCCCGATCTGCGATCAGGCCGGAGAGTGCCGCCTTCAGGAGTTTTCCGTGGAGTTCGGCCGCGCCGACTCCCGTTTTCTGGAGGAAAAGGTCAAGAAACCGAAGCATGTGGAACTCGGACCGCGCGTCACGCTCGACGACGAACGGTGCATCATGTGCTCGCGCTGCATCCGCTTCATGCGCGAAGTCGCCCACGACGACGTGCTCGGCTTTGTCGAACGCGGCAGCTATACCACGCTCACCTGCCATCCGGACAAAAAGCTCGACAGCAACTACTCGCTCAACACCGTCGACATCTGCCCGGTCGGCGCGCTGACTTCCAACGACTTCCGGTTCAAGATGCGCGTCTGGTTTCTCAAAGAGACCAAGAGCTTCTGCACCAGTTGCGCCACCGGCTGCAACACCACCATCAGCAGCCGTGAAAACGTCGTCTACCGCCAGACGCCACGCGAGAACAACGATGTCAACGAAGTCTGGATGTGCGACTACGGGCGCTTGAACTTCCACTATCTCCAGAGCGAGGAGCGGCTGCTCGGGCCGGGCGTCAAGGTGCTCAAGCAGTATGAGGAAGCGCCGACGTGGGAGATCGCCCTCTCGCGTTCCAGCGCGGGCCTCAAGAGTTTCTCCGGCGACCAGATTGCGATCATCGCTTCCGGAGGGAACACCAACGAAGAGCTTTTCCTGATCAGAAAACTGGCCGAAGCGCTCGGGACTTCCTACCTCGACATCATCCCGCACATCGGCGTGGGCGACGAAATCCTGCTCGACGCCGATCGCAACCCGAACGTCGCTGGCGCGAAACTGCTCGGTGTGAGCGCGCCGACTCCCGGGGCTCACCTCAAGGCGATTGCCGAAGGAATTCGCAAGGGGGCGATCAAGGCGCTCGTCATCTTCGGCGAAGATGCCGTTGATGCCGGGATCACCGAAGCCGATCTCAAGAAACTGAGCCTGCTGGTCGCGGTCAACCTGTTGCCGAACGGGACGACCCGCCTGGCCGACTACCTCCTCGCAGGGGTTGGTTTTGCCGAAAAACGCGGCTCCATGATCAATCGCAAGGGGCGCATCCAGCGGCTCAACCGCGCCACCGAACCGCCGGGCGAATCGCGCGACGACTGGGAGATCATCCGCGATCTCATCGCGGGGGTCAACGGCTCCAACGGCCTTTACGCGATTGAGGATGTTTTCCGACAGATGGCCGCCGCCACCCCGGCGCTTTCGGGTTTGAGTTTAAGCAAAATCGGCGACCTCGGCGTGCAGCTTCAGAATTTGTAATTCATGAACCTTCTTCTCGAACTGGATTGGTTTTATATCGCGACCTCGCTCGCCAAGACGGTCTTCCTTCTTGGCGTCGTGCTGACGCTGGTCTCCTACACCGTCTACGCCGAACGCCGGGTCAGCGCCCTGATGCAGGACCGCCTCGGGCCGAACCGGACCGGCTTCCCGATCACCCTGCTCGGGGCCAAAAAGGATTTCTCCCCCTTTCTGGGCGGTCTCGGCCAGCCGATTGCGGACGCAGTGAAACTGCTCCTCAAGGAGGATTTCACGCCCAACTACGTCAACAAGTTCTACTACTGGATCGCCCCCGGCCTCGGGATCGCCGCCGGGATCGTCGCGCTCGCCGTCATTCCGTTCGGGAGTGAAATCGCCGGAGTGCCGATGGTCATCGCCAATCTCGATATCGGCCCGCTCTTTGTCTTTGCGCTGACCTCCGTCGGCGTCTACGGGATCGTGCTCGCCGGCTGGTCGTCGAACTCGAAGTACTCCTTCCTGGGAGGGATGCGTTCGACCTCGCAGATGATCTCGTACGAACTCTCCCTCGGGCTTTCGGTCGTCCCGCTTTTCCTGATCCTTGGCAAGCTCAACCTGGTTGAAATCATCGCCTATCAGGTCAAGAACGGCTGGATGGTCCTTCCCGGGATCACCGCCGCCTCGCCGAGCCTCCCCACCCTGGAGCAGATCGTCCTCTGGATTCCGGTGCTGATCTCGTTCATCATCTTCACCGTCGCGATGTTCGCGGAAACCAACCGCCTTCCCTTTGACCTTCCGGAAGCGGAAACCGAGCTGGTCGGCGGTTACCACACGGAGTATTCGTCGATGAAATTCGCCCTCTTCTTCCTGGGCGAATACGCGGCGATGATCCTCGGCTCCTCGCTGATCGTCGTCCTCTTCTTCGGCGGCTGGTCGGTCCCGTGGATTCCGGACGGCTCCGCTCCGGGCGCGGCGGGGATCATCTGGGGCCTGGTGAACATCGGCGTTTTCTTTGCCAAGGTCGTCGCCCTTCTGCTTTTCTTCATCGCCATCCGGTGGACGCTCCCCCGCTTCCGCTATGACCAGTTGATGAAGCTCGGCTGGATCTGGTTCTTCGAGATCGCTCTCGTGAACATCTTCCTGACCGCCTTCATCCTCGCTTACTTCTTCCCACGCTCCTAACATGGCTTACACCGTTCCACGTCCGAAACTGACTTTCGCCGAAAAGATCTACCTGCCGACCGTCCTGGCCGGTCTGAAGATCACGCTGGGCCACCTGGTCAAGATGCTCCGGGGTAAAACCGAAGTCATCATGCAGTACCCGGAGGAGAAATGGGACGCCAACCTGCCCGACCACTACCGGGGCGCTCCGACGCTCGTCTCCGACGAACATGGCCGGACCCGTTGCGTCGCCTGCCAGCTCTGCGAGTTCATCTGCCCGCCCCGCGCGATCACCATCAAACCGGCGGAGATCCCTTCCGACAATCCGTTCGCCAAGGTCGAAAAATTCCCCGGGGAGTTCGAGATCGACATGATCCGCTGCATCTACTGCGGCATGTGCGAGGAGGTCTGCCCCGAACAGGCGATCTTCCTGCGCAAGGATTATGCGATCACCGGCTCCACCCGCAAGGAGATGGTCCACGACAAGGCCCGCCTGATCGAACTCGGCGGCGTGCGGACCGGTCTCGTCCACAAGTGGAACGAGAAGAAATAAGCTCCGGCCCCCGGCACCTCTCCCTTTTTTTCCAAACCAGCAATGTCACCCATCCTCTTCTGGACCTTCGCCGCCCTGATGCTCGGCTTTGGTCTCTCGGTCATTCTCCAGCGCAACCCGGTCGCCAGCGCCCTGAGCCTCGTCGCCTCGTTCATCGCGCTGGCGGCGCTGTACGTCTCGCTCAATGCGTTTTTCATCGGGATCATCCAGATCCTCGTCTACGCGGGGGCGGTCATGGTGCTCTTCCTCTTCATCATCATGCTGCTCGACCTGAAGGCGGAGGTCCGGCGCAAGCTCAACAAGGTCGGCATTCTCGGCGGCGGGTTGATCGTCCTCCTTTTCGTGATCCAGCTCGTCAACGTCCTCAACCGCTACCCGGGCGGAAGCCGCACGCTCGAACCGCTGGCGACCCGCGTCGACGACGTGCGCCAGGTCGGCACGATGCTCTTTTCCAATTACAACTTTCCCTTTCAGGTCATGGGCGTGCTCGTCCTGGTGGCGACGATCGGCGTCGTCGTCCTGAGCAAGCGCGAACTCAAGTAACCTTCCTTCGATGATCACCCTTAACGATTATCTCCTGGTCAGCGGCCTCCTGTTTTCCCTCGGGTTTGCAGGGGTGCTCTTCCGGCGCAACATCATCATCATCTTCATGTCGCTGGAAATGATGCTCAACGCCGCGAACCTCTCGCTGGTCGCCTTTTCGCGCTTCAACCTGCTCGACGGCCTGCCCAACTACAACGGGCAGATGCTCGTCTTTTTCATCATCACCGTGGCGGCGGCCGAGGTCGCCGTCGGGCTGGCGATCATCGTCGCCC
>Ga0182739_1003566_pt1 | contig 13474 bp, 12 predicted proteins | sample eDN5th30CBELigBY_FD_128873 | JGI IMG/M metagenome (GOLD analysis project Ga0182739, IMG submission 128873) | Enriched backyard soil microbial communities from Emeryville, California, USA - eDNA 5th pass 30_C BE-Lig BY (version 2) (version 2) | ecosystem: Environmental > Terrestrial > Soil >... | reverse complement strand
TGGCCCGCTGAGCAGTCAGTCGGGCGTGGCCGGCACGATCAGCACGCGCAGCGCCCGCTCCGGCGCCAGATAGGTCTTCGCCAAGCCCTGCAGTGCTGCCGCGTCCCAGCTCTCCAGGTTGGCCCGGTCGGTGCGGGCCGCCTCCAGCCGCTCGGGAAACTGGTGCATCGCCAGGATCACCGCATAAGCCCACCAGCGGTTCGACTGGCGCGCGGCATCGCTCTGCGCCAGGCGCGGCTCGAGCGCGCGGCGCAGTTCATCCGCCTCGATGCCTTCCCGTAGCCCGGACGCGGCCGCCACCGTCGCCGCATCATACTGGAGCGCATCTTCTGCCCGCACGTCGAGCAGGGCGGCGAGGTAGCCGAAGTCCGGCAGCGTGATCGACATGTCGCTGTAGACTTCCGGCGAGTAGCTGGCCCCGGCCCGCTCGCGCACCGTGTCCAGCAGCCGGTCCTGCAGGATGTCTCCTAGCAGGTCGAGCCCGGCCTTGAGGCGCAGGTCCCTGCCGTCCGCGGTCGGCCAGTACACGGCGGACATGGCTTGGTCCGCCGCACCATGGTGGACGAACCGGACCGGCTCGGCTCCGGACTCGGGCATCCGCACCGACGGTACTGCCAGCTCGGCGCCCTCGCCCCGCTCGGGCAGGGCGCCGAACGTCTCGTCCACCAGCCGCACTGCCGCTTCCGCCTCGATGTCGCCCACCAGCACGACCTGCATCGGGCCGCGCCGCAGCGCGGGCGTCAGCCAGGCGCGCAGCTCGTCCAGGGTCCGCTCGGCCGCGTCCGCCTGGTCGGGCAGGCCGAAGCGCGGGTCGCCACCATGGAGGAAGCGCTCGACCGGCCCGCGCAGCAGGCCTGCGGGCGAGGCGTCCATGGCGCGGTAGAGGTCGGGGAGCTGGCGGCGGAATCGCTCCAGCGCGTCCGGCCGGTAGCCGGGATCGGTGACGAAGGCCGCCATCAGCCGGAGCTGGTCGGCCAGATCGGCGCGCGTGGTGGTGCCAGTCATGACGAACGAGGTCTCGGCCACGGTCAGGTCGACGCCCACCTGCTTGTCGGCGAAGATCCGGGTGAGCTCGCTGGCATCGTGCCGGCCGAGCCCGCCGGCGACGAAGCCCTGGCTGGCGAGCAGGTCCAGGCCCGGCTGGTGAGCCGGCATGCTGAACGAGCCCTGGCCGAAGCGCAGGGCCACCTCGATCGTGTCGGCCCGCAGCTTGGTGGGCTTCATGTCCAGGCGCACGCCGTTGCCGAACCGGATCGAGCGGATGTCCAGGTCCTCGATGCGGCTGTCCTCGACCACGCCGGAGGGCTGGCCGAAGTCCTGGTAGCCGAAGGCCACGCTCGCCGTCTCCGCCGGAGGCTCCACCGGCACCGCACGGCTGGTCGCATAGGCATCCAGGATGCGCTGGCGGCCATTCTCCAGCGGAAACGGGCCGGACAGCATGATCCGGGCCGTGCCGTCACCCCAGGCGGCCTTCAACGAGTCCTGCAGCTTCGCCGGGTCGAGCCCTGCCAACGTCCGCTCCAGGAGTTCCAGGTCGGCCGCTTCGCTGGTGTAGATCTCGCCGTCCTCGACCGTCGAGATCAGGGCCTCGGCCCGGCGCTCGGAGGACATGGTGGCGGCACTGGCGGCACGGTTACGGAACTCGCTGCGCAGGATCGCCACCGCCTCGTCCATCTCCTGCTGGGAGAAGCCGAAGGTCAGGGCCCGGCGCAGCTCCTGCTCGCCCGCGGCCAGGGCCTTCTCCCAGTCCGCTTCGGTGGTCTGCAGCGTCACCGCGCTGATCTGGGCCACGGGTGGCATGTCGGTGGTCCAGGCCCCCGCCTGGCTGAAGGGGGCGCCCGGGGTGAGGCCCAGATTCTGCAGCCGCCGGCTCAGCATCAGCTGGGCCATCGCCTGCACGAGGCGCCGGTCGACGCGCTCCAGCGTGTCGGCGGGCGGCAGGGCCGGCTCCGCATGCATGAGCTGGATGACGGTGGGCAGGCCCGGATCGACGAAATGGAGGGCATCCGTCCCGGTGGCGGCGAGCGTGCCGAGTTCCGGCGGTGCCGCCGGGGACTCCGGCTGCACCAGGCCCGCGAAGTGGCGCTCGATCAGCGGGACGACCTCGCCCGGCGCCACGTCGCCCGCCACCACCACCACGCTGCGCTCGGGCGTATAGAAGTCACGGTAGAAGCGCTGGAAGTCGGCCTGGGTCGCCTGTCGGATAACCTCGTCGGTCCCGATCGGATTGCGCTCGGGATAGAGCGTGCCATCCAGCATGAAGGCCAGCAGCGTATCGGCGCTGCGGGCACCCGGCGTGTTGCGCAGCCGCTTTTCCGACAGGATCACGCCGCGCTCCGAATCGATCCCGTCCGGCGGGAAGGTCAGCCGGCCGGCGACCTCGCTCAGGATCATCAGGCCGCTGTCCAGCAGCTCCTCGCCGTTGCCGGGCAGCTCCAGCTGATAGACGGTGCTGTCGAAGCCGGTCCGCGCGTTGGTGTCGGCGCCGAAGCTCAGGCCCTGGCGCTGCAGGTAGCGCACGAATTCGCCGGGCGGCACGTTCTCCGATCCCTTGAACGCCATGTGCTCGAGGAAATGGGCGAGGCCGCGCTGGTCGTCCCGCTCCATCAGCGAGCCGGCCTCGATCAGGAGGCGCAAGCTGACCCGGCCGGGCGGCGTCCGGTTCGGGATGATCGCGTAGCGCAGCCCGTTCTCCAGCCGGCCCCAGGTCACCGCCGGGTCGGGCACCAGCGGTGCTTGCGCGGTGCGCGGCCAGGGCTCTTCTGCCGCGGCGGACACCGCTGGCAGGAGCAGGAGCGCCAGAGCGAGCAGCCGCATGGCGGAGCCCAGCCTGTCCAGGTAGTTCGCCAAGGTCATCGGGCACCCATCGCGGCCAGTCGGAGGCCGAGAGCCATCCCAGCTATGGGCCGGAACGGCAAGCAGTCTCGTGCGTTCGGAACTCCAGGTGCCCGGACCGGTTGAAGAAGAAGCTGCAACCATTGCCGGGCCCGCCTCCCGCCCGGCCCTTCCAGGAACGACGTGATGCATTCAGCGCGGACCCGGGCCGCGACCCGAGCCCCGACCATGCGTGCCGCGACGGTCACCGGCCCCGGCCGGATCCGGATCGACGAGGTCCCGCTGCCGGAGCCGGGCGACCGGCAGGTGCGGATCCGCCTGGAGGGCTGCGGCGTGTGCGCCTCCAACCTGGTGCCCTGGTCCGGGCCGGACTGGATGCGCTTTCCGACCGAGCCGGGCGGGCTCGGCCACGAGGCCTGGGGCGTGGTCGACGCGGTGGGCGCGGCGGTGGATGGAATTCGGGCCGGCCAGCGGGTCGCGGCGCTGTCCTATCACGGCTATGGCGAGTACGACCTGGCCGACGCGGAGGCGGTGGTGCCGCTGCCCGATGTGCTGGCGGGGCGCGCCTTTCCGGGCGAGCCGCTGGGCTGCGCCATGAACATCTTCAGGCGCAGCCGGATCGAGTCCGGGCAGACGGTCGCCATCATCGGGATCGGCTTTCTCGGCGCCCTGCTCACCAGGCTCGCCAGCAACGCCGGGGCGCGGGTGATCGCGATTTCGCGGCGCCCCTTCTCGCTGGAGATCGCCAAGGCCTACGGTGCGGCCGAAGTCGTGCCGATGGACGACCACCAGCGGATCATCGACCGGGTGCAGGACCTCACCGACGGCCGGTTCTGCCCGCGCGTGGTGGAGGCGGTGGGCAAGCAGTGGCCGCTCGACCTGGCGGCGCATCTGACGGCCGAGCGCGGCCGGCTGGTGATCGCCGGCTACCACCAGGACGGGCCGCGCCAGGTCGACATGCAGCTCTGGAACTGGCGGGGCCTGGACGTGATCAATGCGCACGAGCGCGATCCTGCGGTCTATGTGGAGGGGATCCGGCAGGCGGTGGCGGCGGTGGCGGCGGGCCGGCTCGACCCGGAGCCCCTGTTCACCCACCGCTTCCCGCTGGAGCGGCTGGACGAAGCCCTGGATGCCACCCGCGACCGGCCGGACGGGTTCATGAAAGCGCTGGTGACCCCATGACCGGCGCTGCTCGCCCGCGGCTGGGCTTTCTCGGAGTCGGCTGGATCGGCCGGCACCGGATGGAGGCGATGCTCGCGACAGGTGCCGTGACCGCCGCCGCGATCGCCGACCCCTCCCCTGAGACGGTGGCAGCCGCCAAAGAGCTGGCGCCGGAAGCCGAGGTGGTGCCGGATCTCGACGCACTGCTGGCGCTCGACCTGGACGGGATCGTGATCGCCACGCCCAGCGCGCTCCATGCGGAGCAGTCGATCCAGGCACTGAAGAGCCGGCGCGCGGTGTTCTGCCAGAAGCCGCTCGGGCGCACGGCGCCGGAAACCCGGGCCGTGGTCGAGGCCGCGCGCCAGGCCGACCGGCTCCTGGGCGTCGACCTCTCCTATCGCCACACCGAAGGGATGCGCCGGATCCGGGAACTGGTGCAGGGCGAACAGCTCGGCCGGATCTTCGCGGTCGATCTGGTCTTCCACAACGCCTACGGGCCGGACAAGCCGTGGTTCTACGACCCGGAAGCCGCGGGCGGCGGCTGCGTGATCGACCTGGGGGTCCATCTGGTCGACCTGGCCTTATGGACGCTGGGCTTTCCCGAGGTCGCCGAGGTGCATGCGCATCTGCAGGCCGGCGGCCGGCCGCTCGCGCAAGCGACCGGGCAGGTCGAGGACCATGCGGTGGCGACTCTGGTCACCGAGGCTGGCACGGTGATCCGGCTGGCCTGCTCCTGGCGCCTGCAGGCCGGCTGCGACGCAGTGATCAGCGCGGAGTTCTACGGGACGGAGGGGGGAGCCGCCCTGCGCAACCAGAACGGCTCCTTCTACGACTTCGTGGCCGAGCGCTTTGCCGGCACCAGTCGGCAGCTCCTGGCCGAGCCCCCCGATCCCTGGGGGGCGAAGTCCGCGGCGGCCTTCGCCCAGCAGCTCGCCAGGTGCCCCCGCTTCGACGGGGAGATCGCCCGCATCACCGAGGTCGCAGCCGTGCTGGACCGGATCTACGGGCGCTGATGCGAAGGATGGGACCTAGCGGCTGCAGGCCGGTACCTTGGGCCGCGCGGTCGAGACCCGCTCGAAGGAGTACTTGCAGGTCTCTATGTCCGAGATGCCCCGGTAGCCGGGGCCGTGGCGGGTGAAGAAGTTCGACATGCCGTCGAAGTACCCCTTCTTGCGCGTCACCACGACGGGCCGCAGGCGGATCACCTCGTCGGCGGCGTAGTCGCCACCACAGGCAATGGCGGCAGCCTCCACCTGACCGTTGTCGCCCCTTTGGACATAGCCGCGATAGACGAGGTCGTCCGGGGCGTCGCCGGTGCCCTTGTAGAGCGCGGTGAACTGCCAGCCGGTCTGCGCGATCGAGAAGGTGGTGTGCTCCTCGAAGCCGCCGAACTTGCCGCCGGTCAGGCCATCGCAGAGGACGGTGCCCTTCCATTCCCCGGTGAGGTCGGGCGGGGCGGCGGTGGCGGCCGTTGTCGAGGTTGCAAGCAATACCAAGCCGGCCATCACGCCGGCAGTTCTGGCAACGGACATCAACGTCTCCCTGATTATTATAATTCAGGCAGTAACAGTGTAAATTCCTACCTTCAAGTGTTGCTTCTGTCCGGACTCGGAAATGATGCTGAGGTCCGTAGACTTCTCCGGCAGGCCAGAGCCTGCGGTCTATCGCGAGCGAGCAGCCGGCAGGGCGTTCAGCCGCTTCGGGCCGCTCACGAACGGGCTGCCCTGCTCGAAGAAGCGCAGCACCCGGTCGGTCTCGCGGGACAGGCCGATGCGGACGCTCTCGCCGATCGGGCCAGCCGGGCGGAGCGGTTCGCCCAGCCAGAGCGGGGCGCCCTGGCACAGGTCCATTCCGTCCAGGCTGCGGTCGATCGCAAGCGCGCTGGCGAGCCGGCCGGGGCCGCGCGCCAGGTCGAGCAGGCGGTCGGTGCCGCGGCGCTGCTGCATGAGCGGGATGCCGACCGTCGGCTCGACTGCACGGATCAGCACGCCAGCACCGGTGCCCGGCGGCTCGGCACTGACGTTCAGCGCGAACCAGCTGCCATAGATGAAATAGACATAGGCATGGCCGTGCTCGAGGAACATCGAGCGGTTGCGCGGGGTCGGGCCGCGGAAGGCGTGGCTGCTGCTGTCGCCCGGCACATAGGCCTCGGTCTCGACGATGCGCCCGGCTGCGGTGCCGTCCAGGTGGGCGTGGACCAGCGATTTGCCGATCAGCCAGCGCGCCATGGCCTCGGTGGAGACCGGGAGGTCGGTGCGGGCAATCGGTGCCGGCAGGACGCGGGGGTCAGCCGCGGTCATCGGGCAGGCCGAAGAAGTCGCGGATGCGGCCCAGCAGGTCGGTGCGCCTGGCCGGTGCCGGCGGCGGCTCGGCAGCTTCGCTCCGGCCGGTGGCACGGTCGGCCTGGCGGTAGGCCAGGATGCCGCTCAGCCGTTCGGCGAGCTCGGGGTAGCGTTCCATCAGGGGCATCAGGTCCGCCTTGCCGATCTCGAACAGGAGGCTGTCGGTCCGCGCGGTCACGGTGGCGCTGCGCGGGTCGCCGGTGAGCAGCGAGAACTCGCCGAACATGTCGCCCGGCACGAATTCGCGCAACCAGCGACGCGGCCCAGACGGGGGCTCGAGGGTGACGTCCAGCACCCCTTCCAGCACCACGAACATCGAGCTGCCGGGCTCGCCCTGGCGGACGGCGGCGCTGCCGGCCGGCACCCGCACCCGCCTGGCCTTGTGCGCCAGCTCCTTCAGCTCAGGGGGCGGCAGCGAGCCGAACAGGTCGCTGCGGGCGAGCAGCAGGTCCGGCTCCGCGCGATGCTCCACCATGCGCGGCGGCATCGGCGCGTGGAACAGGTCGAGGCGCCGGTGCGCCGGGCCGATCCCGGCCTTGTAGAGATGGTGCAGCACCGCGGCGTGGAGCTGGTGGCGCAGATCGATTCGGGCGGCATAGCTCGGCACCCAGTAGCGCAGGTCCCAGACCACGCCATGCTCGCCGCAGGCGGCGATGCGCGCATCCGGCCGGTGCCCTTCGATCCGGATCGCCGCCACGGTCGCGGCGGCCGCCAGGAGAATGCGCTCGGCCCGGGCCGGCGACACCTCGTAGCCGAGCGTGACGGTGAGATGGTCGCGCCAGGGGCCCATGGGCTGGTCGAAATTGCGGAACGCGCGGGTGGCGAGCTGGGCATTGGGCACGACCAGGCCGATGCCGTCCTGGGTCACGAGCCTGGTGGTCAGCCAGCCGACCTCCTCGACCCGCCCGACCGTGTCCGGCTGTACCTCCAGCCAGTCTCCGATCCGGTAGGGCCGCTCCAGGTTGAGGGCGATGCCGGCGAACAGGCTGGCCAGCATGTCGCGCAGGGCGAAGCCCAGCACCGCCACCGCCACGCCCGAGGTGGTGAGGATGCCGGCCAGCGGCACCTCGAACAGCACGGCTGCGATCGCGAGCGCTGCGGTCAGGAGGATGAGGGCGGCCAACAGGTCGGTGAGGAGGCGCGGCAGATGCCGCGCGCGCCGCGACCAGACCAGCACATCCAGGAGGCGCACCAGCAGCCAGGCCAGCGCCAGCCACAGAGAAGCGATGATGACGCGGTCCAGGAGCCGTACCTGTTCCGGCCCGATCCAGCCGGCCAGCTCCGGCTGCAGCCCGCGCAGCAGGCTCGAGGCCATCAGCAGGACCAGCAGGAGGGCGACCGGCCAGGCCAGCCGCCGCGCCGCCGATGTCGAAGCCAGCATCCCTGAGCCTCTTCCCCGTCCGGTCCTGGCGCTGTCCGGTCCAAGCACTGCCCGGACCCGGCACCGCGCAGCCTATGGAGCAGGCCCGGCCGGTGCGTGCAACCGCACAGCGGGCGGATCGGACCCGCGGCACGCGTCCCGGGGTGCGGCAGGAAGGCCACGGCCACGGCCCCGCACGCAGGCAGCCGGGCCCGCCACCTGCCAATAACCGGGGCAAGGTTCCGCAGTACCGGAAGAGTGCATAGCATCGGCCGCATAAATACCATAGCACTCCATAGGAATAGATTTGATTGCCCGCCAATAATAATGTAGAACATGCCCCAGCCAGAACCAGGGCAGCCGGCAGCGCATCTCCATCCGTGATCGAAGCGCCCTGCCGCACCGGCCGCGAACACCATGCAACGCATGTTACGCAGAAATATCTTTCCGGCCTGCCGGGCTTCCCGCCGCACCACGGAAAGAACGGGGGCAGACGGCCATCAGTAACAGTCCAATGCAATTTTTGTTGCACCCACTGTTACAAAGCATAGGCTCACCGGACAAAGGACAGCCGAAACAAGGCGCTATCAACCTCAGGTTGGAGATTTGTCCCATGCTGCTCGACGCGATGTTGCAGCGGTTCGTGAAGTTCGGTGCCATCACGATCGTCGAGGCCGGGGGGCGGGAGAAGAGCTGGCAAGGCGCCGAGGCGGGTCCCGTCACCAAGATCCGGTTCACCGACGACAAGGTCGCCCGCGACCTGTTGAAGAACCCGGAGCTCGTGGTCTGCGAAGCCTACATGGACGGGCGGATCGAGATCCTGGAGGGCACGCTCTACGAGTTCCTGGACTTCCTGATCGTCAATGCCGAGCACCAGTGGCAGGCGCAGCGCGGCACGTTCCGCGAGCGGATCCGGCTCGGCCTGCGCAAGATCCAGCAGTACAACCCGGTCGGCCGCGCCAAGCAGAACATCGCGCACCACTACGACCTGACGGATGAGTTCTACCGGCTCTTCCTGGACGAGGACGAGCAGTACTCCTGCTCCTACTTTCCCTCGCCGGACATCGGCCTGGAGGAGAGCCAGCTCCTCAAGAAGCGCCACATCGCCGCCAAGCTGCTGCTCGAGCCCGGCCAGAAGGTGCTGGACATCGGCTCTGGCTGGGGTGGGCTCGGCCTGACCATCGCCGAACTCGGCGGCTGCGACGTCACCGGCGTCACCCTGTCCGAGCGGCAGCACGAGGTCAGCAACGAGCGGGCGCGTGGCAAGGGCGTAGCCGAGCGGGTCCGCTTCCTGCTCCAGGACTACCGGCATCTGCGCGAGCGCTTCGACCGGATCGTGTCGGTCGGCATGTTCGAGCATGTCGGCGTTCACCACTATGACGAGTTCTTCGGCAAGGTCCGCGACCTGCTGGCCGACGACGGGGTGATGCTGCTCCACTCGATCGGCCGGATGGAGGGGCCGAGCTGGACCTCGGCCTTCATCCGCAAATACATCTTCCCGGGCGGCTACATCCCGGCCCTGTCCGAGGTGCTGCCGGCGATCGAGCGGGCCGGCCTGTGGGTCACCGATGTCGAGATCCTGCGCCTGCACTATGCCGAGACGCTGAAGCACTGGCGCCAGCGCTTCATGGCCCGCCGCGACGAGGCCAAGGCGCTCTACGACGAGCGGTTCTGCCGGATGTGGGAGATCTACCTGATCGGCTCGGAACTGTTCTTCCGCCGCCAGCGCGGCATGGTGTTCCAGATCCAGCTCGCCAAGGACCGCCACGCCGTTCCGCTCACCCGCGACTACATGGTCGACACCGAGCGTGCCTGGCGCTGTGCCGACCAGCATGCCGGGCTGCGCACCGTGGGCGGCCGCGACGCGGCCTGAGCCGCGCTTGCCTGCCCGGAACGGTCCGCCTACCAGGGCAGGTTGCGCAGGGCGATCAGCACGGCGGCGCCGGCGACGAAGGTCACCAGCGCGCTGCCGCGCAGCGCCACCAGGGCCGTCACCAGCAGCGCTGCCAGCTCCGGCACGCCGCCACCCAGTGCCGCCGGGGCCACCAGGGTGGTCAGCACCGCGGCCGGCACCGCGTCCAGCCCGGCCTGCACGCGCGGTGGCACGCGGGCGAAGCGCGAGAGGACCAGATGGCCCAGGATGCGCGCGAGATAGGTGACGGCTGCGGCCGCCAGGATGATCCAGAGCGTCGTGCTCATCCGCGCTTCGGCTCCGCGTAGCGCGGCAGGGGCATGGCGGCGGCCAACAGGATCCCGGCGAGCGCACCTATCGTGACATGCCAGGGCGAGCCCAGGGTCACGTAGGCGAGCATCGAGCCCATGGCGCTGGCGGCCACCACCGGCAGCCAGTTCGCCCGGCGGCGAAAGCCCATGACCAGGCTCAGGAAGTAGACCGGTACCAGGAAGTCGAGGCCCAGCGCGTAGGGGTCGGTGATCAGCCGGCCGAATGCGGCCCCCACGGCCGCCTCGGCGATCCAGGTCAGGTAGATCGGCAGCCCCAGGCCGAGATACCAGGCGAAGGTCAGCCGGTGGCCCCTCTCCGCTTCCCGCTCGCTCTCCGCATATTGCAGGTCGACCAGCAGGAAGAAGGCCAGCGCCTTGCGCGCCGCGGACCATGAGCCGATCAGCCGGCCGACCGCCGCCGAATAGAGGATCGAGCGGGTGTTCACGATGAAGATCGAGAGCACGATCATCCAGGGTGCCGCCCGCTGGCCGAACAGTTCCACGCCCACGATCTGGCTGGCCCCGCCATAGACCAGCGCGCTCATCAGCGTGGCCTCGAGCACGGAAAAGCCGTTGTCGGCGGCCAGCGCGCCGAACAGCAGCCCGAATGGTGCGATCGCGATGATCATGGTGGGCGTGGCCCGCGCCCCGCGCCAGAACTCCGTACTGCCTGAACCGCTCGCCATGCCTGCTCCCGCCCCTGCCGCGATCACGACGGGAGCGCACACCCGACGCTGGCCACGGAGTCGAGGTACAGACGCCGGAACAGCTCCGGGAGGTCCCTGCCCGCCACGACCCCGCCGGCGGGTGTCTGACGCATGACGCCAGTGCCGACAAGCCGGCCGGCCGGTTGCCAGGACGGGCGGCATCGGCAAAGGCAATCCTGCCTTCGGGCAGCAGATCGACCGGCAAAGGGCATCAGCGCATGATCACCATCACCGCCATCATCAAGGCGAAGCCCGGCCATGAAGAGGAGGTGCACCAGGCACTGCTCCAATGCGGCAGCGAGGGCTCGGCGCACGAGCCGGGCACGCTCGGCTACCATGTCGGCCGCGCGGTCGAGGACCCGGCGGTCTTCACCACCTATGAGCGCTTCGCCGACCGGGAAGCGATGGACCAGCACAACGCCACCACCGGCAAGCGGTTCTTCGATGCGGTGGGACATCTGCTGGACGGGGCGCCCACGTTCGCAGTGTGCGAGGAGATCTGGGTGAAATAATAAAGAAGAGGTGGCACCGGCGAGACATTTCGTTGCCACCTCGACCTGCTATATTTCCGGATTATACCCTGCCCTCCTCAACGAGGTCAGGGAGACGAGTGATGGATGGTCCGAGCGGGAGCCGGCGTCGGCTTCTCCAGGCAAGCGCATGGGCGATGGGCGGTCTGGCCGTCCCGCCGCTCTGGTCGCACGCTCGTGCCGACGCGCCCACCCGCGGCCTCCTGGCGCTCGGCCGTGACCTCGACGGCCGCCTGCTGCTCCCGGGCGATTCCGGCTACGCTCCTGCCGCCTGGCCGAACAACGCGCGCTGGTCCGGCGTGCTGCCGCAGGCGGTCGCCGCCTGCGCGGGCGACGAGGACGTGCGGCGCTGCATCCGCTGGGCGCGCGACCACGGCATGCCGTTCGCCATCCGCTCCGGCGGCCACTCCTATGCCGGGTTCTCCACCACGGACGGCCTGCTGATCGACGTGAAGGCGCTGAGCCGCATCACGGTCGATCTTCAGGCGGGAACGGCCACCGTCGGCGGTGGCGCCAACAACCAGGACATGGCGGATGCCATGCGCAGCCTGCCCTTCACCGTTCCCTCGGGCCGCTGCCCGACGGTCGGCGCCGGTGGCCTGACCCTTGGTGGTGGCTGGGGCTTCGCCGCGACCCATTCCGGCCTGACCTGCGACAGCCTGCTCAGCACCGAGCTGGTGGATGCCACCGGCCAGACCATCACGGCCAGTGATCGCGAGCGGCCGGACCTGTTCTGGGCAGTGCGGGGCGGCGGTGGCGGCAATTTCGGCGTGCATACCAGCTTCACCTTCCAGCTCCACCCGGTCGGCCGGGTCACGGCCTTCCACATCGTCTGGCCGCCCGGCCGGCAGGTCGAGCTGATGGCGGCGCTCCAGTCGGTCCAGCTCGGCAACCCGACCATGATCTCCACCCGCAGCAAGGTCAGCCCGACCCGTGCGGGTGCGTCCCTGGCCATGGCCGAGCTGTTCGCCCAGACCCTGGGCATCTACTGGGGCAGTCCTGACGAGCTGCGCCAGGTCATGCAGCCGGCACTCGCCCTGCTCGAGCCGGACATCCTGGAGATCGAGGAGATGCCCTACTGGGTCGCGCGCGACTTTCTCGTCACCGACGACCCGACCGGCAGCTACGACATCCGCTCACGCTACGTGAGCGGGGCGCTCGACGAGGCGGGCCTGGAAACCATGCTGCACTGGATGACGCGCTGGCCGGGCGGCTCCCTGCGCCAGGCCAACATGGGGATCCTGTTCGCCGCCGGCGGCAAGGTGAAGGAACGCAAGCCCGAGGAGACCGCCTACCCGCACCGGGCGGCGGACTTCATCTTCCAGATGGAGGCCTCCTGGGGGCCGCTCGACGGGCCGGAGCAGGTCCGCCGCCAGCAGGACTGGCTGACCGGCTACATGGAGGACATGCAGAAGTTCCTGCTGCCAAACTCCTATGTGAACTTCCCCAACCGCGAGCTGCGGGACTGGGCGCGGGCCTATTATGGACCGAACCTGGAGCGTCTGTCCGAGGTGAAGCGCCGCTACGATCCCGATGGCCTGTTCCGCTTCCCGCAGAGCATCCCGGCTTCCGCCTGACCACGCCGCCTTACCTCCCGGGTAATCGACCCGGGAAGGCTCCCGCTTCATGGTTTCCTCGCACCCATGGAGGAAACCATGCCGAGCTTCGATGCCAACCTGATCGCCGCCCGCTACCTGGCCGCGTGGAACGCGCGTGAGCCCGTGGAACGCCGGGCCGCCGTGGCGCGAGCCTGGACCGAGACCGGCAGCTATCTCGATCCCCTGATGGAGGCCGAGGGCCATGGCGGGCTGGACGCGATGATCGCCGCCGCCCAGGCGCAGTTCCCGGGCCTGGTCTTCCGCCTCGCCGGCGCGCCGGACCGCCATCACGACCGGCTGCGCTTTTCCTGGACGCTGGCGCCTGAAGGCGGCGTGCCGGTGGCACGCGGCACCGACTTCGCGGTGGTCGCCGAGGATGGCCGGCTGGCCGCGGTGACCGGCTTTCTGGACCGGGAGAGTGCGTGATGCCGACGATCCGCACGTCCGACGGGGTGGAGCTGTTCTACCGCGACTGGGGCCAGGGGCCGCAAACCGTGGTGTTCCTGGCGAGCTGGTCGCTGAGCTCGGAAAGCTGGGCCTACCAGATGCTGCCCATGGCGGAGGCCGGCTGTCGCTGCATCGCCTATGACCGGCGCGGCCATGGCCGTTCCGACGATCCGGGCAGGGGCTACGACTACGACACGCTGGCCGATGACCTGGCCTGCCTGATGGAAGGGCTGGACCTCGAGGAGGTCACCCTGGTCGGCTACTCGATGGG
>Ga0182739_1003564_pt1 | contig 13489 bp, 12 predicted proteins | sample eDN5th30CBELigBY_FD_128873 | JGI IMG/M metagenome (GOLD analysis project Ga0182739, IMG submission 128873) | Enriched backyard soil microbial communities from Emeryville, California, USA - eDNA 5th pass 30_C BE-Lig BY (version 2) (version 2) | ecosystem: Environmental > Terrestrial > Soil >... | reverse complement strand
TCTGCTTCTTCAAGCGTGTAAGGCTCAATCATTTTCACAAACTCATCATACTGATTGACATGCTCATTAATAAATGACACATTATGCCAATCTTGGTCAATCATATACTTTGTAATAGCTGAAAGCCACACATAGTCTGTCCCTTGCTTCGGACGGACGAACAAGTCAGCACGGTCACCCATTTCATGTCTGCGGACGTCAACGGTAATTAATTTTTGTCCGTGGAGTTTTTGTGCTCTCTTAATACGTGTCGCAAGTACAGGATGTCCTTCTGCAGGCGCACAGCCTACTAGGATAACAAGACCTGCACCCGAAATATCTTTAATCGTACCAGAGTCCCCGCCAATACCGCCTGTTTGCTGTAACCCCCATGATGCGGGTGACTGGCAGTAACGAGAGCAGTTGTCCACATTATTGGTTCCAAATACTTGACGTGCAAGTTTTTGGATTAGGTAGTTTTCTTCATTGGATATTTTGGAGGATGAAATAAAACCAATGGCATCATGGCCGTAAGTTTCTTTGATACCGCCTAATTTCTTCCCAACGAGAGAAAGAGCCTCTTCCCAGCTAGCCTCAACAAATACATCGCCTTGACGAATTAATGGTGTTGTAATGCGTTCAGTAGAATTTACAAAATCCCATCCGAATTTACCTTTTACACAGGTGGAAACACTGTTTACAGGCGCGTTTTCAGATGGTTCAATTTTGAGAATCTCACGATCCTTTGTCCAAACCTCAAAGGAACAGCCTACGCCGCAGAACGTACAAACGGTTTTTGTTTTCTTGATCCGTGTATCACGCATCGCGGATTCTATTTCAGAAACTGCCATGATGGTTTGGTAATCAGGCTCCACTGCTTTTACAATGTCAATCATTGGTGTAAGCAAGTCATCTGATATACTTGTCATTAATCCAGCATTTCCAAGCATGGATTTTTCCATTAAAGCATTGCAAGGGCAAACAGTCACACATTGTCCACAGGATACGCAGGAGGATTCATTAATGCTTTTCCCACCGTCCCATAATACACGAGGCTGCTCGCTTTCCCAGTTAATCGATAGTGTTTCGTTCACTTGAAGATCCTGACATGTCTCCACACAGCGACCGCACAGGATACATTGATCTGGATCATACCGGTAAAATGGGTGAGACAGATCCACTTCGTAGCCTTTCGAACGATGTGGACGTGATTGGTGTTCAATTCCCATCATTTCTGCCGTGTTATGTATCCGACAATTTCCATTGTTATTGTCACAGACGGTGCAGTATAATAAATGGTTTTCTAAAATACGGTCCATTGCTTCTTCCTGCGACTGCTTTGCAAGCTCAGACGAGGTCAAAATTTCCATTCCGTCTTCAATCACTGTAGAACATGCGCGCATGATGCTGCCGTTTACTTCACACATGCACGTGTCACAGCTTTGAACCGGACCTAAAACGTCAGAATAGCATATGTGCGGATGATCTATTTCTTGTTGTAGTAAATAATCTAAAATACGAGTTCCTTTTTTTACCTGATGCGCTGTTCCATCAATTAGAACATTCACCTTTTCTATCACTTTAAGTCCCCCCTTGTTAAAGTAAAGAAATCTATTTAACTTGTAGATAATCTTGATTTTATCTTTTCGTTAACATTTGTTTCTCATTTTATAAAATGAATAAAAATCGTTATCCTGCCTTTTTGATTTTGGGTTTTTCTTCAGCAAATACTTCTAGTGAATTCTTATGAACCTTCCAATAAATGAAGGCAACAAACAAGGTACCTCCTAAAGCATTACCTAATAAAACAGGGATAAAATTAGTGAAATAATCTCCCCATGTAAGGTGCCCGGCGAAGATAGCTGCTGGGATGACGAACATGTTCGCAACTACGTGTTGAAAGCCAATTGCTACAAATGCCATAACTGGAAACCAAATGGCCAGTAATTTTCCGCTAATATCATCTGCACCAAAAGCCATCCATACGGCTAAGCATACAAGCCAGTTACAGCCAACTGCGGAAATAAAGCTTTGAATAAATGTCTCATTCAGTTTAGATTCTGCAATCGAAACCGTTTTGGTTAGGTATGCACCTGCTTCCGTTAAACCTACTATGTGACCAAAGAAGTAGGCAACGAAGATTGCTCCAACGAAATTACTTACTAAGATTAAGAGCCAATTATTCAAGAGCTGTCCGGCCGTTGCTCTCCCCGCAAAAACAGCAATCGGAAGGACCATCATATTTCCTGTTAATAATTCTCCGCCAGCTATTACGATTAATATCAGTCCCAGAGGAAAAATAGATGCTCCCAAAAATGAGCTAAAGGAACCCCATTCCTCAGGTAAATTTGCAATAACTCTAATGTCTAAGAGAAAACCTAGTGAAATAAAGGCTCCTCCTAAAAAACCTAGTAAAAGCGCGTGCCCAACTGGCAATGATGCTTTTTTCTCACCAGCTTCAATTGCTCTTTCAGCAATACGCTGGGAATGATGAAACGCCATAAAGTAGTCCTCCTGTTATAGATGGATGTTAAAGATAATCAAAACGCAAAAAAACCCACCATAAATCGGTTATCATGCGTGTGCATGCTCCGTTTTATAGTGGGCTGACAGCTAAGCATTTGATCATACTAGCAATCCTTCCCGCCATAGATATAATGCAAAGAACAGGATGTACAGTCAATTTTTATTAACCAACATCAATGAACTTTTCATACTCTATAAACCTTTCTTATAGTAACATGGAAAATTCTATTTGTGAATGTTTTATGAACTTTTTTCACTATTTTCATAGTGAAAAAGAGATTTCCTAATCATTGACGGACCTACTTAAAGGGTGAAATACGTAAATCTTTATACAGATGCTTAGGATTTGTTGAAATAGAATAACTAATGTCTTCTGTTAAGTTAACTAATGTTAATCGATAGTCGTGTTTCGCCCCTGTATCAATCCCAAGCATACCTGGGCCAAACCAAATCTCCCCAGGATTTGCTCCCATTTTTTCGGTAGGAGTGTGACCAAACACGACAAATTTAGCATACGGGTAAGGGGTTTTCCAAAAAGGTTCCCGTATTTCTGTTAAATCCTTGAAAGATTGCCGATGGAGTGGAATACCTGGACGAATTCCAGCATGAACGAATAAATAGTTTTCATGCTCGATATACAAGGGCAAGGATTCAATAAATTTAATCGTAAAGCCTGGTAAGGGTTTCTTATTTTTATACCCATTTTTATTCTTCTTGTAGAAGCAATCGGTATTACCTCTAATTGCATAGGCTCCTTTTTCGGTTAGTTCTTTAATGTATTCGATTGAACTCCATGTAAACGGACGTCTATCAATAAAATCTCCAAGTAAAAATAACTTGTCCGATTGTGGGTCATACCTGGCCATCTCTAAAAGAACTTTAACCCCTTCAGCATGACCGTGAATATCAGAAATGGCGAGAATTCTAGACATTTTTGTAACCTCTACCTTTCCTCTTGGTTACAATAAAATATGCTAAAAAATATGGTTATGCGACATGAATGGTATCCTTTTAACACAAATTTTACATATTCATTTCGGATTCTACTTCATCGCCTTACCTTTCCTATAAACTAAAAAACACCCACAAACATATTTTATCAACATGTGTGAGTGCTTTTTTTGTACCTAAACATTCCGCGGCTTTCTTCAAATCTATAATTGAATGAAATGGTATTTTATCTACAAAACAACTATCTCTTTGTTTTTATCCCAGCATAAACTGACTCTCATACATACTGCAGTAAAATCCTTTTTTCTTTAGAAGCTCTTCATGCTTCCCTTTTTCGATTATTTCTCCATTGTGAATCACCAATATCTGATCAGCATTTTCAATTGTTTTTAATCGGTGTGCAATGACAAAGCTCGTACGCCCCTCCATTAAATGGCTTAGTCCTAGTTGTATTTCCATTTCCGTTCTTGTATCAATGCTTGAAGTTGCTTCATCAAGTATAAGAATATCTGTGTCTGCTAAAATGGCTCTCGCAATTGCGAGCAGCTGACGCTGTCCTTGACTTAAGTTCGAGCCACCCGAGGTAATGAGCGTTTGATATCCCTGTGGTAAATGCTTGATAAAGTTATGGGCCGAGGCCATTTTTGCTGCCTCAATCACTTCTTTGTCTGATGCCTCAAGAAGACCATAGCGAATATTTTCCATTATTGTCCCGGAAAATAAAAAGGTATCCTGAAGCACGATGCCGATTTTTTTTCGTAAATCGCTTACTTTATATTTAGTTATATTCTGTCCGTCTAGTTTGATTTCACCTGTAGTTACATCATAAAATCTCATTAATAGATTAATAATGGTAGTTTTACCTGATCCAGTCGGTCCGACTAAGGCAATTTTCTCTCCTGCTTTTACTTGAAAATCTATATTTTTCAGGATGGGTCTGCTATTATCATAGCTAAAGTCAACATGTGAAAATTCAACATCCCCCTTTAATGAATCAATAGAGACTGCATTGTAATGATCGACGATATCGGGGGTTTCATCCATCACTTCAAACACTCGTTCGGCTCCCGCAATAGCCGATTGAAACATATTGAACAAGCTTGAAAGCTGGTTGATCGGACGGAAGAACTGACGAGAATAAGTTACAAATGCAGCAATAACCCCAACGGTCGTCATCCCCTCAACCGTCATAACCGCGCTTATTCCGATAAGTAAACCTAAACCTAAGTTGTTAATAAAGTTATTCGTCGGTCCGACAAAGCCTGAAACCATATCGGCATTCATCGCAGAATGACGTAATCGTTCGTTAATCTCAGAAAACTCAAGATTCATTTTTTTTTCTTTGCCAAATAACGTAACAACTTCGAAACCTGAAATGGATTCTTCAACAAATCCGTTGAGTTCTCCCAGATCGCGCTGCCTTTTAATAAAATAATTACTGCTGTATTTAATGATTTTTTTTGTTGTAAAAATCATTAAAGGTATAATGAATAATGCTGTAATGGCTAAAATCCAATTGAGTGAGAACATGGCTATCGTAACCCCTGAAGCCATTAAAACAGTTGATAGAATTTGACTAACACTTTGACTGAGGGAGTTATTTAAGCTCTCGATATCATTCGTTACCCGACTCATCAGGTCTCCATGAGAATGTTTATCAAAAAACCTTAACGAAAGCGTCTGAAATTTATCATATAAGTCCTGACGCAAATGGCGAATCGTATGTAGGGAGACCCGTACCATTGTGAAGGATTGAAGCCAAGTAAATATGGCACTAGCCGTGTAGATGACCGCAAGTAACACAAGCATTCGTAACGTTCCCGTTATATCCTTTTGGATGATATATTGATCGATAATTACACCAATTAAATATGGTCCAATTAGACCCAGCAAGGTTGAGATAATAACAAAAAGAACCGAAGCAATAAGTGTTCCCTTTTGTATTTCCATATAGTACCAAATTCTTAGTAACGTTCCTTTCCGGTCCTTTGCTTTCTCTGCTGGCCCATGCATTCCTCTAGGACCTCGTGCTCTGCCAATAATGTTCGGAGCAGAAGGCTTATTCATTGGCTGCCACCTGCCTTCCCTGTTGTGTTTGATAGATATCCTGATATAGTTCACTATTACTCAATAACTCTTCATGTGTGCCATTCGCAACAATTTTTCCGTCCTCCATGACAAGAATCTTGTCAGCGTGAATGATGGATGAAATTTTCGATGAAATAATGAAGACAGTTGTGGTTGGAAAGGTTCTATTTAGGGCTTGCTGAACCTTTGACTCAGAAATCGCGTCAATCGCTGAAGTTGAATCATCGAGAATCAGAATGCCAGCTTCTCTAATAAAAGCACGTGCCATTGATAGACGCTGTTTTTGACCGCCAGACAAATTCGTTGCACCTTGAGTAAGGAAGTGAGAGAATCTTGCTTCGAGCTCTTCGATAAATTCACTTGCTGAGGCTGATTGGGCGGCTGACTCCATGTCGACTATTGTCGCTTCGTCTTTTCCATATCGTAAATTTTCTTCAATACTGCCCGAAAACAGCGTGGCTTTCTGAGGTACAAAGCCAATACCTGAGCGAAGACCTTGAATCGAATAGTCTTTTAGATTGATCCCGTCGATGAATATCTCTCCAGAATCTGGGTCATATAAACGGGGAATCAGTTTAATTAACGTTGACTTTCCGCTTCCCGTCGGTCCAATTATTCCAATCGTTTCTCCTTCCTTCACAGTAAAGGAGAGATCCTTTAATACGTATTCGCCATTTTTACTATAGCTGAAATAAACATTCTTAAACTCGATAGTTCCGAATACCTTTTTCGGTGATACAGGATAGTCGGTCTCCACAATATCAATTTCCGTCTCAAGTACTTGAACAATCCGGCCAGCAGATGGAAAGGAGCGGGTAATTTGCATAAGAACATGACTGCTGCTCATTAAACCGTTCATCATAATGTTTAAATAATTAATAAAAGCAAGAATAACGCCGACCTGTAGAGTCCCTTCATTTACTTTAATCGCACCAAGCCAGATTCCCGCAACAATCCCGATATTCACAACGAACATCAAAAGCGGCATAAGCGTAAGAATCACCTGTTCTGCAGACAAATTTCGTTTGGTTAAAAGGTTATTGATACGATGAAACTCTTTCTTCTCATACGACTGACGGTCAAATGCTTTTATTACCCGAATTCCCGCCAGAGTTTCCTGCAGCTTTGTATTGACCATATCCATCGCTTTTTGCACATAAGAAAACAGGTCACCTGTTTTTTTTGAAAAATAATAAATAAATAGTATTAAAATCGGAATAGCTGCGAGTAATACAGGAAACAGTTCACGGGCAGTTGTCCAAACAATAATGACAGAACCAATAAACAATAGCGGTCCACGTACAAATACACGAAGCGTCATAATTAAGGATGATTGAATGGCTGCAATATCATTAGTCACGATCGTAACTAATTTACCTGTTCCGAAAGAATCGGTATTTTGGCTGGAAAAACATGTAATTTTTTTATACAGATCCCGCCGAATATCACTTGAAAAATCAACGGCTGCTTTCGCAGCATAAACCGAGCTTCCTGCTCCGCCAATTAATCCAATAAAAGCGCTTAGCAGCAATAATAGACCGAGTTTAATGACATAGGCATTATCTTGGTTGGCAATTCCCTCATCAATTATCTTTTGCATAATGGTTGGCTGAAGTAAGTCCATCGCCACTTCGATGCACATCAGGATAGGCCCTAGGACAGCAAACCATCTATATGGTTTTATGTAGTGAAGCAACTTTTTCATGGAGTTCATGAACTTTCCCCTTATTTAGCTAAATTCTTTCTTTAAACGTTCGGTTGTTTCTTCAATTAATGCAACTAACTGTACCGTTCTTGCTGGTTCTGAACGAATATGCTTGATCGTTTTTCTTAGCTCGAATTCCCATTGTTTGATGGCTTTCTTTACATGGACAGCTTCTTTTGAATTTCTCCAGAATTGTCTTTCCTTCCATTCCAGCCAGAAATCGCCTTCCTCAAGATGATGATATTCATTTAAACGGTTTTCACCATTGAGGTTAATTCGATAGACCTTCTTATCTGAATCTTCCTGTAGGATAATCAGCCCTTCATCGAGGAGATCTTGAAGTGCGGGATAAATAGTACCGGCACTTGCGTTATATAATCCATCAGAACGGTCCTCTAACTCTTTCATGATTTGATATCCATGCATAGATTCCTCTTGAAGCAGATGCAGTACGGCTAATTGAACAAAGCCTTTTCTTTTTTTCATTTTATACCTCCTAGTCCATTAATATATCGTTTATTTTAATCGATATATCGATTAATGACAAATTTTTTTTAGGTGTTTCAGTAATCTGTATAAAGGACTAATAGAAAAAAACTCGCCAAAATGACGAGTTTTTTCTATTAGTATTTGATCGATCATCATATAGATTTTTCGCTGAATTTGTTGCTTCTTCCCTGTCAAGGCACCATCGTTACAGGACATGTAGCAAGCTGTAATACACCTAAGCTCACACTTCCGATAACAGCACTTTTAACGGCTCCTAGACCACGTGTCCCCATAATAATATGAGATGCATTCCGTTCTTTAGCTAAATTAGTTATCTCGACCTTCGGAATACCAGTACGAATAACCTTTTCTAGATGGACTTCTTGATTGTTTATTGTTTGTATAGCTTTTTCTAAAATTTCTTCTGCTGTTACTTGGAGATATTCTTGAATTGCTGCACTCGATATAAACCGATGGATATTTGGCGTTGAATGATAGCTAGGCTGAACATTTATTAGAACAATATCAGCATCCGTTTCTTTAGCAACTGTGCATGCATATTTAAGTGCTTGATGAGAATTAAGGGAATCATCAATTGGAACAATGATTAGTTTTTTCATAGTTATCACTCCAGATAAGTTTTATAGAGGTCTTTCTTATAAGGATTGGAATTTATCAAATCCTCTTATATGTCAAACTTCGACAACCACTCATTGAAACCCTTTAATTTCATTAAGCTATCCCTCCTACCTTGATTAAATATATAATTATTATGGATAAAGTCATTAACAAAAAGGGTGAAACGGAAGTGAAAGGATTCAAGGATTGGAAAAATGGTGCCCATGGGAATAAATTTATTGCTTCTTTTAGCGGAGGAAAAGATAGTTCTCTCGCTTTATATCGTTCCATGAAGGTTGGAGAAGCTGTTGGACTAATCGTAATGCTTGAGGAGAAAGGAAAACGCTCTAGATCACATGGCATGCCTCCTGAGCTTATAGCTGCTCAAGCTAAATCGATTGGATTACCGGTATATTCGGCAGCAGCAAGCTGGGAAGATTATGAAAAAGTATTTATTGGCCTCTTAGAAAAAGCTAAAAGTCAAGGTGCTGAAGCATTAGTCACTGGGGACCTAGATATGCCTGTACATGGCTGCTGGCATGAAAAGGTTGCGGAACAAGTTGGATTAAGGCTTGGGATGCCTTTATGGGGAATGGATCATCGTAAAGCTGTCGAGGACTTTATCGATCTAGGATTTGTAACAATCATTGTAACAGTAAACTTATCATTAGGAATGAGAGAAGACGATTTAGGACGAACACTAACCCATGAATACGTGAAGGAGCTTGAAGATCGTGGGATTGACCCTTGCGGAGAAGGCGGTGAATTTCATACAACTGTACTTGATGGTCCTATTTTTACACAGCCTGTAGCGGTTCGTAAATGCAAGATGATTAGAGACGGAGACTATGCATTTTTACCATTGAAGCTGGATGATTCTGTAGAGGGATAGGTCACCTGGAATAGGTACACCATTGTACTTACCGACTGAAGAAGTAAACAGCTTATATCAATCATCATCAAAAAACGCTTGAATAATATGGAAATCCTTCAATCTATTAACCTTGTCATTTTCTAAAAGTATTGTATAATGTATTGTTGTAAATAACCAAAACTTTACAACGGGTATATGATCCTGTTCATGAAAAGAATAAGGATGTTTTCATTTATGATGGGACAATCTTCCCTCATTCCATATAAAGGAGATATCAATGAAGGATGGAAAATTTATTTCTAACACTTGGTGTTGCAGTATCATCGGGAGCACTTGTAGCTTTACTTAAAATTATACTAATTGATATCATACTTTCCGGAGATAATGCAGTTGTCATTGCGATGGCAACAAGAAACCTGCCAAAGCATTTACAAAATAAAGCTATTTTCTGGGGAACAGCAGGTGCTGTACTTTTACGAATTGGATTTGCAACCATAATTGTTTACCTACTGCAAATACCATACGTCAACATTTTTGGCGGTATCCTTCTACTTTGGATAGCGTACAAAGTATTGGTTGAAGATGAAGGAGACAATACGATTAAGTCATATAATAGCCTGTTTAAAGCTGTTCAAACCATTATTATTGCAGATGCTGTGATGAGTTTGGATAATGTGGTGGCTTTAGCAGGAGCAGCACATGGACATATCGGAATGATTGCGCTGGGTGTACTTGTTAGTATCCCGATTATGATATTTGGCTCAAAGTTTATTGTAATGCTTATGGAAAAATATACTTGGATTGCCTATATAGGTGCTGGAATTCTTACATGGACTGCCGGAGAGATGATTTTAAAAGATGAATCTTTAAATAAATTAGTAAATATTCCACACGGAGCGGTTTATTATACAATTCTAGCAATAATAACAGTATTGGTACTTGCCGCAGGCTATTTCAAAAATCATGGTCCTGTAAAAACAGTCGAAGAGAAATAATCAATTTAATCGTTACCGTGTTTAGGTAATAGAAAAAACCCGTCAAAGTAGACTGACTTAGGCATATGAGACATTAATAAAACACCTTCTTAGGCTGCCATGCTACCATATTCTAATGGTGTGTGGTAGCCTAATTTTTCTTGGATACGTTCTTCATTGTAATATTTTATATATTGGTCCACTTGCTCTCTGACCGCTTCTAAAGACATTGAATTAAACTTCACGTACTGGAATCCCTCTGATTTTAGATTTGAGTGGAACGATTCAATAACTGCATTATCCCAACAGTTCCCCCTTCTTGACATACTACTGACCAAGTTCTTCTCTTTTACTAGATTTTGATATGCATATGAAGTATATACACTGCCTTGATCCGAATGTATGATAACGCCTTTAGGGTTACCTCTTACTTCTAACGCTTCTATTAATGTATCAATAACTAAAGGTGTTTGTTGATGTGTATACAACTTATAAGACACAATTTGATTATTGTATAAGTCTATTATGGTCGATAGATAGAGTGTAGAAGAACCATACTGTATGTAGGTGATATCCGTTACCCACTTTTGATTAGGCAAAGCTGCCTTAAAATCACGTTGTATTAGGTTGGGCGCAATAATCACCGATTCTCCTTGAGATTTCCATTTTCGTTTAGGTTTCACTCGACATTGTAAATGATGTTTCTGCATAATGCGTTGAACTGTGTTTCGATTTAGCTTTATTTGATACTTACGTTTTAGTAATTGTGTAATCTTTCGGTGCCCATAACGATATTTCGTTTCAATACATAGTGAAATAATTGTCTCTTCATACCTGGACAATTTGACTTCTGGATTAGATGCCCATCGGTAGTAAGTCGATCTGGGGACATCTAAAGCTGCTAAAATAGCTGTAACGGTATACTTTTTACGTAACCTATGTACTAACAGGAGAACTACTTCTTTCTCAACTCCTTTTCGATCTCCAAATACTTTTTTAAGATTTCATTCTCCATTTTTAAATGTGTAATTTGACTCTCTTTCTTTTCTTCGGCACTTTGAGAATCCGGCCCATGTCCATAGGTGTACTGTTTACCAATCGGCTGATTAAATCTGTTTACTTGATTTTCACGATACCATTTCATCCATGTCTTAATTTGGGATACATTTTTTATCCCATACTTTTTCATAATTTCTTGATTTGTAAACTGCCCACTCATTTTATCCTTTACTACTGCCCATTTTGTTTCACTTGAATAAACGTTTTTGCCCACGCAAAAACACCTCCGAATTAGTACTTTTAATAAGTGTACCATTTCGAGGGTGTTTTATAGTGTCTCATATCAGTAGGTTAGTCTAAGTAGCAAGTGGGTTATTTCTTTTCTGCTATTTACTATTATGGTACTTCTTTTTGAAATCGTCAGCACACTCTTTACAACAAAATGGGGAAACGCCGGGACAGTTCTCGCGTTTCGATATAGCTACTTTATAACTTATAAGGACACTTTAAAACTGGATCCGTGTTCCCTTCTCCCTGACCCTCTAAGCCCTAAAAACCAATCTCAAAGAGATCCCCAAAATCCTCGCAGCCTGCCTTAATGACAGTCCATCGATCTATTTAACCATTTTCAATATTTCATTTCTCTGTATTTTAGGCATGCTCTTGACCTGCGCAATCTCAATCGTACCAAGCAACTTCTTGATTTCCAATTTGCTTGATCATCAGATCATCTTCCTTCATTTAGCGGCTCATCTAAACACTTATCATTATTTTTTCTTTCATTAAATTCTTTTAATCTTTCTCTGGCTTTAGTCAGTTGACTTGAAAACTTTCTTAAAACTAGCTCATAGTCCAACAAATTTCTTGGATAGCACGACTTCCCGTAGTAGCTTCTGCAGCTGCTCCATTTCCATTCATCAACACGATTTATGATCCCTGCTTTTACCAGATTTTGATGAGTATATCTCACCACCGTTAGAAAATAGCTAGTGGTTTCAACATTTTCACTTTTAAACCGATCTTGAAAAAGATGGCCTGTTGTGATGTACTTCCAGTTGTAATACTTGGCATAGCTTATTCCCATTCGTTTCATTGTTATGGAAATATCCTCATTTCCCTCTTTTATCAGCAGATGAACATGATCTCCCATCAAGCACCATGCATATATAGCTAGTTGATATGTTATTTTGTATTTTTTGAGAATATCTAGAAACTTAATCCAATCCTGATCATCATGAAAGATTTCCTGTCGGTTCGCACCTCTCCAAATGATATGGTAAACACCTGTTTTACTTTTTGTTCTTGCTTCGCGTGGCACGTTAATCACCATCTTTCAGGCATCCAGCTTGGTTTCGTTCGATTATTATTTGCTCTTTTAGGTGCTCTTCCTGTCGTAGATTGATTGCTTGCCAAATGGATTCATCATTAATGTGACGATTTCCCTCTAAATCCGAGATGGTTCTTGCTAGACGAATAATTTTTATTTGAACATGATTACTCCATTGCCGTTTGACTGCGATTTGTCTAATTAATTTCATTTGATGTTGCTTTAAAGGGCTCGTTGATTGCAATTTTTCAAAAGGTACCTTTGCATTGCAAACTTGCTCCTCATATCGTTCATACTGCCTTTCCCGAGCCTTCTCCACTCGCTTACGTATATCTGTGGAATTTGTTCGGCTTTTCGTTGGCTGCTCTAAATTCACTGAATGTAAAAATTGTAAAATATCAATCCGGTCATAGATGGGACCGGAAATTCTATTTTTATAGGCTTGAACTTGTTTTATTGTACAGGTGCAATAGCGGGAGTTGGACCCCTGATATCCACAGGGACATGGATTCATGGCTGCGATTAGGATAAAGGAAGAAGGATAGGTGACAGTTGACTGCGCCCTGCTAATCGTGACCCTTCCCGCTTCTAATGGCTGTCTTAACATATCCAATGTTTTCTTTGGGAACTCTGCCATTTCATCGAGAAACAAAACACCTCGGTGAGCCAGTGATATCTCACCGGGTTTTGGAGTGGTCCCTCCGCCAATAATGGAAATAGATGAGGAAGAATGATGTGGATTACGATAGGGGGCTATTTGTGGGGATAGTAGCCTTTCCACAATCATTTCGATTGAATATATACGTGAAACATGTTGTGAAACATGATTTTTCGGAGAGTGACAGCGTACTATGTCAAGTAAGATTTTTAGATTTTTGTGCATAGGTAACACAACTTACGTAGTTTTTTTACAAAAATTACCATAAGCAACTGACAGAAAACATTATAAATGAATCATC
>Ga0182739_1003562_pt1 | contig 13491 bp, 7 predicted proteins | sample eDN5th30CBELigBY_FD_128873 | JGI IMG/M metagenome (GOLD analysis project Ga0182739, IMG submission 128873) | Enriched backyard soil microbial communities from Emeryville, California, USA - eDNA 5th pass 30_C BE-Lig BY (version 2) (version 2) | ecosystem: Environmental > Terrestrial > Soil >... | reverse complement strand
ATCTACAATAGGTTTAACTTTATGTGTTTCAATAGGAAGTTCTCGTTTTAATGCTTCATCTTGTATATTTCTAAGTGTTTGGTTAATTGATTGGATGATAAGTGGTGTTTCAACCAAAGTATCTGATGAAATAACATATACTTTCTTATTTAGATCTTCTTTAGGTAGTTCACTTAAAGCTTCGAACATTAATTGTACAACTACAGTAGAATCTTTGCCGCCACTGTAACCAACAACCCAAGGACGACTATCAGATTTATAAACTTCTTTAATTTGTTGTTTTGCTTCGTCAATTTTAGAGTTTGTTTTTTGAAAAAGGTTACTAATTATTCCATTAGACATGTTGCACGTCTCCTTGCTTAAATTTCTCTTCTATATTCTGTTCATTTTCAAGTAATGGTAGATTCAACAACTCTTTAATTTTATTAGCTGTCAGCTGTATAGTTAGGTTAGTTTTTTGAATTCGCCCATTTTGATTAAAAGCACGGTTTAACCAGTCATCTGAATTATTCCTGCTCCAATCAATCTTTTTAAACTTGTCTATAAAAAAAGTCCAGTCATTTGGATAATATTCTCTTAAGTAACGCCCAACAATCCCGACAGCTTCAATAAACACCCCATGACCAACTATGAAATTTGCTCTAAGGTCACGAGGAGAGAGGTCTTTGTTTAATACTTGTTTCCATTCTTGAACAGAATCTGTTAATACATCCCAAAAGTCATTTATGAACTTTTCATCTTCATCAGATATTTCTTGACCTTTAGAAATACCTAATACTTTTAAATTTGTGTTAAAGATGTGATTCAATGCAAGAATTTTAGGTGAGTTTTTTGATAACGAAACTTTCTCTCTATCTGTGTATCTATTAAGAAATTGATTTTTAAAAAGTAAATTTTTTGTCACAATAGCCAGTTTATCACGGTGGTCGTACAATATGCCAATAGAAGATGTTGTATTTACTGCATGTCTATTTAAATCTGAAAATATTTGTTGTGATTTTTTTAAACCTTCGTCGTAGAAAAAAACAACCGAAATAGTTTCTGAACCCAATTCAGGAGATATTTTTAATGCCTCCTCAATAGCTGCTCGTCTATGTTGTCCATCATTTATAAGGAAGCGTGCATCTAATGAAATTCTTAGTTGGCCCAAATCTTTTGAAGAAGGTTCGTTATTGTAAGGTTGAAAATTCACTTCACCATCTATAGACGCTGTTATTGATGAAAATACATAATCATTTTGATTTTCAACAATATAATTTGTTAATTCGGGAATTCTTGATTTGTTTAGAATTCTTTGTGCTCGATGCTCTGGCGGAATTTCTTCCTCATCAAATAAAAATATTTTTGGAATAATCCTTAAGGGACACATAGCTACATAGTACTCTTTTCCAGATTGTATACCTCGTATAGCGGGGAAATTATAACTAAATGCTACATCCATATGTAAAACCTCCTGATTACGTACGTAATTTATATAATGATTATATACCTAAGTATAAAAGTGTTCAAGAAATAAGCGAACGTTTATTTTCCATATTTTGAAACCTTTACAATGTAAATGAGGCATATGGATTAAGCTATAATAATGTAGTTATTACATTTACAATTTTCACTGGAATTTAATTCTGGATCTAAACTTTGTACATCAGAAGGTGGGAAACTTATAGAGTAGTTTCAACCTGATGATAAGTAGTTTGTATTTGTCTAAATATGTTAAAATAAATAGAAAAAATGAAAATATACAAGGAGATATTAATGGAACATACATATAACTGTTTAATTTCTGAATTATCCCGACTAAAACAGTCTTCAAAAGAAGCAGTAGAAAATACAGAGGAATTTAACAATTTCAAAAAATATATGCACGTAGAGCGGCCGTTTGAAAAGGAGCTAAGGGCAACTTTGGAGGAAGTCCAAGAGAAAGAGTTGCCACATTTGGTTTTAGTCTGTGGTAGCGTGGGAGATGGGAAGTCGCATTTAATATCCTACTTAAAGGATACTTTTCCTAGTTTATTTTCTAGAATAAATATACATAATGATGCGACTGAAAGTTTTTCTCCGAATGAAACATCAATAGATACATTACGTAAGCAGTTAAGAGATTATACAGATAATGCGCTTCAATTAAGAAACTATGGTCACAATAATCACTTAGTAATAGCTATAAATTTAGGAACTTTGAGCAATTTCCTGAATTCAAAATATCAAGATGAATTTACTATATTAAGGGAATTTGTTAATGAACACAAAATAATTGATGAAGAACAATCAATTTACGAAATAAACAAAGAACTTCCTTTTCGTTTTATAAACTTGAGTGACTACCATCTTTATGAATTAACAGATGAAGGTGTAACTTCGAGACTACAAGAAAGCCTATTAGAGAATATTTGTGATCCCAATTGCAATAATCCATTCTATTCTTCCTATCTAAACCATTGCAAAAATAACTGTGAAGTAAGTGATATTTGTCCAGTAAAAATTAATTATGAATTAATATGTAAGGATCAAGTAAGAAAGCAGGTCATTGGCCAATTGGCTGAACTAAATATTAAATATAAATCCATTATTTCTACTAGGACCTTTTTGGATTTTGTCTATAATATACTTGTTGATGACGAGTTAGATATTTTAGGAAGTTCTGAAAAGATAATAGATAAAATTAAAAAAATGACTAACAGTCAATATCTTAGTGCATTACTTCCAAATCTTTTTTATGATTACAGTGAAAATACAGAATCGTTTAGTGAAATTAAAAGATTTGAACCTGGTACGAATCGTACGGACAATCTAGATCAATTAATTATTACTTTTTTTAACACTGATAATTTAGAAAGTATTTTTAAAGAATATTTATCCGAAGAACTATTAAAAAACTTAAACATACTTCCAATGATTAATTCAGAAAACATAAATGTTGATAAAAAACAGCTTTTTATTTCATTAATTCGAATTAATAAATTCATTCCGTTAGACGAAAGTAATATAATTTCAGTTACTGATACTGAGTATGAACAGTATGTTCAATACCTTTTCGCATGGAATATAAACGATATAAAAAAGATTCGACACCTTTATCAAGATGTAATAAAAAGTATTTATCTTTGGAACGGGTTTGCTGAAAAAGGAAGCATCAACCTTTTTATTGGACGAAATCAAGTCAAATATCGAGTTAGTGAGTCATTAAGCCTTGTCCCTTATGTTTCTTCAAAAGATATGAAAAAAGAGAAAAAGCTTGAGAGGTTCTTAACTCATATGATCCTTGAATTTGGAATTGAGGACAAACATATTATTCATAGGTTAAATCTCGATTATCATTTATTTAGTTTAATTAAGAAAATTAAAGGAGGCTATAGTCCCAATAGCCAAGATAAAAATAATTTTATCAGTTTTGTGGATTTTGTTAATCGAGTTATCAAGGAAGGTTCGCAAGATAAATCAATACACATTCGAAACAAACTTGGAAATACCGTTAAAAAATATAATCTTTCAGTTGATCAATTTGGATATTATGAGTTTAAGGAGCATTCGTGATGAAAGCAGTTTTTAACAAGGCTTCTTTTGAGGCTGAATTTAGTGTTAGTAATGATATCAATAAAAAGGTAAGAATTACCCATTCATCTGGTAGTAGTAAAACCAGTAGGATAAGGTTTCTACCATACTCAGCTAGTAAGAATAGTATAAGTGACTATAGTGGGATTATAGGAAACTTTTCTAGGTATTTAAGCAATAAAAAATATGAAGATTTTAACAAAGTAGATTTTATAAAAACAATTAATGATAACGTTGAATCTTCAAAAAAATATCAATTGGAAAAAATCATAAATGAATTGTTTTTTGATGAGAATGACCAGCTTGTTTTATCACACCCTGTATTTTTTAATTTTCTAACAAAAGGAGGTACCATTGAAATTAAAGTTGCATCTTTTCTGGTAAGTGTATTGAGTACCGAAAAAATAATAGATGCTGTGGTGGAAGTATATGAAAAGAAACCGGATAATGTATTACTAGCATTAATTTATGAATCATTGCCTAAATTAAAGGATCAAGTAGAAAAAAAAGATGATTATTTCTGTATGTTTCCAGAAATAAAAAAAATGTTTGAAAAAGATCTATTATTCTTACTTGAAAAAGAAGAATTATTAATAGCTCATTTTTCACAATTAGTTACTTACTATTATTTCTTTTATGTAACTCAATTTATTTTAACGGTTGATAAGATGTTTGAATTAGATGAAATAGGAATTGTTCCTACTTATTTTAATGTGGATTGGGAGAAACCGTCTAGTACAAGAGATAGTTATAAAATGGGTTGGAAAATGATTTCCTCTAAACTTCCAAAACTTTTTGCTCATATTAACTGTTTGGTTATGTTAAACCATATTAATAATGAAATGTATGAAGAGCTAACTTATAAAAGATTTAAAAAACTAGTTAGTGAGATGAATAATGAAGAAGCAAATAAGCTGAATTTACAGCTTAAACAATTAATTGAGGACTATCAAAATTATATTGGTGATGTTGATTGGTCAGGTAAAAAACCAATTCCATATATTAGTGGTGAAGAGGAAATATTAACTTCTGTTAGAGAATTACAACATAGTATTGCTTATCAGTTTCAGCATTCAGGTCGCAAAAAGCCATCGATGTTATACTTAGAAGGTTATGAAGAATTAGCAAAACAAAGATATTTGAAAAGAAGTGGTCCTTTAGGTTATACACTGAGCCTAAAACAACCAGATATCGTATTTTTTACAAAATTGTGTGTAAATAATAATCAAAAAATTTCATTGAATCAACTCTTTGAAGAGATGGAAAAGAGAGGAGTATTTTTTGATCGGGACTCTAGAAAGCAGATAACTCAACTGTATTCTCGATTAAATTTACTCGAAAAAAAATCAGATAGTGGTGATGCTCAGTATGTCAAATACATTCTATAATTTTATAGCAAATCAAATTATACAATATTTCGAGGATATTACTATAAAGCCAGGTGACAAATATCATGTACAGTTTGAAAAGATTAAAGATGTTTCGTTGCTAATTGAGGCGTTGAAAGCCGCAGCTCAAGAAAAAGAAATATATAATTATTTTAAATGGATAAGTCCTCTTGGAGCTAAATATGAAAGTTTTTTTCTATCTTTTGGTGATCAGGAAGTCCTGATTTCAGGTACGGCTGAAGGAGTTACAGAGGATTTCTTAACCAAACTTAGAAATATGGTTGGAACAAATGAAAAGGATTTTGAAAATAAATCGATTCTATTTGTACACCATACTACTCTCGATAGTATTATTGGTGGTTCAGTAGGATTACAAAACAATGGATTACCATTATCTTTTATAGCAGTAAAAGAACATATAAAAAGTACTTTAGAAGCTTCAAGGTTAAATCAAGAGACTAAATCTGTATTAGAATTCTCATTAAGTCAAAAAGAAAAAAGAAACACTAATGAAGTCCAGCAGTCAATCTTCGAGTTAGCCGATATACTTGGTTCAATCACTCATAACATTGTAAGAGAAGATTATCCTAAATTAGGACTGTTTTATGATTCAGAATTGTCTACAATTCATGATAAAGATGCACAATTTGAGAGGCTAAACATTAATTATGGATTTTACTCAACTATTGAGGATACATTTAGTTATGGAGATCCGGAAACTGATTTAGACAAAATTTTTGATGAAGATGGTGTGAAACAAATTCTCTCTGATGATTGGAAAAAACTTGGATATCAAACGATTAGAAGTTCACATGAAAATGCAAAAAAAATTATTCCACCATCATACATAGAAGAGAATATCAAAGAGACCAATGAAGGCCTTATATATTGGGACCGACCAGAGGGTGATACAAAGTCTAAGTATCGGAAAAGACATATTATTATATTTAATCCAAAAAATGAAGAACAGATCTCCTTAGAATTTAGATTTGATAAATTTCTCAAGAAAGAGTTTTTTAAAAATATTGTTGGGCAAGCTGCCACAACCTCTAAAAAAAGAATTATGTTAAATCATACAATGGAGACTGGAAAATTAAATTTCCTCCGATTTCGCTATAAGGAAGATAGTGCTACTTTTGACTTTAAAATAGCGATTGTCCCAGTTGAAGAGTCTTTTTTTACAAATATAAAAACAAATTTCGAAGTGGATGCAAAGAAAAAGGAAAGCTCTATTAGAGTACTTACTTCAGGTAAAGAGATTATCTTCCAAGAAATAGCTGAATCAAATCTAGTAACAGTTGACTTGGCGCAAAAGACCAATATAGATATAACATCTTCTGACATTGTGAAAGTTCTAGAAGCCGATGAATATATCCATAATCAAGGTGGAGAAGTAATAGCTATTTTTAATTTAGATGGAATAGAGATTCCTTTGAAATTTGTCTCAGAGACTCCGAAAGTACAGTATATTGACGGAATAAATATTTATAAACTAAAGCGGGAAAAAGAGCAAAGCTTCTATTTTGATGGAGGAATTAAAGTTGTCCAAGGGTCACAAGAATATATTATTAAAGACGAACAACTTCTTGAAAGTCTTAAATTAGAAGCTTTTTTTATTAACGAAGGTGCTTTATCTTTAGATTTTGATGGCAATAAGATTAAAGGAAAAGAAATTAAACTTCCTGAAAATCTTTTTCAAGTTTACCAGGAATATCTAGATTACTTTAAAGCCAAAAAGATCCTTCCTAGCTTAGCACATTGGGATAACGAATTAGTAATTCTCGCTAAGAAATATATTGATGAATTTGCTTTATGTATAGAAGAGATAGAAAACGGTGCTACTTTGTCAAAAATTCAAAAGCATATGATTTATCTAGGTTCAGTCACAAGTAATGAAGATTTTTCTGTACTTAGGTATTCACCACTACATCCAATAAATATTGCCTATCAATATTCTTTAATTAATATTGTAGGCTCTGAGGAGATATCTCGAGAAATTTTAGAGCGACTTGATTCTAAAAATTTAAATCCTTACGTCTATTTTAATAATGATATATACAAACCCATTGAACAAATTCATTCTCCTGAGTGGATTATCTATCATCATTACAAGCATGCTAGATATAATTTGTCAGAAAGTTTTGTTTCCAAATTAGTAGCAGATAAACTAACTGAATTTACCAAACACTACAGTTATTTATTTGAAATAAATAATACAGCTCCAATAAATCTAAACCTTGTGAATCTAGGTGATTCTAAAGAAGTACTTCAAGGTATATTCAGATATTATTTGGCACGAGTTAAAAAAGGAGTGAAATTAGAAGAACTTTTACCAATCAATTTAATGATCTATGGAGACATTGACACAATAAATGCCTTTGAAGAGTTTTCTTTCTATACTAATTACGATGAGATTGAATCGACCTTTGGGCTATACTTAACAAGTGATAAATATAGTAAAGATGATTTGTTAAATGCATTTCGTCAAAAAGTTCACTTTTTTAAACAGGAAGAAAATCCTGAACACTTTGAATACGCTCATATTACATTTTATGAAATGGATCAACTCGTCGACGAGACTTTAGATCAAATGAGTAAAATTGATACTGGCATTTCCATGGGGGGATTATTTTCATCCATTACCTCTACATTCTCTGGTGATTCCTATCGTACAGGCTTTGGCATGAAATTTATTACTGAAACAACTGATTTAATTAAGTTTTCAAAGCTCTATAATAGTTTAGCTCAAGCATCAGGCCGTCAAAATCCATATGAATTTGGGAAAACAATCGTAACAGCTTTTTCTAGTAAAGGTTTTAGCAAACTAAGCAAAATATATGAAGCATCCTACTGGGTTACTTTTGTTGAACCAAAATTCGATTTGAGTTTTGTAACTGATAATATAGAGGACAGTAATCTACTAGTACTACATTATAGTGACCAATACACACCATCTAAGAATTATGACAGTATTACAGTTACGCAAAAAACGAAACAATTTAAAATGATAATCGACGAGTTTCTTGGGAAACATGTTTCTAATGTCAATAACGAAAGTACAAATAGTATTGTTAATTTATTTAATAGCTTGAATGGAGAATGGCTCCTTCGAATGATTGGCACAAAATCACAGCTCCCAAGAGAAAAAATGAGTATTTTGTCAGCTGTAAAATTTAGTCTTTCATTCTTTGCTCATTCAGACATTGTTTGGGTTCCATTATCATTAGAAGAAATCCTTCGAGTCTCAGGATCCGTGGGTTTATCTCAAAAAGATAGTCTATTTTCAGCTAAAAACCTTGGAGTAACTGGTTCACAAAGTGATGATTTATTGTTAGTAGGTATTGAAATAAATCAGGATAGATTAAAGGTACATTATTATCCAATAGAAGTTAAAATAGGTAAAAACCAAACGAGTGTTTTAGAAAAAGCAAAAATTCAAGTGAAAGCAACAAGTAATACAATCCATGAAAAACTATTAGAAGACAATTTTGTAAGCAAAGTCTATAGAGACTTTTTAATTAATTTGGTCATTGTCAATGCAAAAAAGCTGAAATTATATAATGTCTGGCAAGAACATAATTGGGACAAAATTCTTAATGAAAAGGTTATTGGTGATTTACTAAGCAATAATTACGATGTTCCTCATTTACAATTATCACCTTATATTGGACTAGGTGGAGTTATTTCTTTTGGGGAGAAAAATTATTTTAGAAATGTAAAGTTAAGTAATGAAGGAATTATGGAAATCAGCTTACCAGAAAAAGATGGATATGAATTTTTGGTTGTGAACCAAAATGAGTTGTTTAACAGAATTCAAAATACTAACGGTGACATACCAAAAAATAAATTATTGTGGAATTTATACCAAACTAGAGAGCAAACAAATTGTTACCAAAGTCAAAATACTAAAGAGTTTGAACAAATAATAGTTGACGGTGCAAAAAAACCAAATGTAGAGCACGTCGCTGAAACTGATAACAGTGATTTACAAGACAAAGTGAATGTCGAAGTACCAATGAGAATACAGTTCGGAGAATCACTAGTAAGCGGTGAAAAACTTTACTGGTATCCAACAACTACAAGTAAAATTTTGCACACAAACACAGGAATTATTGGAACTATGGGCACAGGTAAGACCCAGTTTACAAAATCCTTTATTAAACAGCTTTTTGATGAAAGTATAAATAATGTCAACAAGAAACAAATTGGATTCTTAATCTTTGATTATAAAGGTGACTATATTAAGGAAGACTTTGTAGACGTAACAAATGCAAAGGTGTATGATCCTTATCACTTACCATTTAATCCATTAGCCTTATATCAAGGTAAAACTTTTAAGCCACTATTACCTTTGCATACTGCAAGTACAATTAAAGAAACTATTTCTACTGCTTTTGGACTTGGTGTGAAACAAAAACAATTCCTAAACGATCTAATTTTAGAAGCTTATGAATCAAGAGGTATCAATAAAGCCAATAAAAACACTTGGGATCAAATGCCACCAACACTTCACGATGTTTATAGAAAATTTATGGACCATGATGAGGCAAAAGAGGATAGTTTATACGCAGCATTAAAACAAATCTCTGATTTTGAATTATTTTCTCCCTATAATGAAGAAACAATGCCATTATATGATATGATCGAAGGTATTACAGTCATTAATCTCGCTGGATATGATCCAAGTGTCCAGAATTTAGTAGTAGGGATAACGTTAGATAGTTTTTACTCACAAATGCTTACGAAAGGACATAGTGCAATCCAAGGAGATTTTCGTGAATTGACAAAGATGATACTGGTAGATGAAGCAGATAATTTCTTGAGTAAGGATTTTGCTTCATTAAAGAAAATCATGAAAGAGGGTCGAGAGTTTGGTGTTGGAACGATATTATCCACCCAATTTATGAGCCATTTTGCTACAGCTGATAATGACTATTCTCAATATATTCTTACGTGGGTTGTACATAATGTATCTGAATTAAAGAAAAAAGAAGTACAAAATATATTCAATACAGAATCAGTTCAAGAGAATGAACAACTCACGAACAAAATTCGATCCCTAAAGAAACATCAAAGTCTAGTTACATCCGTTTCAAATAATAAGTATGAATTGATGGAAGATAAGGCTTTTTGGCAGCTTCTTGCTGAACAAAATTCAAGATAATTATTCATAATATATAAGAGGGGGAGACCCTCTTATATATTCACTAGAGAAAATAAAAGGTTCTGGCACATTCGAAAAGATGACGAACAAACAAATTTTCTTTCTAGATGTACAAATCGAACATTAAATAATTATCAGTTAAGTAGTAATTACATATTCCTCTTTTCATAAGTAACCTCCTTATAATAACTAGGAGGTTACTTATATTTATAGTATTACAACCGAATTCAACTGTTTAACAATCCCACTCCAGTCCTCTCCCAAATCCAATGTTTTTACACTAATCCGATTCCCACCAATCTGATAGTCCTGATTAGGAGTAATCTCTTCATCAGTCTTTGCATACAAAAGGATGCCACTAACATTTCCTGATCCAAAACTATCCTTGTTCTTAACATAGGTAAAAATTTGATACAGATTAGAAGAAATAATAGATTTCGAATAAAACAAAGGGTTGGTTTGCATACTTTTCCCATAATATTTAGCATCAATAATAATTGTTTTCGAACCATATGTAAGTGTAATATCCGTTTTCATTGTTGGTAGAAAATCAGATATCCCATCGTCCACATTCCAGTCGATATACGAAGCTTTTGGATTATATTGTGGATATTCCTTTTTGAAATAACCGAGTAGGAATTTTTCATACAGTCGATGCATTTGTTGATCGTCCAAAAATCCCTTCATTTTATAAGTACCAGTTTCTGTTGTCATTAAGAGTCCTTTTATAACTAATTGACAAATACTGATGAGCATTTTATAGGTTGCATTATTACGGTGATAGGTAATAGCATCCCAATTTATTCTTTGTGGATCCATTGAACTCACATTATTAAAATATAAGGAAAGCTTTCTCAATTCTTTTCGATTTTTGATCTTTAAATCACCATGTTTTATAAGTAGTAACATTGTTGTTTTTAAGATTGAATTTAAGTTTGTGTTTTCAGAGAATTGATCGTAATTGCAAATCATTTGTTTTTTTAATAGTGTATTTTGTTTAATTGAATTCGTCACGTCAACTTTCCCACGAAGACTGCTTGTTGACTCAGAATGACTGATATAATCTCTGTGCAAACCTCGCTTAATTTGATTTGCAACTCCTTTAACGAGTATTACTGCAAGCAAATCATGAAGATGTTTAAACTCCTCTGTTTGGATGCTTTTAAAGCCAGCTTCATTAAGAATTTGATAAGCATAGGTGAGCATATAGTAAATGTTTTTTACCTTAATCACGAATGGCACCCCGAAGTTTACCTGACCAATGATCAAAATTAGATGGCTCGTCAAACCAATATTCTGAAAGGAGGGGGATTAATTCATATTCCACTAATTCAGATAGCCATTCATTATCAATCATTTGATTGGTAGAAAAATAGCTATGGCCGATTTGAAAACCACTACCTAAAGAAGGATCTTCAGTAATGATGTTATTCATTGAAACAACGGTGTCTACTAATCGATCAAATTTCTCATTCTTTTTATCTTCTTGATAAGCTTTGAATCCATCACTTTCAAAAGCTGGTTTAAATTCAAAAAAGGCGAAGCGACGACGTAGGGCATAGTCAATCATCGCAAGACTGCGGTCTGCCGTATTCATCATGCCAATAATGTAGACATTTTTCGGTACTGAGAATTGTTCGTTAGAGTAGAGGAGGCGTAACTCTTTTCCTCGTTTATCATGTTCAATTAACATGAGTAATTCCCCGAATATCTTACTTAGATTTCCTCGGTTGATTTCATCAATAATAAAAAAATATGGTCGTTCATCATCATGCTCTGCTGTTTTACAAAATTGATAAAATGGACCATCTGATAGAGAAAAACCTGTCTCAGTAGGTCTGTAGCCCATAATGAAATCTTCGTAGCTGTAACTTTGGTGAAATTGGACCATTATGACACGGCTTTTATCTTTTTTACCCATCATTGAGTAGGCTAGTCTTTCTGCTGCAAATGTTTTTCCGACTCCTGGTGCTCCAAGTAGAATGAGATTTTTCTTTTTTAATACTAGGCTTTGCAATGTATGATATTGTTCTTCATTCATATAGACCTCAGATAAGAAATCTTCACTTGAGTAACTTTCATATAAAGGTTCTTCGTCATCTAGAGTAGATACTACAGGTTCATATGTTCCGTTAACAATACTTTCAATGACTTCATCTTGTTCCTTTGTAACACGAAAATTCGTTGCACCTGGATATGTGATAATTTCCATCTTTTTTGTTCTTTCATCATTCTTTAAAGTTGCTCTTTCCACGATAGACTCAGTAAGCTTGCGTTGTATTTTTATTTCAACAGCTAAATAAGGTTTATTATTTAAATCTTCACTTAGTATGTATGGGTCATCTTTATCAGGTTCTACTGTTTTTGGATCACACAGAATCGAACCTACGGCGACTATTCCACCTCCAGAACCTGAAAGCCATATGTAAGCTTTGTCTCCTTTTTTAATTTGTTTTGGATATTGGTTTACAGCCCAAGTAATCGTTTCTAAATCTTTTACAGCTTTAACCACATTATAATATTTGGGATTTCCTTGAAAGATCCAACATGATGGTTCTGCATATTCTTTTAAAAATTTAGAGTAGTACTCCAATCCCTTAGAGTACGCGTGATTACCATTAAGTTTATCAATATCCTTAAAATTTGGAGAAGATGTAATGATTTTATATACCTCTTCAAACTCAGAAGGGGAGGTTATATTGAATAAATCTGTTTGAGTGATTTCATTATTATTTAGCTTTGATGTTGAATTTTTTAATGCATGTGTATAAGCATTTATTGTATTCGCTTTAAAAGGACCTTCACCTTTTGATTTTTTCTGCTTGCGCATCCAATCTTGGAAGGCGGATTTTAAGTATGTTTCGGACATGATAACTATTGCAACTCCTTTGGTTTATTGGTGTACTAACTATCATTTTAACAAATATATATTTGGCTTGCAGATTCAGGTTGAAAGTAAAAGAAGATGAGATAAAAAGAAACTATTCAATATTAGTTGAAGCTAACATAGAAGATCATTCTATTCGAGAGCAGCATGTTCAATACCTAAAGATAGAGAGCGAGGTACATAGTCAAAATCAACAAGCAAAGTGCTGTGTATGTAATAAGACTGTCTCAGATAAGGTCAAGTCATTTTGTTTGTCCAGTAAGAAGTTTAAAGGGGAGATATATTGTTTTGAACATCAAAAGAGTTTAGAAAAATAGGTTACTTTTAGACAATTAAAATCCTTTTTTGATAACCCCATCTAATGAAAATAGAAGGGGTTATCTTTTTTGCACTTAACAAAATAATTGTTTTATCATTTCGAGGTTGATTTTTACCTATTTAATAGTAAAATGAACCTATAACTTATAGCCTATTAGAAAACGGCAAACCTATCGAAAGGT
>Ga0182739_1003560_pt1 | contig 13493 bp, 11 predicted proteins | sample eDN5th30CBELigBY_FD_128873 | JGI IMG/M metagenome (GOLD analysis project Ga0182739, IMG submission 128873) | Enriched backyard soil microbial communities from Emeryville, California, USA - eDNA 5th pass 30_C BE-Lig BY (version 2) (version 2) | ecosystem: Environmental > Terrestrial > Soil >... | reverse complement strand
GGCGCGGCGCGGCTGATCGAGGTCGACGGCAGCGACGACGCGGCGGATGCGGTGCAACTCGCCGCCGACATCGTCACCTCGATCACGGGGCCGGTGCACGTGAACATCGCGTTCCGGGAACCGCTGTCGGGGGAGGTGGAACTGGGGGAGGCGCGGCAGTACCCGCCGGTCTCGACACGCGACCGCCGAGCGGTCGCGACTCGACCGGCTCCCGGGACCGTCGTCGTCGCGGGGGCGGGCGCGGGGCCGGAGGCGGAAGCCGCGGCGCGGGCACTCGGGGCGCCGTTGCTGGCCGAGGTCGCATCCGGCGCGCGGTTCGGGCCCAACCTGGTTCCCGCCTACCGTGAGCTGCTGGCCGACCCGGACTTCGGCGGTGTCGTCGAACGCGCCATCGTGTTCGGGCACCCGACGCTCAGCCGCGAGATCCCGGCGCTGCTGGAACGGGTCGAGACGATCGTGGTGCGCTCGCCGGGGCGCGACGACTACGACCCCGCGCGCTCGGCCACCATCGTCGACGGCATCGAGGTCGAGGGCGAGCCGGCCGCAAAGGCCTGGGCCGGCTCGTGGGTGCACGCCTCGCGCCGCCTGCTCGAACGGCCGGCCATCGGGGCGGGGCCCGAGACCGCGCAGTTCGCCGAACGGGCGACCTGGGCGCGCGAGCAGCTCGCTGCCCTGCGCGAGCCGGTCACCCGCCGCCTGCTCGTCGAAGCGGTGTGGAACGCGAGCTGGCCGCACGATCGGCTCGTGCTGGGAGCGTCCCGGCTGATCCGAGAACTCGACCGGGTCGCGCCCGGCAAACGCATCCCGGTGCACGCCAACCGCGGGCTCGCCGGCATCGACGGCACCATCGCGACGGCGACCGGGATCGCGCTGGCGTCGCAGGGTCTGGACACGCCCTCCGGACCACTCGACCAGCGGGGCGGCATCACCCGCGTGCTGCTCGGCGACCTCGCCCTGCTGCACGACGCCTCGTCGCTGCTCGCCGGCGACGGGGAGCCCCGCCCCCGCATGCAGGTCATCGTCGGCAACGACGGCGGCGGCACCATCTTCGACGGACTCGAGGTGGCGGCCACCGCCGACGCGGAGCTGTTCGACCGGGTCATGCTCACGAGGCAGAGCGTCGACCTGGCCGCGCTGGCCTCCGCCTACGGCTGGGAGTACCGCCGGGTCGACACGCGCGGCGACCTCGACGGCGCCCTCAGCCCGGGGGCCGGGCAGGTGCTCATCGAGGTGCCGCTGGCGCGGTGAGTACCCTGAGCGCATGAAGGAACTGCTGCGCGTCGGGTCCGGGTTCGCCCTCTCTGCGGTCGACACGTCGGCCACGCCGGGCTTCAGCGGAGACAAGAAGGCCGGCCAGAAGGCCCTCGCCGCCGGCGTCGACGCGCTCGCCGACCTGCAGGAGCGCCTGTTCGCCGCCGGCCGGTTCGGCGACACCCGCAGCGTGTTGCTCGTGCTGCAGGCGATGGATACCGCGGGCAAGGGCGGCATCGTGAAGCACGTCGTCGGCTCGGTCGACCCGCAGGGCACGCACATCCACGCCTTCAAGGCCCCGACCGACGAAGAGAAGGCGCACGACTTCCTCTGGCGGGTGCGCCGAGAGCTGCCCGTGCCCGGCATCATCGGGGTGTTCGACCGGTCGCACTACGAGGACGTACTGATCCACCGGGTGCGCGGGTTCTCGAGCCCCGAGACGATCGAGGAGCGCTACGGCCTCATCCGGGACTTCGAAAACGAACTCGTCGCGGGCGGAACCACCCTGGTCAAGGTCATGCTGCACATCTCGCCCGACGAGCAGAAGCAGCGGCTCAGCGACCGCCTCGCCGACCCGGCCAAGCACTGGAAGTACAACCCCGGCGACCTCGACGAGCGCGCTCTCTGGCCCGCGTACATGGAGGCGTACCAGATCGCCCTGGAGCGCACGTCGACCGAGCAGGCTCCGTGGTACGTGATCCCGGCCGACCACAAGTGGTACGCCCGGCTCGCGGTGCAGGCGCTGATGACGGATGCGTTGGCCGGCCTCGATCTGCAGTGGCCGGCGGCGGACTACGACGTCGCCGCGGAGCAGCAGCGCCTCGCCGACTCGGTGGTCGAGTAGCGCCGCGTATCGAGACCGGGGCTACGCGAAGGCTTCCACCACCGGGCGGAACTTCAGCCGCGTCTCGGCGAGCTCCTTCTCCGGGTCCGAGTCCGCGACGATCCCGGCACCGGCGTAGGCGGTGATCGACCCGTCCGCGGCCACCTCCGCCGCGCGCAGGGCGATCGCCCACTTGCCGTCGCCGTTCGCATCCACCCAGCCGACCGGGCCGCCGTAGCGGCAGCGGTCGAACGGCTCGAGCTCGGCGATCAGGGCGAGGGCGGCATCCCGCGGGGTTCCGGCGACCGCGGCCGTCGGGTGCAGGGCCGCCGCCAGATCGAGCGCCGTCGATCCGTCGCTCAGCGTCCCCTCGACGTCGCTGGCCAGGTGCCAGAGGTTCGGCAGCTTGAGAGTGAAGGGCAACTCGCTCGCGGCGACTCCGCGCACGTGCGGGCGCAGGGCCCCGAGCACGCTCTCGACGGCGAACCGGTGCTCATCCAGGTCTTTGGTCGAGGTCGCCAGGGTGAGCGCGGCACCCGCGTCGGCCTCGGCGTCCGCGCCGCGGCCGGCGCTGCCCGCCAGGACCCGCGCGGTCACCGTCTTCTCGTGCACCCGCACCAGGGTCTCCGGGCTCGAGCCGAGCAGGCCGTCGACTGCGAACGTCCAGGTGTCCGGGTAGCCGAGCGCGAGGTCGACCAGCACGCGGCGCACATCGCCGCCCTCCGGCAACCGGCCCGTGAGGTCGCGGGCGAGCACCACCTTCTCCAGCGCGCCCGACAGGATGCGCGTGACGGCGGTGCCCACCGCGTCCCGATAGCCGTCCGGCGTGAGCGCGCCGGGGTGCAACACGACCCGGTACTCGTCGCCGAGCGCCGAGCCGGCCACCGCATCCGGCGCCCCGTCGATGCGCGTCACCCAGCTGACGCCGTCGCGGCGACCCACCACCACGCGCGGGACGATGAGCACGCTCGCGCACTGGGACTCCTCGGCGAAGGCGAACGCTCCGAACGCGACGAGCCCCGAGCCCGACAGGCCGACCTCGTCACGCACGGTGGCGGCCGCCGCGATCCGTCGCCAGGCGTCGGCGGCCTGCTGGATGCGGTCGGGACCGCGGAACTCGAGGCGGGCCGCCTCGCCGAGGCCGGCGATGCCCTCGCCCCGGCGCATGAACAGCAGGGGTCGGAAGCGGTCGAGCAACGGCAGCAGCGAGGCGATCGGGTCGACCCGTTCCGTCACCACATCGAAACGGAGGCCCGCGGGATCGGTCACCCCACCAGCCTAGGATGGTATGTCGTGAGCAGGGCCGAGATGGACAAGCAGCCGGACGAGGTCTCCGGCATGTTCGACGGCGTGGCCCGCCACTACGACCGCACCAACGCCATCATGTCGGTCGGCAACTCGGCCCTCTGGCGGGCGGCGACCGTCCGTGCCGTCGACCCGCGTGCCGGCGAACGCATCCTCGACGTCGCGGCCGGCACCGGCACCTCTTCGGCCGCGCTGGCCCGCGCGGGGGCGAGCGTCGTCGCGCTCGACTTCTCCGCCGGAATGATCGCCGAGGGGCGCCGCCGGCGCCCGCGCATCGAGTTCATCGAGGGTGACGCCGAGAAGCTGCCGTTCGGCGACGACGAGTTCGACGCCGTCACGATCAGCTTCGGGCTGCGCAACGTCGAGCACCCGAAGGTCGCGCTCGCCGAGATGTACCGGGTGCTCAAGCCCGGCGGACGCCTCGTCATCTGCGAGTTCAGCAAACCGCCGCGCGCCATATTCCGCGCCGGGTATGCGGCATACATGAAGTGGGCGATGCCGGTCGTGGCGACCCTGGCCAGCTCGAACCGCGACGCCTACGACTACCTGCGCGAATCGATCCAGCAGTGGCCCGACCAGGGCACGCTCAGCCAGTGGATCCGCGGCGTCGGGTTCACGCGCGTCGCCTACCGCAACCTCAGCGCCGGGGTCGTCGCCCTGCACCGCGGCCACAAGCCGGAAGACGCCGGAATCCGCGCGTCGACGGCGCGACGCCGGGGGAAGCGGGCGGGGTCGTGACCCCCGCACCGCTGTCGCGTCGCAGCAACACGCTCAGCTCGTCGCTCGGGCTCGGTGAGAAGCTCTTCGCCTCCAGCGAGGAGCGCCAGTTCGCCGACGCCATCGAGCAGGGCCTCGCCGAGGTCGAAGCCGCCCTGCTGCGCGAGATGTCATTCGGCGACGAGTTCGCCGACGTCACCACCCGCTACCTGCTCGAAGCCGGCGGCAAGCGCGTGCGGCCGACCCTCACCCTGTTGACCGCGCAGCTGGGCACCGGCAACAACGCGGACGTCTTCACCGCGGCCGAAGCGGTCGAGATCACCCACCTCGCCTCGCTGTACCACGACGACGTCATGGACGAGGCGCAGATGCGGCGCGGGGTTCCCAGCGCGCAGGCCGTGTGGGGCAACTCGGTCGCCATCCTCACCGGCGATCTGCTCTTCGCCCGGGCCAGCAACTTGATCGCCGGCCTCGGGGAGCGCGCGCTCAGCATCCAGTCGAACACCTTCGAGCGGCTCGTGCTCGGACAGCTGCACGAGACGATCGGACCGCGCGAGGACGAGGATCCGATCACGCACTACCTGCAGGTGCTGGCCGACAAGACCGGCTCGCTCATCGCCGCGGCAGCCCTCGTCGGCGCCGTGTTCGCCGACGCCGACGACGCCTATCACCAGCCGGTCGAACTGTTCGGGGAACGCATCGGCGTCGCGTTCCAGCTGATCGACGACGTCATCGACCTGTCGGCCGAGATCGAGCAGACCGGAAAGGCCGCCGGAACCGATCTCCGCGCCGGGGTTCCCACCCTGCCGCTGCTCTACCTGCGCGCGGCAGCCAACGCGGATGCGGAGGCATCCGAGCTGCTGGCGCGCATCGAGCGCGACGTGACCACCGGCGACGACGACTTCGCGGCGGCGGTCGCCGACCTGCGGAACCATCAGGTGACCCGCGATACCCTCGACGAGGCCCAGCGCTGGGCCGACAGCGCCGTCGAGGCACTCGCCCCTCTGCCCGACGGTCCCGTGAAGAAGGCCCTGACGAAGTTCGCCGAGGCGATCGTCGAGCGCACCAACTGACAAGGAATCCCGTGACCAAGCTCCGCCTGGCCATCGTCGGAGCCGGACCCGCCGGCATCTACGCCGCCGACATCCTGCTCAAGCACGAGCGCTCGTTCGACGTCAGCATCGACCTGTTCGACCAGTTGCCCGCCCCCTACGGCCTGGTGCGCTACGGGGTCGCCCCCGACCACCCGCGCATCAAGGGCATCATCACCGCGCTGCGCGAGGTGCTCGACCGCGGCGACATCCGCATGTTCGGCAACGTGCGCTTCGGCACCGACATCACGCTCGATGACCTCAAGCGGCACTACAACGCCGTCATCTTCTCCACCGGCGCGGTCCGGGATGCCGACCTCGACATCCCCGGGATCGACCTGCCGGGCAGTTACGGCGCCGCGGACTTCGTCAGCTGGTACGACGGGCACCCCGACTACCCGCGCGAGTGGCCGCTGGAGGCGCAGTCGGTCGCCGTGCTCGGCAACGGCAACGTCGCGCTCGATGTGGCGCGCATCCTGGCCAAGCACGCCGACGATCTGCTGCCGACCGAGATCCCGGCGAACGTGTATCAGGTGCTGAAGGTGTCGCCCGTCACCGACGTGCACGTGTTCGGCCGCCGCGGACCCATGCAGGTGAAGTTCACGCCGCTCGAGCTGCGCGAGCTCGGCGAGCTGCGCGATGTCGACATGATCGTGCACGACGAGGACTTCGACTACGACGAGGCGTCGCGCAACGCGATCGCCACCAACAAGCAGGTCTTCGTCATCGACAAGGTGCTGACCCAGTGGCGCGAGCGGCCCGTCGGCGCGGCGTCGCGCCGACTGCATCTGCACTTCTACGCCAAGCCGGTGGAGGTCGTGGCCGGTCCCGACGGCCGGGTCGCCTCGTTCCGCTACGAGCGCACCGAACCGGATGGCGCCGGCGGCGTGCGCGGGACCGGCGAGCTGCGCTCGGTGGACGTGCAGGCCGTGTACCGCGCGGTCGGCTATTTCGGGTCGCCGCTCGACGGCATCCCGTTCGACGACAAGCGCGGGGTGATCCCGAACCACGAGGGCCAGGTGCTCACCGACGGCGACGAGGTCATGCCGGGCGTCTACGCCACCGGATGGATCAAGCGCGGGCCGGTCGGGCTGATCGGGCACACCAAATCGGATGCGATGGAGACCGTCGGGCACCTGGTCAACGACCAGGCCTCGTGGTGGAGCCCCGCCGCCCCCGAGGAGTCGGCGGTCGTCGAACTCCTCGAGTCCCGCGGCATCGAGTACACCGACCTCGACGGCTGGCACCGGCTCGACGAGCACGAGATCGCGCTGGGCGAGCCCGAGGGTCGCGCGCGCATCAAGGTCGTGCCGCGGGACGAGATGGTGCGGGTCGCCCGGGGGTAGTCCGCGCCCCCTGCTGTTGTGCAGGAGTCCCGCTGTTGTGCAGGAGTTCGGCTCCTGCGGGCCGAGTTTGCGGCGCGCAGAGTCCTGCAGAACGGAGTGTTCCTGCAGAACGGGGGAGCCCGGTGCGAGTTCTACTGCACGGCGGCGGTCAGCCGGGCGACGTGATCCAGGATGCGGCGGTACAGAGGCCGCGACATCCACTCGTCGAGCGTGAGCTCGGTGCTGTGCGTGCGGTAGTCGTCCTCGATGGCGCGCAGCTGCTCGAGGAAGGTGCCGCCGCGCACCATCACCGACACCTCGAGGTCGAGGGTGAACGAGCGCATGTCGAGGTTCGATGACCCGATCACCGACACCTGGTCGTCGATGGTGAAGTGCTTCGCGTGCAGGATCGTCGGCCGGGCGTACCGGAAGATGCGCACCCCGGCACGCAGCAGCTGCTCGTAGTACGAGCGCTGGGCGTGGAACACGAAGAACTGGTCGCCGATCGCGCTCACGAACAGTTGCACATCGAGCCCCGACTGGGCCGCCGTGGTGATCGCGTACAACATCGAGTCGTCGGGCACGAAGTACGGGCTGACCAGGATGATGCGCTCCTGCGCCGCGTAGACCAGCGAGTTGAACATGCGCAGGTTGTTCTCGCCGGGGAACCCCGGACCGGACGGCACCACCTGGCAGTCGATGTCGCCGTCCCCGGTCTTGCGGGCCGGTGCCGCCTCGCGTTCGAGCAGGTCACCGGTCTCGCTGTACCAGTCGGTGAGGAACAGCGCGTCCAGTCCCGCGACCACCGGCCCCTCGAACCGCACCATGTAGTCCTTCCACTGCAACCCGCGTCGCCGGTTACCGCGCTTCTGGTACGGGGGCTCGATGATGTTCTGCGACCCGGTGAAGCCGACCTCGCCGTCGATGATGAGCAGCTTGCGGTGGTTGCGCAGGTCGGGCCGCTGGATGAGCAGCCGCCACGGCTGGAACGGCAGCATCAGGTGCCAGCGCACTCCCGACCGCTTCAACCACCGGATGGTGCGGCGATACCCGGGGTAGGGGAAGTTGCCGAGGTGGTCCAGCAGCACCCGCACCTTGACGCCGCGGTCGTGCGCCGCCTGCAGTGCGTCGAAGAACGGCTGTGTCGTGGTGTCGAGCGACAGGATGTAGAACTCGGCGTGGATGGTCTTCTCGGCCGCCTCGATCTCGGCGACCATGTGGTCGAGCGAGGCCTGGTTGTCGGCCCACATCTCGGCGGTGTTGCCGCCGACGAGGGGCATCGACCCCAGCTTGCGGTTCAGCTCGACGATCGGCTCGAGCCACGGCGGCCAGGGCGGGTCGCGCTGGACGCGGTCGAAGCCCTCCGTGGTCTCGAGGATGTACTCGTTCACCTCACGCTGCCGGCGCCGCCGGTTGCGGGGCAGGCGTGCCCGGCCGAACATCAGGAACAGCAGGATTCCGACGTAGGGCTGGAAGAAGATCAGCAGCAGCCAGGCCAGCGCCGTCTGCGGCCGGCGGTTGCGCGGCACGAACACCAGTGCGAAGACCCGGATCGCGATGTCGAGCACCAGCGCGACCACGCCGAGGGCGATCGCGACGGGCTCGGGCAGGGGCAGCATGGACCCAGTGTGGCGTACGGCGCCACCCGCGGGGCTCAGCGCATGTTCACGAATTGCAGCGCCACATCCAGGTCTTTGCCTTTCAGCAGCGCGATGACGGCCTGCAGGTCGTCGCGGCTCTTGGACTGCACCCGCAGCTCGTCACCCTGGATCTGGCTCTTGACGCTCTTGGGGCCCTCGTCGCGGATGATCTTGGCGATCTTCTTGGCGTCGTCGCTGCCGATGCCGTTCTTCATGGCGGCCTCGATGCGGTACTCCTTACCGCTCGCGAACGGGGCTCCGGCGTCGAGCGAGCGCAGCGAGATTCCGCGCTTGATGAGCTTCTGCTCGAACACCTCGAGCACGGCCTTCACCCGTTCCTCGGCGTTCGCCTTCATCAGGATCTTCTCGCCGCTGAACTCGATCGAGGCTCCGACGTTCTTGAAGTCGTAGCGCTGGGCGATCTCCTTCTGCGCCTGGCTGAGGGCGTTCTGGGTCTCCATCGGGTCGACCTTGCTGACGATATCGAAAGAGGAATCTGCCATGCCGCCATGGTAGACACGTTCGATGCGCAGCCCGAGGACCGTCGCCATCCTGGCGGTGGGGGCGGCGATGGGACTCGTCGCGATCATCGCGTTCGTGCTGGTGGTGCTGTCGCCGAATCCTCCGATCGAGCCCGTCGAGACCCCGCCCGCGCCGGCGTCCGCCGCCTGGGCGCCTCCCGCCGCACCGCCGCCTGCCGCGATCGACCCGGCCGCCGGGGTCCAGAACCGGGTGGATGCGGAATGGGCCGCGCAGACGGCCGCGGCCACCGGCATCCCGGTTCGCGCGCTCGTGGCGTACGCCGGGGCTGCCATGGTGAAGGCGCAGCAGATGCCCGAGTGCGGATTGTCGTGGTCGACCCTGGCCGGCGTCGGCAAGATCGAGAGCGACCACGGCAGACACGGCGGGTCGTCGCTGGATGAGAACGGCACCGCCGTCCCGGGCATCTTCGGCATCGCCCTCGACGGCGTGACGACGGCGCACGTGCCCGACAGCGACGACGGCGAGATCGACGGCGACCCGGAGAGCGATCGCGCCGTCGGTCCGATGCAGCTGATCCCGCAGACGTGGCGCAACTGGCACATCGACGGGGGCGCCGACGGCGTCGAGGACCCGCAGAACATCGACGACGCCGCGGTCGCGGCGGCGAACTACCTCTGCCGGTCGTCGATCGGGATGGACACCCAGGAGGGCTGGCGGGCGGCGATCTCGGCCTATAACTCCTCGGACACCTACCTCGCGAACGTCGCCGCGGCGGCCGTGGCATACACGGAGGCCGCCGACGGGTAACATTGTCGAGCGCGTTCGCGCGCATGGCGAGTTACCCAAGCGGCCAAAGGGATCTGACTGTAAATCAGACTGCTCTGCATTCGGGGGTTCGAATCCCTCACTCGCCACCCTGATTGACTGAGCGCATGAGCGAACTCCTCGACCTCGCCACCTCGATCGCCCGCGAGGCGGGCGAGCTCGCCGCGCGCCGTCGCCGTGAGGGCGTCCAGGTCGCCGACACCAAGTCGACCATCGTCGACGTCGTCACCGAAGCCGACCGCGAGGTCGAGCGCCTCATCCGTGAGCGCCTCGCCGCCGCGCGACCCCAGGACGGCATCCTCGGCGAGGAGGGCGGCGGCACCTCCGGCACCAGCGGCCTCACCTGGGTCGTCGACCCGATCGACGGCACCACGAACTACCTCTACGGCATCCCGCACTACGCCGTCAGCATCGCGGTCGTCGAGGGTGAACCCGACCCCCAGACCTGGGCGGATGCGGTGGGCGTCGTCCACAATCCGGCCAGCGGCGAGCTGTTCGCGGCTTCGCGCGGCGGCGGGGCGACCCTCGACGGCACACCGATCCGGGTCGCCGGACCCGTGCCGTTCGGGCAGGCCCTCATCGGTACCGGGTTCGCCTACGACTCGGTGATGCGCGGCATCCAGGGCGGGATCGTGACCCGGCTTCTGCCCCAGGTGCGCGATATCCGGCGACAGGGCACCGCATCCCTCGATCTGGCGTTCGTCGCCTGCGGGCGGCTGAACGCGTTCTACGAACGCACCCTCAGCCCGTGGGACCACGCCGCCGGCGCGATCATCGCGCGGGAGGCCGGCGCGGTCGTGAAGGGACGGGGCGAGGCGGCTCCGGGGCGGGACCTCGTGCTCGCCGCGCACCCCGAACTGGCCGTACAGCTGGAAGCTGAGCTTGTGCTGTACGGGGTGGCCGAACCCCCGGTGCCTCGTTAAGATTGCCCAGTTGACCTCATCCCCGGGGTAAGAGGAGCGTCATGTCCGGTCGTCGTGCTCTCGAGCGCGGCGCCGAGCGACCCCTCGAAAAGCGCAAGAAGCCGAGCCCGCAGAAGCGCATCAAGGCCCTCACGAGCGAGAAGCCGCCGAAGCGCACCGCTCGCTCGAGCATCGGATCGAAGCTGCTCTCGCTCGGAGCCATGACCCTCGCCGCCGCCCTCGCGCTCGGCATGTCGGTGCCCGCGAGCCTGTTCGGCACCGCGGCCGATGCGATCTCCTCCGCCGTCGCCGAACCGGCGAGCACCGAGGCCGCCACCCTGCAGACCATCGAGGTCAGCGACACCATCGAGTCGACCTCGGCCGCGCGCGAGGAGTTCACCGCGCTGAGCTGGGCCGAGATGCTCGTGCTGAAATACGGCACACGCGACTACACCTATTCGGCGACCGGCGGCTCGATCCGCTGGCCGTTCCCCCAGGCGGTGACGATCAGTTCCGGCTACGGCGAACGTGCCGCGCCGTGCAACGGCTGCTCGAGCATGCACATGGGGCTCGACTTCCAGCCGCCGAACAACTCGCCCATATTCGCGATCGCCGACGGCACCGTCGCCCTGCACGAGGACGACCGCTGGGGCTACGGCAACCACGTCATCATCAACCACGGCGACCTGATCGGCACCGGCCAGAACATCACCACCCTCTACGCCCACATGCAGCACGGATCGGTGAACGTGCGCGCCGGCGACCCGGTGCATGTCGGGGACTTCCTCGGTCTCGTCGGCAGCACCGGCACGGCCACCGGCATCCATCTGCACTTCGAGGTGCTCGTCGACGGGGTGCAGGTCGACCCGTTCAAGTGGCTCAAGGCATACGCCAACTAGCGGTCACGGGCACGCCCAGGCTGAGAAAGTGCCTGTAACGCGTATACGGGGTGGTTCGGTCGTTGCCATTTCGTTAACATTGTCGAGTTCGACTTCCGCATCGCCGGACCCCAGCGATGCGAAATACCCGACCGGGGCGCTCGCTGAGCTGTGAGCGCCGAGGAGCACGATGACCGATCACTCGCGGCGGTCCGCCGACGAGCCCGGTGACCCCGGCGTGCTCGAGATGCTGGGGTTCTCCGCCCCCGCAGCACCTCCGGCACCGCGACCCGGTCCCCTCGAGTCGGAGCTTCCGCCGCACGCGCGCGCGCCGATCGAGGTGCCGGCCGTCGCATCCAGCCGGCGTGAAGCGCGCGCTCTCGAGGCGCGCCCGTCGCGCACCTCGCCCGAGCGGCGCATCCGCAAGGTGCAGAAGAGCTACGCCAAGAAGCCCGTCGGTCGCCGTACCGCCGTCGTGCCGGTCGCGTCGAGTTCCTCGCGGCGACCGGTGTCGCGGGCCCGCACCATCGGGTCGCGCATCCTCTCCGTCGCGGCCATGATCTTCGCGGGCGCGCTCGCCGTCGGGATGTCGGTGCCCGCCAACGCGTTCGGCACGCTGCCCAGCATCGGCAGCGACCTGCTCACCGCCACCACCACGACCCAGGCCGACAAGGCCGTCGCCGGGCAGACCCTCGACGTCGCCGCCGACGCCGCCGGCGCCGACGCGGCGCGCGACGAGTACACGGTCACCTCGTGGGCCGAGATGCTGCGCCTGCAGTACGGCACCCGCGACTACTCGTACGAGATGGGCGACCCGAACGGGCCGATCCGCTGGCCGTTCCCGTACCCGGTGCCGATCAGCTCCGGATTCGGAGAGCGCAACGCTCCCTGCCGCGGCTGCTCGAGCATGCACATGGGCCTCGACTTCACGCCGGGTGAGGGCGCCCCGATCTACGCCATGGCGACGGGCACCGTCGTGGAGTCGAAAGACGACGCCTACGGCTACGGCAACCACGTGATCATCGACCACGGCAACCTGCTGGGCAATGGCACCAACATCAAGAGCCTCTACGCCCACATGCAGCACGGATCGACGGCGTTGCGCGTCGGCGACACCATCGAGGTGGGCGACTTCATCGGCACCGTCGGCATGACGGGGACCGCGACGGGCAACCATCTGCACTTCGAGGTGCACGTCAACGACGCGCAGGTCGACCCGTTCGCCTGGTTGCAGACGAATACGAAGTAGTCAGCGGGGCTCGAGGGTCTCGATACGCCGCTTTGCGGCTACTCGACCACCGGGGGCTTCGCGGCTACTCGGCCACCGGGGTCAGCCAGACGGTCATGTCTCCGGGGAGCAGGCCGTCGCCCAGGTCGCCGCTGCTGAGGATCACGCGCCCCGCCGGCAGGGGGACAGTGCCGGCGCCCGTGTTCGCCACGACGGTGACGTCGCCGCTGCGGAACCCGAGCACGTCGGTGTCGTCGAAGCTCAGCCACTCGATGTCGCCGGCGCCGAGCGCGAACTCTCGGCGGGCCGCCAGCGCCTGGCGATAGAACTCGAGCGTCGAGCCGGGCACGCCGGTCTGGGCGTCGCGCGCATACCGCGGCCAGCTGTCGGGCTGGGGGAGCCAGCTCGCGCCGGTCGGGCTGAAGCCGGATGCGGGGGAGGCAGCTTCCCAGGGGATCGGCACACGGCATCCGTCGCGGCCGTAGAGCTCGCCCCCGGTACGGAAGAAGGTCGGGTCCTGGCGGGCCTCGTCGGGCAGGTCGATCGCCTCGGGCAGGCCGAGTTCTTCGCCCTGGTAGATGTAGGCCGATCCGGGGAGCGCGAGCATGAACGCCGTCGCGGCACGTGCACGGCGAAGGCCGACCGCGTCATCCGGCTTCGGATGCGTGTCGGGGCCGATGCCGGAACCCTGCAGCGGAGGCGGGGTGAGCGCGAGCCGGCTGGTGTGGCGGATCACGTCGTGGTTCGACAGCACCCAGGTGCTCGGGGCACCGACCGCGCTGAACGCGTCGATCGAGGCGTCGACGACGGTGCGCAGCGGCGCGGCCGCCCACGGGGTCTCGAGGTAGCCGAAGTTGAACGCCTGCTGCATCTCGTCGGGGCGCACCCAGTCGGTGAGCTTGCTGAGCGGGTTGACCCAGGCCTCCGCGGTGAGGATGCGGTCGGGCCCGTACTCCAGGAGCACGTTGCGCCAGTCGCGGTAGATCTCGTGCACCCCCGGCTGCGCCCAGTACGGCGCGTCGGAG
>Ga0182739_1003559_pt1 | contig 13494 bp, 12 predicted proteins | sample eDN5th30CBELigBY_FD_128873 | JGI IMG/M metagenome (GOLD analysis project Ga0182739, IMG submission 128873) | Enriched backyard soil microbial communities from Emeryville, California, USA - eDNA 5th pass 30_C BE-Lig BY (version 2) (version 2) | ecosystem: Environmental > Terrestrial > Soil >... | reverse complement strand
ACGCTCGGGTCGCGCCATCCGCAGGTCTCCGAGGCGCGTGCCCAGGTGCGCAACCTGCGGGCCATGATCGTCGAGGAACTGCGTCGGATCGCGGACGCGGCGCGCAACGACTATGCGCGTGCGCAGAAGCATGAGCGCGCGCTGGCCGCGAATCTCGAAACCTTGCGCAACGAACTTGCCGGCACCAACGAAGCGGTCGTCCGCCTGCGTGAACTGATGCGCGATGTGCAGGCCAGCCGCACCGTCTACGAAGCCTTCATGGTGCGCACGCGCGAGGTGAGCGAACAGGAGCGGCTCGACACCACCAATGTGCGGGTCATCTCCCCGGCCGCGCCGCCGCGCAGCCGCAGTTTCCCGCCCCGCACGCTGTTGCTGCTGCTGGCGGGGCTTGTCCTCGGGGTGGGTCTTGGCGCGGTGCTGGCGCTGTTGCGGGAATGGCTCTCGGTGCTGGGGCCGCTGCCTCGTCGCGACGGCGGTATCGCCCCGCCAATCCCGACACAGACAATTGCCCTCGTGCCGACGCCCACGGCGGAAATGCAGGACGCGCATGAGAAGATCGCCCGCCTTGCGCGCAACGTCGTCGGTGAGCCGCAGCCTGTGAGATCCTCGCTGTGATGTCGGCAGCCGTCCACTTCGCTGCACGGGACGAGACGGCGAGCGCCATCGTGCGCTTCGCGCACAGCGCCGTGTTCCTGGCCGCGTTCCTGCTGTTCTGGGTTTCAGTCAATCCGTTTCACGATCTGGCGGATACTTCTACGCTGGCGCCGAGCGACGCCTCCAATGTGCTTAACCAGGCGGCCGTCATTGCCGTCGCGCTGGCGTGCAGCGCATTTCTGCTGTCCTTCGGTTGGCGGCAGTTTGTGCCGATGCTGTCGCTGCCGTTACTGCTGACGCTGGCGGCCATCGCCCTGTCGGTGCTGCTGTCGGAACAGTTCGGCCTGTCGGCCCGGCGTTTCGTGCTGGCGCTGATGGTGATCCTGATTGCCGGCGCATGCCTGCGGCTGCCCCATGATCGCCGTCACTTCGCCGGCCTGCTGGCGATCGCCGCAGGCATTGTCCTGGTCATGTGCTATGCCGGCCTCCTGCTGGTGCCGCACCTCGCCATTCACCACGCCGGGGAAGCGCTCGAGCCGGAACATGCCGGAAGCTGGCGCGGCCTGTTCGCTCACAAGAATCAGGCCGGCGGCGCCATGGTGTTGCTCGCCTTCATCGGAATCTACGTCGCCCGCGTCCGCAGCGTCGCAGCCGGCGGCGCAATTCTCGTCGCGTCGGTCGTGTTCCTCGTGTTCACGCGCTCCAAGAGCGCGATCGGCATGCTGCCGATGATGCTTGTACTGTCCGCCATGATCTGGAGCGCGCGTGCGACGGCCCTCCGGCTCGCGATCGTGCTTGGCCTGCTCGGCACATTCCTGTTGCTGACGGTAGGCTCGATATTCTTCGGTCCGGTCAAGGATTTCCTCGGGGCGTTCATGTCCGACCCGAGTTTCACCAGTCGCGACGACGTCTGGCGCTTTGCGATCGAGCAGACCATGGCGCGCCCGGTGTTCGGCCACGGCTTCGAGGCGTTCTGGCGCACGGCGGCGGTGGTCTATAGCGGCAGCAGCATCGAGAACTGGGCGGCCACGACCAGCGACGCGCATAACGGCTATCTCAACATCGCGGTGACGGCAGGCCTCGTCACGCTGGTTCTGGCGTCGATCTGGCTGCTGGTGCAGCCGGTGCTGGACCTCGGACGGGCGCAGCGCAACGGTAACGATCCGGAGACCGCGAAGCTGTTCCTGCAGATCTGGGTCTTCGGCATTTTCTATGCCTGTCTGGAGACCATCTTCTTCGTCGGCGGCGGTCCGATGTGGTTCACGGTGCTGATCGCCGTTCTGGGTCTGCGTCTCCACGCCATACGGGCGGTCATTCGATGAAGCCGGTGCAGGATCTGCCTGCGCGCGTCCGCCGCCGGTTCCGTGAAGAAGCGGCCAAGCGCATTCGCACGCACACGGCGCGTGCCGGCAATCCGCGCGCGATGATCTCGTTCACCTTCGACGATGTGCCCGTGTCGGCGGCGACCGAAGGCGCCGCCGTGCTGGACCGCTATGGCGCGCGCGGCACCTTCTATGTCGCTGGCGCATTGTGCGGAACGCGCGGCGAGGACTATCCCCATCTGTCGGCGGAAGGCTGTCTTGCGCTCGATGGCGCCGGCCATGAGATCGCCTGCCACACTTTTTCGCACCGCCACGTCGCCGATGCCAGCGCGGCGGAGCTTGCCGACGAGATCGCGCGTAACGCCCGCTTCTTCGAGCGGCTGGGCGGCATCCGCCTGACGAATTTCTCCTATCCGTTCGGGAGCGTTTCGCTGGCCCGCAAGCGCCAGCTTGGGTCGGTCTTTGCGTCGTGCCGCAGCACCATGTCCGGCCTTAACGGTCCCGCGCTGGACCTCGGTTATCTGCGCGCCGTCGTGCTCTGGCACGGCATTAGTCGTGACGCCGTACAGCACTGGATCGACCGCGCGGTGCGCGAGAACGCCTGGCTCATCTTCGTCGCTCACGACATCGCGGCGGACCATGCGCCATGGGGCTGCACGCCGGAGCATTTTCGTGATGTCGTCCGGCGCGCGGCCGCCAGCAGCGCCGAGATCCTGACCGTGCGCGATGCGCTTGCATTTGCAGGGATTGGCGAGCCAGCCGCGCGCGCGAGCGCCGCTGTTCCAGTGTGACACAGGCCGCGTGGCCCTGCGTTTGAAGGCAAGTCATCGGCCATGACCGACCATCTCACCATGACGCGTCCGCACGTGGGAAGCGCTCTCGCCGGGCGCGCGACGCACACGCCCGCGCCGCTCGGCGACGGAGCGCGGCTGCTTTCGATCAATAATTATCATTACCGCCGCGGTGGCGCCGAGTTCGTGTTCCTCGAACATAACCGCGTGTTCGGAAAGCACGGCTGGGACGTCGTGCCGTTCTGCATGCAGCATCCGGACAACGAGCCGTCGCCCTGGGATTCCTACTTCGTCGAGGAGATCGAGTTCGGACGCGATTATGGTCCGCTGGCCAAGGCCAAGCGCGCGGCCAAGGTGATCTATTCGCTTGAAGCGCGGCGCAAGCTGCGCGGCCTGATCGCGCAGGCGCGTCCGCAGGTCGCCCATGCGCACAATGTCTATCACCACATCTCGCCGGCGATCTTCTCAGTCCTCAAGGCCGAGAATGTCCCGACCGTGCTCACGCTGCACGACCTCAAGCTCGCCTGCCCCGCCTACACCATGCTGCGCGCAAACCAGCCGTGCGAGAGCTGTCGCGGCGGAAAGATACATAACGTGCTGCGGCACCGCTGCCTCAAAGGCTCGGCGGCGCTGAGCGCGGTCGCATGGGCCGAGGCGATGCTGCACGCCTCGCTCGGCACCTATCGCGACAACATCGACCGCTTCGTGGTCCCGAGCCGGTTCTACATCGACAAGCTGGTCGAGTGGGGCTGGCCGCGCGCGCGCTTCACCCACATCCCGAATTTCGTGGATGTGGAGCGCTTCTCGCCGCAAGGGCAGCCCGGTCGTGGCTTTCTCTACTTCGGCCGGCTCAGCCCCGAGAAGGGGTTGCCGACGCTGATCCGCGCCGCCGCCAAGGCCGGCGTCCCGCTCACGATCGTCGGGACAGGCGCACAAGAACCGGAACTGCGCGGGGTCGCTGCCGCAGCGCGCGCGGACGTCACCTTCCTCGGCTATCGCAGCGGTGATGCGCTGCATGCGGCGGTCACGGCGGCGCGTGCGGTCGTGCTGCCGTCCGAATGGTACGAGAACGCGCCGGTGAGTGTGCTGGAAGCCTATGCGCTCGGCCGGCCGGTGATCGGGGCGCGCATCGGCGGCATTCCCGAACTGGTGCGCGAAGGCGAGACCGGCACGACCTTCCCTTCGCGCGATGTCGATGCGCTGGCCGGGTGCCTGACGCGCTTCGCGGCGATGCCGGATGCGAGAGTTGCCGAGATGGGGCGGGAAGGGCGGTTCTGGGTCGAACATGCCTTCACGGTCGAGCGCTATTATGCGCGCGTCGGTGCGCTTTATGCCGACCTCATGGAGCAGCGGCGATGAGTGCGCGTCCGGCCAGTGGCGCGGCGGCGCGTCCCCTCAACGTCATGATGCTGGGTCTGCGCGGCATTCCCGGTGTGCAGGGTGGCGTAGAGAAACATGTCGAACATCTGGCGGCCGAACTGCTCGCGCTCGGCTGTACGGTCGAGGTGGTGGCGCGCGCCGGCTACGTCGCGCCGCAAGGCCGCGACTGGCGCGGCATCGCCGTGCGGCCGATCTGGTGCCCGCGGTCGCGCAGCCTCGAGGCGATCGTCCACACGATGCTCGGCGTGCTCTACGCCGCGTGGCGCCGGCCCGATGTACTGCACATCCATGCGATCGGACCGGCGTTGCTGGTGCCGCTGGCGCGGCTGTTCGGGCTCAAGGTCGTGGTCACGCATCATGGCTTCGACTACGACCGCGACAAATGGGGGCGCGTCGCGAAAGCCGCCCTGAAACTCGGCGAGCAGGCGGGCATCCGCTTCGCACATGGTCGCATCGCGGTATCGAAGGCGATCGCGGCGACGCTGGAACAGCGCTACCGCATCGCCGTCACCGCGATCCCGAACGGTGTCGCGCGTCCCGTCTCGTTGCGCGCCGACGATGCGGTGCGCGGCTTCGGCCTCGAACCGCACCGCTATGTCCTCAGCGTCGGCCGTCTGGTGAAGGAGAAGCGCCACCTCGACCTGATCGCGGCTTTTCGCGAGGCCGGGCTGCCGGGATGGAAACTCGTGATCGTCGGCGCCTCCGATCATCCGGATGCCTATACGCGCGAGGTCGAGCGCGCCGCGCGCGAGACGCCGGGCGTGGTCATGACCGGCTTCCAGAATGGCGCGCCGCTGGCGCAACTGTTCGCGCATGCGGGCCTGTTCGCTTTGCCGTCGAGTCACGAGGGGCTGCCGATCGCGCTCCTGGAGGCGCTGGCGCAGGGGCTGCCGGCGGTCGCGAGCGACATCCCGGCCAACCGCGAACTGCAGATGGATCCCTCCTGGTACGTTCCGGTTGGCGACATCGCTGCGCTGGCCGAAGCGCTTCGCCGGCAGGCCGAAGCGCCGCTCACCGAGCCGGAGCGCGACGCGCTCAAGGCCCGGATCGCATTGACCTACGATCACCGCGAAGTCGCCCGACGAACGCTGGCCGCCTATCTGAGGGTGTGCGGCGAAGAATGCAGACCGTCAGGCGCACCGGCGCCGCAAGGGAAGACGCCATGAGCCGCTATAATCCGCAGTATTTCAAATGCCGTGAAGTGTGTCCGGTCTGCGAAGCGCAGGGCCTGGAAACACTCTATACCTGCGCCTTGACCGACGATCCGGTTCGCAGCCTGCTCGACAGCCACTACCGGGCTCAGGGCTACGTCAAATGGGAGTGGCTCGAAGGCACGGACTATGTCGTCTGCAGTTGCAACGACTGCGGTTTGATCTTCCAGCGGCACGTGCCCACCGAAGCGCTGCTGTGCGAGCTCTATGATGGCATGATCGCGCCGAAGCCTCTTGCCCGGCTCGAGGCGCGGCGGCTGACGGTCGACAACTTCGAGCAGATCGGCGGCGAACTCTCGCTGTTGTTCCGCCGGCTCGGCAAGCACCCTACCGAAGTGAGTTTTCTCGACTACGGTTTCGGGCACGGGCGCTGGGCGCGCGTTGCGGCCGCCATGGGCGCGACGGTCTATGCGACCGAAATCTCACCTGAGAAGATTGCGATGGCGGCGGGAATCGGTGTCCGCATCATCGACGATAGCGCGCTCGATACCATGCGGTTCGATATAGTCCATACGGAGCAGGTGTTCGAGCATCTGACTGATCCCGCGCGCGACTTCCGGCGGTTGTCGGCGGCATTGAAACCCGGCGGGCTGATGAAGGTGGCGGTGCCCCCACGCGGGCGGATCGGCCAGAGGCTCCAGAGCGACGGCATGATCGGGCGTTCCCCGCAGGAGGCGGAATGGAATGCGAAGGCCAGCCGGCTTCCTCACCTCAAGGACTATGTCTCGATCCTGCCGCTCGAGCACCTCAATGCCTATTCGGCGGCTTCGATCGAGCATCTCGCCAGGCAGAATGCGATGCAGGTGATCAGCCGCGTCCGCCGCCAGTCGGTGGCCATCTCCGCATCGAGCGCCGGGGATTTGGTGCGGTCGTTGTTCAGACTGGCGAAAGTGTCGCTGCGCCCGCTGGTCGCCCGCAACGCCGGATACTTCCTCCTGGCCGCGGCGCATGGCTCTCAGCCGATGCAGGCCCGTCCGGCCGAGTCTCCGTAAGGCACCGGAAGGTCCCGGCGAGGCGATCGAACCGACTCCACCTCTCCGGCAACTAAGAACGACGGGCCGCGCGAATGCGTGCGGCCGATGCCGCGCGCCTTGTGTCGCGCCAACTTCACTCGTCTGGCCCCGCTGCCGTATCTCCTGAATTTACCCCTCGATTTCAGTTGTTGACGATTGAACTACAAACGTAGTACAAACGACTACAGAAACGAGAGCGGGTTTGAACCCATGTCGAAATCGGTCCCCCTGAGCGTCCGCATGACGACCGAAGACATTGCCATGCTGGCCGGTCTCGACGTCGGGGATGCGGTGACGCCGAGCGACAAGCTGCGAGCCCTGGTGCGCGCCGCCCATCGGCAGAGCCAGAGCCGTCACGACATGGCGGAAGCGATCCGCAACGAGGAGGAGCGTTTCGCGCCGGTGCTGCATCAGGTGCGGGCGCGGGAAGCACGCGACCGGATCCACTCGGAGTTCTTGCTGCGCCTGCTGACCTGGCTGCCGGACGCCAACGCGATCGCGTTGTCGAGCCTGACAGCCGATGCGGAAGGGGAGGCGGGTGTCGCCGAACTGGAAGCGCTCGAACAGGCTCTCACGGAGAGGGCCTTCATGCTGGCGCTGGCAGTCCTCAACGGCTGCCTTACGCCGGAGGCAAATTGGTATCGCGGTCTTCCGGCATCCGTGCGACTATCGGCGATCATCGAAGTCGTCCGCGCCATCGACCGCAAGGCACAAGCTACGGGAGAGACGTTATGAGCGAGACTTTGTCGTCGCGCGTGAAGCGACTTGTGTCCGGCACGGCCAATTCCATCGTCTCCTCGGTGGAGGCGCTGGCGCCGGAAATGGTGATGGAAGAGGCGATCCGCGAAATGGACCGGGCGATCGACGACGTGCGCGTCGAGCTTGGCCAGGTGCTGACCCGTCAGCATCATGCGAGCCGCCGCCTTGCGACCGAGGACCGCCGCCACGAGGAATTACAGGAGCAGATCCGCGTCGCGCTCAGCGAAGGCCGCGAGGATCTTGCCGAATCCGGCGTCGAGCGCCTGCTCGACATCGAGGCGCAGATCCCTGTGTTGCAGGAAGCGATCGCCGAGACGCGCGACGCGCAGTCGGAACTGGAGGGCTACGTCAGCGCGCTGCAGGCGCGGCGCCGCGAGATGCAGCACGAACTCAAGGAATTCCGCGCCGCGCGCAGCGAAGCGGCTGCCCAGACCAGCACCGAGGCGGGCTCGCCGGCGGGTTCGGTCGGCGTCGCGCGCCGTGTGGACCATGCAGGCGCGGCCTTCGATCGCGTCATGGAGCGTGCCGGCGGCATCGCGTCGGGCGCTGCTGCGCCTGACCGCAAGGCGGCCGCGGCGCAGGCCGAACTGGAAGCGCTGGCGCGGCGCAACCGGGTGCGCGAGCGTCTCGCGGCGTTGAAGGGCGACAACTGATTGCCGCCGGGGGGCGGTGACGCGCGGGGAATCAACGATGACCCTCATCCTGGCCGAGGCGACACGCCCGTTCGCGGTCGCCATCGGCGTCGTGATGGCGCTCGCTCTTCTGGAAGCGGTGTTCCTGTTCGCAGGGCATGCGCTGTCCGGCCTGATCGACAACATCTTGCCGGATCACGTTCACGCGGACGTTCATGCTGATGTCCACGCCGAGCCGTCCGCGCTCGGCAGCGTGCTCAGCTTCTTCGGCATCGGCAAGGTGCCGGTGATGGTCGTGCTGATCGTGCTGCTCACGCTGTTCGGCCTTGCAGGCTTTGTCTTGCAGGCCGTCGTGCATATGACGACAGGCAGCTATCTGCCGGCGCTCATCGCCGCGGTCCCGGCTGCGATCGCAGGCGGTTACGCCACGCGCAGCGTCGCGCTCACGATCGGCCGGCTGATGCCCAATCTCGAAACCTCCGCCGTCACGCGCGACAGCTTCGTCGGGCGCGCGGCGGTGGTCACGCTCGGCGACATCGCGGCCGGCAAGCCCGGCCAGGCCAAGCTGCGCGACCAGCATGCGCAGGTTCACTATCTGATGATCGAACCGGATCGGCCCGGTGAGCGACTGACGACTGGGCAGACTGTGCTCATCGTCGGCCAGCGGGGCCATATTTTCCTGGCTATCCCGGCACCCAGCCAAGCCCTGGTCGATGCTCAATCGAAGGGAGATGGATATGAATGACCTTTTAGGACTGTTGTTTCTGGTCGGGATCATCGTCGTCGCGCTTTTTGCCGTCGGCATGGTGTTCTCGCGCCTCTATCGGCGCGCTTCGAAAGAAGTGTCGTTCGTGCGCACCGGCATGGGCGGGCAGAAGGTGGTGATGAACGGCGGCGCGGTGGTGTTTCCGGTGCTGCACGAGACCATCCCCGTCAACATGAACACGCTGCGGCTCGAAGTGCGGCGCGCCAACGAACAGGCGCTGATCACCGCCGACCGCATGCGCGTCGACGTGCTGGCCGAGTTCTATGTGCGCGTGCAGCCAACGTCCGACTCGATCGCCGCCGCGGCGCAGACGCTCGGCCGCCGCACCATGGAGCCGAGCGCGCTCAAGGAACTGGTCGAAGGCAAGTTCGTCGATGCGCTGCGCGCGGTCGCCGCCGAAATGGCGATGGAAGAACTGCACGAGCAGCGCGTCAACTTCGTGCAGAAGGTGCAGAAGGCGGTTTCCGAAGACCTGCTGAAGAACGGTCTCGAACTGGAGTCGGTCTCGCTCACCGGCCTCGACCAGACCAACCGCGAGTACTTCAATCCCAATAACGCCTTCGACGCCGCCGGCCTGACCAAGCTGACCGAGGAGATCGAGGCGCGCCGCAAGCGGCGCAACGACATCGAGCAGGACACGCTGGTCGAGATCGAGGGCAAGAACCTCGAAGCGCAGCAGCAGCGGCTGCGCATCCAGCGCGACACCGAATATGCGCGCCTCGAGCAGGAGCGCGAAGTCTCGATCCGCAAGGCGGTGCAGTCGACCGAGATCTCGCGCGAGGAAGCGCTGCGCCGGCGTGAGGCGGAAGAGGCGCAGATCCTTGCCGACCAGGAAGTGGCACTCGCCCGCATCCGTTCGGAGCGCGAGCTTGAGGAGAACCGCATCGACAAGGAGCGGCAGGTGCGCGAGCGCGACATCGACCGCGAGAAGGTGGTCGAGGTCGCCAACCAGGATCGCGTGATCGCGATCGCCGAGAAGTCGAAGCAGCAGGCGGCGGCGCAGGCCGAAGCCGACCGTGCGCGCGCCGACGCGGTGAAGGCCGAGGAAGAGGTGACGACGGTGCGCGAGACCGCGCGCTCGGAGCGTCAGAAGGCGATCGAACTGATCGAGGCGGCCAAGGTCGCCGAGCGCGACGCCATCAGCGTCAAGGTGCGGGCCGAGACCGAGCGGCTCGCGGCCGAGGACGAGGCGCAGGCGATCCGCACCCGCGCCGAGGCGCGCGCTACCGAAGTGCGTATAGCGGCGGAAGGCGATGCCGAGGCCGAGAAGATGCGCGCCGACGCGAGCGAGCGGCGTTACGCCGTCGATGCCGCCGGCAAGGCCGCGCTCAACGACGCCGACAACCGCCTCTCCGGCGAGATCGTTCGCATGAAGCTCCAGCTTGCGCTGATCGAGCAGTTGCAGGCGATCATCCGCGAATCGGTCAAGCCGATGGAGGCGATCGACTCGATCAAGATCCTGCAGGTCGATGGCATGGGCGCGCTCGGTGGCGGGGCGGGCGCTGCGGGCGGCGGCGGCAGCAATGGTTCCGGCGCCGACCAGATCGTGCAGAGCGCGTTGAAGTATCGTGCGCAGGCGCCGCTCGTCGACGCGCTGCTGAGCGAACTCGGCATCGGGGGCGGCTCGCTCGACAAGCTGTCCGGGCTTGCGGCCAAGGTCGTCAACGGCGGCGGTCTCGGCGCGGCGCCGGAGACGGCCGAAGCGCCGCCGCCGGTTGTCGTCAAATCCGACGGTGCAGCCAAGCCGGTGGCGTAGAGACCATCAGCGGTCGGGTTTTCTGTTCGGCTGAGCCGGGGCGCATTGCGCTCCGGCTTTTTATTCCGCGGCCGATGGCACCGGATGCCCGTGCGCCGGTGCGTGCCCGCCCGCAAGGCGCTCGGCCAGCAGTTCGAGATTGCGGTCGCGGCAGCCGAGCGCTTCCAGCGCGCGCACGGTCTCGATGACGTAGTCGGGATTGTGCCCGGACCGGCCGTGGCCTTGCCGTACGAGGTGAAGCTGCTGTTCGAGTGTCAGCCGGCCCGCATATTGCGGATGCCCGCGGTCGACCAGATAGCACAGCGCCGAGACGCGCCGCGCCGGCGTCCCGTCGAGCCAGACCGAGCGCACCGCCTCGCGATAGACCAAGGTCGCCTGCTCGCGGGCGCGCAGATAGGCCACAGTCTCGTCGCGCTTTTCCGGGGCGACGCGGAACGCGATCCCGCGGCAGGATCCGCCGAGGTCGAGGGCGAGAACGAGCCCCGGCCGCTCCGGCGTGCCGCGGTGGACGTGCGAGAATACGCAGAGCGCGCGATGCGCGCCGACCAGCCGCGCCGGCAGGCGTTCGAGATAGTCGAACCCCGGCCGCCACATCAGCGATCCGTAACCGAAGACCCAGAGGTCCTCGTCGGCCGGCAGGGAACCGTAGACCATGCGGAAACAGCTGTTCGCCTATGAGTGCCGGACGCCCTATCAAGGCCGCCGTTGCCGTGCAATAGCCTTAACCTCATGGCACTGGATTTGAGTATGAATTCACCTGCTACCGCGCCGCGAAGCTCGCGCTGGGTCTACGCCCCGCTCGTCGCTATCATCCTTTTGGCAATCGGTTGGACGGCGGTCTGGTTCTACGCCGCCTCGCGTGCCGAGGATGTCGTTACCGCCTGGATCGAGCGCGAGGCGCGCGACGGCCGTACGTATAGCTGCGACGAGCGCCAGGTCGGCGGCTACCCCTTCCGCATCGAGGTGCGCTGCACTGGTCTGACCGCGCAGTTTCGCGACCCGTCCGGGCCGGTGATCCTCAAGACGAAGCAACTCACCGCGGTCGCGCAGATCTATCAGCCGGACCTCATCATCGCCGAAGCGACCGGGCCGATGTCGGTCAACCTGCCGGCGGCCGATGTCGATTATGTCGCCGAATGGCGGCTCTTGCAGGCGAGCGTGCGCGGCCGGCCGCGCGATCTGCACCGGCTCTCGATCGTGGTCGATGCGCCGACCGTGCGCGTCGCTCAGAGCGATACCCCCGTCGCGCGCGCCGCACGCCTCGAAGCCCATGTCCGCCGCAACACCGAGAGTCCGGTCGACAAGCCGGTCTTCGACCTCGCCGGACGCACCGCGGAGGCGATCGTCGCGCTTGTCCCTGCGCTGGCGGAGCGGCCGTTCAATGCGGAAGCGACCGGCGTGTTGCGCGGCCTGCACGACTTCTCCGCGCGGCCGTTCCGGCAGCGGCTGCGCGACTGGCAGGCGCAGGACGGCCGTCTCGACGTGACCAATTTCCGCCTTGTGCAGGGCGATGCGATCGCCGTCGCCAAGGGCGAGATCGGGCTGTCCGCGCAAGGCCGTCTCGACGGCCGCATGAACCTGACGCTCGCCGGCCTGGACGATGTGATCGGACCGCTGCTCGGCAACGAGAACGGCAGCCGCACACGCGGCCTGCTGTCCGGCCTCAACCTGCTCAGCCGCGCCGAACTGGAAGGCAAGCGCGCGATGGCGCTGCCGCTGATCTTTCGCGACGGCCGCGTGTTTCTCGGCCCGGTCCCGGTGGCGCAGACGGGGCCGCTATTCTGATGCATTCGCGGTCTGATCCGGGTACGACTGCCGCGATGTATGCGGCCTGAGCCGCAGGAGCGAACCGAACGGCGATGCAGGACAATCGCACCCAGGATAGTGGTGCCCAAGACGGCCGCACCCAACCCGGTCGCACGGACGTGCTGATCGCGGGCGCCGGCTTTGCCGGGCTGGCGCTGGCGGTTGCGCTCAGGCAGGCGCTCGGGCCGTCGTTCGCAGTGACGGTTGCCGATCCCGCGCTCGAGCGGCCTGTGGCGGTGCCGGAGAACGGCGCGGCGACCGATCCGCGCGCATCCGCCATCGTGGCGGCTGCCCGTCAGCTTTTCGAGGCGATCGGCGTCTGGCCGGCGGTTGCGGATGACGCGCAGCCGATGCTCGACATGGCGATCACCGACAGCCGGCTGACCGATGTGGTGCGGCCGACCTTTCTCTCCTTCGCAGGCGAGGTCGCGCCCGGCTCGCCGTTCGCGCACATGGTCGAGAACGGCCGCCTGCTTGCCGCGCTGCGGGCGAAGGCAGAGGCGGAAGGCGTCACATTGCGGGCGACGTCGGTTGTTGAATTCGCATCCGAGCCGGCGCGGCTCGCCGCACGGCTGGCGGATGGGACCACGCTTGCCACCCGCCTTCTGGTCGCGGCCGACGGCGCGCGCTCGCGCATGCGCGACCTCGCCGGCATCACGACGGTCGGCTGGGACTATCCGCAATCGGGGATCGTCACGACGGTGGCGCATGAGCGCGACCACGGCGGCCGCGCGATCGAGCATTTCCTGCCGGCCGGTCCGTTCGCGATCCTGCCGTTGAAAGGCAACCGCGCATCGCTGGTGTGGACGGAGGAGACCGCCGAGGCGGCGCGCCTCGTCGCGCTACCCGATCCCGACTTCCATGCCGAACTGGAACGGCGCTTCGGGCTCGAACTCGGCGAGGTAACGCTGGCCGGACCGCGCCGGGCCTTTCCGCTGCGGTTCCTGCTGGCGCGCTCCTTCATCGCCGGGCGCGTGGCGCTGGTGGGCGACGCCGCCCATGTCATCCACCCGATCGCCGGTCAGGGCCTGAACATGGGCCTGCGCGATGTCGCCGCGCTGGCCGAGGTGATCGCCGATACCGCGCGGCTCGGCCTCGACGTCGGCGGCGCCGCCGCGCTCGAGCGCTACCAGCGCTGGCGGCGGTTCGACACCGTGGCGATGGGGCTGACGACGGACGTTCTCAACCGGCTGTTCTCCAACCGCTCCGATGCGCTCAAGCGGGTGCGCGATCTCGGCCTCGGGGTCGTCGACCGGCTGCCGAGCCTCAAGCAGTATTTCATCCGCGAAGCGGCAGGGCTCACCGGCGAGGTGCCGAAGCTCCTGCAGGGCGAACTGCCGTAATAGCGATGCTGTAGCGGGGGCCTCAGCGGGCGTTGGCGCGCACGAACTCGACGATCGCGGGGACGAGGCCCGGCGCCAGCGGGGCCGCCGGATCGTAGGAGCGCAGTTGCGCCGCACGGTT
>Ga0182739_1003557_pt1 | contig 13500 bp, 7 predicted proteins | sample eDN5th30CBELigBY_FD_128873 | JGI IMG/M metagenome (GOLD analysis project Ga0182739, IMG submission 128873) | Enriched backyard soil microbial communities from Emeryville, California, USA - eDNA 5th pass 30_C BE-Lig BY (version 2) (version 2) | ecosystem: Environmental > Terrestrial > Soil >... | reverse complement strand
GTGATCGGCGTGTCCATGGGTTACTATGGCAAAGTCGACGGGCCGCGTAGGATCAATATAAAATTGGCCAGGTTCACAATAAATACCCAGCGGCGTTGGTTTTAACCATTGATAAGGGTGCGGCATAACGGGCTATTAAAATTGTAAGATAAGAATGTAACTCATCATTATAAAGCAAAATGAGGTCAAATAATATCTTCTATTTAGCTGAGTAATGTTTAAAATATCATTTTCGTATCTGCGAAAATTCACCATTAAGTACTCTATACCATTACAGCTTATGTTTTGATAAACATAAACGTACCGCTTATCTTCAATACTATCTCATGAACTTTATATAAGCAGAAATACTACGCGGTGCTGATACTTTGGCAAAGCGTAGGTCAAATTCCGCCAATCATGCTATTTGGCGAGATAGACTCCTGCTAAAAAATCTCATCTTTATCTGGGTTGGGTCTCTATATCTTATTTAATAGACAGTCTATAATGAATTTAGGCAGTAATTAATGCAAAGGATTTAGCTATGGCGGATTATATTTTAGCGATAGATCAAGGTACCACTAGTACGCGCGCCGTTATTTTTTCAACGGAAGCAGGAATAATAGGTCAGCAACAAATTGAATTAAAACAATATTTTCCAGAGCCTGGTTGGGTTGAACATGATGCCGAAGAAATTTGGTCTGCAACCTTAAATGCCTGTATTAAAGTTTTAGCCTCATGTAAATTGCCTATTAATCGGATTTCAGCCATAGGTATTGCTAATCAACGGGAAACCACTGTTTTATGGGAAAAAAATACGGGCAAACCCATATATAAAGCGATTGTTTGGCATGATAGGCGTACGGCAAATTTATGTAAACAATTTGCTGAAGATGGTTTGGAGCAAGAAATTCAAACCAAAACTGGTTTGCTGCTTGACCCTTATTTTTCTGCCAGTAAGCTTAAATGGTTATTAGATACCATTCCCGGTTTAAGGCAAAGAGCCGAAGCGGGTGAAATAGCCTTTGGTACCATTGATAGTTATCTTTTATACCGCTTATCGGGTGGAAAATGTCATGCCACCGATGCCACTAACGCTTCTCGGACTTTATTATTTAATTTACAAAGTCAAACCTGGGATGAGGATTTACTTAAACTCTTTACCATTCCAAGGCACATATTGCCGGAGGTTTTAGATTCAAATGCGAAATTTGCAACTACCGATCCTAATTTATTAGGCGCTGCATTGCCTATTACCGGTATAATGGGCGATCAACAGGCTGCGTTGTTAGGACAGGCTTGTTTGAAACCGGGTATGATTAAAGGAACTTATGGCACGGGATGCTTTTTATTAATGAATACCGGCGATAAACGTATCCACTCCCAGCATCGCATGTTGACTACCGTTGCTTCAAGGTTGAATGGACGAGTAAGCTATGCTATTGAAGGAAGTACTTTTGCGGCGGGAGCAACGGTGCAATGGCTACGCGACGCTTTGCATCTTATCAAAACCGCTAAGGAAACCGAACAAATAGCCGCTCATTTACCTCATACCAGCGGTGTTTATTTAGTGCCGGCTTTTGCAGGTTTAGGGGCTCCTTATTGGGATCCCATGGCACGAGGCGCTATTTTGGGTTTAACCCGTGATACCGGTATCGCTCATATTGTGCGGGCTGCCTTGGAATCTATCTGTTATCAGACTAAAGATTTACTTTCTTGCATAGAAATTGATAGCGGTGTTAAGGCGGTTGAACTTCGGGTTGACGGTGGTATGGTTGTTAATAAGTGGTTAATGCAATTTCTAGCCAATATCTTGGGAATAACGGTCATTCGTCCAAAAGCGATTGAAAGTAGTGTATTGGGAGTTGCTTATCTTGCTGCATTGGGGGCTGGTATTTATACGTCAATAGACGAAGTCACTAAACAGTGGCAAGGTGAGCAAAACTTCACCTCGCAAATTGGTTCGGCACAGGCAATAGAACTCTATGCGGGTTGGAAACAGGCTGTAAAAAGAATTTGTAATAATCCAAGTTTCTAAAATTTTATGGTGTCTAAATTTAAGGGGAAAGCATGAAATATAATCGACTGGGTAAGGCTGGTATCAAGGTTAGTGAACTTTCATTTGGCTCATGGGTAACTTTTGGCAAACAAATGGATGTCAAAGAAATTAAAAAATGTATGCAGACCGCTTTTGAACATGGGATTAATTTTTTTGATAATGCCGAAGTCTATGGTAAGGGTGAGGCAGAGATCTTAATGGGCGAGGCTCTCAAAGATTTTCGCCGTGAAGATTTGGTGATATCCACTAAAATATTTTGGGGAGGGGATGGCCCAAATGATAACGGTTTATCTAGAAAACATTTATTAGAAGGTACCGAAGCTTCTCTGCAACGTCTGCAGTTAGATTATGTCGATTTACTTTTTTGTCATCGCCCCGATCCAGATACACCTATTGAAGAAACGGTATTAGCCATGGACTATATTATTCGCAATGGTTTTGCGCTTTACTGGGGTACCTCGGAGTGGAGTGCCGAACAGATAGAGGAGGCTTATGTAACGGCTAGAGAACTAGGTTGTATTCCTCCCAGTATGGAACAACCAGAATACAATATGTTTCACCGAGAACGGGTTGAAAAGGAATATGCACCCTTGTATGCTAAATATGGCTTAGGTACCACCATTTGGAGTCCTTTAGCCTTTGGACTATTAACCGGTAAATACAATAATGGTATTCCCGCAGAGAGCCGTTTGGCGCACGAAGAGTGGCTAATTCCTAAAGATTTTGAACAGCGTATAGAAAAAGTTAAAGAACTAGGTAAAATTGCACAACAATTAGAATGTAGCATGTCACAACTTGCCTTAGCTTGGTGTTTAAAAAATCCACAGGTAAGTACTGTTATTACCGGCGCTTCGAAAGTCAATCAGCTATTAGAAAACCTAGAGGCTATTGAGGTTAAAGAAAAATTAACAGCGGATGTAATGACCGAAATTGAAGCCATTTTAGCTTAGCAGTTACCAGGCTTGGATAGTTTAAACAATCCAAGCCTGATTTTATTTTGAGACGTTTTGCCTTGTAGTTATTTTTGCCTCATGGCGTTAATCTAGACGGTGAGTTTATTATAGTACGTCAAGGCAAAACAATCGCTAGTAATCTGAAACTCCTCCAGCAGACAAATTTGATAAATGAGGAAAAACCACGGCCCTTTATTCCCTTCGAAGATGATACTATCGTTTCAACACTTACCATTTTTAGAAACAAAAGGTATCCGCAAGCTGATTGGAAACATCAAATTGTCTATTTAAACAGATGATATTATTGCACTTACGGACATGGTAAGTTTCGGTAAAACCACGTGGGCAAGCTTACGCTATATCCGCCGCAAAAGTGGCCTGTAATGTAAAATGTTCAAGGATTTTAATAATGAGTAGTAAAAAATCGTTACAACAAGTTGAGCTTGATAAAGAAGAATATTTTGATCGAGGTAAAGCCTGTTTTAAACAAGAAAAATATGGTGAAGCAAAGAGACATTTTAAACTTTACAAGAAATATTTAGCTGAAAAAGAAGAATGGAGTCCTATTGCCGAATTTTATTTAGGCCGTATTAGTTTGCTTGAAGAAGAACCAAACTACGATAAGGCTTTATCTTATCTGGATAAATATAGAAAATACCAGTTGGAAAATGATGAAAACACTGACCAAGTTGATGAGTTACTCATTGATAAATTTGAGCCTTTGTTAACTTCTGAACAAGATTCAAAAGTTGATTTTTCTTGGACCTCATTTAAAAAAAAGCGGTCATTGTTAAATGAAGAAAATAGGAGACGGCTTAAGGCGGCCTTGGGCGAAATCCATTTTCAACAGCAGGATTATATAAAAGCCAGAAACTATTGTAAGGAATCCTCTTGGGAAGATAGCTCAAGCTATTATTTAGCCAAAATTTACTTCTATGGTTATGGCGTAAAAAAAAGCTACACGCTTGTGCGTCAGTATCTAAGAGGTAGTACTCTTGAAGCTTATCCCGATGCTTATATTATGCTAGGCAAAACCTTTGAAGAAGGCGGCCACGGCATCAAAAAAAATAATATCAAAACTGCCATAAAAAAATATCAAATAGCCCAAGAAAAATATTATGAAGCCAACTATCATCTAGGCTGTATTTATTCTGAGCAGGAAAGATACCTTGATTATGAGCAAGCAGTTAAAGAGTTTATAGCTTTTATCCAATTAAATAATTATCCCGATTTTTACCCGGATGTCTGTTATCGAATTGCCAAACTCTATCAGCAAGGAGGGTATGGGCTAGAGCAGGATGAGCAAGAATATTTGCAATATATGCAACAAGCGGTAGAGGATGGCTATGAACCAGCCTATCAAGAACTGCTATATTATTATGAGGAAAGTGGTGACTCAGAACAATTAGAGGAATATAGAACTAAATGGCAAGAACTGCAAGAGCAGAAAGATCCTTACCCCATAGGATTGGCCTATGCTAAAGAAGGAAAATATCCAGAGGCAATTAAGGTATTTAAGCTCGCAATAGCGCAGAAAGAACATAAAGCTTATTTTGAACTAGCTAAAGTTCATCATAAATTAGAGCAATATCCAGAAGCAGCCAAATATTTTAAAAAAGCCATCCCTTACAATTCATTTGCGCACTATCGTCTAGCCCTAGTCTATAAAGAGGATTTAAAAAACTTTAAGTCGGCAGCCGAAAGCTTTGAAAATTATTTAAAAAAGCCAAAAATAACCGAACGTGGTAATACCTATTATTATTTGGGCGAGATGTATAAACAAGGTGATGAAACTTTAGTGGCCGACCAAGCTAAAGCCTTAAGTTATTATTACCAAGCCGCTGTTGCTGGGCATGTTAAGGGTTATGCTGAACTTGTGAATATGCAAACTAATTTGCAAAAATCTGATAATCTAAGATTAAAGGCTAAGGCCTGTTATTTAGTGGCCCGAATTGGTAAGCAGTTATTGCAAAATCAAAAACTGGGAGAAATCATCAAGCCAACCGATTTAGATTTGGCTAGGATAAAAGACTTATATCAACAAGCGGATAAGCTAAGTTACATGCTTGCTACTTATGAGCTTGGTAAACTAGCCCAAGGCGAAAAGCAATTCATAGAAGCAGAGGGCTATTGGCAAAAAGTCAAAGAAAATAAGAGGACTCCAATTCTGCAGGCTAGAGCGATGCTTGGTCTGGCGCAACTAAGACAGCATAAAATGTTGAAGGGTAGTATAAACGCTAATCAAGCATTGATTGAAGAAGCCATTGCTCTCTGTAAAGAGGTAATAAGACAACTTAGTAAAGCGAATTATAAAAGCGAGCTTACTCAAGCCAATGGGTTATTAGATACAATCAAGTTTCATATTATGACCGGCTTATTATATGAGGCCTTACGTCATCATCAGGCGCTAGAAAAAAACAAGGTTGGGCTTGATATTAAGGCCGAGGCTTGCTGCATCTATCAAGAGTTATTGAAAAAAATAGACAAAAAGTATGTCAATTATACCGCTGACCAATATTCTAAAGAGTTACGTAAGGCAGAAGAAGATCAACATACTTTTTTTGGCATTAATTTATCGGATGATTCCGATTCGGATGAAGAAAGCAGTTTTCAAAAATTGTCTAACCCTATTAGGCAATCCGCGCTTATTCACAGCACCAGCTTATTTAAAAAGGCTGACTTGCCGCAAGCCAAAAGTAAAGTCAAAGATATTATTCATAAAGGAATAGCTTATGATATTGATAAGGCCATTCTAAAACCGACTTATACTATTGGTAAAACTAGCAATAGCAATGCACAAATTGAGAAAGATCTGAAGGAACTTAATTATTGGCGTAATCAAAATAATCTCGCTGAGGGCATAAAGCGCACTACAACAAAATTTGTTATCGCTCAATACCGCGGGATTCACTATAAGGTATCGGCATGGAATCAAGCTCAGCGGCAAAACCATCGCAAGCTGGATGAGATTGGCCAGCCTATTTTTGCCAGTGCCGTTCATAATGCTGCTAAAATTGATTATGCGGGAGCTAATGAGTTGACCAAGCGCGAAATTTTGGCAGAACATGCCGCGCAACTTAGACAGAAATTAGTAGCTTTAGCAAACACGACCCCTTTTCTAGCCAAGTTTAAACATAATAGAGTAGAAACCAACTATGAGTTTCCTTCGTCACGCCATTACTTACAAGATCTACACGCTAAGGATTGGGATAAGTTTCATGAAAAACTAAAACAAAATACGCAAAATATTAAGGAGGGCAAACCACCTATAATACCAGGATTGGACATACCTGTACTAGGCGAGCCCTTTGTCTCAACTGGCGACATTCCTTTACATGCTTTAAAGTATGCTTATGGTATTAAGCCATATGTAGGACATAAACATGAAAGACTACGGCCTCGTTGGAATAAAGAAGGCAGGGCAGAAAGGCCTTATTCCGGCAAAGTCTATTTAAGCTTACATCCGATAGAAGATTATGTTAAGAATGGCCCGTTTCATATGATCTCCGAAAACCATTTGGGCCACGTTAGAATGGATTCTGCTAGAGGCGAGATGATACTACAGGAAAGAGAGACTAGTTTCCCGGCAGAAATGGCGAGCAATAGAATTGTTTATACTCATATTGCCAAATACCCATCTTTCAGAGGCAGATATAAAGAGATGTATGCCGTTAAGTATGGGATTGATAAAGAGTTGTACGGATTATTTCAGAATGCTCTCGCCAAGTACCCTCCGCATTCCCCTGGTATGGAAAGGATAAAAATATTAATGGGTGAATACCTTTGTCATTACCATCAAATACGGCTTATCGAGCAAGCTCAATTTCAAGCCGAGCAACAGGATGCTGTGTTGGTTTATTTAGACGAATTTGGTAACTTAAGCTTATCTCTACCTTCTACGCCAGCAAAGAAAGGTAAGGATAGAGAAAATATTCGAGATATTCGTAACAAAAGGCATAGGGAAATTGAGCCAAATGATTTAAGTGAAGATGAGTACGATAGACAGCAACCTATGCTAAAGAAACAAAAATTATAGTGTGAGGTGCTAATCGCGCAAATCTTGCGCGATTAAACTGTGCATCACTAACACCAATTTATATTCATCCGATTTTTACGGCATGGAAATTAAAAGCCACCCATGGTAACAGGCATAAAGAAATTTTACAGAAAAATGGATAAATAATTTATAATAGTTTTCATATCGTATTATTATAAGCCGTTTATAGAGTTATAGTTTGAATTAATTATGCCAAAAGCTAAAAATCGTCAATGGATCAGGCGCCACATTAATGATCCCTATGTGAAATTGTCACAAAAAGAAGGTTATCGCTCACGGGCGGTCTATAAATTAGCGGAGATTCATGAGCGCGATAAGCTATTCCAGGCCGGAATGACGGTGATAGATTTAGGCGCTGCGCCTGGAGGCTGGTCGCAATTGGCCATGGAACAGGTGGGGGATAAAGGCCAAGTGTTAGCCTTAGATATTTTACCCATGGATAATATTGCGGGGGTGACTTTTTTACAGGGTGATTTTACCGAGGCAGAGACCTATCAAGCGCTTAGGGAATTATTACAAAATAGGCAAGCCGATTTGATTATTTCAGATATGTCACCTAACCTAAGTGGGCAGAAGGCCGTTGATCAGCCACGCTCCATTTATTTAGCCGAGCTGGCCTTAGATTTTGCCGAACAGCACTTAAAACCAGGCGGTGATTTACTGATGAAGGTATTTCAAGGGGAAGGCTTTGATAACTTACACCAACAGTTAAGGCAGTTATTTGCTAAGGTATTAATTAGGAAACCTAAAGCCTCTCGGGATTGTTCGCGAGAAGTTTATTGTTTAGCAAAGAATTTATTAGCAAATAAATCGGCCTAGCATTAAACTTTAATTATATAAATTGTTTAAAGGGATAAGCATTTTATACTGGCAAAGTGAGTGCAACAGCGATAAGATTTCTTCCGCCGGATTTTTAAAAGTGGTATTTGGGGCGGTGTTCGTTTAAAATTACGAAAATTATTGGATAAGGCAAAGGGGTATTACATTGAGTGATATGCTAAAAAATTTATTTTTATGGTTAGTAATAGCCGTTATACTTATTATGGTATTTAGTAATTTTGGCCCAAGACGTGGTGAAGATCTTAAATACTCCTATTCTGAATTCCTTCAACAAGTTGAGCAAGGTAATATCCGTTCGGTTACCATCAATCAAGATGTGATCAAGGGTACCACGCAAAATAATGCCACTTTCTCAACTTATATGCCCATGCCCGATCAATTTTTATTAAGTGAATTGATTCGCAAAAAAGTTGATGTTAAGGGGCAAGCGCCCGAGCAGCAAAGTATTTTATTACACATTTTCATCAATTGGTTCCCCATGTTGTTATTAATTGGGGTGTGGGTATTTTTTATGCGCCAGATGCAAGGCGGCGGTGGCCGGGGCGCCATGTCTTTTGGTAGAAGTAGGGCTAGACTACTGGCCGAAGATCAGGTGCGCGTAACTTTTGCCGACGTCGCAGGCGTAGATGAAGCTAAAGAAGAAGTAAAAGAGCTAGTCGATTTCCTCAAAGAACCTAGCAAATTCCAAAAATTAGGTGGTCGTATTCCTAGAGGGGTATTACTGGTTGGCCCTCCGGGTACTGGTAAAACTTTATTGGCAAAGGCAGTAGCAGGAGAAGCTAAGGTACCTTTCTTTACTATTTCCGGTTCGGATTTTGTCGAAATGTTCGTTGGGGTTGGTGCCTCGCGCGTACGCGATATGTTTGAGCAAGCCAAAAAGCATGCGCCCTGTATTATTTTTATTGATGAAATCGATGCGGTAGGTCGTCATCGTGGTGCAGGCCTTGGTGGTGGTCATGATGAGCGCGAGCAAACGCTTAACCAATTATTGGTAGAAATGGATGGTTTCGAAGGTAAGGAAGGCGTTATTGTCATGGCGGCTACTAACCGCCCAGATGTTTTAGACCCTGCCTTATTGCGCCCCGGCCGTTTTGATCGACAAGTAGTGGTGGGTTTACCCGATATTCGCGGGCGCGAACAAATCCTTAAGGTACATATGAGTAAAATTCCAGCGGCTAAAAACGTGAATGCAGGCGTTATAGCGCGCGGTACACCTGGATTTTCGGGAGCCGATCTTGCTAACTTAGTGAATGAAGCCGCCTTGTTTGCTGCACGCTCTAGTAAGCGTGAGGTAACCATGGAAGAATTCGAAAAAGCTAAAGATAAGATCATGATGGGTGCCGAACGTAAATCCATGGTAATGACCGAAAAAGAAAAAAGATTAACGGCTTATCATGAAGCAGGGCACGCCATTGTAGGTTTAGTGGTTCCCGGCCATGACCCGGTCTATAAAGTGACCATTATTCCGCGGGGACGCGCTCTAGGGGTGACGATGTTCTTACCCGAAGAGGATAAATATAGTTACACTAAGGAAATGTTAGAGAGCCAATTGTCTAGTTTATTTGGTGGGCGGGTTGCGGAAGCCCTGATTTTTGGTGCGGATAATGTGACCACGGGAGCGTCTAACGATATTCAGCGAGCTACCGAAATAGCGAGAAATATGGTAACCAAATGGGGCTTATCGGAAAAATTAGGGCCTTTGACTTATGGCGAAGATGAAGGCGAAGTTTTCCTAGGACATTCGGTTAATAAACGTAAAGAGGTTTCTGAAATAACCGCTAATGTTATTGATCAAGAAGTAAAAAGTATTATTGAGCGTAATTATCGGCGAGCAGAGGTAATTCTGCAAGAAAACATCGATAAACTTCATATGATGGCAAAAGCATTAATTCAATATGAAACCATTGATAGTGATCAGCTCAATGATATCATGCAAGGTAAGGTGCCACGCCCTCCCGTTGACTGGGATGATCATTCGCAGAATGATGAGCTTAGTGGTTTTGGCAAGATTCCATCTGATTCCGATAATCCGGCTTTAAATCCCGATGAAAAACCTGCAGGCAATGTATAAGTTTTTGTTTCTAAATTATTTATCGGGTGAATTTATTCACCCGATAAATAAGCTTTAATTTCATCTGAATCTTATGTTTCAACTCATGTGTAAAAATCATAAGCTTGATTTATTCCGACCAAAAGTAATGGGCGTGCTTAATATCACTCCCGATTCATTTTATAGGGGAAGTCGCCATGCTAGTGCAGAGCAGGCCCTTAGTAAAGCCATAGCAATGGTAGAAGAGGGTGCGGCTATCCTTGATATTGGTGGTGAACCTACCAATCCATTTAATGATGAAAAAATTTCCGTTCAGCAGGAGTTGGATAGGGTTATTCCCGTTGTTGAATTAATCTCTCATAATCTTAATATCCCTATCTCCATTGATACCAGCCAACCACAAGTTATGCTTGAAGCCGTAAAGGCTGGAGCTAGTATTATTAATGATGTACGGGCCTTACGTTTGCCGGGTGCATTAGAGGCGGCGGCAAAACTAGGAGTGCCGGTGTGTTTAATGCATATGCGTTATTTGACACGAGAGGAAACCCAAAGTACGGGATCTGCCACAAATTTAATTCCCTCGATTATTGACTTTTTAGGCCAGCGGATTGAAGCTTGTTTAAAAGCGGGAATAGATAAACATAATATTATTCTTGATCCGGGGATTGGAGCCGGTAGATTTGGTAAAACCTTACCGGAAAATTTATTGATTTTGCGTCACTTACAGAATTTAAAAAAATTAAAGTACCCCTTATTAGTGGGAGTATCACGTAAATTATTTATTGGTGAGTTGCTTGCAGCTCCCCCAGAAGAGAGATTATTTGCCAGTATAGCAGCAGCTACCTTAGCAGTTTACAATGGCGCCAACATCATTCGTACTCATGATGTTAAAGCGACCTTGGATGCTGTTAAATTAGCTGCAGCCACATTAGAGGTAGCTTGAGTTGAAAACACACAGACAGTATTTTGGTACCGATGGTATTCGTGGGCGCGTTGGTCATTCCTTAGTTAATCCGGAGTTCGTGTTAAAGTTAGGTTGGGCAGTAGGCTGTGTGTTGGCTAATGGCGGTGGCAGTAAGGTATTAATTGGTAAAGACACCAGAATTTCTGGCTATATGCTGGAATCTGCATTAGAAGCGGGTTTATCGGCGGCGGGAGTAGATATTCATTTATTAGGCCCTATGCCAACTCCAGCCATTGCTTATTTAACTCGAACCTTTAGGGCTAAGGCTGGTTTTGTTATCAGCGCTTCCCATAATCCCTATTATGATAATGGTATCAAATTTTTTTCGGCCGATGGTAGTAAACTACCCGATGAGGTAGAGTTGGCTATAGAACAACAATTACAAAAGCCTATTATAACCGTTGAATCGGCAAAACTGGGTAAGGCTTATCGAGTTAATGATGCGCCGGGCCGCTATATAGAATTTTGTAAAAGTACGGTGGCTTCCTCGGTAAATTTTAAGGGGATGAAAATCGTGGTTGATTGTGCCCATGGTGCAACTTATCACATTGCCCCTCATGTATTTAGTGAATTAGGCGCGGAAGTTATTGAGCTTGGAGTTAATCCCGATGGATTTAATATCAATTCCAGTTGTGGTTCTACACGGCCGGAAATATTACAGCAGATTGTGGTCAGCGAAGAGGCCGATGTAGGCATTGCCTTGGATGGCGATGGCGACAGACTCATCATGGTTGATCATATGGGTAATGTAGTAGATGGGGATGAGCTACTTTATATCATAGCTAAACAACAACGTAATTTAGGTGAGCTAACCGGTGGTGTAGTGGGTACTATCATGAGCAACCTAGGTTTAGAAGTAGCCCTACAAAAACTCAATATTCCTTTTTCACGCAGTAAAGTAGGCGACCGATACGTGATGGAAGAGTTATTAAAATCGGGTTGGTCGCTGGGTGGAGAAGCTTCTGGCCATATCATCTGTTTGCGTAAAACTACCACGGGAGATGGTATTATTTCTGCCTTACAAGTATTGGCGGCAATGTGTCAAACTGGATTGAGTTTACATGAATTAAAAGCCGACCTTGTAAAATATCCTCAAACTATTGTTAATGTTAGTATGCAACAGCGTATTGATACGGAGCATGATCCTCGCTTTATTAAACTGCTTACAGAAGCTCAAGCTCAACTTCATGGTTATGGGCGTATTTTACTGCGGCCTTCTGGCACAGAACCTTTAATGCGTATCATGGTTGAGGGAGAAGAGGCTTCTCAGGTAGAAACTATTGCAAGGGCATTGGCTGTACAAGTTGAGGAAATAATTAAGCAAAATGCTAATGCCATGGGTTAATGGATTGATAAGTTGAGTTGCTAATTATTAGGGTCTGTTGACAATTGGTTAGTATGGGCTGGTATTTTAAATTGGTTTTATAGGTAGCCGTGTATCTTGTTTTTTTGATTATATCTCCTAGGCTAGACTAAGTTTATTGTTTAATGGTTTGGCCTTTTAAATCATAGTCAGAAGTTAATGCCTATTTTGTTAATGGAAGTTCCATCAGTATTGCCCAGGTCTAATCGCAATCCGCATGAATACTTTTTGGTAGAGTTGGGTTTTGTAAACTTATAAAACAAGCTTGATTTATAGCCATAGGTTCATGCTTATGAAAAAGGGTTGGATAAGATTGGGATAATTTAATCAAGTTAAAGATGATTGTATTTAACCCCTTGTCATGAAGACGTTTTTTTATATACTGGGTAGCTAAAATAAAAATATGGAAAGATTTAGGGGTATGGCCATTTTTTCTTCTGTAAAACGTTTGATAACAATTTCTTATGACCTACTTATTATCCCTGTTGCTTGGTTAGGGGCTTACTGTCTAAAGTTTAATTTTGAACCCATTCCCGATGCAATATGGCATAACGCAATTTCTGTTTTTCCTATCGTTATCCTTTTGCAAACCCTTTGTTATTGGCGGTTCGGCTTACATCGTGGCATGTGGCGTTTTGCCTCTATTCCCGATTTACTACGTATTTTCCAAGCTACCATAATAGGCAGCGGCCTAATCGCTTTAGCTCTGTTATTTTTTACTAACGTTCAATTAATTCCGCGTTCCGTTGTACCTATCTATGCTTTATTACTCATCATTTTATTAGGTGGCTCCCGTTTATTTGTTAGATGGAGTAAGGATTATGGCCGCTTATTTGCTAAGGGAAAGCGGGTTTTGATTATAGGGGCTGGGCAGGCGGGAGAAGGCTTAGTTCGTGATCTATTGCGTTATGTTGATAAACAATATTTTCCTATTGCGTTTGTCGATGATGCACCTAATAAGCGAGGTAAGGAGATTCATGGCGTTAGAGTCATAGGTAAATGTGAAGATATTCCACAACTTGTTAAAAACTGCGCTATTGATTTCATCATCATCGCCTTACCTTCGGCGACATCCTCTCGTATGAGAGAAATTATGGGCTATTGTATGCAAACTAAGGTTCCTGTGCGTACCTTACCCAGTTTAAAGGACATTGCCAATGGGTTAGTTAATATTAACAGCTTGCGAGAGGTTTCATTGGAGGATTTATTGGGACGTGAGCCCGTTAATCTAGAGT
>Ga0182739_1003556_pt1 | contig 13505 bp, 8 predicted proteins | sample eDN5th30CBELigBY_FD_128873 | JGI IMG/M metagenome (GOLD analysis project Ga0182739, IMG submission 128873) | Enriched backyard soil microbial communities from Emeryville, California, USA - eDNA 5th pass 30_C BE-Lig BY (version 2) (version 2) | ecosystem: Environmental > Terrestrial > Soil >... | reverse complement strand
AAGGCATACGCTGATCCGTATCCCAATCGCCCGACTGGTACTTTAACCGTACAAAAGTAAAAGGCCCCTGCAACATACCTCCAAAGTAACGCCAAAACGGCTAAACAATACCTATATTCTGCCTGATTAAATGTAATTTTATTGATAAATGCCACAGTAAGCTTCATTTTAAAGTAAATTGACCCTATATTAACCGTGTTTTACAATCGTTTATTTCAAGACTTAACAATCCGGCTGTGACCATTTCAGAAGAAACAGTAGCTGCATTAACCAATAGGGTTTCAGCGCTAAAGAGCGAAATCCAGAAAGTAATCGTGGGGCAGGATATCGTCATTGAGGAGATCCTGGTGGCACTGATGGCCGGCGGACACTGCCTGCTGGAGGGGGTGCCCGGACTGGCCAAGACATTACTGGTGCGTACCATGGCGCAAACCCTCGACCTCCATTTCAAACGTATCCAGTTTACGCCAGACCTCATGCCTGCCGATATTATCGGCACCGAATTACTCGAAAACGATCCGGAAACCGGGAAACGGCAATTCAGGTTCGTTCGCGGACCGCTATTCGCCAATATTATACTGGCCGACGAAATCAATCGCACGCCGCCAAAAACTCAGGCGGCGCTGTTGGAGGCCATGCAGGAATTTGAGGTCACCTATGCTGGTAAGACCTATCCGCTGGAACGGCCATTTTTTATCCTGGCTACGCAAAACCCCATCGAACAGGCCGGCACCTACCCCTTGCCCGAAGCCCAGCTTGATCGGTTCCTACTTTATATCAAGATCAGCTATCCGACGGCCGGTGAAGAATTGCGCATCCTGCAGCAGACAACAGGCTCCGCAGACACCCAGGTGAACACCATTATGGGCAGGGACGAAATACAGCAATTGCAAAAACTGGTGCGCGAGGTAGGAATCAGTGATCAGCTCATCGCTTATGTCAACGCGCTGATTCGGGTAACGCGCCCTGGAGAAACTGCATTACCTTATGTGAAAGACTGGGTGCAATGGGGCGCCGGACCCCGCGCCGGTCAAGCGCTCATCCTTACCGCAAAGGCCCGCGCGTTATCGCTGGGGCGGCTCGCAGTCATCCCGGAAGACATTCATCGCATGACAGCACCGGTTTTGCGACATCGCGTATTGATGAATTTCAGCGCCGAATCCGACCACATCACCAGCGATGACCTTACCGACAAACTAATCGCCGACATCGGTAAAGCACACCTTTGACGACTGTTCAATACACGAATGATTCCGATACCCGACCCCAAAACGATGATTGCCATAAAAAACCTACCGCTGGCGGCAAAAACACTGGTAGATGGGTTCTTGAGTGGCCTTAACAACAGTAGGCTGTTGGGAGCTGGTGCAACGTTCAGTCAATACCGCAATTACCTACCGGGCGACGACCTCCGTCAGCTCGATTGGAAATTAGTCGGCCGTACGGAACGCTATTATATTAAGCAAGCCGAAACCGAGAAGCATATTACCGTACACTTCGTGGTTGATGCCAGCCTGTCTATGAACCATGATTGTACAGGCTATAGCAAACTGCAATACGCCGGTTACCTTACGGCGGCATTGGCACTACTGGCGCACCGTCAAGGCGACAACGTGGGGCTCTCGGTTTTCAACGGGACCAACATCACGCAACTACCCCCACGAAACCATCCCCTCCAGATGCAACGCATTTACCACACACTCGGCAACATGGAGGCTGCCGGCCGCATGGATGAGCCCAAAAAGTACGGACAGTTATTCCACCCCACCAGTAAACAACTGGTTGTTTTCATAACCGATTTCTATCAGCATCAGGACGAATTGACCACCTTAATGGCCCAGATGAATGCGCGGGGGCAGGAAACCGTGCTGCTGCATCTGTTAGCGCCAAACGAGCTGAACGGGAAACCCGGAAATTATGATGCCCTGACGGATCTCGAAACGGGAGAGACCATGCTGTTGGATAAAGCGGCTACGGCAACGGGCTCCGTGATGGAAGAATACTTGGCCGCTGCGCGAAGAAAACTGCTCCGCAATGGCGTGTATTACTGCCTGGTGGATGCAGGACAGACTCCCGGTACCGCATTATCCGCATTTTTAAACCGGCGAAATAAAATGCCTCAATAACGTGTTTATCGAATTTTTATATCCGCTTGGCCTGCTTGCCGCATTGGGTATCGGCGTTCCGATAGCGATACACCTGTGGCAGGTGAAACAGCAACGCGTACTGCATGTGGGCAATATAAAGGTCTTCGCCCGTGCGAAACGACAACGGATCCAGAAACTTCGTATAAAAGACTGGCTGTTGCTCGCTATCCGCTGCCTCATTGTGTTGATGCTGGCTGCGCTGCTGGCTCGCCCCCACATTATCCACGACATAACGCAAAAAGCGCGCGGGTGGGTGCTGCTGGGTACGCAGCATCATACCTTATTAGACGCGGCCCAGCGAAAGCTGATAGACAGCCTGCTGAACAATGGCTACACATTACATGCGTTTGAGCCGGGTTTCAGGTCTTTATCAATACAAAACGAAGACGACACCGTGGCCTCCGTCCCCAACCAGTTTGCCCTCATCCATCAGCTCAATGCACAACTGCCGGCCGGTTTCCCGACTGTCATTTTCAGCAAACCAGAAATCACCCGACTCGCGGGCGACCCGCCCACTACCCCGTTGACGCTTAACTGGTATGCCTTGCAGGATGATACAGCAAGTAGGGCACGATTTATCGTCCGCGCATGGAAAACCGACGACGACAGTGTGGCCGTACTGGCGGGGACATCCAGCACCCGGGGTACGCGTTTTGACCGTATAGCCATCAAAGGAGACGGACAAACAGAAGGCATGGCATTCCGCATAACGGACGGCCAGGCCCACGTGAAATTTCCCGAACAAACCACGTGGGTTGCCGTTACAGATACGCCTTACACGGTGCAGTTTGCGCCAGGCAGCAATCGCATCGATATCACGTACGTAAAGGCCGTATTCACGGCCTTCGCACAACAGACCGGGATACGGGTCGCGGTAACGGATTACAATCCTTCTGTGCCGAGCGACTTACTATTCGACTTTTCAGAGTCGGGCCTGACAGACACCGTCCGCAGCGCGAAGACCGTATTTCGTTATGCTACCGGCGAGGTGGAACAACAGCAAAACAATCACATGGTGCAATGGGGCACGGCGACGAATGGCAACAACCCGAAGCTTAGCCGATTGATTGTCACGGAAGACGATACAGACCAAGTGGTCTGGGCCGATGCTTACGGCCGACCGTTACTGACCCGGCACCGCGGGGAACGTGGTTGGCGATATCGTTTCTATGGCCGCTTCAACCCTCAGTGGACAGACCTGGTGTGGTCTACGGCTATGGTCAACAATTTGCTGCCGCTGTTGCTGAGCCCGGAGACCCCGTGGTGGACCCAAAGCTTTGACAGGCAAGCGGCCGATCGGCAAACGCTGCCCGGTCCGTTGCTACTGCAAGCGCATAGCGGCGCTCCGCAAAGCACAATCCGCGACAGGCAGCCTACCGCAATACCCTTGTTAACCTGGATGACTTTACTCACCTTTGTATTGGAACGGATACTGACCCATAGACAGCGAAAGAATAAAACGGATGGATAACACAGGGGGGGCATGGATAACAACCTGCAGAAACCGTTGGCTTACCTACCAGCTGTTGACCAGGCTGCTGTATGCTTTTGCTGCAACGCTCGTTGTCGCGGCTGTCCTTACCCCATTTGGCCACATCGCCCCGTGGTTGTACCCGCTTATCTGTTTAGGTTGCTTTGCCGCCCTGGCCTATGCTCCGGGCGGGATGAAAACAGACAAACACCATGTCGCAGCGATGCTGAACAAGCAGTTCCCCACCCTGGAATACAGTACTGCCCTGCTGCTGCGGCCTAAAAACACACTTGGCCCGTTGCAACAATTACAGGTGACCCGCCTGCATCGATCTATTGCTGACATCCGCATTGGCCAGTTTGCCAACCCACGCGTATTGACGGGGCCGGCTGTGACGGCATTGGTTGCGTTATGTGTTTACCTGGCCATCGCCAACCTTCACGTATCCACGGCACCCCATAACGGTGCGGATGCGATAGCCGCTGCGGCCACCATACCCGACACGCCACTGCCTCCATCGGTCGCGGACGCGCGGATCGTTATTTCACCGCCCCGATATACGGGGCTCCCACAAGCCACGCAGAATCACCTGGAAATTACCGCACCAACTGGTTCGATGATTTCTATCATGCTGACCACTACCGCACCTGTGGCGCAGATGAAAGCTCGCTTCGACGGGAAAGAAGAACGCAGGTTTACCGCTGTTAGTGCTGATAGCTTACAGTGGGAGCTAGAAATAGAACCCCGGAAGAGCGGCTTTTTCCAACTCGAACTGGATGGCGAACCTTCGGCCCTGTACCCTCTGTCGGTTACGCCAGACCTGCCTATATCCATCCGGGTAAATACGCCCGAGCAGCACACCGTTATCGATTACGGATTTCCGGAGCGGATTAACCTCTCGGCATTTCTTCAGGATGATTACGCCATCAGCAGCGCCGCGGTTGTGACGACCATCTCAAGCGGCAAAGGCGAGGGCGTAAGTTTCAAGTCGGGCGAAATACCGTTCAATAATTCCGTCAACGGACAAAAAGAGGTACGGCTTACCCATGAAATCAACCTCAAAAAACTGGGCATGGTATCTGGTGACGAGCTCTATTTCTACCTGAAAGCGCTCGACAATGCGGGGCAGGAAAGCCGATCGGATGTGTTCGTGGTCGTATTGCAGGACACCGCTGAGCTTTTCGCCATGACGGGCATGGTCTCCGGAGTTGACCTTGTGCCCCAATATTTCAGGAGCCAGCGCCAAATCATCATAGACACCGAGAAACTGGTAGCCGAGATGGATACCATACCCGTGTCGGCCGCACAGCAGCGGAGCAACAACCTAGGTATCGACCAGCAACTGTTGCGATTGCGTTACGGACAATTTCTGGGTGAAGAGGCGGAAGATGCAATAGGCGGACACGTGGATCACGAAGCGCACGGTGGACATGAAGGGCACCATGAACATGACATGCGCCATGAACACGAGGGACACGCGCATGAAGAATCGGGAGAAAACACGGCCGAAGTACCGGTCGATGTCGAAGAGCTGATAGCGGCGATGTCCCACCAGCACGACAGAGCCGAAGACGCCACTTTTTTTAATGCAGAACAAAAAGCCAGCCTCAAAGCAACCCTCACCGAAATGTGGAACACCGAGCTGCGGCTCCGTACCCATAAACCGCAGGAGGCATTGCCCTACGCCTATAAGGCGCTCCGCCTGCTGAAAGAACTCCAGCAAAAATCGCGTGTATACGTAGGTAAGTCCGCAACAAAAACCACCCCGCTTAACCGGGAGAAACGGCTAACCGGAGATTTGGAAGAAGTCGGAACCCCACAGCAGCGGCTTTCAGCCAGTGAACCGACAGCCGAACAACGGGCGCAACGTGACTTGCAAGCCACCCTGGCCTACCTGTCTAACCTGAAAACCTCCCGGCAATTGGACGAAAGCGGACGCCAGTTGCTCATAAAGGCTGAAGAGCAACTCATGGCGGCCGCCATCACCGATCCCGGCAAATACCTCCATGCGCTCCAGGCCATACGCACGCTGGAAGAAAACAGCGGAAAAACGGATGCCGGAGCGATAAACGTGGTAGGTAAAGCCATTCACGAATTGCTTCCGACACTTAATAAACAACCAGAAAAACGGCACGTTGCAGGCAGTAACGGCATCTACAGCCGGTATTTCTCAGAGATTACACCAAAATAAGCCGTATGGATCTGCTCGATATGCTCTTCCTTGTCGTTGTGTTTACATTGTGGGTGTACCTCTTATTCGTTGAGCGACAAACCGTAAGCAAGATACCGCTGTGGGTACGGTACGCGGCTACTACACTCGCTCTGGCAGCACTGGTTGGATTGCTGTTTCCGATTTCCGTAGCCATAGGACCTCGCGCGGAGCCGGATACAACCGGCCTGGCCGTTTTCACCACCGGCACACCAGCTACAACACTTCGGGCATCCAACCCAGCGACGAAGCGGGTGACCACCGATTCCGCGATCGCGCGCCGCCACCATCTACCCCTTATACACGACTGGCCTTCGTTCAGTGAAACCCACCGCCGGATGCCCATTTCCATCCATGGCTACGGTCTTACGGAAAACCAGCTGAACCAATTGTCTTCAAACAAACTTAGCTACCATCGCCCGCCGTTGCCCCAAGGAATCATTGCTTGCGAGTGGCCCATGCAACTTCATAGTACGTCTGCATTGACAGTTCGTGGGACGTATCACCATGTGGGCGCACAGCCCGTCAGACTTGTCTTGCTGAGCGCCTCGCTAGCGGTAGATTCGACAACCATAGACGCTCCGGGGACCCACCTGTTCACCCTTCACCATCGGCCGTCGCAACAGGGCAACACCGTCTTTGAGCTGGTTGCCATCAGCGGTACAGACACCATCCAAACAGAAAAGGTACCCGTAAGTATCGCCCCCGCGCAGACGCTCCGTATTTTCATGCTCACTGCTGCACCGTCATTCGAACACAAATTTCTGACCAACTGGTTTGAAGGGCTACACTACCAGGTCGCCGGCAGGACACGGATATCGCAGGACCGGTTTTCGGTAAAAACCAACGCAGGGATGGGCTTGTCGACAGTCCCGGAACCGCTGAGCCGCTCCACGTTCAGCGATACCGATCTGTTGATAGCAGACGAGGCCGAAATGACCGCACTTAGCCGGCGCGAACAGGAACTTATCCTGGACGCGATAGCCGGCGGGATGGGACTTGTATTGCTTAAGAGTGCCGATGGCAGACAATCACTGCCCGGCCGCAGTTTCCAGGTACTGGAAGCCCGAAACACCATGGGCCGGCCCACAACCATTACCGAAGCAGACAATATCGCTTTCCCGGAGCTGCTGCTACCGGCCATCATCCCCATCCGGGATGATGCGTCCCAGCGACCGTTATTACGTATCGACGGACATACGATAGCCGCCACGCGGCTGTATGGCAACGGACGCATCACGGCCACTACACTATCCGGTACCTATAGTTGGTGGCTAAAAGGTGAGCAATCCGCTTACTCCCGGTGTTGGTCTTTACTTATCGACCAAACCCTGGTGAATACAAAGCCGCCATTACGGTATGTTCAGACACCGCGTTTCCCTACGCCTTTTTCGTGGATACAGCTGGCGCTTTCAGCTGCCCCGCTTTCCGTTTTAATCGACGGGCAGCCATACCCAGCGCTCCAACACGAATATCTGACAGCGTTCAATGAAGTTTCTTTGTGGCTGCCCCGTGCAGGATGGCATACCATACAAGCTCAACCGGCTGCAGATACGACTTCTTTCTACGTATACGGCACGGGCAGTTGGCAAGCGGCAAGAAATTATGCCACGATGTCCCTAAACGAGTCTTTTACGAAAGCACATTCAACCCGCCCCGCGGACCCGGCCACCGGAAGGGCCGATGCGCCAAAAAAAGAATTGCCGAAGTGGCCGTATATTGTGGTTTTCTTTGTCTCGGCCACGGTGTTGTGGTACGCCTCACGGGATTATAACCAAAATGTTATGTAATTTATATGCCGGTTGCAAAAACAAAGCACTACATTCGGTCATCCAAATGTTATCCATTTATACTTGTACACTGAACGAAGGGCCAGCCTTCGCACCCAATAAAACGACTAACATTGAAAAGGAAAGAGTTTTTGCAATTATCCGGCCTCGGTATCGGCGCCTGCTTTTTAGGTGATTTACATGCCTTTGCGAAGCCCATTGACCAGGCGCGGGCATTGGATCGGATAGATGTGTCGCAGAAGAAAGCACTAGCGGACGTCGCACTGAATGTGGCGAAAAGCAACGGCGCAACCTATGCGGATGTACGCATCGGTCGCTACCTCAATCAAACCATTGCTACACAGGACAAGCGTGTAAGGGGGCTTTCGAGCACCGAGTCTTATGGTGTGGGCATCCGGGTTATCGCGGCGGGGTGCTGGGGTTTCGCCGCAACCGATCAGGTAGATAAAGACAGTATTGCCCGTGCAACGGAACTGGCCATCGCCATTGCAAAAGGTAATGCGCGCTTCGCCGCCGACCCTATCCAATTGGCCCCACAGGAAGCGCTGGGCGAACAGACCTGGAATACACCTATCATTAAAAATCCATTTGAAGTGCCCGTAGGTGAAAAAACGGAGTTACTGCTTACCGCCAACCAGGCAGCGCTGGATGCCGGGGCCGACTTTGCCACCTCCAACCTGTTCATGATCAATGAACAGAAATATTTTGCCAGTACTGACGGTTCCTACATCGATCAGGACATCCACCGCATCTGGCCTACGTTTACCATTACGGCAATCGACAGGGCCACGGGCAAGTTCCAAACCCGTGATAGCCTGAGCGCACCCATGGGCCTGGGCTATGAATACCTCTCACCGGGCAAGCCGTACCAGATTGCCGGATTGCCCGCTACATTATACAAAGACCGTTACGACATCGTCGAGGATGCTCGCGAAGCAGCCCGCCACGCCCGGGAAAAGATTTCCGCGAAATCTGTCGATCCCGGCAAGTACGATCTGGTACTTGATCCGCTGCACCTCGGTCTGACTATTCACGAGTCTGTAGGTCATTCTACCGAGCTCGACCGTGTGCTGGGCTACGAGGCAAACTATGCAGGCACCAGCTTCCTCACCCTCGACAAATGGGAATCGAAAGACTTTAATTTCGGCAACGAACTGGTCAACGTCGTCGCCGATCGGACTCAGCCGGGCTCCCTTGGAGCTGTGGGTTACGATGACGAAGGCGTACCGGCCGGTAAATGGGACATCATTAAAGACGGGATATTGGTCAATTACCAAACCATCCGCGACCAGGCCCATATTCTGGGGCTAGATGCGTCCCAGGGGTGCTGCTATGCAGACAGCTGGAACAGCGTGCAGTTTCAGCGGATGCCCAACATCTCCCTATTGCCAAACAAAAACAGCCGGAAAGTTACGGACCTCATCAAGAATGTCGAAAACGGGATTTACATCATCGGGCGCGGTTCGTATTCCATCGACCAGCAACGTTATAATTTCCAGTTTGGCGGCCAGCTGTTTTATGAGATAAAGAACGGCGAAATCACCGGCATGATGAAAGATGTCGCTTATCAGGCAAATACCCAGGAATTTTGGAACGCCATGGCAGACATCGCCGATGCCGACGATTACCGGTTGTTCGGAACATTTTTTGATGGCAAAGGACAGCCCTCGCAGGTAAGTGCGGTATCCCACGGGTCATCGACCGCACATTTCAAGGGAATCAACGTAATCAATACCGGCCGAACAATCGGCTAATCGCAAATCCATGATACCATAAAAACCAAAAATCGTTGCTGATGAACAGAAAAGACTTTATTTATTACACAGCTATGGGTATGGGCGCATCCCTGCTACCCAATGGCGGACTGTTTGCCCGGCCAATCGACCCGCTGGAAGCGCTGAACGAGCGGGCTGACGCACAAACGAAGAAAGCACTGGCCGATGCTGCGCTGAACGAGGCGAAGTCTAAAGGAGCCACCTACGCGGATGTCCGTATCGGCCGATACCTTAACCAATTTGTTGCCACGCGAGAAAAGCGGGTACAAGGCGTTTCCAACACCGAATCCTATGGCATCGGAATTCGTGTGCTCGTGGATGGCTGCTGGGGATTCGCCGCAACCAATAAGATGACCAAGGAAGACATCGCGCAAACGGCAGCTACCGCCGTTGCGATTGCGAGAGCCAATGCGAAACTCCAGGGCGCTCCCGTTATCCTAGCCCCACAGCAGGGCTTTGGTGAAGTCAGCTGGCAGGCGCCTATCGAAGTCAATGCGTTTGAAGTGCCCATCAAGGAAAAGGTCGATTTGCTGCTCCAGGTTAACGACGTGGCCATGCAAAACGGCGCTAACTTCGTCAATTCCCTGATTGCCGCCGTCAACGAGCAGAAATACTTTGCGTCCACAGACGGTTCGTATATCGATCAGGACATCCATCGGATATATCCGAATTTCAACGTGACTGCCATCGATCGGGCATCGGGCAAATTCCAAACACGCGGTGCCCTCAGTTCACCGATGGGCATGGGTTACGAATACCTTAATGCCCGGCCGGAAGATAAGGTATCCGGTGTCGTAACCCGATACAAGCATCGGTATGATATGCTGGAAGACGTGCAGGCCGCAGCCCGGAATGCAGCCGAAAAAATCAAGGCCAAATCGGTAGAACCCGGCAAATACGATTTGGTGCTCGACCCATCGCACTTGTGGCTTACCATCCACGAATCCGTGGGACATTCCACCGAACTTGACCGCGTATTGGGTTATGAAGCTAATTATGCAGGCACAAGCTTCCTGAGCCTGGATAAGCTGGAGTCGGGCACCTTCAATTTCGGCAACGAACTCGTGAATGTGACGGCAGATAAAACAGAAACTGGCTCCCTGGGGGCCGTTGGCTATGACGATGAAGGCGTAAAATGCAAAAAGTGGGACCTCATCAAAAACGGCATACTCGTCAACTTCCAGGCTACGCGCGACCAGGTGCATATCCTGGGTGAAAACGAATCTCACGGCTGCAGCTACAGCCAGGGATGGGACGATGTGCAGTTTCAACGCATGCCTAATGTGTCGCTACAGCCCGGCAAAGAAAAACTATCGGTCGATGAGCTCATCAAAGACGTGGAACGCGGCATTTACATCATAGGCGATGGCAGTTTTTCCATCGACCAGCAACGGTACAATTTTCAATTCGGCGGCCAGCTATTTTACGAAATAAGCAATGGAAAAATTGTAGGAATGCTTAACGACGTGGCCTACCAGGCAAATACACAGGAATTCTGGAATTCCTGCGCAGGTATCTGCGACGCGTCCGACTATCGGCTGGGCGGTGCCTTCAATGATGGCAAAGGGCAGCCCTCGCAAAGCAATGCCGTATCGCACGGAAGTGCCACCACACGGTTCAATGGGGTTAATGTTATCAATACAGCAAGAAATATTTAATACTATGGCTATTTTAAGCAAAGAAGAAGCACAGGCGATATTGACCAAAGTACTCGGTTTTTCGACGGCCGATGAGTGCGAAGCGTCACTACGGGGCGCCGAAGAAGGTAACATCCGTTATGCAAATAACGCCGTATCTACTGCCGGAGCTGCTAGCACGATGGTGTTATCCGTCAGTTCAGTATATGGCAAAAAGGTCGGATCGGCCAGCGTCAATGAATTTGATGAAGCATCGTTGAAAAAGGTGGTCGAACGATCGGAAGAACTGGCCCGGCTATCGCCGGAAAACCCGGAATATATGCCCATGCTGGGACCGCAGACGTATGATGAATCGCCAACCTATGTAGAAAAGACAGCGGCAATTGACCCAGCCATCCGGGCAAACATGGTGGCCGAAAGCCTGGAAGTATCTAAAGCGGAGAACCTCGAAGCCGCCGGCTTTCTTGATAACAGCAGCGGGTTCCGGGCAATGATGAATTCGAAAGGTCTTTTTGCCTACAACAAAAGCACGGATGTATCTTTTTCGGTAACCATCCGTACACCTGACGGCACCGGATCGGGGTATACCAGCAATAGCTTCAACGATGTAAGCAAGCTGGATACACTGGCCATGAGTAAAGTTGCAGCCGCGAAAGCCAAAAATTCCGTCGGGGCAAACGCCATCGAACCCGGAAAGTACACCGTCATTCTGGAGCCATTGGCCGTGAGCGACCTGGTCAGCTGGATATTACGGGGCTTCGATGCTCGTAGTGCCGACGAAGGGCGGAGTTTTATGAGCAAGCGTGGCGGCGGCACCCGTTTAGGTGAGCAATTGTTTGACGAGCGCATAAACATTTACACCGACCCCACCAATCCCGACTTGCCTTCGGCGACGTGGGACAGCGATGGCCTACCGCTCAAAAAAACCACATGGGTAGAAAACGGCGTCGTAAAGAACCTGGCCTACTCGCGGTATTGGGCGGCACAACAGGGCGTAGATCCGATGCCTTCGGGCCGCGGCATGATTATTCCGGGCGGCAGCTCATCGCTTGAAGACATGATAAGAGGCACAGAAAGAGGGGTGTTGGTGACACGATTTTGGTATATCCGATCGGTAGACCCACAGAGCCTGCTGCTGACCGGCCTCACCCGCGATGGTACCTTTTACATTGAGAATGGCGCCATTAAGTTTCCGATAAAGAATTTCCGCTTTAACGAAAGCCCCATCATCATGCTCAACAATGTAGACGATCTGGGCAAAACGGAACGTTCGGGCAACATTATGGTGCCCCCGATGAAAATTAGGGACTTTACCTTTACTTCGCTGTCTGATGCGATATAATTGGTAATGCTGTCGCGCAATGATAGTGATAAGCCCCCCCGAGTTCTTTACTCCGGGGGGTTCTTTCTTTGATGGCTTTATTCTTCTTCGTCGAACTTCCAACGAATAAACGCTTCAATCGCCTCATATTCAGCCATTCCTAGACGATCGTACAACTTCGCTGTTTCGCGGGTACGTTCCTCGGCACGCACCCAGAACTCGCGGGCATCATCGCCCGGAAATACGGCCAAGTCTTTCTGTGATTGATGTTTGAATATGGCGTGTCGTTTGCGCAATACCTCCTGTGGTGAGAGCGGTACCGCCATTTCAATTTCGTGGATTTCGAATTCATGCCATGCACCACGGTAGAGCCACAACCAACAATCTTTCGTCCACGTTTCCGCTTTACGCAGACGCGTCATCGCCTCGTGGATGATGTCGAAGCAAACCTTATGCGTGCCGTGCGGATCGGCAAAGTCGCCGGCGGCAAAAATCTGATGGGGTTTGATTTGCTGAAGCAACTCCATGGTGGCCGCGATATCGTCTTCAAAATCGAGCGTTTTGCTGTATTTGCTACGATCGTAGAATGGCAGGTTCTGAAAATGGATATTTTCATCCGGAAGTCCAGCAAATCGGGCCCCGGCAATGGCTTCTCCTTTGCGGATGAGCCCCTTGACGGTGAGCAGTTCGGCCGTGTCCATTTGGTTGGGTTTTTTACCGGCAATAAACTGGCGGGCATCGCGGTAGAGCACTTCCAGTTTCTGTATATCGATGCCCTGTGATTTGGCGAAGTCGGTCGCAAACTCGATATAGCGGAGCGCATCGTCATCCCAAACCGCAGTGTTGCCGGACGTTTGGTAGGCCACATGCACGTCATGTCCCTGATCGGCCAGTCGGATAAATGTACCCCCCATTGAAATCACGTCGTCATCGGGGTGCGGAGAAAATATAATCGAACGTTTCTTCGACGGATCGCGACGCTCGGGGCGCTGAGTATCATCGGCATTGGGCTTGCCGCCCGGCCATCCCGTAATGGTATGCTGCAGTTGATTGAATATGTCGATATTGATATGGTACACAGGCCCCTTCTCCGTAGCAAGCTGGGCCATACCGTGCGTATTGTAATCGTCCTCAGTAAGCTTGAGAACAGGCTTT
>Ga0182739_1003555_pt1 | contig 13506 bp, 11 predicted proteins | sample eDN5th30CBELigBY_FD_128873 | JGI IMG/M metagenome (GOLD analysis project Ga0182739, IMG submission 128873) | Enriched backyard soil microbial communities from Emeryville, California, USA - eDNA 5th pass 30_C BE-Lig BY (version 2) (version 2) | ecosystem: Environmental > Terrestrial > Soil >... | reverse complement strand
CAGGAACGGAATGCGCCAGCCCCAGGTGGTGAAGGCGTCCCCGGTCAGGGCACCGGCCGCCGCCACGGCGGCGGTGCCCAGCAGCAGGCCGCAGGAGACGCCGATCTGCGGCCAGGAGCCGTAGAAGCCGCGCTTGCCCTTGGGGGCGTTTTCGACGGCGATGATCGCCGCGCCGCCCCATTCGCCGCCGACGGCGAAGCCCTGGGCCAGGCGCAGCACGCACAGCAGGATCGGGGCCAGGACCCCGACGGCCTCGTACGTGGGCAGCACGCCGATCAGGGCGGTGGACACGCTCATGATGGCGAAGGTCAGGATCAGCGTGGACTTGCGGCCCAGCCGGTCGCCCAGGTGGCCGGAGACGAAGGCGCCGATGGGGCGGGCAACGAAGCCCACGCCGAAGGTGGCCAGCGCCGCGATCTGCGAGATGCCCGGTTCGAGGGCGGGGAAAAACAGGGGCCCGAAGACCAGCGCCGCCGCAGTGGCGTACACGGTGTACTCGTACCACTCGACGATCGCGCCGATGGTGCCGGAGACCAGGGTCCGGCGGCGGACCTGCTCGGGGGTCATGGTATTGGTGATGCCCATGGAACGTACTCCATCCCAGCCGGTGCCGGCGTCAGTTCTCGAAAGTGTGGTTGGACCACGGCAGCGTGGTGCCCCGGTACTTGGCCGCGCGGACATCTCCGGAGCGGGCGTGGCCCTCGAAGCGCTCCACGCGGGCCGCACGGCCGCAGAGCTCGCCGAAGAAGGCGCTGGATTCCTCGTTGGTGACTTCCTGGTAGGTGACCGTGCGCAGGTACTTGCCGACCCAGAGGCCGCCGGTGTAGCGGGCGGCGCCGCGGGTGGGCAGGACGTGGTTGGTGCCGATGACCTTGTCCCCGTAGGAGACGCAGGTGCCCTCGCCCAGGAAGAGGGCCCCGTAGTCGTGCATCTTCTCCAGGGCCTCGCGCGGGTTTTCGGTCAGGACCTGCACGTGCTCGTAGGCGTACTCGTCCGCCAGCGCGTAGGCGTCGTCAAGGTTGTCGACGACGTGCACCGCACCCCAGTCGCGCCAGGCCGCCGCGGCGTAGTCGCGGGTGGGCATGTCGATGAGCAGTTCGTCGATGTGCTCCATGACCTTGCGTCCCAGGTCCTCGCTGGTGGTGATCAGCACCGCGGGGGAATCCGGGCCGTGCTCGGCCTGGGAGAGCAGGTCGACGGCGACGATGAACGGGTCGGCCTGCGCGTCCGCCACGATGAGGACCTCGGTCGGGCCGGCGAACAGGTCGATGCCGACCTCGCCGAAGAGCTGGCGCTTGGCCTCGGCCACGAAGGCGTTGCCCGGGCCGGCCAGCATGTTGACCGGCTTGATCGTCTCGGTGCCCACCGCCATGGCCGCGACGGCCTGGATGCCGCCGAGCAGGTAAATCTCGTCGGCCCCGGCCAGGTGCATGGCCGCCACGGTGGCGTCCGGAACCTCGCCCTGGATCAGCGGGGTGCAGGCGGCGACGCGCTCGACGCCGGCGACCTTGGCGGTCACGATCGTCATGTGGGCGCTGGCCAGCAGCGGGTACTTGCCGCCGGGGATGTAGGCGCCGGCGGCGCGGATCGGAACGTTCTTCTGCCCGAGCCGGACGCCGGGAAGCGTCTCGATCTCGAAGTCGCTCATCGAATCCAGCTGCTTCTGCGCGACGACGCGCACCTGCTCCTGGACGAACTTGATGTCATCGATCACCTGCTGCGGTACACGAGCCATGATCTCAGAGAGCTGCCCGGCTGTCAGGAGGAAGGAGTCGGGGGCGTAGTTGTCAAACTTCCGGGAGTACTCGCGCACCGCTTCGTCGCCGCGCTCACGGATGTCCTGGATGACGCCCTCCACCGTGGCCCGCACCTGCGGCGTGCTGCCCGCGTTGACGCTGTTGCCCGCCGGGGACTTCAGCAGGACGGAGGAAACGGAGGAGGTGGTTGCCGACTGGACAGTCATGGGAAAAGCCTTTCCATCTTCGTTGATCGGCCGCGTGGAGCGCCCGGGGTGCAGGCCGTTCTTCCTGCTTGGTCTTCGACTGTATACGTATTCATCGCAGCAGAAAAGGCTTGTTTGTGATTTTGAATACGTATACAATCGCGAGGACGAACTGCTGAAACCTTGGGAGGATTGGATGGTCACCAGCCGCGATGTGGCACGCCTGGCCGGCGTATCGCAGGCCACCGTTTCGCGCGTGATGTCCGCCCCCGCCAAGCTCTCCCCGGCCACCGCGGCCAGGGTCCACGCGGCCATGGAGGAACTGGGCTACGTCCCCCACGCCGGCGCCCAGGCGATGAAGACCCGCCGCACCAGGACCATCGGCGTCGTCGTGGCGGACCTGACCAACCCGTTCTATCCGGAGATCCTGGACGAGCTCACCCAGGAACTGGACGCCGCCGGCTACCGGGTGGTGCTGTGGAACGCCGGCGGCGGCAGCCACCAGGACGCGCTGACCGCCATCCGCGAACATGCGGTGGACGGCGTCATCTTCACCACCGCCACCGAGGAATCCGTGGAACTGCAGGCGGCGGTGGAAAAGGGCAGCCCGATCGTGCTGATCAACCGCGTGGTCGACCGCTTCGACTGCGACCAGGTCACCAGCAGCAACCGGGCCGGCGGCGCCCTGGTGGCCGACTACCTGCTTGCGCACCACAAGACCCGGGTCGCCTTCATCGGAGGCCGGCAGGACGCCAGCACCTCCCGCGACCGCGCGGCCGGATTCCTGGAGCGCATGCGGGAGGCCGGCCATCCGGTTCCGGAGGAACTGAGCCTGCACGGCACGTTTTCCCACGATGTGAGCGCCGGCTTCATGGAGCGGCTGCTGTCCCTGCCCGAGCGGCCCCAGGCCGTCTTCTGCGCCAACGACTACATGGCTTTCGGCGCCCTCGATGCGTTGCGCCGGCACGGACTCTCCGCTCCCCGGGACTGCTGGATCGTCGGCTACGACGACGTCGAAATGGCCGCCTGGGATTCCTTCAGCCTGACCACCGTCCGCCAGCCGAGCCGGGAGATGGCCCGGGCGGGCGCCGGGATGCTGCTGGAGCGCATCGAGTCCCCCGGCCAGCCCCCGCAGCGCCGGGAGTTCCCCTGCGAGCTGATCGTTCGCGGCAGTACCACCCCCCTCCCGCAGGGCTAAGTCCCCCGCCCGGCCCGGGGCCCACCACTGGACCGAAAGCCCGCCGGGTCGTGGAATGGTTCCTGACAGGCAAACGAGGGGACCCCGGTGGCCGATGAGCAATGTGCCTTTTGACCGCAGCACGATGGAGTTCGGGCGAAGCCTGTCCTTCTTCGACGCCATCTACGCGTTCGCCATCACCCTGCTCGTCACCAACGTCGATCCGCCGCCCGCGCGTTCCTGGGAGAGCCTCTCCGCGCTGTGGAACTCCCACCTGCCCAGCCAGCTTTTTGGATTCCTGCTGAGCTTCGTGGTCATCGCCGTTTATTGGCGGGTGAACTTCCGGGTCATCGGCTCCATGGCACTGATGAACCACCGGCTCATTGCCTGGAACATCGTCGCGGTCTTCTTCATCATCCTGATCCCGTTCACCACCCAGGGAACCAGCGACCCGGAAACCGACGACCTGCCGCTGCCGACCGCCCTCTACGCCCTGAACATCGCGCTGGCGTCCCTGTCGCAGACCGCGATCTACCTGAGCGCCAGGAAGCACGGCCTCACCCAGGCGGACGCCGGCCAGGGCAAACCCGGCTTCCGCCGGATCCTCCCCTTCCTGACCGTGCCCGCCGTCTTCCTGGCGTCCATCCCCGTCACGCTCCAGGCCGGCCCCTCCGCCGGCCGGCTCGTCTGGGCGGCGCTGTTCATCATCAACCCGCTGGTCGCCAGGCTTCTCGCCCCCGCGCCACCCGGCGTCCGGTAGGCGGCAGCAAGCGCCGGCCAGACGCTCACCGTGTGCGGAGGGGCCTCGTTGCAGCGGCCGGAAGGGCGGCCCACGGCACGGCCGCGGGCCGTCCTCAACCACTGTTACCGCGGGGCAGGGCCGGGGCCTGCAATAATTGGCTTCGGCAGTCGTCAGCCGGTCATCGGGAACACGGGGAAACAGGTACAAATGGTGCTCGATACCGTCACCCTGCGGGTCGCCTTCGGCGTCGTGGCGCTGACCCTGTTCCCCCTCTTCTACCTTGTCACCTACCGCCGCACCCGGTCGGCCTACAGCCGCTGGTGGTGCGCCGCCATCGCCCTGTTCCTCGCGGGGTGCTCGGCCTACCTGCTGAACGGAACCGCCCATCAGGTGTGGGCGAATCCGCTGGCCAACGTCCTGACGGTGCTCGGGGCCGGAAGCGTCTGCGCCGGGGCGCGGTCGCTGCGGGAGGCCGCTTCCGGCGCCCGCAGTTCCGGGGCGCTCAAGCCCGGGACCTGGCGGCTGCTGGCCGGGCCGGCCGTGGTGGTGGCGATAGCGTCGGCCCTGGACAATCCGGCCACCAACAACTGGTCCGGGGGCCCGTACTTTTTGGCCGCGATGTCCCTGCTGATCGGGCTGTCCTCGCTGGAGGTGTGGCGCCTGCCGCCGGACGATTCCCGGGTCCAGCGGCCGATGGCCGCTGCCGCCGGCGCCGTGGCGCTCTACTACCTCGGCCGGTGCGTCACCTTCATCATCGAGGGACCCCAGGGGCAGGTCTTCCGCACCGTTTTCGGTTCGGCCCAGACCACGCTGCTGACCATGATGCTGCTGGTCGTGGTCTCCTTCAGCATGGCGGCCCTGAGCAACGAGCAGGTGACCCGGGAACTGCGCACCCGGGCCATCCGGGACGGGCTGACCGGGCTGCTGAACCGCAACGGTTTCCTGGACCTCGCGGCCGAGGAAATGCGCCGGCTGCACCAGGCCGGCGTTCCCGGCGCGCTGATCCTGGCCGACCTGGACCACTTCAAGGCCGTCAACGACCGGTACGGGCATGCCGCCGGGGACCAGTCACTGCGCGCCTTCGCCGCAGCCTGCACCGCAACCATCCGGTCGACCGACCTGGTGGGACGGTACGGAGGCGAGGAGTTCGTGCTGCTGCTGCCCGGGGCCGGCACCGACCAGGCCGAGGCCGTCGCCCGGCAGATCAGCCGCAGCCTCGAGGGCGTGCGGGCGCCGGCAGGCTTTCCGCTGCCCACCGTCAGCTACGGCATCGCCCCCCTTGGCAGCGGCGACCTGAACGCGGTCATCGATGCCGCCGACGTTGCCCTGTACGAGGCCAAGGCCCAGGGCCGCAACCGCGTCGTCCTGGCTGGTTAACAGACCGGCCGCACGCCCTGCCGCCGGTCCCGCTCCGGAATGCGGGGCTTCCATGCCGAAGGGTTGCGCAATGCCGCCCGAAAATCCCGGCCCGCGGCACTACCGGCACCCTGAAACACCCCTTCCCTGCGGCACCATCCTCCGGTAGTTTGAGCCTTGGTATCTTGGTATACCAAGAATGATTACTCCATGAAAGGACCCTCCGTGTCGGTAGAAACATCAGGTCAGACCGAGAAGAGTGCGGAGATGGGCACGTCCGCGGGCGTCCCGGCGCCGCTCACCGACGAGGCGATGGCCGCGCTCCATTCGGTGAGCACGGCGACCATCACCACCCAGCTTCTCTCCCGGGGGTTCCGCAACACGTTCCTGGAGGGACTCTCCGTCTCCAACCCGTCGCGCCAGCGCATGGTTGGTGAGGCTTTCACCATGCGGTCCATCCCCGCCCGGGAGGACATCGACGTCCCGGCAATCTTCCAGGACTACGACCACCCCCAGCGCAAGGGGGTCGAATCGGTGGAGCCGGGGCAGGTCCTCGTGATCGATTCGCGGGGGAAGAAGCGCGCCGCCTCGCTGGGACACATCCTGGCCACCCGCCTGCGCGCCCGTGGCGCCGCCGGCGTCGTCACGGACGGGTCCCTTCGGGACATGGAGGGTTTCGAGAGGCTGGACCTGCCCACGTTCTCGGCCGGCCCGTCTCCCACCACCAACCTGGCGCAACACCATGTCGTTGACTTCCAGGTGCCCATCGCCTGCGCGGAGGTGGCTGTCTATCCGGGCGACATCATCGTTGGTGACCGGGACGGCGTCGTCTGCATCCCGCGGCACCTGGCGGAATCCGTGGCGATGGACTCCCTGGAACAGGAAAGGCTGGAGGAATTCGTGCTGGCCCAGATCGAGGACGGCAAGCCCCTGCGCGGCACGTATCCCCCGAACGAACAGATGATGCAGGCGTATCGGGACCAGCTTTGACGCTGCTAGTTCCCCGACCGTTCGCTCGCCGCGGCCCGATCGATCGAGGCGGTGATGTGGCGGCGCATCAACTCGGCGGCGTGCTCCGGATCCCCGCCGCGGGCGGCGTCGAAGATCGCCTCGTGCTCGGCCGCCTCCGCTTCCCACCGTGGCCAGTGCTCCCACAGCACCCCCACCACGGCCAGTGCCGTCAGGTCCTGCAGGCTGTCCAAGGCCTTGACAATGAACGTGTTCTCGCTGCTCGCGTACATTCCGCGGTGGAACCGGCGGTTCGCCAGCGCGCGGGCCGCATTGTCGCCGGCGGCCGCATGCCGCCGCACCTCGTCAAGGGCCCTGCCTGCCGCCTCGAACCCGGGGTCCACCCGGGCGGCATCGATGATCGCCCACGGTTCCAGCAACACCCTCTCCTCATAGACGTGGCGGATGTCGGTGAAACTGAGGCTGCGGACGGCGATGCTCCGGTGGCCCACCGAGACCAACCCGGACCGCTGGAGCACAATCAGCGCCTCGCGGACCGGTGTCTTGGAAACCCCCAGCTGCTCGGCGATCTTCCGTTCCACCAACACCTCGCCCGGCTTCAGGCGCCCGGAAAAAATCGCCCCCTTGAGCGACTCGACAATCATGTCGGTGCGCGTTGGGGCCGCATCCGGAAGAGGAAGGGGAGACGGGAACGCGGAATCCGACAACAACGTCATGGTCGTCATGATAGGCCACGGCCCGTCTGAGACCGGCCAATCGCGGGACCGGCAGCCTCCACCGGCCGCACCACAGGCTTCACCCACCATCACCCACAACCCCAGAGGAACCAATGATGCCTTCTTCTCCCCACACGATGCCGCTCCTCGTCCGGCGCCTTAGGACACCCCTCACGCTGGCCGCTGCGTCCGCAATGCTGCTCAGCGGCTGCAGCGTCGCCAACTCCGAGCCGGACACCGGGGCCGGAGCGGGGGGCGCCGGAACGCTCCGCATCGCCCTGGCCATCGAGCCGACAACACTCGAAGCCTGCGATTCCACGCTGTCGTCCACGGGCATGGTGGTCCGCTCCAACATCACTGAGCCGCTGGTCGAGCGAAATCCCAACTCCGGCGACGTCGAACCGCGGCTCGCGACCGGCTGGGAGGCAACCGGCGAGAAGGAATGGACCTTCAAACTGCGCGAGGGCGTCACCTTCCACGACGGCACGCCGTTCAACGCGGAGGCCGCCGCGGCCGCGATCGACCGTGCCGTCAACGGCCAGTTGGGCTGCGACGTCGAAGGCCAGGTGTTCGGCGACGCCGACGTCGTGGTGGACGCCGTCGACGACACCACCCTGGTGGTGACCACCGAGCAGCCCGATCCGGTCCTGCCGCTGCGCCTGTCCTTCATCGAGATCAGCGCGCCGGCCGAAGGGTCGGCCGATGCCAAGGTGCGCCAACCCGTCGGCACGGGCCCGTACTCCATCGCGTCCTGGGACGCCGGCATCAAGATCTCGCTGGTCCGCAACGACTCCTACTGGGGCGAAACTCCCGCCTACCCGGCAGTCGAGTACCAGTGGCGCTCCGAGGGAACCGTGCGCGCGGCCATGGTCGCGAGCGGGGAGGCGGACATTGCCACGAGCATCAGTTCCGCCGACGGCGCCGGAGACCTGGCCGTGGCCTATCCCAACAACGAGACGGTGGCGCTGCGCTTCAGCGGGGACATTGCCCCGCTGGACGACATTCGGATCCGGCAGGCCATCAACTACGCGATTGACCGGAACGGCATCACCGGCTCCCTTTACGCCGGCGAGAGCGAACCGGCTGAGCAGATCGTTCCGCCGGGCGTTGTCGGTTTCAACGATGCGCTGAAGCCGTGGGAAACGAACGTGGACAAGGCCAGGGAGCTGGTCGCAGCGGCCAAGGCGGACGGCGTGGACACCGATGCCAAGATTACCATCGTGGCCCGCAACGGCCAGTTCCCCAAGATCTCGCAGCTGACCGAGGTCCTTCAGGAACAGCTGGCCCAGGTGGGGTTGAACGCCGAGGCGAAGGTCGTCGAGACATCGGTGGGCCTGCAGTACCAGGTGGAGCCGTTCATCCGGGATGAGGGCGCGATCGCCATGCTCATCCAGCACGGCAACCAGGCCGGAGACGCCTCGTTCAGCGTCGACTCCTACATGGCCAGTGACGGATCCATGAGCATGTTCGGCACGCCCGAGTTTGATGCGATCCTGGACGACGCCGCCACGAAGACCGGCGAGGACCGCCAGAAAGCCTACGCTGAGGCCTTCGAGTACGAGCGCGAGAATCTGGTGCAGTTCGCGTTCATCGCGCGGATGACGGGCATGATGAGCAAGTCGCCGAAGGTCGACTACACGCCCAATTCCTCGACGAACGACGAGTTGCGGCTGTCGGAGATCCGTCCGGCGCAGTAGCCGGTGGAACGTTGGCGGGGCCCGTGGACGCATTGGCGGCCAGGGGCCCCGCTCGCCGGCGCCCGACGCCGGAGCCGGCATGAAGCTCCGCTGGTCCGAAGGCAGCCATCGACGTCGCCCTGGGCGGAGAACGGACCGGCCATAAGTTTCAGCGGCCGGTCCCGTCCGGCCGGGCAGGGTCAGGAGGGGTCGTCTGGACTGCGGATTTCGCTGATGGAGCGGTTGCCCCCGGCACCGGACTGCACCTGGAACCGCCGGCCATTGACCTCCGTGGGGACGATCCGCACGTAGCGGCTTTTGATCCCTGCCTGCCACGGGAAGATGGGCAGCAGCGTGGTCTCGATGATGTCTTCGATGCCCCGGGGCGCCTCGGCCGTGCCCTTGATGACCGCGCTCCAGGCCCGGTTCGTTTCAGGATCGTAGCCATCGACTTCGAATGCGACCGGATTCCCGGAAAGCGCCCCGTCGAGTTTGGTGCCCTCGCCGGTGCGGAACACCACGGTGCCGTGATCCACCGCGTAGTTGATGGGAAAGATCTCAGGATGCCCGTCGATGATCACGCCAAGCCTTCCTATCTCGGCACCGCGGATGGCGTCCCAGCATTCCGCTTGAGAGAGGCTCCTGATTCCGTAAAGTGCTTCCTCCTCGGCATTCATTCGCCCAGTCTAGGCACCGGCCTGCCGATTGGGGAGGGGCAGGCCGGGAGTCCTAGATCCTGACGGCCGTGGTGGTCCGGACAGCGGGCAGGTAGCCGTACTTGGTGCCGGTCAGGCGCACCGAGAGGCGGTGGCCCTCGTCGGAGCGCTTGATGACGTAAGTCTTCGTGGTGACACCCTTCATGGGTTTGCCGTCGCGCAGCCACTGGTACGTGATCCTGGTGCCGGACGTCCACTTCTCGTTCGGGTAGTTGCGCGCCGAAACCCTGCTGCCCGCCTCCCAGGATCCGTTCGGTTCGATCCGGGGCGAGGTGAGCTTGCGAAGCGTGGCCTTGATTGCTGCCGAGGTGACCGTCCGCGACGTGTAGCCGGAGAGTTTGCCCGTGACCTTCACGGTGACGGACTTTCCGTGGTCCGCAGGGACGGACGTGTACACGGAACGGGTGGCCCCCCTGATGGCCTTGCCGCTGCGATACCACTGGTAAGACAGCCGGGTGCCCTTGGTCCAGGTTCCGGCCGCCGCGGTCAGCTTGGAGCCGACGTACTTGCTGCCCGCCACCTTGGGAGTGGGTGCGGACAGGACGCCGGAGGCGACGGCCCGTGCGGGCGAGTACTGGGTCACCGCCTGTTCGGCGAACGGCAGGTTCGTCGTGCTGGTGACCCTCAGTTGCAACTGCCCGCCCCGGTCGGCAGGCGTGGGCGTGTAGGTGGCGGCCGTGGCGCCGGGGATGGGCTTGCCGTCGAGTGTCCACTGGAAGGTCTGCGTGTTGTAGGCGGTGGGGTACCTTCCCAGGATGGTGCCAAGGGGCGTGTAGCCGGACGGCGCGACGGCGCCGACGCGGGGCTCCCCCAGGGTGACGGGGTCGAGCGGCATGGACCCCTTGCCCGGGATGAACGTGGTGGTGCGTTCACGGACGGTGCCGTCCGGCCAGGTGGCCTTCGCCCTGAGCGTGACCGTGGCACCGCCCAGGAACAGGGGAAGCTCGAAGCTCTGCGTGGAGGAGTAGGCCCGTGTTCCTGACGCCGAACTGCCCTGCCAGAAGTAGGTCACGGCGGCACCGGAGGCCTCCAGCCTCGCGGACACGGTCGAGTTGGTGAGCTGGCTGCCGAGGACGGTGAGGGCCCCGACCCGGTGGGCGGGGTCGTCGACGGTGATGGTGGGCCGCGGCGTGGTCCAGCTGCTGGCCGCATAGTTGCCTGCCCCATCGGTCATGCCGATGGTGCCGAGTTCGTAGGTCCCATACGGGACATCGCGCGGTATGGCGTAGGTGAAGTGTTTCGTCCAGGTGCCGTCGCCGTTGTCGATCAGGGCGCCGGCCGAGTAGACCGGGGTGGTGAAGCGGGGATAACGCAGGGATTCGGTGGCGCCGAAGATCAGTTCGGCGACCCCGCTGGCGTCCGCGGCCGTGGCCGCGAATTCGAAGGGCTCCCCAGGAACCACGGTGGTCGGGACACCGGTGATGGACACCAGGGCCGGCCCGGTGGTGTCGGCCGGAGCGGGTGCCTCTGCGACCGCCGTTTCCTCCGCGAAGGCCGCCGGAGCGCCGGCCATGACGATGGAGGCCGCGGCGATGCCCGCGGCAAGGATGTTGATGGCTCGCATGGCGGGCCTTTCTGCCTGGTTTCCCCCGGTTCGGCGGCAGCCGGCCCGTCCCTTGCTACTGGCCGCATCATATCCCAGGCCCGCATTTAGGGAGCGTGCCCCACCGGGTAGTATCCGAGCAGCGACACCACTGCACCCGGGGGAACCACCATGAGGACCATGCTCCGCTCCATCACGGCCGCAGCCGCGGCGCTGGCCCTGACGGCCGGAATCGCACCCGCAGCGCTTGCCCTCAACGGAGACGACGCCCCACCCGAAATCGTTTCCTACACCATGCCTGACAGGGTCGTGCCCGGCGTGCAGTACTCGGTCACCGTTACGGTCCGGGAAGACACCACCTCGCTGGGCCATTTCCAGTTAACGACGCCCCCTGGCGGAGTACCCTCGCACCTGCTCAACTACGGCGACCTTGCCGTACGGAACCCGGACGGAACGTGGACCGGAACGTTCAACTACATTGCCAACGACGTTCCCTACGGCACTTACGCCGGCTACCGCCTCTGGGTGTCGGACCTGAACGGGAACCACACCGAAGCGGACCTTGACCCCATCACCCTCCACGACCCGTTCCACCCGGTCGGCGCCCAACCGGTCATCAGCGGCCAGCCCGGAGTCGGATCCACCCTCACTGCCTCCATCTCAGCCGGTGCCGGCGCCGTCACCACGTTCACCTGGTGGAGCCGGGCCGGCAGTTGCACCGGCCCCAGTTACCGGGCCATGTCATGGGACCACAACCGCTCCGTGACCGTGTCCTCCACCACGGTGTTCCCGGACGGGACCCAACGCCACCGCATCGCGGCCACCCCCACCATCGGCCTCGGCGTCCTCGCCCCGGCGGCTCCCACCATGGCCGCGCCCGTCTTCGGACGTGCCGTGACGGCAGGGTACCTGCCGGGCGGCGACCAACAGGTACCCGACGGCAAGGTGACCACCTCCGTGCAATGGCTCCTCGACGGCAAGCCGGTCCCCGACGCCACCAGCGACTCCTTCACCCCGCAGGCCTCCGACATCGGCAAGAAACTGCGCTTCCGGGTCACCACCAGCACCGACTCACCCCTGTACGAGCACACCCCCGTCATCCAGCACGGTCCCGAACGCACCGTCGCCGCCGCGTCCCTGGCCGCGCCACGGCCGGCCATCCGATCCACGGCCAAAAACGACATGTACACCTACGTCGGCGTCAAGCTGAAAGCCAGCGCCGGAAACTGGACAACGGGCACCGCCCTGACCTACCGGTGGACGCGCGACGGCAAGCCCATCAAGGGCGCCACCACATCCAGTTACGCACCCGTCCCTGCCGATGCCAGGAAGCGCATCGGAGTCACGGTCACCGGACGGAAGCCCGGCTACGCCACCAAGTCGGTCTCCGCCGCCACCGTGCGCCCCATCCTGCGGACCCTGTCCGTGCCGCGCATCGACACCTCCGGCAGGCACGAGTCCGGGCACACGGTCAGGGCCGTCCGCGCGGAAAACGGCGGCTCCTGGACCAAGGGCACAAAAGTCACCTACCGGTGGTATCGCAACGGCAAGGCCATCAAGGGCGCCACCAAGTCCTCCTACAAGATCCAGAAAGCGGACCGGGGCACCACCCTGACGGTGCGCGCCACGGGCACCAAATACGGATACGCCTCCGCGAGTTCCTCGCGCTCGGTGAAACTCATCTGGGGCTGACGGACCGTCCTGGGGCCCAAGGCCGGCGCGCAAGGCCGCGCACCACGCGCCTGGCTGGGCCAAAATCCCGGTTCGTGGTTCCCTTGATCGATACGGATCGGGAAGGGGTGTGCATGGATCGCCGGCCCGTTTCGGCCCGGGTGCTTCAGGGCGTGGCGTTTGCACTCGCCATCGCTGCCACCCTGGTCGTCTTCTTCCTTCCCCTGTACACCTCGGTGTCCTCCGTAGAGGGGTCGGGGATCCCCGGCACCCCGGAGGTGACCGAACAGTTGACCCTGCTCGCGGTCAACGGGCCCGGAATCTTCGTGCCCCTGCTGATCCCGGTGTTCCTGACCGGGCTTCCCCTGCTGGTCCGCGGGAAGCCCTGGAAGGGCCTGTCCATCGCGGCAACCGTCCTGCTGGGGGCCTTTGCCGTGCTCGGCTCGGCGTCCATCGGCTGGTTCTACCTGCCGGCCCTGCTCGCCTCGACCGGCGCCCTCCTGGTGCGGCCGAAGGAGAGGCCATCGGCCCGGCCATAAGCCACGGGCGACGCCGGAAGGCATGCCTTGGCCTCCCCAGGTGGCATGCTGGTCGGGAACCCCCAGCAGGAGAGCACGCATGACGAAAACCCCCGATGCCGCCGTGCGCCCGGACACCCGCCCCGGCGTGCCCGACCCCGTGCTGCGCTCGATCGGCTTCCTGGCCTTCTTCGACCGCTTCGCCACTCCGCCGATCCTGGTGGTCCTGGCGGCCGGCACCGCCCTCACGCTGGGCCAGGCGGTCGGGCTCGTCGCCGCCTACTCGCTGCTCTACGCGATCGGCCAGCCGGTCTGGGGACTGCTCAGCGACCGGTTCGGCCGGCTGGCGGTCCTGCGCCTGGCCCTGGCCGGGGCCATGATCGGCGCCGCGGCCAGCACCCTGTTCACCACGTACGGCCCGCTCCTGGCGGCCCGCGCATTCACCGGGCTGATGTTCGGCGCCCTGTATCCGGCCCTGTT
>Ga0182739_1003554_pt1 | contig 13517 bp, 10 predicted proteins | sample eDN5th30CBELigBY_FD_128873 | JGI IMG/M metagenome (GOLD analysis project Ga0182739, IMG submission 128873) | Enriched backyard soil microbial communities from Emeryville, California, USA - eDNA 5th pass 30_C BE-Lig BY (version 2) (version 2) | ecosystem: Environmental > Terrestrial > Soil >... | reverse complement strand
CTCCGAGAACTTTCCCGTCGGCAATGCTGGCCAGATTGCGCAGCGTCGTCACAAACGTATTCTCACTCACAAATCTGACGGAACCGTCCCCCAGGAGCATATGGCATCCTCCCGTGTGGTGACTCCCGGCTTGCCAGGCGTTGGGTTTACCGCTGGCGGCGACCACCCGATTAATTCCAGTCACCAGTCTTAACGGAAAAGTATGTGTCCAGGTTCCCCAGAAGGGTCCATAAAGCACGTTGTCCTTTTCCATGCGAGATTCGCAGATGACCACCGTATTACTGGCGCCGTCCGTCAAATCCCGCATGCGGGCGGCCCCATTGTAGCCGAATGCAGGCCGCAGGATTGCATTTGCGGCAGATGTGTTCGTGGATGAGCCCCAAAAATAATGGGCGTTATAACTGCTATCATCCCAGCCTGAAGAAACCATGCTATAACTCGTTCGATAATAATCAATCGAGTAGTATTCTGTCGTGGTCGTTCGCGTGCCAGGCACATCCCCGGTTTCGGAAGGGCACGCGAAAACGGACAGGTGTTTGCGCTTGATCGCCGCCATGTTGTCCGCAGCCGCCGTGGCATTGACGGCTGTCATGACGGAGGCCGCTCCCAGGCTCATTGGCTGTGAAAAATTCAGACTATTATACAGGGGCGCCTGGTCAAGATATGGAAGTAGTAAGAGATGCAGTGTGACATTACGAACATTATCTTTCAGCGTACTGGGAAGCAGACTCGCATCATCACATTTTGTGCACCCGGGATTAATGACGCCGGGTGAGAATATCTGATGCGTATCGTGATAGTTGTGCAGCGCTAACCCCATCTGTTTGAGGTTGTTTTTGCATTGACTTCGCCGGGCCGCTTCCCGGGCCTGCTGAACGGCCGGCAGCAGCAGTGCAATGAGAACGGCGATAATCGCAATCACCACCAGCAACTCAATCAACGTAAATCCAGCCACACGACTGTGCGATGGACCATTTTGAGATTGCTGGCTGCGAGATTGCTGCCTGACCGTCGCGAAGCACTTTTCGACGACCCGCCCCGCTTCGGAACATTCGAAATTTCTCATCGCCGAGTTCTCCCTGGACTGCAAACGCGCTAAATTCTCTCAAGGTGCGAAGACGAAGAGACGGTGCAATAAAAAACCTCTTCGCCGTGACTCGTGCGATAACCACCCTGTTCTGACAAGTTCCAGAGCCTGGCCGGCATACTCAAACCGTGTTCTTCAACCCGCCGTCAATTCGGCCAGTCAGAGTGGATTCTGCACCGCAGAACAGAGCCTTTTACGCAGGAGGATCGATTCCCCGTTCACCTCAGGCGATACCAACTGGTTGCAGTCCAAGCGGCCTGCAGGCCAAAGCGGGCGAAACGATCAGGTTTAGCACAGTATCGATAAGATAACAAGCAATCTTCCCAGAGTGCTGTCTCCCTGTCTCCCTGTCTCCCTGTCTCCCTGTCTCCCTGTCTCCCTGTCCAGACTTAATTCGAAATTTGTCCACATGTTGGAGCATTTCCTCCAGAGTGGGGACAGATTGAACAGGGGAATGAGCAGAGTCGCCGCTATTCTGCGAATGCGGTCCGGGTGAATGGACTTCCCCGGACCGCTCGTTTTCCCATCTTTCAGATTTGCATCAGAACCCGCGGTCGCGCTTGATGTCGGCCATCGTCCGCAGTTCATAGCCAATATTGACGTAATCCAGCAGCGAGCACAGGGCACGGACGGCCACGCCCATTCCATCCGGTCCGCTGAAGCCGCCGAACTGTCCGCCCCCTTTCAAGTGGGGTTCCAGTTCGAGGAAAGTGCCGGGGACGCCGAATTTCTTCATCCGGGCGGCCACGGTCGGAATGTGCTCGCGGAAATCCCGGAGGATCATCTCATGACCGGAGTCGCCGATGTTGGCTGGCACGAAGTTCTTGAGGCGTTCTTCGTCGACGACTCCCTTCCATTCCAGGGTGGGGTCGATGTTATAATCTTTGATGTGAATCCAGCCCAGGTAGGGCCGCATCAGCTCGTATTCCTGATAGCACTGGACGGGACTCATATTTTGTGATGAGAGATTTCCGCCGTCATAAATCACCACCAGATTTTCGCGGTCGAGCTTGCGGGCCAGTTCCGCCAGCATCCGGCCATTCTGACCAATCAGGTTGGCTTCCACTTCCAGGCCATAGACGATGCCATGTTTGGCGAACTCGTCGGCAATTTTGCCGATCAGTTCGACCGCCTGATCGACATAACCGTCCGGGGCTTCCCCGCGCGGCTGATAGAAGGAAAAGCCGCGAATCAGCTTGGCGTTGAGGGCCAGGGCTGCGCGGATCGTCTTGGCGACTTCTCCCTGCATGTACTCTTCGAACGGTACGAACTTGTTGTGCGAGCCGTCTGCCTGGTCCAGCAACTTGATCTTGCCGATCCGGGAACCGATGCTCGCCACGGACATTCCGTATTCCGCATGAATCCGGGAGAGTTCTGAGAGTTCTTCGTCGCTGAGTTCCACGACATGCTTGACCTGTCCCTGACCGGTGACATCGACAAATCGCGGGCTGTAGTATTTCAATCCCAGGGCTGCCAGTGCCGCCATCTGTTCAACGGCGGTCTTCCGGTTGGCGGCTTCGTCCGCAAAGGCACTCAGGATGATGGAATGTTCGCAGGGCATGAGCAATCCAGGGGTTCGTGGTGAAAGAGCAAAACATCGGACATCCAGCACCGGCTCAAGCCGGCGGGACAGGTTCAAATGCGTGTTGATTCGCAATATTTTCTTGGATTCTGGGGATTGCCGTCAGCAGTTGCAACCGATCCCGCTTCCGAAGCGGTTTTTCGCTGCGAGGCGGGAATTCTCCGTCACATGGAGCCGGGGGGCAGGGACGTTCGAAAAAACATCCCGCCCCCGACGATTGGCATGTGTGCAGGAAATTCGACATACTGTCACGCCAGCGCCGTGATTACGGCCCGATCTCAACTGAAATTCTGAAACGACTTATTGAGGAACACATGGCGGAATCCGTGGTCTTGGCCTATAGCGGCGGTCTGGATACTTCGGTCCTGGTGGGCTGGCTGATCGACAAGGGATACGATGTCCATTGTCTGTATGTCGACCTGGGGCAGCCGTGTGAAGACATTCCCGCCATCCTGCAGAAAGCGCTCGACATCGGTGCCAAGACGGCCATTGCCGTCGACGTCCAGAACGAACTGTGCAGCGACTTCGCATTTCCAGTTCTGCAATGGCAGGCGAAATACGAAAACATCTATTTGCTGGGAACCAGCATCGCCCGTCCGCTGATTGCCAAGGTCGCCCTGCAGCGTGCTCGCGAAGTGGGAGCCTCCGGGTTCGTGCACGGAGCCACCGGCAAAGGGAACGATCAATGCCGGTTCCAACTGGCTGCCGAGGCTCTCGATCCCAGGTGCCGGATCATCGCCCCGTGGCGGATCGAAGAGTTTCGTTCGCAGTTTCCGGGGAGAACTGAAATGCTTGCCTACTGCGAAAAGAAAAAGATTCCCGTCAAAGCGACAACAAAGAAACCGTATTCCTCCGATGAAAACTGCCTGCATATCAGCTACGAAGCCGGTCTGCTGGAAGATCCGGCGGTCGACGGGATTCCGGTCATCGACTTCGGCATGACGGTTTCGCCGAAAGAGGCTCCTGATCAGGAAACCACGGTCAAGATTCATTTCGAATCGGGGGTTCCGACCGCCATCGACGGCGTCACGCTCACACCGATTGAAATCGTCAAGAAGCTGAACGAAATCGGCGGAAAGAATGGCATCGGCCGGATCGACATCGTCGAAAACCGGTTTGTCGGCATGAAGAGCCGGGGGGTCTACGAAGCTCCGGGGATGACGTGCCTGTATGCGGCACACCAGGCTTTGGAACAACTGACGCTGGACCGTGACGCCACTCATCTGCGTGACCGCCTCAGCCCGGAAGTCGCGGAAATGGTGTATTACGGATTCTGGTATTGCGCCAAGATGGATGCCTTGATGGCCTTCAGCAAGGAACTGCAGAAACCGGTGACCGGCGATGTGACGCTGGGACTCTACAAGGGCAATGTGCGTGTCGTCAGCCGGACGTCTCCCGTCAGCCTGTACGATGAAGCGATTGCCAGCATGGAGGGGGGCGGAAGCTACGATCAGACGGACGCGGAGGGCTTCCTCCGGATTATGGGACTGCCGCTGCGGGTGCAGGGGAGTGTCCGTCCTCGTCCCTACTGAACGGATCGGGGCAGGGGAGCTATGCGGAGATTTTTCGGAAAACGGCATCCCTCTCTCGGCGATCATTGACCTTCAAGTCGGCATCGAATGTCCTCTCGTCAGCGTGTCCTGGTCTCGTGGAGTTCTGGAAAAGACTCCGCCTGGATGATCCATCAGTTGCGTCAGTCTCCGGATGTGGAACTGGTGGGACTGCTGACGACCTTCAACGAAAAAGTAGACCGGGTCACGATGCACGGCGTGTCACGGGCGCTGGTGCAGGCACAGGCGGAGCAATTGCAACTCCCGTTGTGGCCGGTCCCAGTCCCGTTTCCCTGTAACAATGAGCAGTTTCAGGATCTTTTCCTCGACATGCTCACGGAAGCGGCCCAACAGGGGATCACTCACCTGGCATTTGGAGACATTTTTCTGGCCGATGTCCGGCAGTATCGTTGCGAACTCCTGGAAGATTCCGGGATCGAACCGCTGTTTCCGCTGTGGTGCGGCGGTCAGGGGCGGATGACCGGACAACTGGCTGGGGAGATGCAGTCGTCGGGGCTTGCCGCGATTGTCACCTGTGTCGATCCACGTCAGCTCTCTCCCGATTTTCTGGGCCGCTGTTATGATGCCGATTTCCTCCGCGACCTGCCTGAAGAAGTCGATCCGTGCGGAGAACGGGGCGAGTTTCATACGTTCTGTTACGCGGGGCCAATCTTCCCGGAGGCCGTTCCGATTCGGGCCGGGAAAAGAGTGATCCGGGACGGATTTCACTTTCTGGATCTGTATCTCGATGGCAAATGCGGGGGCGTTGACCATGTGCTGAAAATTGACTCCAATGACTGAATTGCTTTCATCCGGTTTCAGGCTCAATCCCTATGATTGATTTCATTCTGCTTGCAATCCTTGGAATGGTCGTCTGGATGGTTGCCAGCGACGGACCGTGGAGCGCTGCGATTGCATTCGTGAGTGTTCTGCTGTCCGGCCTGATTGCGATGAACTACTTCGAACCGCTGGCGAATCTGTTGCAGTCGACCGTGGCCACGACCTACGACTGGCAGGTTCGTCTGGACATTCTCGCGTTCTTTGGCATCTTTTGCGCGGGTGTCTTCGGACTTCGCACCATCGGGGAAACGCTGCTTCCGACCTATGCGGAAGTGCATGGGCTGGTCTACGATGCCGGTCGCTGGGGATTCGCAGTTTTGACGGGCTATCTGCTGATGGCCATCATCTGCATGTCTTTGCACCTGGCCCCGTTGCCGAGAGAATTTCTGGGATTTACGCCTGAGCGGGGAAATCTGCTGGGGATGGCTCCTGATCGGCAATGGCTGGCGCTGACGCAATTCATCTCGGAAAAATCGATGCGTCACGTGCGGAGGGACGGACGCCCGATCATCTTTGACGGAGCAGAATTTCCGTCGAACCCGGACGACCCCAAAACCGTGCAACGATGGGCTTCGTTTCCGCTGAAATACGCAACACGACGTCAGCAATTTGCCTCTGGGGGGGCTCCGGTGGCACAAACCTCGGCTCCTCCTCCGCCTTCTTCACCGCCTCCCGGCCAGCCCAATCCCAACTCCGGGACAGGAGGATTTTAAGTGCTGCGAACGCAACCTCCTCAAATCATCAAAATTCCCCGTTCGGAAGTGGATGGGGACAGTTTTCTTCAACGGTTTCAAGGCGTTTGCATGATTGGGCCTGCCGCGTGGCAGAACACGATCCCGGTGCTTTGAAGACCAACACCGTTTCCCCTTCCCCGAAAAAACAGTCCCCGGAACCGGCCCTCTTTTTGAAAGACTCCGATGCTCTCTCACAATGTATTTTTCACCCTGGAAGATGATTCCCCGGAAGCCGTTCAACACCTGGTGACCGATTGCCACAAGTATTTGAAAAACCATCCCGGGGTTGTGTTTTTCGCAGCGGGAACGCTGGCAAATGAACTCGCGCGCCCCGTGAATGACCGGATGTTCGATGTGGCCCTGCATGTGGTCTTCAAGGACAAAGCGGCCCATGATCATTACCAGACCATCGACGATCACCAGAAGTTCATCGAATTCAACCGATCGAACTGGAAGCAGGTCCGGGTCTTCGACTCCTGGGTCGAGTGATGCCAATCTCTGGAAGTGCTGGTTTTTCGCCCCGCTGCCGGATCTGATCCGGGCGGGGCGATTCTTTAAGGGGGACTGCATCCCATGGCCCGCTGGCCCGATCATTCCCGTGCGAATCTGATCGCCTTGTTGCTGATCTTCGGCCTGTTTCCGCTGCTGTGCTGGCTGACGTGGTGGTACGTCAACCGCTGATCATCGCCAGCCTGTGGTCTCCTGATGGTCGATGAAGCCGGCTTCCGAAGCGGCATGATCTGCCGTAAGAAAAACGACATTCACAAGCCGTCTTTGATTTCTGGAGTGTGACTCTGGAGCAATTGTAGGAGTTTCACGACCCGATTATTCGTCAACGAGTGAGAATGACGAAGTTGTCCAAACGGAATGAAAGAGACCTGATCAACCGTGCCGAAATTCATTCGGTCTTCAAGCCGGTTTTTGTTCCGCGTCGCTGATCAGTGAAGTCCGATTTTGAAGCAGCCTTTGCGGAGAAAACTCCGTTCGCCAACGGCTGCTGAAAACTCCGGTCGATCCCGAAATCCGACGCGACAGGCCGCAATGAGAGGACTGAGGACTGTGTTACGGCTGAGTTTGAAAGTCCGCCATGACGAGACACCCTTTGCCATCAGATGTGATGGTTCAAACTCACACCAATTTTCAATGCTGACAATGCAATCGGGGAGTGCTTATGAAACGCCTGTTGATGCTGGCCACGATCCTGACAATCCTTGCGGTCAAAGTCCCTCAGGTCTCCGCAGCCGGCACGCAGACGAATGCGGTGGTCGCCCAGGCTGCCGAAACGCAGCCAGCCACAACGCAAACGGTGGGAAGAAGAAAGCGGACCGGCTTTTTCGCCAGGTTATGGGAGCTGGAAAAGCGGAAGAATGCCGCAATTCGACGAATGCTGGGCTGGGAGTGATCAGGCTCTGACCCCCATGACACATCCCCGGCGGACCCGATGATCCAAAGTTTTCTCCGAGTGAAGAAATCTGGGGCGTTTGCGGGAGCGGGACGGCTTCAACTGCTGATTCCTGAAGGGGCTTTCTGGAAAGAGCAACTTGGGGAACTATGCACAAGTGAGTGGTTCACGCTGCCCCGAATTCGACAAAATCGGCCAGGCTCCATGGCAGCCGGTGGTATTCCCATTGGACTCGGATAAACTGGATGGATGCCATTCGCATTTGTGCCTGAGGGGGGCGACACTTTCCAAAAGAGAAAGTTGTAGAAACCTGCCTGCAATTTCCGCCGTGGCCTTCTTCGGAAGGTTGCACCGGAAATTCGACCTGACGGCAAAAATCGTGGCGGCATTTTCTCCCGATCAATCCCGGCTTTTCGGATCGCGGCACTCGACTCATCTTGAGTCGCCGCTTTCCTGGCCTCGGAAGACGATGGTGAGATCGCGTTGGAATCCCTCCTTCCTTATCGTTCACTTCATTGGATGACCAGCTGATGTCGGAACTGCATCACGAATGCGGGATCGCTGCGGTCTATCATTTCGGCCAGGACAAGATTTCGCCCCTGGCTCAGCAATATGGCCCGGGGCGGGTCTCCCGGCTGATTCCACGAATGCTTCTGGATATTCAGAATCGTGGTCAGTTGGCTGCTGGAATGACCACTTATAAGCCGTTCGACAAGGATCTGCTGCTCACACACAAGAACGTGGGGCTGGTTTCCGAAGTCTTCCGGATGGGACGGAAGAACAAGTACCAGAAGCTGATGGACCAGCACGAAGGGCCGGCGGCGATCGGGCATGTCCGCTATGCCACCTGCGGCAAGGACGATCCCACTTACGCCCAGCCGTTCGAACGAATTCATCTCGAAAAGCGGAAATGGTTCGCCTTCGGCTTCAATGGACAGCTTGCCAACTATCCGGAACTTCGCTCGGAGATCCGTTCCCAGGGCGATTTCCATCTGGCGCGGGAAACCGATACCGAAACGCTCATGCACCTGATGAGTCAGGAGATTGCCGAGACTCCAGATATCGACCTGCGGCAATTGCTCACGCAGATTTCGCAGCGTCTGGACGGTGCCTACAATATCACCTTCCTGAATGCCCGGGGACAGATGTTTGTTTCCCGCGACCCGAACGGCTTCCGGCCGCTCTGTTATGCGGAACGGGACGGATTCTTTGCCGCGGCCAGCGAAAGCGTCGCCCTGACGAATCTGGGATTCGAACCCGAAGAGGTACTGGATCTGGACCCCGGTTGTGCGGTGATCATCGAAGATGGAGAAATGCGGATCGAACGGTATGCACCCGCGATCCGGCTGTCTCACTGCTTTTTTGAGTGGATCTATTTTGCCAATGTGTGCAGCCGACTGGATGCTCAAAGCGTCTACCTGAGCCGCAAACTTCTGGGTGAAGAACTCGCCCTGCAGGAGCGGGAATCGACCGTCAATGCGATTGTCGTGCCGGTTCCGGATACCGCGAAAGCCGCTGCCGAAGGGATGGCATTTTCGCTGAGCGTGCCGTGTCTGGAAGGGTTGATGCGCCATCGAGCTCTGGGCCGGACATTCATCGAAGGGGAAGACCGGGAAGCCAAGGCCCGCATGAAATACATCCCGCTGCCGGAAGTGCTGCGGGGTCGTCGTGTCTTTCTGGTGGACGATACGATTGTCCGTTCGACCACGATGCGGGTACTGGTGGATCAGATCCGCACGCGGGGCGGGGCAGCGGAAGTGCATATCCGCGTCGCCTGTCCGCCGATCATGGGGCCTTGTTTTTACGGCATCGACATGCCGGACGTGAACGACCTGTTCGCCCCCCGGTTTGCCGCTCAGGGCGAGGCCATGACCCCCGAAATCGAAGCCCGTATGGCCCGGCATTTCAATGCGGATTCGCTCCGCTATCTGCCGGTGGATTCCATCGCCAAGGCTTTGAACAAGGATTCCGATCAACTCTGTCAGGCGTGCCTGAACGGGGATTATCCCACGCCCGCCGGCGAGCGACTCTACCAGCTTTCATTGAAAAACTTTTCCCCACACGGACAGCCCGGCCGCCGACTCGTGGAAGAAGAAGTGATCGAAACCTCGCTCCCGCCGGCCCGGCTGTAGGGCGGGGTGGCCTGTTCAGTGAGGAGTCGCCTGGGGTGTCCTGCTCATGTCGCGCCAGCAGCATGCCGCAGGCCGCATACCAGGGCCGCATACCAGGGACGTGGATGAGGGACGTGGATTCCTGTTCGCCCTGCTGTCACGATGTGAACATGGCGTCCGGCACGACACCATCCGAGGCTGTTTTCCATGTGATTTCGCAAATTCCGTTTGATTCCAGATTTTCAACGATCCGGTTGAATCGGTGGTTCAGAGAATTGCGTGATGACCAGACATCAAAGTGAAACGATGACTGCGGTGCGATTGACCATGCCGAACCAACAAAGCAGCCAGCGGTGGAACAGAATCTGGATTGGAGTCTGCGGCCTGCTGCTTCTGGGCACGTCAGAGCTGCTGGCTGAACCGCCCGCCCCTGCTGAACCGTCTGCCTCTGCCCGTGTGCCAATCAGCTTCACCGCGCATGATTTTCGTGGCAAGGAAATCCAGCTTGCTGATTTTCGAACCTCGAAATACGTGGTCATCGCCTTTCTGGGAGCGGAGTGTCCTGTTGCTCGGCTCTATGCTGGAAGGCTTGAAGCCCTCTCTCAAGAATATCCGATTGAAGAGATTGCTGTCATTGGCGTGAATTCGAATGCTCAGGACCGGCTGGCAAAGATCGAGCAGTTTGTACGTGATCACAAGCTCACCTTTCCCATGATCAAAGATGCTGGCAATCGACTGGCTGACCTGCTGCACGCGGAGCGGACACCCCATGTCTTTCTGCTCGATGAAAACCGGACGATTCGCTACCAGGGACGAATGGACGACCAGTATCAGATCGGCGTGATCCGTGAAGCTCCCTTGCGCGAGGATCTGAAACAGGCCCTGGACGAATTGCGTCACGGCCAACCGGTCAGCGTTCCCCGGACCGATCCGATCGGTTGTCTGATCGGCCGTATCAAATCTCCGGACGCGTCCAGTTCCGTCACCTATTCGAAGCAGATCGCCCCGATTTTTCAGAAGCACTGCATTTATTGCCATCGCGAAGGAGAAATCGCTCCCTTCACGCTGACCAGCTATGACGACGTGGCTGGCTGGGGGCCGATGATCGCTGAAGTGGTCAACAATCGCCGCATGCCCCCCTGGCATGCCGATCCACATTTCGGCTCGTTTTTGAATGATCCCAGCCTGACAGAGGCAGAACGAACGCTCATTTCCGAATGGGTCGCGCATGGCTGTCCGGAAGGAGATCCAGCCGAATTGCCATTGCCCCGGCAATTCACCACGGGCTGGCAGCTTCCCCACGAACCCGACATGATCATCGCCATGCGGGACAAGCCGTTCGAGATTCCCGCACAGGCTGGCCCGGAAGGAGTCCGTTATCAGCACTTCTGGGTTCCATCCGGGATTCACGAAGACTGCTGGCTTCAGGGGCTGGAAGTCCGTCCGGGAAATCGTGCTGTCGTCCATCATGTCATTGTGTACGCTGCCGGGGAAAAAGGGAAAACACGGGGGCAGTCGTTCCTGGTGGCCTATGTCCCGGGATTGCGGCTGAATCCACTCCCTGCAGGAGCCGCCAAGAAACTTCCTGCTGATTCGTGGCTGCATTTTGAAGTGCATTACACCCCCAATGGAGTTCCTCAACAGGACATGACCGTTCTGGGACTGAACTTTGTCGACGCAGCCCAGGTGACGCATGAAGTCCGGACAACCGTTGTCGGCAACCAGGATTTTGTGATTCAGCCGCAACTTGCCGGACAGAAATTCACCGCCCGCTCCAGGAAGTCTCCGCCGGTGGATCTGATTTCGATGTCCCCGCACATGCACCTGCGGGGGAAGTCTTTCGAATTCGAAGCGGAATATCCCGACGGAACGCGGGAGGTTCTGCTCAAGGTGCCCCAATACGATTTCAACTGGCAGACACAATACCGGCTGGCGGCCCCCAAGCAGATTCCCGCTGGAACCATCATTCACTGCACCGCCACGTTTGACAACTCTCCCCGCAACCTGGCGAATCCCGATCCCAGTGCGACCGTCCGCTGGGGAGACCAGTCCTGGGACGAGATGCTGCTGGGATACATGGATGTCATGTTTCCGGTGCGGAGCTCTTCTGGACCAGCTCCGGGAATCACCGCGGAAGCCATTCTGAAGAACCTCGATAAAAATGGAGACAAGGTTCTTTCGAAAGAGGAGGCTGCCGCTTCCGCCCTGCTGCATCAGTATTTCCCCCGGGTGGATACAGACCAGAACGGAGTCCTCTCCGCTGACGAATTGCAACAGGGCCTGGACCGCGCCAACAACCTGCAATAACACCCACCTTCAATTCCTTTTCCCCTGTCTCCCTTCCTGACATTGCCCCCCGCGATCCATTCTTCGCAGTCACGCAGTCACGCAGTCACATGAGAGAACATTTGCCACTCCGGCACGAGTTATTTCACGAGCTGGTTCGGCTGATTCCATTGGATTCTGGCCACGAACACGCTGTTGTCGCTGCCGTATTTTTCTGGCATTCCCCGTGGAGGGCGCGGTTGCATCCATTCTGCAGCGGTCACCCATGTCTCTTTCGGGTTGACGTCGACCACGCCGAAATTTCCCAGGCGTGCACCGCGCTCCGGAACCAGGATTTGTTCCGTCTCTCGCAGGACGTGCAGCTTTTCCGGGTCGACCTGTGCCATGAACAATGGTGCGCGATGGCGGAAGACATGATCGTTATTGGCTCCCTTGCGCGTATAGACGAGAAACAGTCCGTCACTGTGCGTGACCCAGTGTTGCTGCGTGTTGTAATTCCCCAGTTCCGTCCCATCATCGAACATCCAGGGACGCGGCTCGGAGAACTGCTGCCCGTCGTGGCTGACGCTGACATAACCGCGTTCATCGTGGCGAAGCGTGAGATAAAACCTGTCGCCAAACTTCGTCAGCGACGGCTCGCCCAGTCCTCGCTGAGTGGGGACTCGCAGAACATTTCCATGCGAAACGTAGGACAACGTCTCACCATCGAAACGGCAGCGGAGCACGGTGACTGCAGCGTGTCGCTCTGCTGGCGGTGTCCCATAGACCGGCAGCAACACATCGCCATCTGGAAGGTCAGATCGCTGAATACATCCAGCTCCCGAGATCTGAAACTCCGGGAGTGACGCGGGGAGTTCGAGTCCCTTCCACTGGCTCCAGGTTCCGGTTTGCGGGAGACGCACCGCATAGGCTGTCGCGCGGGGGCGGGGGCTCATCACGCGGTTGTCGCGATACCAGACGGTATGGCCGATCCCCAGCAACGTCTGTGTGGCGGCATGCCATTGCGGGGTGAAGTCCGAGACGATGGTTTCATCGCCCGGTTTCAGCAGCGAGGTGAATCCTTTCGCCCCGGTGGCCAGCGGTTCCTGATCAGGGAAATATGTCTGCCGGTGCATCGTCGGCAGTTCAACCGGAGACGACCAGCTTGTCCCCAGATCGGAGGAAGACAGTTCATGCAGCGGATAGAACACGTCCGATCCGGAGAGTCGCAGCTTCTGCATGGTCATGACAACCAGCGGCGTCGGGCCAGGATTTCCTTTCGCATTGGCGGGAATCGCCCCAGCACGGGCATGCACCCAGCAGTAGTCTTTGTCTTCGAAACCCTGATGGGCGGTGACGAGGTTGATCGTATAAGAGAGCGGTTCTTTCGCATCGGCAGTTGAGGCACACCATGACAGCAGCATCAACAGGCCAATGAGCCGGCTGGAATTCAGAAGCATGTGATTTCCTTTCCCGCAGGTGTTGTATCAGCAACCGGAGGGCGCCGGGCTTGCATTCAACTTCCCGTTGCCTGTTCGCTTTTCGGAGGCGAAGCGAGCAGGGCACCGGAAACCACTTCTCACGAGCCGGGTGGCGGAATTCTCGTCATTTGCCTGCCGTCTTGGGATGGAGGTCTTCAGACCCGTCCCAGGATCAGCGAAACATTTTGTCCGCCGAAGCCGGCATTGTTCGTCATGACGGTGTCGACATGCAGATCGCGGGGAATGTTGGGAACGTAGTCCAGATCGCATTCCGGGTCGGGGTATTCGTAGTTGATCGTGGGCGGGACGACGCTGTCGGACAGGGCCTTAAGCGAGAAGATCGCTTCCAGAGCGCCGCAGGCGGCCACGAGATGGCCGGTCATACTTTTGGTGCTGGACATCGGAATCTTGTAGGCGTGTTCTCCCAGCGCTGTTTTGACCGCCTGGGTTTCCGTGCGGTCGTTG
>Ga0182739_1003553_pt1 | contig 13528 bp, 13 predicted proteins | sample eDN5th30CBELigBY_FD_128873 | JGI IMG/M metagenome (GOLD analysis project Ga0182739, IMG submission 128873) | Enriched backyard soil microbial communities from Emeryville, California, USA - eDNA 5th pass 30_C BE-Lig BY (version 2) (version 2) | ecosystem: Environmental > Terrestrial > Soil >... | reverse complement strand
TCCTCTTTATCACCATTGTGATTTCAAAAGCATATAAAAAAATAAGATACTACACCTTTTCTTTGTGCCAAAATTTATGTATTGGAGGCAAATTTCATGTCAAAGTCGGGCTATATTCCTGATAACACTAATATTCATCAATCAAGTGGAACTCCCAATCTTATTTATAATACGCGTGACAATGTGCTTTTTGAAAGAAATCCAGAAAATATCGCATATAAAGTAACCTCTACTCAGTTGCCAGCCATGATTGGTGGGTCATTTGTCGATTTATTTTTAACAAAAGGACATATGAGAGAACCCCATTGGCATCCAAATGCTTGGGAATTGGATGTCATTGTATCAGGAGAAGCGATGATTTCCATTGTTGATCCTGATACACGGAAACTGCATCATTACCATGCAAAACCTGGTGATGTAGTATTTATACCAATGGCGTGGTGGCACTGGATTCGACCAGCCACAGATAAATTGCATTTACATCTCTTTTTTAATAATGACCAATTTGAAAGTGCGGAAGGTTCTGATACATTGCGCCTAACTCCGCCAGAAGTATTTGAAGCAGCTTATGGAATAGATTCAAAAAAGGTTGCTAATGCATTTTCAGCACTGAAAGAATCTGTTATCATCGGTCCGCCTGATTCAAGCCGAATCCAACCACCATCAGCTTCAAAGCAAGAAAAAACGTCCCCAGATAAGATATCCATACACATTAATCAAAAACGCATTAATTATTGAGCTTCCTTATTAGTTATATAAAGTGAAACTTCCATCAGTGAGGGTTTTCCTTGCTCCCCCACTGATGGTTAGTTGAACTAATCGGACCTTTACGGACAGTTAATCTCCCACCTTTCTTCCTCGTATACTCATAAGCTTTTGGGAGTCTTACTGTCCGTTAAGAGTGGGATAAAAAATCGCTCTACTCAGGATGAATGAGCAGAGCTTTTGCTTGTTCCTAGCTGGCAAGAATATTGGTTGTCCATCCACTTTATCATATGCATTCATTTCGATTTGGCTATTGAAAAACAGCATTTTTTTCTCCTGATTCTTGGAGAACTTACATAGTACAGATAACCAAATTTAATTTTAATGAAATAAGTGCATTATCTTACTTCTACCTCAATATATATGATCAGGCAGGTGATAATTTGATGTTACAATTGTTTCTAGAATTAGTCTTACTGCTAATCCCCAGTAACAAATACAAAATCTAAAGATTAATGGTTATGTTTGGAAGCATAAAGACAGCAAACAGTAAATATGTTTGCTGTCTTTATCATCGAATCCCCTCTTCTAATCTCCACCGCTCCAACTTTCTTCGTTAAAAGGGCAACCCATTGTATATAAGAATCCCAAAATCGCAATCTAGCATTTATGTTTAGCAACTAACTCTTTCCATTCCTCTATAGACAACTAAAATCGTTACAAATATAAACACATTAAAAAAATACTTTTTAAGAATCATTTTGCATCTTTATAAATGACTCTAAATGTAAGAAATTACTATTTAAATTTTAGGTATAATTTAGTAAAATAAAGGAAATATTATGCAATGATAGGAGAAATGATCAATGTGGTTGGCTTAATAATTTCAATATTTGTTTTTAACTACTGTGCTTTCCGATTAAATAAACATTTAAACAAAAATCAAATTCTACATATCTATATTTTTTCCATAACGTTTCAACTATTATTTGATATAATAATTGATTTTAAGCTTCATGCATATTGGTATTTTACGATAGCAATAGAGTGGCATGTTTTATTGTATGCTTTATTTTTAGTACCTCCAGTTAATATACTCTTTCTCAATTACTTTCCATTCAAGAAATCTATTACAAAGAAAATAATTGCCATCTGCCTATGGAATTTTGCTTTCTTACTCTATGAATTCATTGCTCTTTTACCAGAACCTTGGGGCTACTTCCATTATGGTTGGTGGAAATGGTGGTATTCCGCTTTACTTAATCCTTTTTTATTATATTTAGTTATTACATATTATCGTTTTATCCAAAAAATAGAAAAATCAATATAACTTAATAAACTAGGACTTCACTTTTCGGATACTTTCTTTCCTAATGGTAATACTATGATTAACTATCTATTTGAGCAGGTGAAGTTACCATGAATATGGAAAGATGGATTTTAGTCGGAATTATTGCAATAAGCATTCTTGCTATTTTCTTGTTTGTTCCGAGAAAAAAAGCTAGAGAAGCGTGGGTATTATTTTTATCCCTGCAGATTATCACTTGGCCTGCTGGATTACTTGCAGTTGAATGGAAAATGATTGACTATCCAATTCAGCTTTTCTCCTTTGCAAACGAATTTAATCGTTCTAGTTTTACGTTTGAATTTTTTCTTTTTCCCGTAACAGCGATTATTTTTAGTTTATACTTCCCTAAAAAATTCAGGAAAATCGGTACATTCTTTTATTACTTCCTCTTTGCTGGATTCTTCACTTGTCTGGAAGTTATCATAGAGAGACATACAGAACTCGTGGACTATCAAAGTTGGCACGGCTCTTATACACTAATATCCGTAATGGTCACATTATTTATTAACCATACCTATTATAATTGGTTTAAAAAAGAGCTAAAAGGAACGGAAATATAAATGAATAAGGAACTAGTTATTTTACTTCTTTCATGGATTGTCTGTTTGTTTTTACTCATTAAATTTATTCCAAAAGAGAAAAAACGGTATTTTCAAATTATCTTTTTATTTGCTCATGCTACAGCATGGATATTTCAACTTATCCAAGTAAATATGAAGTTAGTAAGCTTTCCATACCGAGAATTTGAGCAGGCAACAAAAATGAGTTTCTCCCTCTATTATTTAGTTTTGCCGACCTTTGCTGTTTTTTTCATTCTTTATTATCCGGAAAAGAAGAATTGGATAAGAGTATGGATTCATTACCTAATTTTCAGCAACGGTATGCATCTTTATATGTTTTTAGTGGAGAGAAGCAGCGATCTTGTGCATGATATTGACTGGCATTGGTGGTTTGCTGTCAGTATCGATCTAATTGTTTTATATCTTGTTAAAAAGTTTGCTTTCTGGTTTAGGAAAGGCTTTAAATAATGACAATAAAACAAAAGGCCAAGTTCCCCTTTTTGACTATAGGGGAATTTAGCCTTTATTTCGCTATTCTACTTGGAAAGTTTGATTATGTTTAACATCTTACATATTTACGTTTAAAGCCAAGCATACCTCTATCTACTTCCTTTTGAATTCTTTCCGAAACATTAGAGACAGTGCTTTTTTTCTTGCCCTTCTTAATTTCCACTAATCCTACATCTTTAGCAGTTTCGACTGCTTTCTCATGAAGGGGCACAAAGGAAATAGCCACAGTAGCAATAAAGTTATTCATCGCCGATTTCACCGTATCTGGAGATTGGTGAATTGTATTTTTCACTTGATCGAGCATACTCGCAAGCTTACTTTCACTAAATTCAGCGTCCTGTCGATTTCCTAAAAGCCAGCAATAACAACTCCACCCAGCTGACATTCGTAGTTCTTCCCCGCTCTCAATCCATCTATCAGCAACAGCTTGGGCAAAATTTGTTTCTGCTAAAGATACTGCCACCACGAAATCGGACAGCATATAAAAATAAGCAGCATCTATCCATCGCTCAAAATCTTCCTCTGTCATAATTGGAGGATCACAAATGACACCAGCAAAATACATGGCATCATAGTTACCCGTTGCATATAGCTCTTCTGCTAAAGACTGATTTTTCTTTATTTTTCTAGCAATCGGCTTCATCGCCCCAGTTGCTACACCAAAAACAGGCTCCTTAGCACCATTGTTCATATACATCTTTTTCAGCCTTTCCTTTCCAAGTGCTTCGAGTTCTTGCATAACGGTTTCCAAATCCATTGTATCCCTTCCTCCTCCAAAATTCTTGCATGTTATTCTTACAGACGCTTCCTTCTATCATGAAAATATAGAAAAAAAGGATTTATCCGTTCATTTGTTGAAGTATGTACTAAAGTCTATTGTATTTACTATTAAGGAGCATTGTCAATGAAGCATACATTCCCAATTATCGAAACAGAGCGTTTACGCTTAAGAAACGTAACTTCTGAAGACGCTAAAGATATGTTTACATACTTATCTGATCAAGAAGTTGTTCAACATATGGGGCTTGAACCATACAAGTCTGTTGAGGATGTCTTAGAGGAAATAGATTGGTACAAATCAATCTGGGAAAAAGGCACTGGAATAAGATGGTGCATTACATTAAAAAATGAGGATACCGTGATCGGTAGCTGCGGTTTTCTAAATAGGCAGCCAAAGCATTATAAATCCGAAATAGGCTACGAATTAAGCAGAAAGTATTGGGGCCAAGGCATCGCCGGCGAGGCGTTAGAAGCTGTGCTTGCTTATGGATTCCAGCATCTTAACTTAGAAAGAATCGAAGCATTAATCGAGCCATTAAATATATCTTCACAAAAATTAGTGGAAAAACACGGTTTCTTACGTGAAGGTTTATTAAGACATTATGAATATACATGCGGAAAATTTGATGATTTATATATGTACTCTATTCTTAAGGGAGATTTTAAGGATTAACCAAAGCCCTGTTCTATGAGCAGGGTTTATTTAAAGTTTATCGCTATCATAGTCTTACCATATACTTCAACTTATTCCCCATTAAAAATTCACGATGAAAAATTCTACTTTGGTTAAACTAAAATTAAAACAAAGGAGAATGAAGAATTACGATGAAGAGACAAAAACATGAAAAAATGTTCTTAAGAATTTTATGTATGATAGGAATTGGTTCTTTCTTTCATCTACTTCGAAAACCTCCATTAAAAGATTGGCTAATTATTTTCTTACTGAAAAGTTATATAGCCTCTATTTTAGATAATCTTTTAGTAAAAAAAGGATATCTAACCTATCCAGTAAAATTGTTAAAAACATTTGATGTTAGTGTACTATTTAGCTATCTGCTTTTCCCTGTAACTTGTATCTACTACAATCAAGTAACGAAAAATTCAAGCATTGCAGGGACATTGATGAAGACCTTATTGTTTAGCGTTCCCTCTACATTTGCTGAACACTGGATCGAAAGAAAAACAAATTTAATTAAATATAAAAAATCTTGGACATCCGCACATAGTTTTCTTTCAATCGCAGGAACGTTTTTATTGGTGAAATTAATAATGGGCTTGGTTAGCAAAGCGGCTATTAGGCAATCAGGAGAGAACTGATTGCCTTTTATTCCATTTTACTATCTTTCTTATATCCTATTGTCGCTAAGTATAAAACTTCGTAAAAGCGAATGTAAACTTGCTACTGTTCGTTTAGATTATTAATTTATCTTCTATATAAAAGGAACGACTTCATAATTCTTAAGATTTTTCTAAACACTTAGTTCCATTGTCAATTTTATGAAAATTACCGTCTTTGTAATGGAATATAATGTTCATATAATGTAAATATGCATCTGAATGCTCAATGAAAATACATATTTTATTCATTCGTAAATCAGCCAAATTCCGAAAAATTTTCTCTGCGGTGCTTATATCCAGCGAACTAGACAACTCATCAAAAAGAAGAATATCAGTGTTTGGTTTAGCTAGCGTTTGGGCGATAAGAACTCTCTTTCTTTCTCCTCCTGAAAGCCTAGTACCATTCATACCAATTGGGATATCCTGATGCCGTTCTAAAACATTTTCAAGACAACTTAATAATATCAATTCATTATATTGTTTGCTTGTCATATTAGGATTGGCTAATTTGATATTTTCCTCAATTGATAAATCAAATAGATAGGCATCCTGCATTAAATAGGAGACATGAGGCTTCGCGATTGATTGACCACCTTTATAAAATTCCACGCTATTTTCCCCTGTATCATACAACTTGGATAAAATCTTCGCTAAGGTGGACTTACCACATCCGCTAGGTCCCATAATACATATGTTAGCTGGTTTCGTGACAGTAAAGCTCAGATTATCAATAATATTTTTATTTTCATAAGCAAAAGATAGTCCCGAAACTTCCATTGTGTCAATCGATTCAGCCACAGCATTTAGGAGACTATCTTCTTTAAGGGAAAAAATACTGTATATACGGTCAAGGGAAATGCGAAGTTTTGTTGTTTTATTGCGAATCTCAACAATTTCTAAAAAAGGGTCTGTCAGCATATGGTTATATAATAAAATCGCAAGCATACTACCAATTGAGACCTGTTGTTGGTGTACCATAAATGCAGATACGATAAGGATTGTTCCAATTGATAGCATGAACAATAAACCAATAAGATTTTCTGAAATATTTTCAATGTAGCTTTGCTTTATATTAATCTTCTTTAATTTGTTATTACGCTCCTGTACTTTCGTTGTATAATGTTCTTTATATTGAAAAACTCGAATGGTTTTGATACCAGAAATCCCTTCCAGAAAAACTTTCCACAATTGATGCGATCCTTTTCTTTGGTTGGTAATATTGATATCTGTTCTTTTTTGAATTGCATGAGAAGCAAAAGCTGTTATGATACCTAATGGAACCATTATAAACGTAAGCTGAATGTTAATTGTAAGCATGTATATGAAAGCAGTACAAAAAGAAGTAAAGGCAAAAACAGATTGGATAACAGGCTTCATTAATTCATTATTAACATAGGTACAATCTTCCATTAAAATATTGGATGTTTCAAATACATTCTTTTTCTCTAATGCCAATAGATCTGCATACATCAATTTTCGAAAAAGTTTTAGCTGTAGATTATTTCCAACATTGTATTGTACATAGTCTGCCATACTTCGGGAGATTGCTTGAAAACAATAATTTATAACTTGAAATAATACATAAAGACAGCCAAAATAGACAATTTGACTTGCTGTTGCTTCTTCCGAAAGACTGTTAACAATCTTCTCAACAAATTTAATTGGTACTAATGCAGTGATAGCAGAAATGATTAGTAAAAAGATTGTAAATAAAAACAGCCACTTTAATCTAGTTGTACTATGATCTCGAAAACAATTTATAATTTTTTGCATGATCTACTTCTTCCTATTCCATTAATTTTAAGTTTTTTCTCCTTTGCCATTTATTAGATATAAAAAATCATGTGATTTCATTCACAAAATATATTAGAATTAATAGATTTATTTAAAATTTTAAAGTAGCGGAAAAACATTGTCAATATATCCCAACACTTTCCTAACAAACAGCCCTCTCTATGAAAAAAGAAGGCTTTTTGTTATTCAAACCAACATTTATAAAAGTCTTATTTAGAAATGATTGGCACCCATAATTCATGCCGTGGTTTGTGTCCTGGCCCATAGTAACATTCCATGCATGGTAGATTGGCAAGTTCATAACCAGATGTAGGAACCCACTCGGCATATAATCGTTTCCAGGCTTCTACAATATTTGGAAAAACAGCCCATGTTGCTGGTGGAATAATTAATGTTTCCATTCCTTCCCTTGCATCGCCATCATACCGAACACCCGTAAAATAATTAAATACTTCATCCATTATGGCCGCTTCTTTCCCACACACACCCAAGATCCCTTCCAGCGAACACTTTGGATTTTCCCATGACAGATCAATCAATTCCTGCATAAATCCATCTTTTTTCGCCTTACTCCAAATCGTTGGAATTGTTTTAAACGCTCGACTTGTTTTAACCGAATTACTCTTCCCAATGATTCTTAATTCAAAGTCTAAATTTTCGATTCTATATTCCATTTCCGTATCTCCTTTTATGGATAACTGAAAGGAGATTTTAGGAAAGGCCTTCAGTTGTGTTCCTTGCTGACGGCATTCCGAAGGTTTTATTCCATGTAATTTTTTAAAAGCGCGAGAAAAAGCATCAGCTGATTCATACCCATACATATTCGCAATCTCTAAAATTCGCTTATCGCTTTTTTGCAACTCAAACGCAGCTAGAGTTAAGCGTCTGCGTCTAATATATTCGGATAAAGAAATTCCTGATATAGATGCAAACATTCTTGAAAAATGAAATTCCGAACAATAAGCAATCTTCGCTAATTGTTTGTAGTCTATTTCTTCTTCTAAATTCTCTTCTATGTAGTCTAAAACATTGTTCATTCGATCAAGCCAATCCATACATTTCCTCCTTTCGTTATCTATTTTAAGAAAATGAAAGACGTTTCGTACGACATTTATTGCCTAAAAAAGTAGCTTTTATAGAGGTAAAGGACAGCTGTGGCATGACTCCACATTCGTGGAATAATATTTGTTGCTTTTAGCAAAAAAAAGAAATTTTAGATTCTCTCCGTTCTTTCCTCTATTTCAATCTATAAGCGCCCTTCATCTCCTTACAAAAATTAATAGTAAAAAGATATTTAGGGCATACTATCATCAGTTTAATAAATTGGAGGTCCATCTATGAATAATAAGCAAAGATTAACTTCTTCAGAAATTACAGGATTGTGGACGCAATATATTCAAAATACCATGTCGACTTGCATTAGTAAACATGTTTTAGCAACAGCTAAAGATCCAGAGATTCTTTCTCTTTTTAAATTTACTTTAAATCTCTCTCATAAACATTTAGAAATGGTTAAAGACTTTTTTAAGTCTGAAAATATAGACCTTCCAAATGGATTTACAGAAAATGATGTTCATTTAAATGCTCCGGCTCTATTTACAGATAACTTTTGGTTAATTTACATACATGATATGACCTTGCATGGTCTATCCGGATACACTCTTTCTTTTAGTAATTCCGCCAGAAAAGATGTCCGAAACCATTTTTATCAATGCAATATTGATACAATGGATCTTTATAATAAATCAATTGAAATTCTATTAGATAAAGGAATCTATCAACGATCTCCTTATTTTTCTACAAAACAAACTGGAAAGTCTCCTACCCAACTAACCTATATTATGGACTCATTTGGAGACAAAAGGCCTTTGAATACTATGGAGGCTGGAAATATTTATTTTAATTTAAAGAAGAGCATTGTAACGAAAACACTACTTAATGGGTTTAAACAAGTTATTCAAGATAAAGAAATCCTTAAATTTATGGAGCAGTGCTCACAAACAATTCATAAGAACATCAGTATTTTCACTTCTTTATTTGAAAAAGAAAATCTTCACTCTCCAAACTTACTAGATGGAGAAACAACAAATTCTGTAGTTGCACCTTTCTCAGAAAGACTAATGACCTTTCATATAGGTTTTCTATTTCATTTAGCAGCAACGTATTATACAACTGCCATGATAACAAGCATGAGAATAGACATACTAGGACATTGCGACGCAGCTATTTTAAGAGATTTAAAAACAATTTCATTGTTCGGTAAATTAATGATTAAAAAAGGATGGATGGAGCAATTACCAGAGGCAGATGACCGAACAGAATTAGCTTAATTTTATATTTACATTAAGAAAAACAAGAAACATAAATAAAAGAGATGCCGTTTTAAATGGACATCTCTTTTTTAACCTTTCATTTGAATTAATCGTAATCCATTTAAAATAACGATTAAAGCTGCTCCTGTATCGCTTAATACTGCCATTCAAAGAGTTAACATCCCAGGAATATCATTACTAACGCAATAATTTTAATAAGAATAGAGAACCAAATATTTTGTTTAATGATTGCTTACTTAGTTTGATGGTGTGTGGAAGGATTTTGAAGGTCTTCTTGCACTAGCCAACCTTTATAGTAAAAGAAACTTAAATAACAATTAAAAAAGGAAGCTTAACCTCCAATATAAACACTTTCACATGTTCCAGCTTTTGGTTCATAAAAACAGTGATCTTTATATTGACCTGCAAAAGGTTGGTCATACCATGTTGGAGGGCACGGAGCATATGGATTAAAATACCAAAGAGCATATTTCCCTGGGTGCTCTCGCCAATAATCTAAATTTTGTTTTGCTAATTTCTTTTCAGCAGCTCTGGCTCTTTGATAAAACACATTCCCTTTTTGAACCGCTTCAAAAGAATAATTTCCTCCTTGTACTTGAAAAATGACTTGTGAAATGGTTCTTAAATCTACAAAATCTGTACAATCCGCTTTAAGGCGATTAACAATTACATTTCCAACGTATAACATTCCTTGTGGTCCTTCACCTTCGGCTTCTGCTCTCATCATCCTTGCCATTAAGTCAACATCTGAACTTTTGTAACTTACTCTTGGCATTTTGTCACCCCTAAAATATAGTATGAAAAAGTCTTTATTGAAAAGTTCTTATTTTATAGTTTTATTCAACGAAACCCCCGTAAATTCCCAAAAAAATAAATGTTATTCCTAAATTAAGAAAGAATACTAGTCCTTATGTATTAGATCAACGAAAGCCTTCCAGAAAAATAGTTTAAATGAAGCTATCACAAGATGATGGTTGAGATTTAACAAAAAAACCAGAGTAACAGGAGAAACTCTGGTGAAAATTTATTATCTATTTAAATTGGGATAAGTCATAGAAAATCATGAGAAATAGGTAAGCTAAAACTTTTTTCGCTTCGTTTGATAACTATCTGACTTTTAAAATAATTTTCCCTTTTGCCCTGCCAGACTCCGCATATTCCATCGCCTTTTGAGCATCTTTAAAAGAGAAGACTCTATCAATTACAGGTTTGATTTTACCAGTCTCTATAAAGTCTGCAATGATTTGTAATTGTTCTCCACTTGGCTTCATAAACAAAAACGTATATGAAACATTATGTTTTTTTTCAAGTGCCGTAAGTTTATGACTTGCTGCTGAAAACAATAATGTTTTAATAAATCCTGAACCATATTCTTTACCAAAACGAGCATTCGGCACTCCCGAAACGGAAACAATTTTTCCTCCGTCTTTAATAATATCGAATGATTTTTCGAGTATCTTGCCCCCAAGTGTATCAAATACGGCATCATAATCTCTCAGTATCTCTTCAAATTTTTCTGTTTTATAATTAATAATTTCATCTGCACCAAGAGATTTTACTAAATTCGTACCAGCTTCACTAGCAGTTGTTGCAACAGTGGCACCCATTAATTTTGCCAGTTGAATGGCAAAGGTTCCAACTCCACCAGCTCCAGCTTGAATCAAAATCTTTTGTCCTTTTTTTAATTGCATGATGTCGTGTAACGCTTGATAAGATGTTAAGCCAACCAGAGGGATTGATGCAGCTTCTTCAAAACTCAAATTTTTAGGTTTTAAAGCTATATCATTTTCATGAATAGCAATATATTCTGCGAAAGTACCAATCTTACTCTTACGTGGACGTCCATATATTGCGTCACCAACTTTAAAACGCGTCACTTTTGCGCCAATCTTTGCCACAATACCAGAAAAGTCATTACCTAGGATAAGCGGCATTTTATACTTAACTAACAATTTCACTTTCCCATCCCGTATTTTAAAATCAATAGGATTAAAACTAGCAGCATGAATTTCTGCGAGTACCTCATATTCACCCATTTCAGGTGTGGGCATTTCTGTCAATTGCATTGGGACTTTCCCATACCGATCTATAACCATTGCTTTCATAATCTATACCTCCAAATGATGTATATTTCTATTTATAATTTCAATAAAAGTCCTTCATTAACTTTTCAATATCCAACACAAGCGTTTTTAATAAACTTAATTTCGTCCGTACATTAATATAATAAAAGTTTTTTGTTCCTTCTTTACGCATTAAAATAATACCAGCATCTCGCAAAATTTTAAGATGATGTGACACAGCAGGACGAGAAAGATGTGTTTGCTCCGTAATTTCACCGACACGTAAGCCTGATTGACAATCCGTTCCCATTAAAACTAACAAGATAGATTGCCGTGTTTCATCCCCAATCGCCAATAGTACTTGCTGACAATTAACAAAATCTTCTTTGATAATAGCTAGTTGATCCTGCTTATTCATTCATTTAATACCTCCAAATTCGGTTTAATGGTTTAAGTTGACGAACCATATTACCGAATCCAATACTATATTATTATTGGATTCGGTGCAATATTGAGAAAGAAAATCGAGACGAATCAAATCATGTGTTTAAAATAAAACCCTAGGCAAATGGCTAGGGTTTGTAAAGCATACAGCGTCTATTAAAAGAGAGAATATTTTCTTTAATATCGACATACCGGATAGCTGATTGTATTTTATTCCTAATGAAAGCTGCTTGTTAATTTAACCAGAATAGGAAGCAACTAAGGATTTTTTGAATTCGTTCTTAAAGCAAACTTTCTTCTAAAACCTTCATTTTATAAAAATATTCTTGTTTATTCATTAAATCGTTATAAGAACCACACTCAACAATTTCTCCATGGTCCATTACAATAATTTGATCCATATGCTCTAAACCATTTAAGCGATGACTAACTAAAATAAATGTATCCTGTTCAGCGTATTTAAAGATTTCCTGATAAACACTTTGTTCTGTCTGTGCATCGAGCGATGAGGTTGGCTCATCTAATAACCATAGATGCCCTTTTTTCAAAAATGCTCTTGCAATAGCCAAACGTTGTTTTTCACCGCCTGAAAGATTTTCTCCTTTTTCTAACACGCGATGATCTAGTGAAAAATGTTCTAGCTTCACTTTTGCTAATGCTGCTTCCATTTGCGTGTCACTAAGTTGTGATTCAGCTAATTGAAGATTTTCACGAATAGTGCCGTAAAAATAATAATTTTCCTGTAAAACAACTCGCGTTTGTTCCCAGATTGCCTCACTAGATACAGTCGACGTGTCAAAATCTCCCCAATAAATCTTTCCATCATCTACATATTGTAACTTTAAGATGAGCTGAAGCAAGGTGGATTTTCCGGAGCCACTAGCACCGACAATCGCTGTCTTTGACCCGGCTGGTATCACGAATGATAATTTTGGAATCGTTTTACGCCAATCCCCCATATAAGTGAATTGAACATCTGTAAACTGTAATGACGGTGCTAGGCTCGGTAATTTATTTATAGGAATCTCCCTACTATCTTTAACGAAACTCGAGTCTTCAACTACTTCATATAACCGTGTTGATGCATCTCTGCTTTCTTGCATATAAATAGGAAAAACAGCCATCGGTGCAGCAGACTCAAAGACAGTTAAAGAAATCATGACAAGCATCGCCAAGAATATCCCCTCAAGCATCCCATTTGCAACGAAATAGGCTCCAACTCCTATGACAAGCCAACTTGTTACAAAAGTCATAAAACCATTAAACGATTGACTAGATACTTTATTTAAATTTTCTACTTTTTGTTGGTTAATATACGATTCAGAATGACTTAGAAGCTGTTGTTGTTTACTTGGTAATTGATGAAACAGCTTTAATTCACGAAATCCATACATTACCTCTGTAATATGTGTTGATAGATCACCACGCTCCTCCCTAACTTTCCCCTTTATCTTAACTTGCTTTAAGGAAAATAAGGCCGGAATGATAATAGTGGTTAAAAAAAATCCAAGTAAGAGAATCCAAGCAATTGCGAGTGAATAAAAACTAACAAAAAAGATGGTACTGACAAAAACAAGTAAAAGAACTAATGGAGGATAAAACACCCTTAAGAAGAAATTTTGCAGGCTTTCTACGTCTCCAACAACACGAGCC